>Ga0335073_10009552_pt1 | contig 13616 bp, 12 predicted proteins | sample Lox_Sample_22_FD_207093 | JGI IMG/M metagenome (GOLD analysis project Ga0335073, IMG submission 207093) | Soil microbial communities from Loxahatchee National Wildlife Refuge, Florida, United States - Lox_Sample_2.2 | ecosystem: Environmental > Terrestrial > Soil > Wetlands | place: USA...
CGCTGGTCACGTATCCAATCTCATTGCCGCCTACGGCCTGAATTTTGTAGCCGTCGCGGGCGATTCCGCGGTCGATCATCTCTAATCCGACCAGGGTTCGTCTCAGCCCTTCGGCCTTAGCTTTCTCCAGCGCCTCGCGGCCGATGAACCCGGGCTTCTCCATTTTGCAGAAGCGGTCGAGTCCGGCTTCCCACACATTGATGGTATCGGAAATTTCGTGTCCGTACAGCGGCAGCTTGGCTTCGAGGCGAAGCGTGTTGCGCGCGCCGAGCCCGCACGGGACGGCGCCCAATTTCTTCCCTGCCGCGAGGATCTCGTTCCACACTCGCGCGCTGGTTTCTTCATCGCTGGGGATGTAAATCTCGAATCCGTCTTCGCCGGTGTAGCCGGTTCGCGCGATAAGAATGTTCTTCAACCCGCAGACCGTTCCACGCGTCAGCCAGTAAAATTTGACTGCTGCAAGGTTTGCGTCCGTCAGTTTCTGAAGCAGTACGACGCCTTTCGGCCCCTGGATCGCGATCTGCGTGAAATCGTCTGAGAGATTTTCAACCGCGCAGTCGAACTGGCGCGTGTTGTCGCGCACCCAGTTGAAGTCCTTTTCGCGGGTCCCGGCATTGATCACCAGCAGGTATTCGTCTTCACCGAGCCGGTGCACGATCACGTCATCCACAAAAGTTCCTTGCGGATACAGCAGAGCTGAATACTGAGCTTGGCCGATTGCCAGACGCGAGGCATCGTTCATGGAAATGTGCTGCACCGCATCCAGCGCCTCACGCCCGGCCAGCCAGATATCGCCCATATGGCTGACGTCAAAAATGCCCACGCCAGTTCGCACAGCCATGTGCTCGGCGATGATTCCGCCGCCGATTGAGGCCGGATACTCGACTGGCATGTCCCAGCCGTTGAACTCGACCATTTTTGCGCCGAGCTTGCGGTGAACGGCATTGAGCGCGGTTTTGCGAACTGCAGGTGTGGTTTCGACAGGGGACAAATGGGCCTCAGTTATCGGCAGTAGCTGGGCCGCCGATAGCAAACCTTTGAGGCTAACATGCTCGTTGCATAGGGTTCAAACGCCTTGGGACTTCGTTGCCGCAGTTGCGCCTGCCGATCTGAGCCACCATTTTCTAAGCGCAATCGCCGACCAGAGCGCTTCGACTAAACCGAACGGCCACGCACCTTGCAAGAAGCCATAAATCGATCCGAGCAGGCAGGAAGCTGCGAACCCCAGCACAAACCAGCGGCTGCGATGTTCGAATGAATAGCACACCACCATTGCGGTCACGGCGAACAGGCCGAATGCGCTAAGCGCGCTCATGAACCTCTCCTCGGGTGGACTTGCTTTGCCCCCGAACAGGAACAACTCACTTGTATATTACGTGTATGGCGAAATCTTCCGCTCTGAAGAAGGCCCGCGTCGTGTCCTCGCGGGAGTCGTATCGAGGCCCGGTGTTTTGGGTGACAACTGACGAAGTGGTCGAGCCTAGCGGCGTGCACACCACTCGCGACGTTGTTCATCACTCCGGCTCCGTCGTCGTCCTCGCTATAGACGAAACCTCGAAGGGGCCCCGCGTGCTTCTCGAAAAACAATACCGCCACGCCGCTGGCCGTTTCTTGCTCGAGCTGCCGGCAGGTCGCATCGACGAAGGCGAAAATGAACTGAAAGCGGCCAAGCGTGAGCTACTCGAAGAAACCGGCTACTCTGCCCGCAAGTGGAAACGCGTTTTATACTTTTGGGCCAGCCCGGGATTCGTCGCCGAAACTATGGCCATCTATCTCGCCCGGGGCCTGAAAGCAGGAGCAGCTCAGCCGGAAGATGATGAAGTCATAGAAATACAGCTTGTTCCCCCCGAAAAAGCCGTATCCATGGTCTTGAAAGGAACCATCCAAGACGCGAAAACCATTGCCGGGTTGCTCTGGTTGGATCGGCAGCTGAGGAAGAGTTCCCGCAAGAACCTTCTTCCCAACAAGATATAAGCCATCCTGTTGTGGCAATTGATTGACACTGCTCTCCAAGCGGAAGCACAATGGCAGCAAATATGGGACGGGCGAGGACTCGGACTCGCGGTCCCGAGGAGAGGTACGTGGATCGCTTGAAAGGTACAGTGAAGTGGTTCAATAACGCAAAAGGATACGGGTTTATCGGACGGGATGGAGGACCTGACGTTTTCGTCCACTACAGCGCAATAAGTAGTGAAGGCTACAAGAGCTTGCAGGAGGGCGATAACGTCGAGTTCGAGATTGTGCAAGGCCAGAAAGGGCCACAGGCCTCGAACGTCACCAAGGGTACTTGATCTGCCGGCGCTCTCACGCCAGGCAAAAACTTGCGAGGTTCCTGCTCTCGGCGAATTTCTTGCAGAAACAAGAGCCTAGGCGATTTTGCGCTCGCCTTCGGCATAATTGCTGGCTTGGTCCAACTTTTCAATCGCATCCTGGTCCAGGCTGAGGCGCGTCAAGGCCAGAATCTCGTCCAGCTGATGTGTGGTGGTTGCGCTGGCGATTGGGGCAGTGATCGGCGGCTTCGCAAGCAGCCAAGCCAACGAAATTTGAGCGACACTGGCGCTATAGCGCTTCGCGACGTCGTCGAGAGCGGCCAGGATCCGGAATCCACGTGGGTTTAGATACTGCTGCACGCGCGCGCCGCGGCTCTTTCCTGCCAGATCCTTCTCCGACCGATATTTCCCGGTCAGGAATCCACTGGCCAGCGAAAAATACGGAATCACGCCCAAACTGTTTTCGCCGCAAACAGCTTCGAGGTCACCTTCAAACTGTGAGCGCTCATAAAGATTGTAGTGCGGCTGCAAGCTGTCGTAACGAGGAAGGCCTTTTTGCTGGCTGAGTTCCAGGGCATGGCGCAAGGTTTGCGCGCGGAAGTTAGAAGCGCCGATCGCGCGCACTTTGCCGGATTTGATCAATTCGGCATAGGCTTCGAGCGTTTCTTCCTGCGGCGTCTCCTTGTCTTCAGTGTGCGATTGATAAAGGTCAATGTAGTCAGTTTGCAGTCGCGCCAGTGATTCGTCGGCGGATCGCAGAATATGTTTCCGCGAAAGTCCCTTCCTGCCGTTTCCCATGTCCATCCCAACTTTGGTTGCAATTAGCACCTGGTCACGTTTCCCGCTCTGTTTCAGCCATTTGCCAATGATGGTTTCCGATTCCCCGCCACGGTTGCCTGGAATCCAATTGGAATAGACGTCGGCGGTGTCGACCATATTGAAGCCAGAATCGACAAAGTGGTCGAGCAGCCGAATTCCATCGGATTCGTTGACGGTCCAGCCGAAGACATTACCGCCAAGTACAAGACGGGCAACTTCTAAGCCTGAATTCCCGAGTTCGCGTCGTGGAGCGGGATTGTTCGTCATGGATTGCTCCTTGCTAGACAGATTAGGTGCGCAAGCCGCCGAATCGGATGCGGAAAGATTCAACCAGAACTGCTTGCACGCGTGTGGCTGCTCTGATCATCATTAATGTGAAATTTACATTAATGCGAAATTTACATTTCCACACCAACTTACCCCATTTTGAATGGTTATAATGGACGCGTTTCGGCCTGTCTGGGCCGATTGGACGACCTGCTCCCAGGTCCCAATATCAAGAGTTGAGCGCCCGCTCATGAAAGGTTTTCGCATTCCGGTTTGTTGCGCGGTAGGACTAGTGTTCCTGCTGTTTGCGGTAACTCCTGCCGCGGATGGCGAATTGCCCTGGCCACTGCGCAAGAAACGCGAAATCGAAGTGCGCCTGATTGCATTGGCGATGCAGTACCCGCGATCGTCATTTTTCGCGAATGACGAGGTGTTCGTGGCTGAGCAGGAATTGAGCAAGGACGAATCGCGGTTTATCAAACTGGTCTACGATTTTCTTCCCTACCAGGTGCCGCTCTCCGATTCCGGCATGAATTACTCGCTGGTGCACAAAGTGAACGCCGTGCGCGATACAACCTGCGACGAAAGCTTGTGGGAGATGCGGCGTCTCATGACAAAACGTCGCGAGGCCGAGGAACCGAACTCAACCTGGAAATATGCGGCTGAGAGTCCTATCTCCGACCTGGACAACCGGCAGGCACGGCTGCGCTGCTATCGCACGACGTCAAGCGATTACGAAAAAGCACTGAATGAGCCGACCGGCGAAATTCCCTACTAGCCCTGGCTCTGCCTGTACAGGAACCTTCGCTTTCGAACACGAAGGGGCAGCCAGGCCCGGCGTGCGTGGATGTTAGACTGAAAGCAGGTCTCCCGCTCAAGGAAAATCCATGAAATTTGGCGTGATCATCTTTCCCGGCTCGAACTGCGATCACGATGCATTTTGGACGGTCGAGCAGGTCATTAAGCAGCCGGTGACATTTCTCTGGCACGAATCGCACGACCTTGAAAACTGCGATGCGATTATCGTTCCCGGCGGCTTCGCGTATGGCGATTATCTGCGCACCGGTGCGATCGCAAAGTTCTCGCCGGTGATGGAATCGGTGCGCAAGTTTGCGGATGACGGCGGGCTGGTGCTCGGAATCTGCAATGGGTTTCAGATTCTTTGCGAATCTGGACTGCTTCCCGGCGCGCTGATGAGAAACGCCGGGCTCAAATACGTCTGCAAGCCCGTGTATGTGCGCGTGGAAAACGCCGATACGCCATTTACCAACTCCAGCCGCAAGGGCGAGGTTCTCTCGATTCCGATCGGCCATATGGAAGGAAATTATTTCTGCGATGAGCAAACACTAGCGGATCTGCAGCGAGAGGATCGAATCATCTTTCGTTACTCGACCCCCGCAGGCGAAATCACGGCAGAGGCAAATCCGAACGGATCACTCGACAATATCGCTGGAATCTGCAGCCGGGGACGGAATGTGCTGGGGATGATGCCGCATCCTGAGCGGGCCAGCGAAAGCGTACTCGGATGTAGCGACGGGGTGAAGATTTTCGAATCGATGATTCACGCTGGCGTATTGACCGCGAGGTAGTCGCGACTCGCAACAGCAATCCTAGAAAAACGTCGGGATCAAATCGCGGTGCGGCATCTCTGGATTTGCACTCGGCATCTATCCTGAAAGTTCCCGCTTTACAGTTAGAACCCAGCCGAACTGCTATATTACTTGTTCCAAAAACTTAGGGGAGACTTGAACCGAAAGCTGATGCCAACCTGCCGGCCGCTCCATGTCGTGAAACCTGCGACCATGAATTTTTCAGCTTTGAAGAGATTTTCAACTTGGGTTGCGGTGATATTCGCTCTATGCGCGAGTGCCGCGGCTCAGTCGCGGTTCAAACAAGGTGAGGTTTTCGTGGGCTACTCACACACCGGCATGCAAACCGGCGAATTTGGATTCGGAAGCTGGACCCAGCTGAACGGCTTTCAAGTGGCTTTGTCTCTTCCGCACATTGTGAAGGGGCTGGGCGCTACGGCTGAGGCCAGCGCCGGCTACTCCACTCCGATTGAACAGTACCTGTATGCGGTTGGCCCGCAATACAAGTTCGAGTTCAGCCGGTTTCTGCTTATCGCCCATGGCCTTTACGGAAAAGCACAGACACGCGTCCGGCAGCCCGGCAGTACGTTTGTAGAAGCCTCGGACCGGCAGCGCGCGCTGATTTGCGGTGGCGAAGTAGATTACCCGATCACCGATAGATTTTCCTGGCGCGTGCTACAGGGAGACGCTGTGCTTACCACGGCGCTCGGTGAGAGCCAGCGTAATATTCGGGTCGCTACAGGGCTGATCTACAGCTTCGGGAAGCACTAAACCATTGCTCATGCGATTTCATACGATTAGATCGACTAAATGGCCGGAGAAGAAGCGCATCCCGGTTCGCCTTGGGTTGATTGCGCTGGTGAGTGTTGTTCTGCTGATCGTCGGTGGTTGCGCCATTCCAAAAGTCAGATTTGGGTATGTCGCGACTGGTGAGGGCATCATCGCCTTCCGCGTGGATGCCGGAACTGGCGCGGCGTCCCAAGTTTTCGGCTCTCCGTTCGTCGCCGCGACCAGCCCCGGCGTTGCCGCTTCCAATTCGAGCGTTCTGGTGCATCCGAACGGCCGGTTTGTTTACGCTGCCGATCAGGACATCAACAACATCTCTCTATTCCAAATTGACCCGACTACCGGCGCGCTTACTGAGGTGCGGCCACGTACGCCGCTGGTTACGTCATCGGGTATGGTGGGACTCTCGCCGGCAGTCATGGCGATGGACAAAGACGGAAAGTATCTGTTTGTTGCTAATCAAGTCACCAGCGATATATGGGTTTTTTCCATTGGCAGCTCGGGCGCATTGACATTCGTCTCCAGTGCGCCGCTGGCGGCGAGCCCATCGTGGCTGACACTCTCCTCGTCGGGAAATCTGTTGTATGTGACCGTTCCTGATGTTTCTGCGATTTACGCTTTCAGCGTGAGCTCAGGCGCACTTACTCAAATCGGTACGCCTTTTGTGGTAAGCGGCGGGGTGGGCAAGGTGGCAATCGATCCCAATGAGAATTTTCTCTATGTCCCGAATCCCGCGATCGACACGGTGACCGTACTCCGAATTCACTCAGACGGCTCGCTAGGGCTGGGCTCCGGAGCATACGCTACCGGTACGACCCCGATTGCCGCCGTCACCAGCCCGACTGGGGTATACCTTTACGTTGCCAACTCCGGTTCGGCAAATCTCTCGCTGTTTCAGGTGAACACCACAACTGGCCAGCTGGCCGTGTTGACAAGCGCACCTATCCCCACGGGTACAGAGCCCTCAAGTCTGGTGATTGACCCACAGGCGAAATTTTTCTTCGTGGTGAATCAGCAGGGGAACAGTATCTCGGAGTACTTGTTCAACTCCAATGGCACACTGTATTCCGTGGGCAATTCGATACATCTCAGTGTGCTTCCTCGCTCGTTCTCGATTACACCCTGATTGAAATGGTTCGCTTCGGAATCGCCGGCTTCGGACTGCATGCGGTGAAACGTCTGATGCCGGGGTTTGCGCTTTCGAAAAATTGCACGGTAACGGGCTTGTCGCGGCGCGATATCGCTAAGGCACGAGAATCGGCGCGGGAATTCCACATCCCGCTGGCATTTGATTCTGCGGCCGAACTGGCACGGTCGGCAAAAGTCGACGCGGTTTTTGTGACAACGCCAAATTCCTGCCACCTGCGTGACGTGTTAACCGCGATTGAAGCCGGAAAACCTGTGCTGTGCGAAAAGCCTTTGGCCATGAATGCGGCCGAAGCGCGGCAGATGGTGGAGGCAGCACGCCGAAAAAATGTTTTGTTCGGCGTTGCTCATGTATTTCGCTTCGATGAAAGCGTGCGTAAGTTGCGTGAACATGTTGCCTCGGGTGCGATCGGCAAGCCAATCTTTGCGCGCTCAGAATTCTCGTTCCTTGGTACACGATCACATCCGAGGAAGTGGATGTTTGACGCAAGCATCGCTGGAGCCGGACCGATTTTTGATATCGGCGTGCACTGCATCGATACGCTACGATTCATTTTGCAGGATGAGGTTGTTCGTGTGAGTACAACGGCCGTTTCCGATAAGGAATCAGGAAATGTCGAAGCCGCCGCCACAATGACGCTGGAATTTTCTCGCGGGACGCTCGGGACTGTTCTGGTTTCTTTTCGCGCCGATTATCGCACTCCGCTTGAAATTGTTGGAGACAACGGTGTGCTTTATGCCGATGACGCCGTCAATGTAGAAAGGCCGATCGAGATTGAGCTGAAACGAGGCAAAGAAGTGCAACGCGAAACTGTCTCGAACCGGATGGCTTATGGGCTGCAAGTGGACGCGTTCGCTGACTGGATCGAAGGCAAGGCTCAATTCCCTGCTCCGGGTGAAGAAGGCTGGCGGAACCAAGAAATTCTGGATGCAGCGCTGCGCAGTATTCAGAGCGGGAAAACGGAGTCTGTTCCGCGGGTTATTTCCAGGATATGAAGACGGAAGTCAAAATCCCCGCCCTGTCTCGCAGAAGGCGCGAGACAAGGACGGGGCACCCTCATTATTTTTCGGTTAGCTCCTGGGTTAATGTGATTGCGTCCCGCAATGGGAGATCCTCGGACGAACTTCCTACCAGCACCTCGTACGTTCCTTTTTCCGCATGCCAGTCTTTTCCGTTCACGTCGTAATAGGCGAATGAGCGCGGGTTGAGCGGAATTGTGACCGATTTCGTCTCTCCCGGCTGCAATGAGACCCGCGAGAATCCCTTTAGCTCCTTCGGTGGACGCGGAACGGCTTCATGTTCGGGAGGAGCGATGTAAAGTTCCGCGACGGCATCTCCGGGACGCGAACCGGTGTTGGTTACGTCGAAAGAAGCTTCGTGCTCGTCAGTTTTTAGATTGCTGAACTTGAACGTCGTGTACGAAAGCCCGTAGCCAAACGGAAATAGCGGTTTGGTGCCGTTGTGCTCATACCCGCGATAACCGACGAAAACTCCTTCGCGGTAAACCACGCGGTTCGTCCCCTGCGCGGGATAGTAGTTGTTGTAAGTCGGGTTGTCCTGCCACTTGCGCTCGAATGTGGCGGGCAGGTGGCCGGAAGGATTTACATCGCCGAAGAGGATTTCCGGTAAAGCTCTGCCACCTTCCTGCCCCGGGTACCAGGCTTCGATCACACCGGCTACTTTGTCGGCCCACGGAGTCATATCGACCCCGCCGCCGGAAGTGATCACGACGATGGTGTTCTTATTTTTCGCTGCGATCTTCTCGATCAATTCGTTTTGCCCCGGCGGCAACTCGAAGGTGCGATCCCAGCCCTCGGTTTCGCTCTGCGCAGTGAATCCGACCGCAAGCACCACGGCGTCGGCGTTTGCAGCCAGGTCTTCGGCCGCGGGATCAACCCAGTTTCCCTCGGGAACAATTCCCATGCGCACGAACGGCGGACCAAAACCTGGCCCGGTGTGATGTTCGAAGACAATCTTGTGCGGCTTGGCATCCCAGTCGAGGTGATGCTGCGCAATTATGAATTTTTGATTGTTCCAGTTGTCCATCAGCAGCTTGCCATCAACATAGAGCCGAAAGCCGCTGGGAGAAAAGCCTCCCTGCTGAACAAAAATGTCGAAAGTACCGGCTTGTTTCGGGAGGTAGTATCCGGTCCAGCGTTCGGAAGTACCCTGCTGGTGCAATAAGCTTGAAAAATCGAGTTCGTCCAAATCAATCATCGAAAGATCGAAGGCCAGACCTAGGCTGATGTGCTTATCGACGCTTGTGCTCGCCGGGGTGCCGGAGAGGTTCTCGTTGTTAAAGTTTTCCAGCTTCAGACCTGGCTTGCCATTCGCGGCGTCAGTTTCGAAATCGGTTCTAACTGCGGCAACACCGGGCTTCATGATGCCCGGCGCCCAGGTGACCGATGCGTGATCGCGAAGATAATTGCTCAAGCCTTCAAGAAAGCTGATGGCGTGAAATGGCTGCACCTGCGCGCTGCCGCCGCCGACGGGCACGGCAGGATACGCATCGGGTCCGATTATTGCGATTGTTTTGATTTTGTTTTTATCGAGCGGCAGCAGACCGCCTTCGTTCTTCAGCAGCACCATGCCTTCGAGGGCCGCTTGTAGTGCCACGTCTCGACCCTGCTGACTGTAGCGAGGAATTGCGAGATCGCGCTGGTCGCGCTCCAGCCAGCCGAATTCGAGTTCCGTGCGGATGATGCGGCGGACTTTGTCGTCGATGGTTGCCTGCGAAACCTTGCCCGACTTGACGGCCGGCAGGAGTTTTTCGCGATTGAAAGACTTTCCCGAGGGCATTTCCAGATCCAAGCCGCCGTTCGCCGCACCCACTGCGTCATAGGTCGCATCCCAGTCAGACATCAGGATGCCCTGAAATCCCCAGTCTTTCTTCAAAACCCCAATGTTCAGCGGACCGTTCTGGGTCATGTGCTCGCCGTTGGTGAGGTTGTAGGAATCCATGACTGCGCCGACGTGCGCGTCTTTGACAGCGGCTTCAAAGATTGGCAGATAAATTTCGTGAAGTGTGCGCTGGTCGATGATGGAATCTGAGTTGTGACGGTCGAACTCCGAGTTGTTGCCGAGGAAATGCTTGATAGTTGCCGAAACCCCATCGCTCTGCATTCCCTCGATGTAGCCGACCGCGATCTTCGAACCGAGAAACGGGTCTTCGCCAAAATATTCAAAGTTTCGCCCATTCAGCGGCGAGCGATAGATATTCACCCCTGGCCCCAGCATGAAATGCTTGCCCTTTGCCCGCGCATCTCGGCCGATCTGTTCACCCACGTGTTGCGCGAGCGCCGGATCCCAGGTTGCTGCGAGTGAGATGCCGCCCGCCATCGTGGTTGCAGGACCGTCATTGCGCACGCCGATGGGACCATCCGCGGTGTGCAGCAGCGGAAGACCAAACTCGGGATAAGCGCGCACGTCAAAGGTATTGACGCCGCCGATCATGTCAATTTTTTGGTCGAGCGTCATCTTGCTTACTATGTCGTTCACTTTCTGCTTGAGTTCCGGCGTGGACGGTGACGGCGCTTGCGCGAAACACAAAGACACTATTGCGAGATAAACTGCAAAACCGAGAGTGAGTTTTCGCATGGTTTCTCCTGGACTTAAAAGCTGGACCGTTTGGAAAAAACGATATTGTAGTCCAGAAAGAGACTCGCGCCGTCAATGATTGCTGATGCCAGACCAGCTCAACTTGAATTTCCCGAGTGGCGTCATCCCGAGCTAAGCCGTTTTTCAGGCGGAGCGAAGAGCCTGCCCTAAGCGGGCGAAGTGAGTCGAATGGGAGCTCGCGTGTGGAGGCCAGTTGCTCCGCGCCAGATCCCTCGCCCCGCCGGTGGGAGCGCGGGGCATCGGGATGACGCACAAGGATTAGCTGGTACCGATCATGATTTCGCACTGCGCAATGACAGGCTCGATTAGCGGTGGTCTGAGTTCGTAAGTTCAACCGAGGGACTCGAAGGCGGAGGGAGTGGCTCCGAATTTGAACTGCTAGCGGAATCGTTTGTCAGACCCGGAGCCGTTAAAGAGTTGCCAGCCGCGGCTAAGGAGTGCGGTACAGAGCCTGGCGCCGCGGGTGGAATTCCGCGCGCGCTGACGATCGACCAGTGCCAATCTTTATTTTGTGCGAGGGCATCGCTTACGCCGTTGTCGATTGCGCCGCGGAAGATGCTGGTGGAATCCGGCGGGGCGCTGCCTCTCAGATGGTAAAGAGTGGTCGTGTCCGGCAGTTTTTCCGACGACATCACCGGCGCGGACTCGAGTGTGGCAAACCGGTATTCGGCCGGGCCAGACTGAGCCGGAAGGACACTGATCCCAACCACAATTTCTCTCAGCTCCCATTGCGTTCCGTTGTGAACCGAAACTTCGAGCTCGCCATTTTGAATGGCGGCCGGGCCGTCGAGCTTTACGAGTTCACCTTGCGGCAGGTCGCTGGCGATGTAAGCAGCCGGCGGGCGCGCTGATCTTGCGTCGAAGGTCATGCTGCAGGATCCATCCGGCGACGTCGCGGTAAAGACTCCTGTATGGCTGATGGCGAAGACTGGCTGACCCTGGAGCCGCTCACTTTCGGCTTTGTCCATGACGCGGTCAATGTTGTCGTTGTCGATGACCTGGGGTTCTTCAGGAGGTTTAGCGCCCCGGAGCTCGCGAGCCAAATCGCCGAGCGGAATCTCGTTTGGATCGAGAGACACATCATCCTGGGCAGCCAAAAATAATGGCGTCAACGCCAGGAAGAGAATGCACGCAATGTGGAGAAGCCGGGACATGAAAGTCTGCTGACCGCCCGCCTCGGCGCATAAAGGCTTAACGGCGCCAAGCGAAAGTGAACTACAGAAATTTTAGCGAGAGTAGGGCGCGAGTAACGCCAAGGCGGGACACCAAAGTAATAAGACTTTGGGCAGAGTGGGCGGCGTGCCTAGACGAAGAGAGGCACGCCGTCGCGATTACAACAGGCCAGAGGTTCGAAACTGTGGAACTGGATCGCTCACCGACATAGGCTCCCGCTTAAACATCCAGCGGGCCACTGCAAAGCCAAAAGCCGCGTAGCAGACGTAAAGGAACTTCATAGGCACCCCCGAAAACCACCCATCTGTCGCCTGCCACAGCGGGAACTTCTACTCTCAACCTAGCGGCGAACACCCGGAGGGTCAATGACCCAAAAGTGGTGTTACCGTGAACAGAAGTAACTGCGAAGCTGCAGGCGCGAAACACCGAACTACTTAGATGTATGTACGAATAAAATCGGCGTCACCGGTTAAAACCTTAGTATTCCGGGAAAGATCAGGGAGTAGATGAAGCACTCCCGGAGCTCTCGGCTTTATGTTCGGCATACTTCGAGGTTACTTTTTTCGGCGTGTTCCATGGTTAAAAGCCTTTGAATTTTCGGTTAGGGAACGCCGAACCTGTGCCAAAAGCGGCTCTAGCCGAAATCTGCGGCTTTGCTAGACTGGCTTTTCCCGATGGCGACCGAGGCCATTTCACTTTCGCGAATCGTAAGACGCAATCCGCTGGCGGCGATTGGCTGTGTTTTCGTCGTCTGCTTCGTCATATTTGCCATTTTCGCGCCCTGGATCAGCCCTCAGGACCCCGCGCAAATCAACCTGGCCACGCGGCTTTCTCCTCCGTCGCTGCGGGAAATCTGCGGATCGGATGAACTCGGTCGGGACATGCTCTCCCGCCTCATCTATGGCGCACGCATCTCCATGCTCGTTGGGAGCAGCGTAGTTGCCGCATCGTTGGGCATTGGTTTGATCATTGGGTCGATTGCCGGCTACTACGGCGGCCGCGTGGACCGCTTCGTCAATGTGATAGTGATGAACGCGTTTCTTTCGTTTCCGGGAATTTTGATCGCGATTGCGTTTGTGGCGTTTCGCGGGCCGGGAATTTTCAACCTCGTGCTGGCGCTTTCTTTGGGAGGATGGGTCGGATATGCGCGGTTGGTCCGTGCCCAGGTGCTCTCGGCACGAGAAAAGGAGTATGTGGAAGCTGCACGGGCGCTTGGCGCAACCGATTTGCGGATTCTCGGCCGCCACATTTTGCCGAATATCATTCAGCCGGTGATCGTGCAGGCCGCGATCGGCATGGCGGGAGCAATTCTGGCCGAAGCGACGATGAGTTTTCTTGGCCTTGGAGTCCCGCCCCCGACCGCTTCCTGGGGCAGCATGCTCAACGACGGCCGGGCGCACCTCTTCGACGCGCCACATCTGGTGATCTTCCCCGCTATTGCGGTAATGCTGGCCGTGTTGTCATTCAACTTTATTGGCGATGCGCTCAGGGACTTGCTGGATCCGAGGTCGAGGATTGAGGCGGGGTTGTGAGAACGGGCGTAACTGCGGCACGAACAGTTCTTTCGGTAGCTGCCGCGCTTGTCGTACTCTCCTCCTGCGAACGGACTCAGGTTACAAGTCCACCGCCGAACACGGTTATTGTTCGTGTGTACCGTGATCGGAAATCCGATTTTGCCAACCGGCTCGATCGCAAGTTCTACGATGTCAATAGCGCGCACCACACCATCGCTTCCGGGAAGTGGATATTCATTGCTACGGTCGAACCATACCACTATACGGAAGAACTTGGCGGAAAGCTGGCAGCAATCAAACCCGAACTGATCGTGCTAGATCGCACGAGCGACGTTGCTCTGATCAGGGACATGGAGGTAAACGTGAGGCAGACAACTAACGCGTGCGACGCAAATCGAATATGCCCGGCATTTATTCCGTCATGGGTTTCAGA
>Ga0335073_10009554_pt1 | contig 13612 bp, 7 predicted proteins | sample Lox_Sample_22_FD_207093 | JGI IMG/M metagenome (GOLD analysis project Ga0335073, IMG submission 207093) | Soil microbial communities from Loxahatchee National Wildlife Refuge, Florida, United States - Lox_Sample_2.2 | ecosystem: Environmental > Terrestrial > Soil > Wetlands | place: USA: Florida...
CCTGGTCGAGCCAGTGTTCGAACGCGCGCACATAGCCGCGCGCCAAGCGTTCAAGCGAACTGCAAAGCACCATGAAGGCGGGCGAGCGGAACGATTGCATATAGCAGCTGAGCAGCACGTCGCAGGGATGACGCAAGCACAGGATGATGCGCGCTTCGGGAAACAGCCGCACGATCATCGGCAGGCACAGCATATTGAGCGGGTTCTTATCGACCAGTTGGCGTGCGCCGCGCGCGGGCACCACCTTGCCGACCATGGCCGCGTACACCGCGCGCAGCTGATCCGCGTCGGCCTGGGTAAGGTCAGCCAATGCGGACGGGTAGGGCTGGCCGGCCAGCTCCATGCGCTCGGTCAGTTCGTGGATGAAGGCGCGCTCGTCCATCGCAAAGAAGCGCGGATGCGCATCCAGCATTTGTTCCAGCAAGGTGGTGCCCGAGCGTGGAAACCCCACTACGAAGACCGGATTTTCGGCATCGCACGGTGGTTTCAGTGGCGTCCAGCGATCGTAGTCAGTGCGGCTGACGCAAAGCTCCGCCATCGCCAGCGGCTGACTGTCCGGCACCATCAGCTCGGGAACGATCGCGGCGGCGATGCTCAGTTGCGCATCGTGGGCCTGCCGTAAAGCGTGCCAGGCCTCCTGATGGCGCGCCTGCTTGTCGCGTGCGGCGGCAAGACCGAAGGCGGCCTGCGCGCGCACCTCGGCATCGTCAGTCGTCGCCAGGATGCGTTCGTACCATTCCGCCGCGTGTTCTGGATCGCCGCGCCGCGCGGCGACGGCCGCATAGGCCAGCCATGCCGCACAGGAAAGTTGCGCAGAGTGCGCCGGCAGCTCTTGCAACGGCAATTGCTGCAATGCCTGCTCGGCCAGGTCGAGCCGATTGCTGCGTTCATAGAGCGCAGCGCGCAGCGCCGTGATGCGCTGGCGCATGAGGGAGTCGTCATCGGCAGGCAGGATCGCCCGTTCCAAAGCAAGCATGGCTGCATCCTGCCGCCCCAGCGTGGAAAGCATGCTGGCCAGCGTCAACGCTTGTTCGGCCGGCTGCGGCGGCCAGCGGTCGGCCTGTTCCAGCATGGCCTCCTCGCCGGTGTTGTCGCCGCAAACATGACACGCGTGCGCGGCATGCAGGCGCGCCTCGGTAAATTCCGGCGCAAGCCGCACCGCTTCGAGCAAGCTTTCGCGTGCGGCCAGCCACTGCTTTTGCTGCAAGTGGAGCAAGCCAAGGTTGTAGTGCACGTCTGCTTGTTGCGGGGCGAGCGCCAGCGCTTGCCGCAATGCATGCATAGCGGTCTGCCGATCGTCCGCTTCGCGTGCGGCCAGCCCGAGGTTGTTCCAATACTCGAAGATTTGCGGCTTCAGTTGCGTCAAGCGCACGAATAGCGGAAGCGCCTCGTGGAGCCGTCCGCTGGCGTGCAAGGCCAGGGCACGCAGCAGCAGCGCGGTTTCGTCGTGGTCGGTACAGGTTTCGCTGAGCGCCAGCACGCGGGCCATGTCGCCTTGATTGAAGGCGGCGAGCAAGGCGGCGGCTCCGGTTGTCGACGAGTCCACGCTTGAAAGTCTCCCGGCCCGGTAGGGTGCCGCCACAGCGGCGAAGGCTGGTATCCAGTGTCGATAAACCTGGCAGGGCACACAAGCCACGGGTACGGAAAAAAAAGCCCCCTCCGGCGGAAGGGGGCGGGGTGTTGCGATTTAGAATTTCACCGTAGCCCGGGCCCAGTAGTAGCGGCCCAGCACATCGTAGGTCGCGGTGTCGACGTTGTAGTTCAAGCCATTCTGGTAGATCAGCGGCGGCGCCTTGTCGGTAATGTTGTCCACACCGAATTCGAAGCGCGTCTTGATCGCCGGCACTGTGTAGGCGATCTGTGCCGAGTGGTACAGGATCGAGGCCATCGGTGCCGGCGCGCCGGTTATGTAGTCGGCGTTGATATTGGTCAGGTGGTGGATGTAGCGCGTTTGCCATTGCGCGCTCCAGTTGCCCAGCGACCAGTTGAGGGTCAGCGTGCCGCGCCAGCGGGCAATGTTGCCGAACTGCTGCGTGTAGGTGCCCGCGTAGTCGATCGTGCGAGCGCCCGGCTGACCCGGCGTGGCATCGTTGTAAAACGAACTGGTGTAGGTGGTGTTGAGCCCCACCTTGAAGTTGCCGGGATTGATGCTGCCCACGTCAAAGTGCGGAATCGCATAGCTGGTGCTGAAATCCACGCCGCTGGTGCTCAGGTTGCCCAGATTCACTTCCGGCGTATTCATGAAGAAGATGGCGCCGGCCAGCGCGCTGCTGCTGGGATAGCGGTGGATGAACGAGCAGTACGGGCTGCTCTCGTTGGCGTAGCAAGCATTGAGTACGGTCTGCGCAGCCAGCGGCGTCAGCAGGTCGTGCAGGTTGATGCGCCATACGTCCACGGTGGAAGAGAAGCCCTCCAGCCAGCTCGGCGAGTAGACCAGGCCGAGGTCGTAGGACATGCCGTGTTCGGGTTTCAGGTTGACCCCCGCCGGCTTGCCGCCCGAATAAAAACCAGTGATCTGCGGCGTAGGATTGCCCGGCCAATTCACCGGCACGTTCTGGCACGCCACCGGATGTGCGGCGAGCGTGCCCGCATCCAGTCCCGTGCAGGGATCGTTGATGGTGGGATTGGCGATGGTGATGCCGTCGTACAGTTCGTCCAGGTTCGGGGCGCGGAACACCTGCGTGGCCGTGGCGCGAATCAGCAGGTCCGCCACTGGGCGGTACTCCAGCGCGATCTTCTTGTTGGTGGTGGTGCCGGAGGTGCTGTAGTCAGAGGCGCGGATGCCCAGGTCCAGGTTCAGCGCATAGGCACCGGGCTTTTCCGAGAGCAGCGGAATCAGCGTTTCGGCGTACGCCTCCTTCACGCTGATGGTGCCGCGGCCGGGCGAGCCGCAGGCTTCGGCGAGTACGCCGCAGGTGGCGGTACTGGGATCAAGCACGGCGTCCGGCGTCACCGTGTAGTTCATGCCATTCCAGCGGTACAGGGCGCCGGCCGATAGCTGCATCGCGCCGGCGGGCAGGTCCCACAATTCGCCCGATGCGTTGAACTGCACCTGCTTCATGGTGTTGGTGAGCACGTAGGTGGGGGAGTCCACGCCGTTTCGCAGTTGCGCGGACACGGTGGGATCGGCCTGGTCGAAGATGTTGCCGCCGGCGTTGATCACCGCCTGCAGGTCGGCGATGTTCACCTCGTTGTAGTCGACCTGCCGGCGATTGGTATAGCCGTAGTTGAGGCTGGCATCCCAGATCCAGCTGGTATCTCCGAAGTGTCCGCGCAAGCCGGTGTTGAATTGCAGGTTGTCGGTGTCAAAGGTATGCAGCCGCGTGCCCAAGCCGGTGAGGCGTGTATTGATCACATAGCTGGTGCCGTTGAAGCCGGGCGGGTTACCGAAGGTGACGCCGAACGGGTTGGCCGGATTGTTGGCCGTTACGTACCAGCCGTCGGCGGTACCGGTGGGCGCCGGCGCGTCCTGGCCGGCGGAATTGGTACGGTTGTAGAACACGTTCGCGAATACGCTGAGCTGCGAGGTGATGTTGTAGTTGCCCAGCACGAAGAAGTTCGCGCGCTTCTGTTCGGTCTGGATGTAGTTGTAGGCGTTGTAGTTGAAGGTATCGTTCGGCCCGCCGTAGCAACGATAATCGCCGAGGCTGCTGCCATTGCCGTGCGCTAGCGTTACGTAGGTATTGCCCGCCGCATTGACGTTGCATCCGCCTGGCGAAAGTCCGGCCGGCACCAGGAAGCGCCCGGTCGGAATGGTGCCCGAGCCCGCGGGCGTGATGACCCCGCTGGACAAATACAGCGCCCGCTGGGAGAAGCCGCGCCGCACGGCCAGCACGGGGGTGTACTTGTTCCAGTCCAGGCCCGCCACGATGTTGCCTTGCTCGCCGCTGTAGCCGGTAGTGAAGTTGAAGCCGCGGCGCTGGCCGTCGCCATGGCTGGAAATGCCGTCGTTGAGGCTGAATTCGGCACCCTTGAAGTCCTTGCGCAGGTGGAAATTCACCACGCCGCCGATCGCATCCGAACCGTACGCAGTGGAGGCGCCTTCGGCCAGCACGTCCACGCTCTGGATCATGTTCTGCGGGATCATGTTGAGGTCGGCGTTGGAAAGGCGCTGGCCATCCACCAGCACCAGGGTGCGGTTGGTGCCCAGGCCGCGCAGCGAGACGCGCGAAGCGCCGTCGCCACCTTCCAGTGTCGGGCTGGCGACGCCGCCACCGTTGCTGTTATTGGCCGGATTGGTGGCGTAGCCGGAGATGCTGGGCAGCTGCTGCAGCACTTGGCCGAGGGTGGGATTGCCGTTGTTGGTGATCGCGGCGCGGTCCAGCGTCACCACCGGACTGGCGGTTTCCGTATCTACGCGACGGATCAGCGAGCCGGTGACCGTAACCGCTTCCAGCGATTTGGCTTTTGAGGCCTGGGGTTGCTCGTTGGGGGTTTGCGTCGCGGTGTTTTGCGTCGCGCTGTTCTGCGTCGGGGTGTTCTGTTGCGGCGTATTGTTCTGCGACCCCGTATCTTGCGCATGGACGACGGCGGCCGCCGAGGCGATGCCTACGGACAGCGCCAGACGTACCGCGATGGACAAGCGATTGTAATGGGCTTGCATGGTGGCTCCCCGAGTAGAGATGACGGTGGTGGAGCACCGGTGCAACGAGGAATGCCTGCCGATCGTCCCTCCATTCGGTCAGACGCGTGAACGTCCGGACATCCCTTATGTATCGAGCTGCCCCGGTGTTCCCCCGGGTGCCACTGTTTCAGGAATTTGATGGCGAGTAAAGCATGTTCTTACGAATTCAGCGCGAGGGGGCACCTTGCAGCGATTCCATCACTGCCGGCTCGACGGCTTCGGCCCATAGCGCGTACTGCGCGCCGGACGGATGCAGGCCGTCCGACGCGACCCAGGCGGGGTGCTGCCGGGAAATACCTGTGATGTTTATAAAATGCGCGCCCGCTTGGGTCGCTTCGTCGCGGGCTATCGCATTGAAGGCGTCGAGTTCGCGCGCGATCTGCACGCGATCGCGTCCGCTGGCGTAGCCGAACGGCGTGACACCCCAATCGGGAATGGAAACCACGACGACACGCCCGGCATGGCGGCCCGCCAGCGCCACGGCCCGCAGCAGCAGGGCGCGCAGTTGTTCGCGATATTCCTCCGCCGGGCGGCCGCGATACTGATTATTGACCCCGATCAGCAGGGTCACCACGGCGTATCCCGGGACCAGGGCGGCCTGGTCCATGCCGGCCGACAGCTCGTCGGTGGTCCAGCCGGTCACGGCAACGATCTGCGGATCGTCGATGGCAATACCCCGGGCGCGTAGCCTGGCCACCAGTTGCACCGGCCAGCGAGACAGCGCCGGAACATCTTCGCCGATGGTGTAGGAGTCGCCCAGAGCGAGAAATCGCAGCGCCATGGATCAACCGGCGGCGACGGCGGCGCGGGGCGATGCCTCGGCCGCCATGCCTGCCAGCACACGTTCCATGCGTACAAATACTTCCCGCAACTGCGCCGGCTGCGGCAGCAAGGTGAGGCGCATGTGCCGACTGTTGGGGACGTTGAAGCTGGTGCCCGGCACGATCAGCACGGATTCCTCTTCAAGCAGCCGCAGCGCGAACGCGTTGTCATCGAAATCGGCAATGCGCTCGCTGCGCACGCGCGGGAAGGCATATAAGGCGCCGCCCGGCGTCACGACATCCAGGTACTGGCTGGCGGCGACGCCGTCGAGCACCGCCTTGCGCGCGTCGTGCAGGCGGCCGCCCGGGCGTGTGAGCGCTTGGATGGTCGGGGCATCCTGCAAGGCCGGAATAACTGCCCATTGCGCGGTGACGTTGGCGCATAGGCGCAAGGCGGCCAGCAGCTGCAGCGCGTCGCGGTAGTCGTGCGTGCGGGTGGGATCGCCGGAAAGGCTCAGCCAGCCGACGCGGTAGCCGCAGGCGCGATGGACCTTGCTCAGGCCGCCGAAACTGATGCAGGGCAGGTTGCCGGCTACCTCGGCCAGGGGCTGGAAGGACGTATCGTCGTAAAGGATCTCGTCGTAGATCTCGTCGCATAGCAGCAGCAGGCGATGCCGCGCCGCAATCGCCACGATGCGTTCCACCAAGGCGCGCGGATACACCGCGCCGGTGGGATTGTTCGGGTTGACCAGCACCAGCGCACGCGTGCGCGGCGAGATCAGGGCTTCCATTTCCTCCGGATCGGGCATGTGCCCGTTTTCGGCGAGGCAGCGGTAATAACGCGGCACGCCGCCGTTGAGAATGGTGGCGGCACTCCATAGCGGATAGTCGGGGCTGGGCAGCAGCACTTCGTCGCCGGGCTGCAACAGCGCGCGCAGGCTCAGGTCGATCAGCTCGCTTACCCCGTTGCCGATAAAGATGCGTTCCACCTGCACGTGCCGCGCACCGCGCGCGCGCTGCTGCGCGGCGATCGCTTCGCGTGCCTCTTCCAGGCCTTGCTCGTGACCGTAGGCTTCGCTCTCGTGCAGGTGGGCAGCGATCGCCTCGCGCAGATGATCGGGAACGGTAAACCCGTAGCGCGCGGGATTGCCGATATTGAGCTTGATGATCGGCGTGCCTGCCGCTTCCAGGTCGCGCGCACGACGCGTGAGCGCGCCGCGGATTTCATAGCGCACTTCGGCCAGGTGCGCGCTGGGCTTGATCGGGGACAACGGTCTTAGTCCTTGATGGAGTGGCAATACCGGCTTGCTGCCGGCTTTTCGCGATGCTAACAGCGCGATCGGGCGCCGTGGGGCGGGAATAAGGCAAAAAACGGCCCGGCCTTTTCACTCTTCCGCATATGTGCATGCGCCCGGGGCTCCGCAAAGGTGGGCATAATCCGTCCTATGAGCGACGCCCAGACCATCGAACGGCTCCGGCATATCGGCTGGCGGGGCCTGGACCTGCCTGGCAATGGACGCGGCCTGGCCCGCGTGGTGGCGCAGCATCGTGCCGGCTACGAGCTGCATGATGGCGAGCACATCTTCAGTGCCCAGCCGGCCGGCCATTTCCTGAAGCGCGGACTGGACCCTGCCGAACGACCGGCGGTAGGCGATTTTGTGGAAATCGAACCGGGCAAGCCGCCGCACATCCAGACCGTACAGCCGCGGCGCACCGTGTTGTCGCGCGCTGCCGCCGGCGAGCGCTACGAACGCCAGGTGATCGCCACCAATATCGATTACGTGCTGGTGCTGACTGGCCTGGACGGGGATTTCAATCCCGCCCGCATCGAACGCTATCTGTCGCTGATCGAGGGTTCCGGCGCACAGCCCGTCGTCGTGCTGAGCAAGCCGGACCTTGGCGTGGAGGTCGAAGGCCGCATCGCCGAGCTGCGCGCGCGCTTGCCCGAAGGTACGCCGGTCCACGCCATCAACGGCAAGGACCCGGCCAGCGCCGCCGTGCTGGCCGCCTACCTCAAGCCCGGCGACAGTGCGGTGCTGGTCGGCTCGTCCGGCGCCGGCAAGTCCACCCTCACCAATACCTTGCTGGGTAGCCAGCGCATGGCCATCGGGGATGTGCGCAGCCATGACAGCCGCGGGCGGCACACCACCACTTATCGCGCGCTGTTGTCCTTGCCGAGCGGCGGCTGCCTGATCGATACCCCCGGGATGCGCGAGCTCAAACTCACCGGCGAGGAAAACCTCGACCTGTTTGCCGACATCGAGGCGCTGGCCGAAAACTGTCGCTTTGCCGATTGCGGCCACGGCAGCGAACCGGGTTGCGCCGTGCAGGAAGCCTTGCACGATGGTGCCCTGACGCCCGAACGCTGGCGCAATTACCTGAAGCTGCGCGACGAGCGCGAGGAACAGGCCACCATGCTCGAATCGCGCCTGCGCCGGCAGCGCGGCGGCCGCCCGGCCACCAAGCCGCACGGTCCGCGCGGTTCGCGCCAGAAGGAGGGCTGGTGAACGCGCCCGCCATCAGCGTCCCGGCTGGCCTGGAAAGCTATGCCGCGCTCGACAAGCGGCTGCTCGCTGCGGTGCGCGGCATCAATATTCTTTCAACGGTGAGCTGGCCCGCATCGCTGGAAGACCGCATGATCGAGGCCTACGGCAAGGGGCAGTACACCTTGCCCGAGGTGACTTACCGCAAGCCGGATCTGTCCGAGGTGCGCCGGGAACTGGCCGCGATCGAAAGCGAGGCCAGCGGTGGCGATCCGATGTGCGAGTACTTGCGGCGCACCGCCGAATCCTGGCGCATTGCCGCCGAAATGCTCGAGGCGGTCGGCACCGGCGGCGTCACCGCGCCTTCCATCCGGCTGTACGGGCGGCCGGGCGATGCGATTCCCGGCAGCCACTACAGCAACCTGGACGCGGCCCGTTACTTTGTGGAGCTGTCCGACGAACTGGGCGCCGATCTGGCCGACGACGATATCGTCACCAACATCCCCTGCGAAGTCCTGCGCAAGGATCTGGTCAAGGTGTTGGACGATTTCTTCGGCCAGGGCGTGATCGCGGTGGAGGTGGATCCCGATCTCACCGCCAAGGCGGCCGCCGGCGCCACGCGCATCCGCTTGCGCGGCGGCACGCGCTTCAGTCAGTACGATCGCCATCAGCTGCTCAATCACGAAGCCTTCGTGCATTCGCTGACCGCGCTGAACGGCCGCGAGCAGCCGGTGCTGGCCTCGCTGGCGCGCACTTCGCCGCGCGTCACTGCAACCCAGGAAGGCCTGGCGGTATTTGCCGAGCTGATGTCCGGCGCGATCGATATTGCGCGACTCAAGCGCATCAGTCTGCGTATTTTGGCGCTGGACATGGCGCTCAGCGGCGCGGATTTCGTCGAGGTGTACCGCTTTTTCAACCGCTGCGGACAATCGGTCGCCGACAGTTTCCATTCCACGCAGCGCGTGTACCGCGGCGTGCCCTTGACTGGCGGCTACGCCTTCGCCAAGGACAACGTCTACCTGTCCGGCCTGATGGATGTCCACACCTTCTTCCGCTGGGCGCTGAAAGAGCGCCGCATGGATCTGCTGCGCTATCTGTTTGCGGGCAAGCTGACCCTGGGCGATGTGATGAGCCTGGAGCCGTATTTCCATTCCGGCGCACTCGCTGCGCCGCGCTGGCTGCCGCCGTGGATGCAGCACGTGCATGGCTTGGCGGGCAAGCTTGCGTTTTCGCTGTTTATCAACCGCGTGCGCATGTCCAAGGTCGAAGCGGGCGCGTTATCGGCCTGGATCTGAACCGGCCAGATCGCCATCGGGCTGATTGACGAAGATCATCACGCCCAGGATCGCCATGTAAAAGCGGAAGGCCGCATCCTGTCCGTTCCACGTCTTGGATTGCCACATCGCGAACCATTCCCCGCCGACCACCATGAAGCCGAAGAACCACAGCAGAAAGCCGACCAGGCAGCCGGTGGTGACCAGGTTCTTGGCGGCATTGAAGCGCGCTCCGGCAGCGCGCCGGGCGCGCCACAGCGCGTAACTGCCGCCGAGCAGCAGCATGCACGTGACGCCTTCGGCAAGGATGATCAGACCATAGGCGGCATGCCACAGGAGCGGGCGGGTGACGGCGCGGCCCATCAGTGCATTGCCGGCAAAGGTGGTGTCCATCGCCAGTACGTGCCGCACGAACTGGAAATTGGCGCCGTAGTCGATCAGGTTATCCCAGGTCACCACCAGCGCGAACGCAGCCAGCGTGAGCGGTAGCAGGATTTTGGCCAGGCGCGTGGGCATGGGCTCGTCCAGAGGGCGGCGGGGCGAATCGGCGTACGGCGCGAACGGCCGCGTCGTTTTATAGCGCATCTCTGCGCGGCTTCTTATATCGCAATGCACCAAAATCGCCGGCGCCGCGCGGTTTGCATAAACGAATGCTGCGCTGGCGATTGTTGGGCGAGATGCGGCACCGGAAGCGTCATCCGGCGGGTGCTACCATTCGCGGCATGCCGCCGTACGGCGCCTTTTCCCCTTCCCCGTTCGAAGCATCCGATGGCTCATTCCGACGACTTCCGCCAAGCCGCCCTCGAGTATCACCGCCTGCCGCGCCCCGGCAAGATCAAAGTCACGCCCACCACCCCGCTCGTGACGCAGCGCGATTTGTCGCTGGCCTATTCGCCGGGCGTCGCCTTTGCGTGTGAAGCGATCGTCGAGGATCCGCGCAACGCCAGCCTGTATACGGCGCGCTCCAACCTCGTGGCGGTGATCACCAACGGCACCGCTGTGCTCGGCCTGGGCGACATCGGCCCGCTGGCAGGCAAGCCGGTGATGGAAGGCAAGGGCGTGCTGTTCCAGAAATTCGCCGGCATCGACGTGTTCGATATCGAACTCAACGAACGCGATCCGGACAAGCTGGTGGACATCATCGCCGCCATGGAGCCGACCTTCGGCGGCATCAACCTGGAAGACATCAAGGCGCCGGAATGCTTCATCGTGGAGCGCAAGCTGCGCGAGCGGATGAAGATCCCGGTGTTCCACGACGACCAGCACGGCACCGCCATCATCGTGGGCGCTGCCGTGATCAATGCACTGGAGATCGTCGGCAAGAACATCGAAGACGTCAAAGTGGCCACCACCGGCGTGGGCGCCGCGGGTATCGCCTGCCTGGACATGCTGGTGGCGCTCGGGGTGAAGCCGGAGCACATCCTGGCCTTCGACCGCGAAGGCGTGCTCTATACCGGACGCGATCACATGGATCCGGACAAGCAGCGTTATGCGCGCGACACCAAGGCGCGCACGCTGGCCGAGATCGTGGAAGGCGCGGATATCTTTCTGGGCCTGTCGGCCGGCGGCATCCTCAAGCCGGAAATGGTCGCCTCGATGGCCAAACAGCCGATCATTCTGGCGCTGGCCAATCCCAATCCGGAAATCCTGCCCGAAGATGCCAAGCGGGTACGCCCCGATTGCATCATCGCTACCGGCCGTTCGGATTACCCGAACCAGGTCAACAACGCCTTGTGTTTCCCGTACATCTTCCGCGGCGCGCTGGATGTGGGCGCCACCGGCATCAACGAGGCGATGAAGCTGGCCTGTGTGCGCGCAATCGCCGCGCTGGCGCGGATGGAGTCCGGTGATCTGGCCGGCGCTTATGCCGGCGAATCGCCCACCTTCGGTGCGGAATACCTGATTCCGCGTCCGTTCGACCCGCGGCTGCTGGTGATGCTGGCGCCCGCGGTCGCCCAGGCGGCGATGGAATCGGGCGTGGCCACGCGGCCGATCGAGGACATGGATGCGTACATCGAGAAACTCAGCCAGTTCATTTATCGCACCAGCCTGGTGATGAAGCCGGTGTACGAACGCGCGCGCGCCGACCGCAAGCGCGTGGTGTACGCCGAAGGCGAGGAAGAAACCGTATTGCGCGCGGTGCAGACGGTGATCGACGAAAAGCTCGCCTATCCGATCCTGATCGGCCGTCCGGATGTGATCGACACGCGCATCCAGCGCATGGGCCTGCGCATGCGCGCGGGAGTGGATTTCGAGCTGACCAATATCAACGACGATCCGCGCTTCAACGATTACTGGCAGCAATACCACGCACTGACCGAACGCCGCGGCGTCACTCCGGCGGCCGCCAAGAACCTGATGCGCTCGCGCCCGACGCTGATTGCCTCGATGATGGTCAAGCGCGGCGAAGCCGATGCCATGATCTGCGGCCTGGTCGGGCGCTACCACAAGAAGCTCGGCTATATCCGCAGCGTCTTCGGCCTCGATCCCGGCGTGCAATGCACTTCGGCGATGACCGGCGTGATCAACGACAAGGGCACGTGGTTTTTTGTCGACACGCATGTGCAATGCGACCCGTCCGCCGAGCAGATTGCCGAGGCCACGCTGCAGGCCAGCTATCGCCTGAAGCTGTTCGGTGTAGAGCCCAAGGTGGCGCTGCTCTCGCATTCCAACTACGGCAGCCACGAGAACGCCAGCGCCATCAAGATGCGCGAGGTGTGGAAGATCCTGCGCGCGCGCGCGCCGTATCTGGAAATGGACGGCGAAATGCGCCGCCGCATGTTTCCCAACACCACCTTGAGCGGACGCGCCAACTTGTTCGTGCTGCCGAATCTGGACGCCGCCAACATTGCCTACAACATGGTGCGCGTGATGACCGATGGCGTAGCGGTCGGCCCCATCCTGATGGGCGTGGACAAACCGGCCCACATCCTGACGCCTTCCTCCACCGTGCGCCGCACGGTGAACATGACGGCGATTGCCGTGGTGGACGCGCAGATCCGCGCGGCGCAGAGCGAACGCAGCTGAGTTGGCGTTACCTTCCCCGCCTTCGGGTGGGGAGAGGAGCGGCCGCCTGGGCCGGCCGCTCCGCGTGCATGGCCCGCTGGACATCAGGACTGCGCGAGTTTTGAGGCCCGGCGCACGCTCTTTTGTCCGTTTTGCGCCGCAGCACACCCTTCGCATACGTATGTATGGTCCGACAATTGGCGAGACCCTTGCGCGGGGGCTAGAATCGAACGGTTAGCTCGTCCTGCGGCGAACACGCCACGCGGTCCTCTCCTGTTCCGTGCCGGCCCCAAGTCGCCGGATCGAAGCCTCGACTCCGTCGCTTGCCCCGGCGACGCGCACCCACCGCAAAGCGGCGCCCGGCGCCGCGGAGACCTTCATGGATCAGCTCGACGATATCCTCCATCAGGACCTCGATCCCACCGAAACCCAGGAATGGGTCGAATCGCTCAACGCCGTCATCGATCGCGAAGGGACCGAGCGTGCGCATTTCCTGCTGGAGCGGCTGGTCGATTCCACGCGTCGCTCCGGCGGTTACCTGCCGTTCGACCCCACCACGGAATACGTCAACACCATTCCGCCGCATCTGGAAGCGAAGATGTCAGGCGACGCGGCGATGGAGTGGCGCATTCGCACGCTGATCCGCTGGAACGCCATGGCGATGGTGGTGCGTGCCAACCGCAAGCCGGGCGAGCTGGGCGGCCACATTGCCAGCTTTGCTTCTTCGGCCACGCTGTATGACGTGGGCTTCAACCATTTCTGGCGCGCGCCCAGCGCAGATCATCCGGGCGACCTGGTGTTCCACCAGGGCCATTCCAGCCCGGGCATCTACGCGCGCTCCTTCCTCGAGGGGCGCATCAGCGAAGAACAGCTGGACTTGTTCCGCATGGAAGTCGCCGGCCATGGCCGCGGCTTGTCTTCGTACCCGCATCCGTGGCTGATGCCCGACTATTGGCAGGTGCCGACGGTGTCGATGGGCCTGGGCCCGATCCAGGCGATCTACCAGGCGCAGTTCTGGAAATACCTGGAGCATCGCGGCCTGATGCCCAAGACCGACCGCAAGATCTGGTGCTTCATGGGCGACGGCGAGTGCGACGAGCCCGAGTCGCTCGGCGCGATCTCGCTGGCCGGCCGCGAGGGGCTCGACAACCTTATCTTCGTGATCAACTGCAATCTGCAGCGCCTGGACGGCCCGGTGCGCGGCAACGGCAAGATCATCCAGGAACTGGAAGGCGTCTTCCGCGGTGCCGGCTGGAATGCCATCAAGGTGGTGTGGGGCAGCTACTGGGATCCGCTCCTGGCGCGCGACAACAAGGGCGTGCTGCGCAAGCTGATGATGGAAACCATCGACGGCGAGTACCAGGCATGCAAGGCGTTTGGCGGCGCGTACACGCGCGAGCATTTCTTCGGCAAATATCCGGAAACGCGCGAAATGGTCGCCAACCTGAGCGACGATGACATCTG
>Ga0335073_10009555_pt1 | contig 13611 bp, 7 predicted proteins | sample Lox_Sample_22_FD_207093 | JGI IMG/M metagenome (GOLD analysis project Ga0335073, IMG submission 207093) | Soil microbial communities from Loxahatchee National Wildlife Refuge, Florida, United States - Lox_Sample_2.2 | ecosystem: Environmental > Terrestrial > Soil > Wetlands | place: USA: Florida...
GCACTCATGAACTGGTCCAGGATTATCTGAATCACCTGAGAGACCCCATGGCCAAGCTGCCCGCGCCCGCCTCGTGGAGCGGCTGGGAGGCATACTTCCACATCATGGCCTACGAGGACGACCGGTCTGTCGATGTGCATTGAGCGCCTGGCGCGCTCCGCATGCGCGATTGAATTCAAGCAGGATTGATGCGGAGCTTTGCGCTGGTGCGCAAATAGGAGCATACTGCCTGCAGGAACAGCTCTGCGCCCAACCCTTCGCGCAGAGCTATTTTTTCCCTGACGCGTCTTATAGTCACGATGGTTTATTCAACCGCAGTCGTAGAGGAGTGATCCGATGCCTGCCGCCCACCCGCTTCCCCACACGCTGGGAGAACTGCGCACCAGCAACCAATTTTCTGAAGCGCGGCTCAAGACGCGCACCGTAAAAGACGAGATGCGCGCCAATCTCCTGGCGCGCCTGAAGACCCGCGACACTGTGTTTCCGGGCATTGTGGGCTATGAGGATACAGTGGTGCCGCAGATCGTGAATGCGGTCCTCTCGCGGCAGAACTTCATTCTGCTCGGGTTGCGCGGCCAGGCTAAGAGCCGCATCCTGCGCGCGCTCACGGCGCTGCTGGACGAGCACATGCCGTACGTTGCGGGATGCGAGATTCGCGACAATCCCTATGCTCCACTGTGCAGGCGGTGCCGTGACCTGCTCGCCGTAAAAGGAGACGCGACGCCGATTGCTTACATCAACCGCGATGATCGCTACGTGGAAAAGCTGGCGACACCGGATGTGACAGTCGCCGACCTGGTCGGCGATCTCGATCCGATCAAGGCAGCGCGCGGCGGTGAAGACCTTTCGAGCGAGCTCACGATGCACTACGGCCTGCTGCCGCGGGCCAATCGCGGCATCTTCGCCATCAACGAGCTGCCCGACCTGGCGGGCAAGATTCAGGTGGCGCTGTTCAACATCATGCAGGAAGGCGATGTGCAGATCAAAGGCTATCCGGTGCGCCTGATGCTCGATGTGGCGCTGGTCTTCAGCGCAAATCCTGAAGACTACACCGCACGCGGCAAAATCATTACGCCGCTCAAAGATCGCATCGGCTCCGAGATTCGCACCCACTATCCCGAAACGCTGGAAGAAGGCATTGCCATCACCACGCAGGAGGCGTGGGCCGTGCGGGGCCCCGCACCGATGGAGATTCCGCAGTACGTGCGCGAGGTCGTCGAACAGGTGGCCTTCTCGGCACGCGAAGACAAAAAGGTGGATAAGCGCAGCGGCGTGAGCCAAAGGTTGCCCATTTCTACCATGGAGCTTGTGATCTCCAACGCGGAGCGGCGCGCGCTGCTGAATGGCGACGCTCAGGTGCTGCCGCGGGTGAGCGACATCTATGCGGCGATGCCCGGCATTACGGGCAAGCTGGAACTCGAATACGAAGGCGAGTTGCGCGGGGCCGACACGGTGGTGCAGGATCTGATCCGCACGGCGGTGGGAAAGATCTACCACCACTATTTCGCCGATCAAGACACGCAGCAGATCGAGCAGTGGTTCAACCTGGGCGGCAAGGTAAAGCTCGAAGAGAGCCAGTCTTCGGGCAATGCGCTCAAGGAGCTCAAGCAGATTCAGGGATTGCTTGATCAGCTGGCGCCGCTTGGGATGAAGACCTCCGATCCGGCGCCGCGCGTGGTGGCTGCAGCGGAATTCCTGCTCGAGGGCATGGTAGCGCATCGCAAGCTGAGCCGCAGCCAGGAGCACGGATTCGCCGCGCAGGAGGGCCGGCGCAAACCGGAACGCGAGGAACATACGCGTGAGCGGCAGGAACTGGAAAACGACTACGAGGATTGGCAGCGGTCACGGCGCGGCGGACGCAGGGGTGGATTGAATTGAGGCATTCTTCCTTACGCGAAGGTAGCGCCCGACTCCAGTCCGGCTCTACTGCCGGCGTCTACGCCTGCAGACGATCTGTGCCGACCGGAAGCCCACACGACGCCCGGTCTCGAGACCGGCGCTACCGGCTCAATCATTAAGGGTGATTCGACATGAAGCGCGTGCAGTACACCAAATTCACCGGAGACCTGGCCTCCGAGATCGATCTCGAAGACCTTCTGAAGGCGCTCTCGGACTATCTGCTGGACTCGGGCTACTACGATCCCTTCACGCGCTTCCAGGATCTTGATCACACGCTCGACGATCTGCGCGAGGCTCTGCGGCGCGTGCTCGAAAAGGGTGACTTCCTTGACGAGGCAATGCGGCAGAAGATCGAGCAGATGGCCGCCGAAGGCAAGCTGGACGAGCTGATCGAGAAGCTCATGCAGCGGATGGAGCAGGAGAACTACATCTCCTCATCCATGCAGCCGAATCCAACGCAGCCCTCCGAAGTGAACGGGCAAGTAGGCGATGTACAGGGTGAAGTACGCTTCGAAGTGACGGACAAGAGCCTCGACTTTTTGGGATTCAAGACGCTGCGCGACCTGCTTGGCTCGCTGGGCAAATCGAACTACGGCCGGCATGACACGCGGCACTGGGCCACGGGCATTGAAGCCAGCGGCGCATCCAAGCGATACGAGTTCGGCGACACTCTGAACCTCGACGCACCCACGACGCTCAATTCGGCAATCTCGCGGGAAGGCATCGGGCTGCCTCTGAATCTGGAATACGACGACTTGCACGTGCACCAGTGCGAATACCAAAGCTCGTGCGCCACGGTGGTTCTGCTCGACTGCTCGCATTCGATGATCCTCTATGGCGAAGACCGGTTCACGCCGGCGAAACGTGTGGCCATGGCGCTTTCGCACCTGATCCGCACGCAGTATCCCGGCGACTCGCTTTCGCTGGTGCTGTTTCACGATTCGGCCGAAGAGATGCCGGTGTCGCACCTGGCGCGCGTAAAGGTAGGCCCCTGGCACACCAACACCCGCGAAGGCCTGCGCGTGGCGCAGCGTGTTCTTGCACGCCAAAGCAAGGATATGAAGCAGATTGTGATGATCACCGACGGCAAGCCTTCGGCGCTCACGCTGCCGGACGGCAGGATCTACAAGAATCCCTATGGCCTCGATCCGCTGGTGGTCAGCGAGACGCTCGAAGAGGTCGCGCGCTGCAAGCGCTCGAATATTCTGATCAACACTTTCATGCTGGCATCCGACTTCGGGCTGGTGCAGTTTGTGCACCAGGTCTCGCGCATGTGCCGCGGCAAAGCGTATTTCACTACGCCGGATACGCTGGGCCAGTACCTGCTGATGGATTACATGCAGGGAAAATCAAAAACAATTCACTGAGTTCCGGGCTCCCGCGCCTCACTGACGCTGTGCCCGCAGTTGCGCAATCGCGTGCTCCAACTCGGGGTCGGGCTTGAGGCGGTCGGCTGCTTCCAGGTGACGGAGCGCCTCGGGTAACCGACCCGGAATGCCGGAGAGCGCGACGCCCAGGTTGTACTGCGCGTCGGCAAAATCAGGCCGCAACCGGACGGCCGCTTCGAAGTGGGAAATGGACTCCTGCTGCCGCCGCGGGAAGTGAGAGAGCGCGATGCCCAGGTTGTTTTCGGCATCGGCATCGTTGGGGTCGATGCGCAGAGCGGATTCCAATTCGGCGATGGCTCCGGATGCGTCGCCGGCCTTCAACAGCTCCAATCCGCGGGTTTCGTGGCTTTCGGCCGAGCTATCGGTCTCGACTGCAGCTAAATTTCGACGGGCTTCGTCGTAGTCCGGGTCTAGCCGCAGCGCAGTCTGGAATTCGGCGATAGCTTCGGGTGCGCGTCCAGCCTGAGTCAACGCGCTACCCAGGTTGTTGTGGGGGATCGGCGCATTCGGGTCCAGGTGGATAGCGTCCTGAAATTGCGCAATCGCCTCGGTCAGCCGGCCGGTCCGGGCCAATGCGCTGCCTAGGTCGGTATGCGCCGGCACGGAGTCGGGATCAATGCGCACGGCGGCTTCGAGATATGGAAATGCTTCGGTCGCGCGCTCCGGCACGGACATGAGATAGTTGCCCAGGTTGTGATTGGCAACGGCGTTGTCCTCGGTGACTGCGAGCGCGTGACGGAACAGCGTTTCGCTGTTGCGCCAGTATCCGATCTGGATCCAGGTGAGCGCTGCGCTCGCGAGGCAGGCCGCTGTGGCCAGCGGTATTGCGAGGGTCATTATGCGCGGGTTTTCGAGCACATCCGCCGCGCCCCACACCAGCATGATCAAAAGGCCGACCATGGGGATGTACATGTAGCGATCGGCACGGGCCTGGCCGCCGACCTGCACAAGGCCGATGACGGGACTGAGAGTGATGAGGAACCATGCCCAGCCCGTCAACAGATACGGCGCGCGGCGGCGCAGCAGGATCACACCTGCGGTGACGGCAGCCAGCAGAAGCCCTGCGGCAAGAACCGGCAAAAAGGCGAATTCGCGTGGATAAGGATAGAAAACGGCGAGCCGCGATGGCCAGAATGTCGTGGCGATGTAGAGGGAGTAGGAGAGTGCCGCGTTGGCCAGGCGGGTTGCGAGCGGCAGAGCTTTCACCGCGCCGGCATGTTGCTGTACCAGGTAGGTAATGGCTGCCACAGCGCCCACAGGCACGAAGAGAGGGAGCTTTTCCCAAATGGCTTTCGGGCCCAGCTGCCGCGAACGCGCCAGCGGCCAGGAATCCAGCAGCAAAAGGATGAACGGCAGTGTCACCACCATTGGCTTGGCCGTGAGCCCGAGGCACAAGCCCGCCATTACAGCGATATAGCGAGCGACGGTTGGAAGCTTGGCATATCGAACATAGGCCCAAAGCGTGAGAAACCAGAAGCACGCGCTGAGTACATCTTTGCGTTCAGCTACCCAGGCCACGGATTCCACATGCAAAGGATGCAGCGCAAAGAGAAACGCCACCAACGCACTGCGCCAGCGCGCGCGCGTCGCCCTCGTGAGAAAAATGAACAAAAAGATCGCCGCCAGCGCGTGCAGCAACACGTTGTGCAGATGATGCCAGCCGCTTGCGAGGCCAAAGAACTGGCAGTCAAGCATGTGCGATACCCACGTCAGCGGGAACCAGTTGGCGGCGTCGCGCGACGTGAGTGCCCATTCCAGTCCCTGAACCGACAGCCCTTGCCGCACGTGCACGTTGCCGGTGGTGTAGTCGGGATCGTCGTAGTTGACGAAGTTGAAGTGGCGAACCTGGGCGTAGACCGCGAAGGTCATCAGCAGCAGCGCCAGGCAGATCAGCGGATCAAGACGGGAACCTGCAACGGCGGATGGCCTTTGCGATTGCACACGCGGATTGGCTCGGGCCCTGGGCACGGAAGATTCATTCTATCGAGACGCGAAGGCACACGGCTGAATCGATCTCTGGTGTTGGTCTTCCCGCGAGGTCTGGGTCTAAAAGAAAAGGCCGGCCATTGCGACAGGCAATGACCGGCCATTTTGACGAGGCTTGCGAACACACCCTTCCTCAGAAGCGCAATGTTCCGGAAAACTGCAGCGAACGGCCGCCGCCGATCCCGTTGATGCCGGTACCGCTTCCTACCGTGCTTGTGACTTGCCCAAAGGTTCCACTGTTGAGAGAGCTGGACGGGCTGTTGAACTGCGGCGAGTTGGTGAGTTGGAACGCATCGCAGCGCAGGGCAAGCTCCCAGTTTTCGTGAAGGCTAAAGGTCTTGAACAGCGAAGCGTTGTTCTGAATGTATCCCGGTCCGTAGAACTTGTTCCTGCTGACGTTGCCGATGCTCTGCCCGTAGACCAGGGGGCAGGGGGTTCCTATAGCGCCGGTGCAACCCGTTGGTTGGGCAAAGGCGCTTGTGTTGAACCAGTTGTGTCCGGCTCCGATGCCCTTCAGCTTCTGGTAGCCGCCGGTGAGGTTCGCCATCTGGTTTTCGCCGGAAGTGTTGATCGAGTTCAGGCCGTTCGCGGTGATGTTCATGGGTAGGCCAGTATAAGCGGAAACTATTCCGGAGAGCTGCCAGCCCCCGAGAATAGAGGCAGTGGCGCCGGAATTCAACCATTTCTGATGCGGCCCGAAGGGTAACGCCCAGGTGAGGCTTTCTTCAAAATTCAGGCGGTGGTCAAAGTCGGCCGGCGCGTAGCTGTGGCGCTGATCAAGCCAGAAGTAAAGGGCGCCGTCGTCGTCGCCTCCTGTCGCGTAGTCCATGGCTTTGCCCCAGGTAAACGAGGTGGTCATGTACAAATTGCCGGAGACGTGCCGATTCAACTCAGCCTGCAGAGACTGGTAGTTTGTGGAATAACCCAAGAAGAACTCAGTCACTGAGGCTGTCTTCCCGAATGCGACATTCAGCGGATAGCCGGCCGAACCTTCGTTGAGCGCAGGGGCAAGGTTGATGTTCTGCCCAATGCCGAGACGCGTACCGTGATTCGCAACGTAGCTCAGCTGCATGTTGAACCCCATCGGCAGGGCCTGCTGGACCGCGAGGTTCCACGAGTCGACATACGGGTTGTGGTAATTGAGCGGAATGTAGAATTCCGACTGGGCAAGGAGCTGCGGCGTATTGGCATTGATGATGCCGTTGGAGGGAATGGCAACCGGAACCGGAGCCGGGAAACCGCCCTCGAAGGTGAAGGGCGATCCGTTGGAGAGTAACGCGGGAGAATACGAGTTCGCCTGGTTGTAGGCATTGTTCGCGCGCACCGGATAGTTGTAAGCGTAAGTATTGTCCTCGAAGGGCGTATAGCTGATGCCGAAACCACCGCGAACGACGGTCCGTTCGCTTACCCGGTAAGCGAATCCGACGCGTGGCGCGAAATAGTCGTAGTGGGTTTTCAAGCCCAGGTTGCTGGGGTTGCCGCCCGCACCCGCGATCACGAGCGTGTTGTTACTGGGTATGTAATTGGAGAAGCCCTGCGGCGTTCCGGGAGTTGCCGGCGGATAAAGCTCCCAGCGAAGACCCAGATCCAAGGTCAGCTTCTGCGTAAGCTGCCATTTATCGCCGCCGAAAGCAAAGATCCACCACTGATAGTAACGCGGAAAGTAGGTGTTGATGTCCCGGCCGACGGTGCTGGGCACATCGAGCAAGAGGCTGGCCATCTCGTTGCCAATGTCAGTGGTAAGGCCGCACCCGTTGCAGCCGGTGTTGTTCTCAGTGAACGTGATGGCGCCGCGCGCGCTGTAGGTCTGGTCCTGCAGCAGGTTGTCGTGCAGACGGCGCACGTCTGCGCCGAACTTGAAGGTGTGGTTGCGGACGATCTTGGTCCAGTGATTCACCGCATCGACATTGGTCTCGCCGCGCACCCAGGGCAGGGACGCGGAGTAACCGATGAGCGGGTTGGAGTTGAAATCGGCCATGGTAATGGCAACCTGTCCGCTGGTGAACTGGCTGATGTTGACACCGGGAATGCCGATGTTGGTCGCGTCGTTCGAGCCGTAGTCGGTTGGAAGGGCGCTGTTGCCGTAGTGGGCGACGCCCAGGCGCGCTTCCGTCAGGAGGGTGCTGGAGAAGGCCCGGTCGTAGTTGAGGCCGGTGCTGTAGACGTGCTGCACTCCCGTTCCCTCAAATGAACTATTCGCCGGTCCGCCGCCCGTGGGCCCCCACATCGGCGCCTGGTACGTCGTCACGTCTTCGCGCTCATAGCGGTAGCTCAGGTGATCCTTGGAAGTGATCTGATAATCAATCTTGCCATCGTAACGATTTGTGGTCTTCTGGAAGGGCAAGTTGGGAGATGAGTAGTCGTTGCTGACCGAGGAAGTGGCCCATGTCGACGAGTTGCCATTGTTCGGCTGTTTCAAAAGCTGCATCAGCTTGATGGCGACGGGATCCACGGTCGTCTTGATGGGGTTGCTGGCGGTGCTCTCGGCGCCCGCGGCCGCTGAAGTACACGGGATCTGATTGTTGGGGTAAGGAGACCGGCCCTGGCCGGAGGCGTTGCCGGTGTTGGGGTCGTAAACCTGTCCACCCGTGATCGTCCCCGCGCCGTTCTTTTTGAGCGCGCCGCTCAGGTCGATGTAGCCCGCACTGTTGCAGGTGTACCAGGTCGGCGAGGGAATGGTGATTACGTAGTTGTCGGCTTCGTGATCGGGAGAGCGGAAGAAATCGCCAAAGAAGAACAGCTTGTCTTTCTTGATGGGGCCGCCGACGGCGCCGCCGAAGTAATTGTAGGCAACGTGACCCACGCTGGTATTGAAGTAGGCCCGCGCGTCCAGATCATTGTTCTGCACGTACTCGGTCACCAGGCCGTGGAACTTGTTGGTGCCGGATTTGAGGATTACGTTGGTGACCGTGCCGACGGCGCGGCCCAATTCCGGCTCGTAATTGGAAGTCGCCACGTCAACGGTTTCGATGGCCTGCTCCGGCGGAATCATGATTTGCAGCAAGCCGGTGCGCTCGTCATCGTCAACGCCCTCGATCTGGTAGCTGTTGCCCACGCGAGGCTGGCCGTTGACTTCCGTCTGGATAGAACTGGCGGCATTAAAGAACTGCGAGTGCTCAAAGATCGGCGGACCCACGCCCGGAGCCAGAGTCAGAAGCGACTGGAAATTCTGGTTCACCATCACCGGCATGCTCTGCAGGGTCTGAGCCTCGAGGTTTGTACTCACGTCGGCGCGGTCGGTCTCCATGATGGGAGGCGCGCCGGTAACCGTTACGGTCTCTGACACGCTGCCCGGCTGCAGAGCGATGTCCACGCGGGCAGTCGTGTTCACGGCGACATCGACATCGGCCCGAGTCTCTTTCTTGAAACCCTGCGCGGAAACCGTCACCGTGTAACTGCCCGGCGTGAGATTAGGGAAGGTGTAGTTGCCGCTGTCGTTGGTAATGTCGGTGTGTTTGATTCCGGTGGCGTTCTCGGTAATGGATACCGTGGCCTTCGACACGATAGCCCCGGTATCGTCGGTGACTGTTCCGACCAGGGTGGCCGACACCGCTTGCGCGTGTGCAACCTGCCCAAGCACCACAACCAGCATGACGGCTATCACCATGCCTGCTTGCAGGCACAGCGTGAACACACAGCTGCTCACGGTTCTCTTTGCCCTCATCTCTGTCCTCCAGAAAGGTCCGCAGCATCCATGGTTCGCAGCTCGAACTTAATCTCGATAACAGGCCCGTTGCTGAGTACGCGAACCGGACAGATAGAACCTTAAACTGCGTGGAAACCTACTCTGGCTGAAGCGGCACTGTCAAGATGGATTTTTGCCTTGTACACGCTCTTGCAACGCGATGAAGGAAGGGGAGCTGAGTGGAAGAGGGGGTGCCGGATAGCCACCGCTTGAGATGAAACACTATCGACCCGGTGGCTCAGAACGCGGAGTTGAACGGTGTCGTCCGCCGCGTCCTCAGATGCCTTCACCCATCGACACATAGTTGCGCAGGCGTTCCAGCTCGACGCGGTAAGCGCTGCGTTCAGCCTCTTCGTCGGCGAACGGCGCCACGCGATGCTCGTGCTCGCCGAAGCGCTCTTCGAGCTGGTCCACGCGGGCGGAGAGCGCAATGAGTGCGTCCGAGAGCGGGTCCTTCACGTCGTGCGGATCGGTAATGAGCACACGCTGGCCATTGCGATAAACGATGTGCGCCGGAACGCCGACCACCGTAGAGTTAGGCGGCACATCGGAAAGCACGACAGAGCCGGCGCCAACGCGGGAATTCTCGCCTACCGTGATGTTCCCCAGCACGTTGGCGTTGTTGCCGATGAAGACGCCGTCGCATAAGGTGGGGTGACGCTTGCCATGGCCCTTGCCGGTTCCACCCAGCGTGACGCCCTGGTACATCGTCACGTCGTTGCCGACGATCGCGGTCTCCCCGATCACGACGCCGGTCGCATGGTCAATGAAGAGCCTGCGGCCCAGCATTGCGCCAGGATGGATATCCACGCCGGTGAAAAAACGGCCCACCTGCGAGAGCATGCGCGCGAAAAGGCGCAGACGCGCGCCCCACAGGCCGTGGGAGATGCGGTGAATCCAGACCGCCCACAACCCCGGATAGCAGAGCAACACCTCGAGCCGCGAGCGGGCCGCGGGGTCGCGCTCCATGACGGAGGCAATGTCTTCGCGAATGCGGGCGAACAGGGACATAGGGGGCTCTTGCTTCGGACGGCAGCCGGTCCCGGAGACAGACGGCTCCGGCCCCTTTCGCGCCGCGCGCGGAAAGGGGGAAGCTCCGGGATGTGCGCCGCCAGCCATAGGTCTCTTATGCAGGAACCGGGATGGCCTCTGGCTGCAGCGACAGGGCCTGCTGGCGCAGCGGCTCGAAGAGGACACTAGATAGATAGCGCTCACCGAAGTCGGGCAAGACCACGACAATCAGCTTGCCGGCGTTTTCCTGCCGTGCGGCGACCTTGAGCGCTGCTGCTACAGCCGCGCCGGAGCTGATACCGACGAAGAGGCCCTCCTCGAGAGGCAGGCGGCGCGCGATGGCGATGGATTCGTCGTTGGTCACCTGCACCACTTCGTCGATGAGCTTGGTGTCGAGAATGCTGGGAACAAACCCTGCGCCGAGGCCCTGGATCTTGTGCGGTCCCGGCTTGCCGCCGGAGAGCACAGGGCTGTCCGTCGGCTCGACCGCGATGGCCTTGAACGATGGCTTGCGCGGCTTGATGTAGTTCGCCACGCCGGTGAGGGTGCCGCCGGTGCCGATGCCGGAGATGAGGATGTCGACCCGGCCGTCGGTATCGTCCCAGATCTCCGGGCCGGTGGTTGCCAGGTGGATCGCCGGATTGGCCGGATTGTCGAACTGCTGCAGGATATAGCCGTTCGGCGTCTTCTCCAGGATCTCGTTAGCCTTGGCGATAGCGCCCTTCATGCCGTTGGGGCCGGGGGTGAGCACAATCTCGGCGCCATACGCGAGCAGCGTAACGCGGCGCTCCAGGCTCATGGTCTCGGGCAAGGTGAGGATGATCTTGTAGCCCTTGACCGCCGCCACAAACGCCAGCGCGATGCCCGTATTGCCACTTGTCGGCTCGATCAGCGTCGTCACGCCGGGCTTGATCTTGCCGGCCTTCTCGGCAGCGTCGATCATGGCGAAGCCGATGCGGTCTTTTACGCTGGAGGCGGGGTTCTGGCTTTCCAGCTTCGCGACAACGGTCGCGGGCAACCCAGCGGCCAGGTGGTTTAGACGAACCAACGGAGTACGGCCGATCAATTCAGTTACGTTCGCAGCAATGCGCGCCATATCAAATCTCCTTTTCCGGGAATATGGGTCCGGGGCTCTATGAAACGGATTTTTGGGGTGACGGTGCAGCTCGTCAGGGAGGAAAAAGCGCGCGCGTTCAAGCGCACATCGGCATCGGAGCTTCTCACCAGGACGGTGTTAGCGACATCGACGCATGCACACAGGTTAGACCTGGGGGGCGGAGTCTGGCAAGGGCGGCGTTTCAGATCGGTTGGCTCGGAGTTCCTTCGAAGGCCGATGTACCGCTTTACCGAGATGCGCAGCTGATATTCCGCCGGACCACTCTGCTCAAGCTGCCAGATCATCATCCTTCGTCTCGCGGATCATCAGCAGGCCGGCAAAGGTCAATACGGCGGAAGCCGTGAGATAGTAGCCAACATACTGCAGACCATGGGTCTTGGCCAGCCACGTGGCGATGTAGGGAGCCAGAGATGCTCCCAGGATGCCTGCCATGCTGAAGGCCAGCGAGCTGCCCGTATAGCGCACCGCCGTGGGAAATAGCTCCGATACGACCGTGCCGAGCGGACCATAGGTGACGCCCATCAAAGAGAGCCCGATGATCATCATGATCAGTGCGCCGGTGGGCCCGGCGATGAAGAGCGGAGCCAGGACAAGCCCGAAGAGAGCAATCAGCGCCGTGACTCCAAACATCACCGGGCGCCGGCCGCTCTCGGCCAGCATTGCGGAGATGGGGATGGTGACGGCGAAGAACAGGATGCCAACCAGCTGAAGGATCAGAAAAGTCCCGCGATCGTAGTGAAGCGCTGTGGTTCCCCAGGAGAGTGCAAAGACCGTCATCAGGTAGAAGAGAACGAAGGTCGCCAGGCAAACGAGGATCCCGGCGATCAGCTCGCGTGCATGACGCCGCACAACGGCGAAGATCGGTACGCCGACCCTCTGGGAACGGCGCAGAGATGCCTGAAACACTGGCGTCTCGGTGATCGACAGCCGGACATAGAGGCCGAGCAATACAAGGGTCGCGCTGGCCAGGAACGGCAGCCGCCATCCGAAGGCAAAGAACTGCTTATCCGTCAGCCAGCGCGAGAGAGCCAGAAAAGTCCCGCCGGAAAGCAGGAAGCCAAGGGGCGCGCCAAGCTGCGGGAACATGCCGTACAGCGCGCGCTTCGATGCTGGAGCATTTTCAACCGCCAGCAACACGGCGCCGCCCCACTCGCCGCCCAGGCCGATGCCCTGCCCAAATCTGCACAGAGCCAGCAGCAGGGGCGCTGCCACGCCGATAGTGCGATACGCCGGCAGCACACCGATGATGAAGGTCGACAGGCCCATCGTCGACAGGGCCAGCACCAGCGTCTTTTTGCGGCCGATGCGGTCGCCGAAGTGGCCGAAGAATGCGGAGCCGATGGGCCGCGCAATGAAGGCGATGGCGAAGGTGGCCAGCGAAGCGAGAACCGAAGACGCCGGATCGGTTGCCGGAAAGAAGAGGCGCGGAAAGACCAGCACCGCGGCGGTCGCGTAGATGTAAAAGTCGAAGAATTCGACCGTCGTGCCAACCAGGCTGGCGAAGAGCACCTGGCGGGGCGTATTGATGGCCTTCTGTACCGTCTCGTCTGTAAGCACTCGTCTATCCTGAAGCGTATCTTTCATCTGATGCGCAGAGATCGGGCGGGCCGCAAAATTTTCCGTCCGGCGCGCCCGAGGCCTCACAGCCCGGCCGGCTTGGTTAGAATGGACGCGTTACCGGCTCGCATCGCAGCTCAGCAAATCATCGCATCGCGATGGGCCGAGGTATGCCGATTATGAACACCACCGCAATTGGCCCCCAACTGGAAGGACGTACCATCGACGGGCGATTTGTGCTCCAGCGGTGGCTGGGCGGCTCGCAGGGGAGCGGCGTCTACCGGACGGAGCTAGAGGCCGCCTGGCCCGCTGCAATCAAGCTGATTGCAGCGGACACCGCCGCCGCGGAAACCCGTGCAACCGGTTGGGCGGCTGCGGTCAACCTATCGCATCTCCACATCGTTCGCGCGTTCAATTCCGGCCGATGCGCGCTCGATGACTGCGAGGTCTTTTACGTCGTGACGGAACTCGCCGACGAGGTTCTCTCAGAGATCCTTCCGCAACGGCCGTTGACGCCCGAAGAAACGCGGGAGATGCTCGAGCCGGTGCTTGATGCGCTCGCGTATCTCCACGGAAAGGGCTTTGCCCATGGACGGCTGAAGCCGTCGAACATCCTGGTGGTTGAGGACAAGCTGAAGCTCTCCGCCGACTGCATCGCTCTGGCGGCGGGCGCGGGGCGGCAACTTCCGGAGCAAACCATTTACGATGCGCCCGAGTTGAGCAGTGGCGAGATCTCTCCGGCCGCGGACGTCTGGTCGCTGGGCATGACGCTGGTGGCAGCGCTCACCCAGCAGGCGCCGGTTTGGGAGCGCAGCTCTGGTGCCGAGCCGGTCGTGCCGGATACTGTTTCGGAGCCATTTGCGCAGATCGCGCGCGGATGCCTGCGGCTGAACCCCGCACAGCGACTCACGTTGGGCGAAATCACCGCGCGGCTCAAATCCGAAGATGCTTCGCCCGAAAATGCGTTG
>Ga0335073_10009559_pt1 | contig 13610 bp, 10 predicted proteins | sample Lox_Sample_22_FD_207093 | JGI IMG/M metagenome (GOLD analysis project Ga0335073, IMG submission 207093) | Soil microbial communities from Loxahatchee National Wildlife Refuge, Florida, United States - Lox_Sample_2.2 | ecosystem: Environmental > Terrestrial > Soil > Wetlands | place: USA...
GGTTGCCGTATTTCGCTTGCCAGGAGGCGAGATCGGCTTCGGTGATTCCGCGGGCTCGGGAGCAGGCGCCGCAGGAAAAGACGGGGATTTTCTTGGCGATGATTTTGTCGCGCATTTCGCTGAGCGGCGGCCAGCCGATGGGAATGATCGCGTCCGTAGTGGCCTTGCGCATCAAGTAGGTCGCGTCCCCGGTGAGGAAGATTTGAACGTCGTGGCCGGCGTCCGCCAGTGCCAGTGAATGGGCGAAGACGAAGGATGCTCTCGTGGCGTCGTCGGTTCCCCAGGAACTTCTCATCAGGATTTTGAGAGGCTTCTTCGATTCTTGCGCGGCCTTTGCACCGAGCGCCAAGAGCGGTATGCCGGCTAGTTGTGCCAGGAAGTTGCGTCTCGCCATGGGATTGCCTCCGCAGGAAGTTGCGACACGATACTCTCCGCTTCTTTGAGTGTCAAACGCGGCCGCGAGGCCGTCGAGGGCCCGGGTCATCCCAGTTTGCGTCGCGGGCTAGCTTTTTCCCTTCATCAAATCTATGGTGAGCGGTTATTGTTGGGGCAGGTTGCGACTGCTCTAAGGATGACAATTTCTCGCGTCTCGGCGGAGATCGAAATGTCGAGCGACCGAAGTGACTTTCTCCTTGAGTATTACCGCTTGCTGACGGATGACATTCGCTGCAGCGAAGCAATAATCCCCAAAGTATGCGCCATCGAAGGTGGTTTTATCCTTTTCCTGGTTACTTCCCTTTGGGTTCGTGGGCGCATGTGTCTGCCATCCCTCCTAACCTTATTCGTTGGCATATGGGCTGCAAATTCGTTTTGATTCCGGCGTCGCTCGAGACGTACGGCCACAACTGCGGTCAACGTTAAGGAAACCAGCCGATTTTGACGAATCTCTAATCAACGGTTACCCACATGATCGTGCTATCCCAGCGGAACTTTCCATCAACAAACAGGAAATACCCGAACGGCGTCTCGGAAGGGTCCTCTCCGTATACCGAAGCCCTCTTCCATGTGGCTAGAAATACCTCAGGGGCTGTGACCATGCTTGGATAGACCTTTTTCGCGTCTTGCTTGGTCACGGAAAAGTAGCCGTCCTCGCGAGCAAACTCGATCATTTGGTTCTCGAGCCGCTCTTCCGACCTGGTGAGGTTTTTTTTGTACTCCTCCGCAGTTTCCAGCCCGGACGTCCCAAAATTTGCCAAATACCAAGCCCGAGCATCCGGAATCTCCAGATCCATTATCATGGCTCGGAGCTGGTCCGACCGGCGGCCCCGCGCCACCTTGAGCATGTCCTTCAGTTCCCGTTTCAGCCCTTGCGAGCTATCAGGATACGGCGCGTCAATCTTGGCTTCGGGTGCACGAGCGCCCGTGGGTGCGGCCCCGATGGTGACTACAGAACAATCCAGCACCCAGGCTATCGTTGCCATCCAGAACATAGAAAGCAGCGCCAGTTTAGAACGGGACATGCGAGATCCCTCCCAGCCAGCGATTGACCTTCTGGAGAGAATACACCCGCTTTTCTGTGGACTCCTGACAAGCCGTGCGGGACAAGTAGTCCATACGTCAAAAGCGGGCGCGGCGGCAGCATGGGCCCCTACAAACTCACCGTGGGCCGCACGGCGCAGTGCCTCAGTTTGCGCTGAAGGCGAGGAGAGCGTTGCCGGGCATGGCGCCGAAGCCGGGGTAGCCGGAGACGACGAAGATCATGCCGCCGGCGATGACGGGGCCGCCTACGTCGAGCGAGCCGCCTTTTGCGGGGACTTTGTTCACCGAATCGAATGACTGCGCGGTGTCGAAATCCCAGATGATTTTGCCGTCGGCGGTGGCATAGGCGCGAAGGTGGCCGTCGATCGAGCCAGAGAAGACGGCGCCGGGAATTGCGCTGATTGCCTGCGACTGCGCGGGGCTGCACGGGCGTCGATCGCCACAGCCGGGCGGCGGAGTTTTCCAGAGGAGCTTGCCATCCGAAACTTGATAGGCCGAGATGCCGCCGCCCTTTGTGGGATCGGGACCGCCCTTGCCGAATGCGAGATCGGAGACGGCCACGTAAAAATTCGTTCCGTCGGTGGCCGGGCCCCACTGCACGCCGCCGAGCAGCCCGCCGACTCCCGCGCGCGCGTGCCAGAGCAGCGTGCCGTTGGCGTCGGGATCGACGGCGTAGACCATTCCGGATTTTTGTCCCACAAATAGCACACGTTTGCCGTGCGGCGGCGCCACCAGGATCGGCGACGCGCCGAGATCGAATTCGGGAACCGTCGGCGGCTGGCAGCCTTGCGCGGGCGGAGTGCCGCACTCGATTTTGTAGATGTCGTCCTTATCGAATTGCGAGGACCAGAGTATTTTCCCAGTGGTGAGATCGAGTGCGACGACCGCGTCGCTCGTCCCCGTGCCCGGCTCGGAATAGTTATCGCCGGTGCCGACGTAGACTCGTTTCTTGGCGACGTCGATTGTCGGCGACGACCAGATCGCCATGCCCGATGGCGCGTAGATCGTGCGGCCGTCGGCCGTTTTGCCGTGCGGGGACGGTGTGTCGGGCGCCATGTACGTCTGCCAGAGAATTTTTCCGCCGGCGGCGTCCATCGCGACTACGCTGCCGCGGAACGTGCAGCACTCGTAATCGGGGCGGCGGCGCGATTGCTCTTCGCCGGACGAAACAGGAATGTAGAGGCGGCCGTTGAAATAGGAGGGCGTGCCGGTGATCGTCGCGGCGGGATGCGAATCGGCGCGCGTGCTCCAGAGGAAGCTGCCGGTCGAAGCGTCGAGCGCGTAGACGGTGCCGTCCGCTTCGCCGAAGAACACGGCTTCAACTGTGCCGGCTTTGCCGACGAGCATGCCGGACCGGACGGGCTTCGGCGTTGAGGTCGCCCAGTACGTGCAGCCAGTGGCGGCGTCGAGCGAGTAGACCGAGCCGTCGTTGCCGCTGACGTAGACGCGTCCGCCGAAAATCGCAGGCTGCGAGCGCACGATGCGCACGTTGGGAATGCCGAACGCCCATTTCAGTTTGAGGTGCGGGACGTCCGCCGCGGAAATTCCGGCGGTCGCTGCGGGCTGAAAGCGCCAGTTCACGGGGTCCGCGCCCCAGCCAGTCCACGAGGGCGCGCCGGGCGAACCTGGCTTCACATCGGGCGCGCAACGATTCGCGAGCTGGTCGGCGGCGACGGGAGTGGCCGTGGCGGGCGCGGCCGCAGGCGCTGTCTGCGATGCTTGAGCCCGCGCAAGGGAGCTTAGAAGCGCGCTCGCGGCAATCAGCATCGCGAGCGTAAGAATGCGGACGTGCTGGACGTTCATAATGGCGGTTCTCCCTGAACCTTCGTGTCGATGCGGGAGACTATACCCCAAGCGAAGCGATGATATAAATTGGAGAACGCTCGGGTAGCGCACCGACAGGATTGTCGGTGTCGCTGAAAGCGCCGCGATCCGCTCTGCGATGTCCGTTCAACTGAACAATCCGGTGAAATATTTGCGCGGGGTGGGGCCGCATCGCGCGGCGGCGCTCGAGGAGCGCGGCATCGTCACGGTCGGCGACCTGCTGGGGTATTTGCCGTTCCGCTACGAGGACCGGATTCGGTTCACGAAGATCGCGGAGACCGTTCCCGGGAAGGTGCAAACGATTCTCGCGGAGGTCGCAGCGGGCGGCGGGAGCACGGTGCGATTTCGCGGCGGGCGCGGGCCGGTGTTTCACGTGACGCTGCGCGACGGTTCGGGTTCGCTGCACGCGCGCTTTTTTCACGGCGCGTATCTCGAGGGGCGGCTGAAGGAGGGGCAGCGGGTGGTGGTGCACGGGAACGCGGAATTCGATCCGTACCGGCCGGGGCGGGTCGAGATGGTGAATCCGCAGATCGAAATCTTGAGCGGCACGGGCGACGGCGCGCAGGCGGATTCGACCGAAGTGGGGCGCATCGTGCCGGTGTACGAAGCGATCGGCGCGATCAGTTCGCGGATGCTGCGGCGGATCATCTACGGCGTGCTGCTGAATTTCGACGGCAACATTCCCGATCCGCTGCCCGAAGAGATTCGCGCGCGGTATCGCTTTCCGGCGCGGCGGGAGGCGCTCTTCGCGGTGCATTTTCCGGAGAAAAATGAAAATGTCGAGCTGCTCAACACGTTTCGCAGCCCGGCGCACATCCGGCTGATCTTCGAGGAGTTTTTCTACTACCAGATCGCGCTGGCGCTGCGGCGTTCGCAGGATCACCAGCGCCGCGGGATCGCGATGCGCGTGCGCGAGGAAAAGGTGCGCGAGGCGCTCAAGCGGATTTTGCCGTTCAAACCAACGGCCGCGCAGAAGCGCGTGCTGGCGGAAATCGCGGGCGATCTTGAGAAGCCGTTCCCGATGCACCGGCTGCTCGAGGGCGACGTGGGCAGCGGAAAGACGATCGTGGCGCTCGAAGCGGCGACCATCGTGATCGAAAACGGCTACCAGGTGGCGCTGATGGCGCCGACCGAAATTCTGGCGGCGCAGCATTTTCTTTCGGCGCGGCGGGTGTTTGCGCCGGCGGGCTACGGCGTCGACCTGCTGGTGAGCGGGCGCAGGCGCGCGGAGCGCGACGAGGCGCTCGCGCGGATCGAGAGCGGCGAGACGAAGCTGGTTGTCGGGACGCACGCGCTGATCGAGGATCCGGTGAAATTTCACAAGCTGGGGCTCGCGATCGTCGACGAGCAGCACCGGTTCGGCGTGCTGCAGCGGAAGCGGCTGATCGAAAAGGGCGCGTCACCGCACGTGCTGGTGATGACGGCGACGCCGATCCCGCGCACGCTCGCGCTGACGCTTTACGGCGATCTCGATCTTTCGGTGATCGACGAAATGCCGCCGGGGCGCACGCCGATCGAGACGCGCTGGACGGCGGACGCGCAGCTGCCGGGCGTGTGGGAATTTCTGCGGCGCGAAATCGCGCGCGGGCGCCAGGCGTACGTACTGTATCCGGTGATCGAGGAGTCGAAGCAGGAACTGAAGGCGGCGACGGCGGAATACGAGCGGCTGGCGCGTGACGTTTTCCCGAAGCGGCGTGTGGGGCTGCTGCACGGGCGACTGAAAAACGACGAGAAGGATTCCGTGATGGAGCAATTCCGCCGCGGCGAATTGCAGATTCTGGTGGCGACGACGGTGATCGAGGTGGGCGTTGACGTGCCGAATGCGACGGTTATGGTGATCGAGCACGCCGAGCGGTTCGGGCTCGCGCAGTTGCACCAACTGCGCGGGCGCATCGGGCGCGGCAAGGAAAAGTCGTATTGCGTGCTGGTGGCGCCGAGATCGATCACCGGGGATGCCCGCGAGCGGATCGAGACGATGGTGGCGACGTCGAACGGATTTGAGATTGCGGAGCGCGATCTGAAGCAGCGCGGGCCGGGGGAATTTTTCGGGACGCGGCAGCATGGCGATGCGGCGTTTTCGTTCGCGCAGCCGTTGCGCGACCATGAGATTTTGGAGATGGCGCGGCGCGAGGCGTTTGCGATCGCGGAGCATCCGGCGCAGGCGGAGGAGATTGCGAAGCGGCTGGAAGTGGTGAGTCCGGCGTGGCGGGCGAGGTATCAGCTGGCGGCGGTTGGATGAAGCAAGAGGCAGGGAGGAAGGAAGGAAGAAAGGAAGAAAGGAAGAAAGGAAGAAAGGAAGAAAGGAAGAAGAGGAGACAGACTTGGCCGCAGGTTGGTAGACGGACGAATCGATGCGAGTGATTGCGGGGAAATTCGGGAGCAGGCGGCTGAAGGGGCCGGGGAAGCTGCGGATGCGGCCGACGAGCGACCGTTTGCGCGAGACGCTGTTCAATATTCTGGGGCCGACGGTGGAGGATTCGCTTTTTCTCGATCTGTATGCCGGGACGGGCGCGATCGGGATCGAAGCGATCAGCCGGGGCGCGAAAGAGGTTGTGCTGGTGGAAGACCACGCGGCGAGCGTGAAGCTGATTCGCGAAAATCTCGCCGCGCTGGGAGCGTCGGGCGCCGAGGTGCTGCCCGTCAAGGTGATGAAGGGGCTCGAGATTCTGGCCGCGCGCCACCTGATGGCGGATTTCATCTTCCTCGATCCGCCGTACAAGGCCGAGGAAGAACGTATTACGGCGCTCGAATTTCTCGACGAGTCGCACTTGCTTGCGCCGCGAGGGCTCGTGATCGTCGAGCACTCGTCGAAGGTTGAATTACCGGAACGATTTACGCGGCTCGAGCGCTTTCGCGAGGTCGAGCAGGGCGACGCCGCGCTGAGCTTCTATTGCCTGGCAGCTGCCGCTTAGGTCCGAGCATCTCGCCGGTTGATCCACCGCACGGTATAATTGACTGAACCCATGCATCCCCTTTTGCAGGGCGAACCGCGCCCGCTGAATGCTTCCGTCGAGGATCTGCCGCCGCGCGGGCGTCTGCCGCGGCTCGATCTGGCGATCGAATGGGAGTCGCCGCGGGCGGAATTTTTCAGCAGCGTCGGCGCTTTTTTCAACGGGCCGCGGACTCCGAAAAACTTCGGGACGAGCAAAAGCCGGCCGCTGCGCGTCGATTGGGTCGAGGGGAAGGCGCCGGGGCGCGCGTTTGTCGCGTCGTGCCTGTGGCACGGGATCGCGGTCTGGCTGCTGATCCTGCCGATCTGGGGATTTCTGCCGCAGAGGCAACCGACGCTCGCGCCGGTGCAGATCGAGTACGACCTCTACGATCCGCCCGACCTGCCGAAGATTCTGTTGCCCAATGTGCGCGCCAAGCCGAGCCCGCCGCCGAAAAAGCCGGAGGACGCGAGCAATCAACCGGTACGGCGCGGCGAAGATGCGTATAACCCGCGGCAAACGATCCTTTCGATACCGGTGCGCGTGACGCATCCGCGGCAGACGCTGATCCAGCCGGATGCGCCCGCCACGCCGCCGAAAATCGCGCCGCAATTGCCGAATATCGTGCAGTGGGCGCAGACGGAGCCGCCGAAGCTGCAAATTTCGGTGACGCCAACGGCTTCGGCGCCGAAGATCGAGCAGCGCAAGTTGCGCGACGTGACCGCGCCGGATGTCGCCAACCACGAAAGGAATTCTGGGCCGCTCGATATCGCGCAATCGCCTGTGAATCTCGCGCGTCCGGAAATTCCGCTGAATCCGATGTCGAAGCCGATCGCACGGCAGCGGGCCACGAAGGAGAATCCGGCGGTGGCGCCGGAGATCGCCGAGAATCAGGGCGATCCCAACGCGCGCCGTCTGATCGCGCTTTCCGCCACTCCGGGGCCGCCCGCGCCGGAGGTTCCGGTGCCGCAGGGAAACCTTGCCGCGCGGATTTCGATGGGGCCGGACGCGAAGCCGGGCGCTCCGAGCGGCGCGGCGCATGGCGCGGCGGGAGCGAAAGAAGGCAACGGCGCAGCCGCAGCGGGAAGCGGAGCGTCCCCGGGCGTGAGTGGCTCGGACAATGCTTCGGAGATGGCGGGTGGGGCAGGCGCGAACAACTCGTCATTGCCCGCGGCGATCAGCATCAGCGACGCGTCGAGTTCTCGGCCGGAAGCGGGAGGCGGAGGGCTGGCGCCCGCGCGTCATGGCTTGATCCTGCGGCCGATGGTGCCGATGGAGCCGAGCGCACGGCGAGAGCCGGCGAACGTCGCGGGACTCGATCCGAGCCTGCCGCCGGAAGCGATCTTCGGGGGCAAGGATTACTACACGCTGCACATCGACCTGCCGAACCTGACGAGCGCGTCGGGAAGCTGGATTCTGAATTTCGCGCAGCTCGACGAAGATCCTCCGCCGCATCGTCCGCGGGGACAGCTCTCGGCGCCCCAGGCGGTTTCCAAGGCCGATCCGGAGTATCCGGAGGATCTGATCAAGGAACACATTCAGGGCAAGGTGGTGCTCTATGCGATCATTCGCAAGGATGGATCGGTCGATAGCATTCAGGTGATGCGCTCGCTCGATCCGCAGCTCGATAAGAACGCGGAGGCGGCGCTCGCGCAATGGAAATTCTTGCCGGCACGGCGCGAGGGCGAGCCGGTGGACGTCGAGGCGGTGGTGCACATTCCCTTCGAGTACAAGAACCCGCATAACGAGTAGCGCGCGCCGGTTTACGAAGTGCGAAGGCCGGGCGCCCGAAGGCACGATTTCAGCGGTTGCCCGGCGAATTGATCCGGAATAGCGTCAAGTTCCACGTCCGGGTGTCGTTGGACGGCGTGACGAACGCCATTACCACCACGGCGAAGAATACCGGCGCGAGGGCGGCAAGGTTGGCCACGAGAATCGGGTGATGGCGCGCGGGCAAAATCGCGAGCAGCAGTAGCGTTAGCGTGGCTGCGACCGCGTAGCCGACGGCCAACGGTTTGCCGATATGGCTCCAGCCTCTCGGCCAGAGCCCGTGTTCCTTCCAATTTCCCTTCAGCTGCGTCGTTGCACCCAATCCGGAATACGCAATTGCTGCCATCGGCATGACCTCGAGCGAACGCAACAAGATCGCTCCGGCAGCCGACAAAACCGAGAGAAGCCAATTCTGGCTTCCGCCGAACCCAAAGAAATCACGCGCCCCGGGCAGGTTCCAATAGTGGCTGCGATCGATTTCAAAGGCCCAAAGCAGCGTGAACGTGCTCGCCCATGCGAAGACGCGCCACTCCCTCGCATACCCTAGGAGGATGGCGCCCAGCGCCTGCCGCCAGTACCAGAGAGAAGTACGTCCTTGGCCGAACTGCTCGAACAAGTCACCGGCGAGCGCTTCATTGCGCTTGCCGGGAATGGCGTGTTCGACGAGCCAGGTGGCAAGCGCAGGAGGTTTTGAGGATTTCATGTGCGTTCTCCTTCCAGTTCTCGGAGACCCTGCCAGAGATTCAACAGCGCATTTCGGGCCTGGCGCGCCTCGCGCAAGCCTTTCCGCGTGACGCGAAAATATTTCTTGGCGCGGCCGCCGCGCTGGGGAGTCGGTTCGCCGAATTCCGACTGAACCAGATCCTTTTCCTCAAGGCGTTCGAGCGCGGCGTAGACGGAGCCCAATGCGACTTCGCGGCCGGATTGCTGCTCGATTTCGCGGGAAATAGGGACGCCGTAAGCTTCGTCGCCCAAACGCAGCACGGCCAGAAGGACCATCAATTCGAATTCGGAGAGATAGTCTCGCTTCGGCATTTGTTCAACTATAATGAATAAATAAGGCTCCGTCAAGAGACTTGTTTTTGCGTTCTGACGAGCGCCGTCACCCGGAGTGGTGAAATGCCAGCTCGCGATTCGCGACTATTTCGTGGGTGCTTCGAAGGCCAGGAGCAGATTGCCGGGCAGGCCGGAGGTGCCGGTGAAGCCGGATGTGACGAAGACCATAGCGTGCGAAACGGTGGGGCCGCTGCCGCTCATCGAGCCGCCGTGGGCGCGCACGCCGTTGACGGTGCGCACGTGCGGCAGCGTGTCGTAGTCCCAGAGGATCGAGCCATCTTTCGCGGAGTACGCGCGGAGGTGGCCGTCCATCGAGCCGGAGAAGACGACGCCGGGAATCGCGGTGACGGCGGCGAGCTGACCGGCGGAGCATCCGGGCTGGCCTTCGCAGGCGGGCTCCGGCGGCATCGTTTTCCAGACGATTTTTCCGGTGTGAATGTCGACCGCAAAAAGGCCGCCGGCGGGCGGCACAACTTCGCCGGGCTTGGGCGGTGAGAGCGATGGAGGAATGTCCGAGAGTGCGACGTAGGCGTTCGTGGCGTCCGAAGCGAAGCCCCATTCGATTCCGCCAAGCCCGCCGCCCGCGCCGAGGCGAACCTGCCAGAACTCTTTTCCGCCATCGTCGGGATCGAGACCGTAAAGCACGCCGCTCTTTTGTCCTGCGAGAAGGACGCGACGGCCGCCGCCGAGATTTTCGAGGACCGTCGAGGAGCCGAAATCGAGGTCGGGGCCGACGTTGGGCGGACAATTGATCGGTTGCGGCTGAAAACACCCGAAGTTGAAAACGTCGTTGGCGGTTTTCTGCTGCACCCAGAGGCGCTTGCCGGTGGCGAGATCGAAGGCGACGATCGCATCGGTGGCGACATCCGCGGGATCGACGAAGGCGTCGCCTGTGCCCGCGTAGATCGCGCCGCGCTTCGCGTCGATGGTCGGCGCGCCCCAGATCGAGCCGCCGGCCGGGCTGAACTTCGCGTGACTCGTGCCGGGCGCGGAAGGGCCGGGTGTCTTTTGGGTGCCGTACGCCTTCCAGATCACTTGGCCGGTGAGCGCATCGACGGCGGTGATGTTGCCGCGGAAGGTGCAGCAGGGATAATCGGGGTCGCCGCCGGTGAGTTCTTCGTTGCCCGCGAGCGGGACGTAGAGGCGGCCATCGTAAAGCTGCGGCGCGCCCGTGATGCGAGCGGTCGGATGCGGATCGACCTTCGTTTTCCAGACGAGCTTGCCGTTGGCCGCGTCGAGCGCGTAGACATTGGCTTCGCCATCGCCGAAGTAGGTGTAGGCGCGGCCATTCGCGGCGTGCGCGACGGTGATCGCGTCGCGCACGCTGGTATCGGCGTGGAATGCCCAAAGCGTGCAACCGGTCGAGGCGTCGAGCGCGTAGATGGTGCCTTCGCTCGAGCCGATAAAGAGGCGCCCGGCGACGATGGTCGGCTGGCCGAGCGCGGAGCTTGCGTTGGGAATGCCGAAGGCCCATTTCAGTTTCAAGCTCGCGACGTTCTCGGGACCGAGGGTCGTGTGCGGCTGGTAGCGCGAGTTGACGGCGTCGACACCCCAGCCGTTCCAATTGTGCGGATCGGCGAGGTCCGCGGAGGCGAGCGGCGGGGCGGTGGCGCAAAGATTCGCTTGCGAGACGTCCGCGGCGACTTTCGAAGTGAGGAATGCGGCGACCGCGCGGCGCTCGGTTTCCTTCATGCGGTTGCCGTAGATCACCATCGCGCCGGATTCGAGCGCCTGCAGAATTTCCTGCTGCGTTTTTTCGGCGAGGACGGCGCGGGAGGGCGCGCGACTGGCGGCCGCGGCCGCACCTTCGTGGCACCAGGCACAGCGCAGCGCGAAGAGAGCGGCGCCGTCGGGCGCGGCTTGCGGCGGCCGTGCGGATGCGCGCGGCGCAGCGAAAAGCGACGCGAGGGATGCGGCAACGAGATACGCGGCGGCGGATTTCACGGCGAAGTGCATATCAGTTTTGCAGCGGCGGTGCAAGCGATTGCGGATTCCGCGATTGGTCAGGCGAAACCCCAAGAGCAGATCCCTCACTGCGTTTCGCGTCCGCCAACAGCGCGGGAACGGCAAAGGCGCGCGAAACTCCGTTCGGGATGACAGCCGTTGTGGGGACGGTGAAGACATTTTGGGCTTTACAGGCAGCGGGCGGAATCCCTATGCTGAGGGGCCATGTGGTACGTGAACAAGCTGTTCGATCAGAAGCAGGTCGAGTCGCTCGGCGCGAAGGGTTTTCTGGTGCGCAGCTCGGGCGGCGTGGCGCGCATCGAGAAGTACGGCTGCGGCGCGGAATTACGCAAGAACGCAGCCGGGCGTTTTCAGATGACGATTATCCCGTCAATCATGGTGGGCGGGCAGTTCACGCACCTGTGGGATGCCGGCTACCAGAAATTCCTGCTCACGCCGGAGGGCAAGAAATGGCCTGTCCGCGTCACGCAGCTCGGCGACCTGCGGCGGTTCAACGAAGAACTGCGCTCGGCGCTCGGCATACCGACGTATTACAACGAAGCCCTCGGTTCCACCTGCCACTATAGCGTCTACGATCGCGTCAAAGGCCGCATCGGCGATGTGCCTGACGAGACCGTCGGCGCCCACGAAGAAGCCGCCGAACACTAGAAGCGGTTCAGTAACGCCAGCGGCCGAGGGGAGACCTCGGCGTCACGTCGGCGTACCAATGCGGCCGGGCGTCCGTGTCTCGCATAGGATTTCGCACACACAAGTGGAGAACAGCAAGAAAGAAGACGACAAGACCAATCGAAACTGCAACCGATAGCATATCTGTACTCCGATTGTGACTTTCTTATCACTTCGTGAGCTGAGTTGCAATAGACCCCGTTTGGCGCCTGCCATTCTTTAGGTCCGGCCAGTTCCGTGATAGGGAGCGAATCCGCCAGGGCTGCCTGGGCGTGTTGACAGCGAGAATGCTGGGCGCTTAGCTGACCGCAGAACGCAGCGACGGCGCGAGTTTGGGCGCGCTGCGAGAAGTTCGACGAGACAGTCGGCGCGCACGAGGAATCCGCCGAGCACTAAGATTCTCAAGCTCTCGCCTCGCAAGTTTCTCCAAACTCCGACGCGATGGTGCGTCCCAAGCTTTCATTGTTCGTTAAGGCACCGAGGTCTCGACGTCATTTCGTCCGCACTGCTAACGTCGGATGAGAGGCAAACGGAGCAGCCATGCCAGGCGGAAGACGGTTGGAACCGAGTAAACCATTACCGCGGCTGGCGGTTTTCATTCTGATCGTTGCTTTCATCGACTTTGCGGTCGATTGGCTGCTGACGTTCACAATCGATCGGTGGGCCCGTCAATCTCCCACTGCAAACCACTGGTATCAATATCGGATGGGTGGTCGAACGTACTATCTCTCTCCCTCAATCGGTTGGTATCTCGATAACGATTTGTGGATCTACCTCGGGGCGATCGCGATGTTTTTCGTGCTTTCGCTCGTCTATGGAGTCCGATGGAAACGCGTTCGCTGATTCCGCTCAAGGATTCCCTCTCAGTCTTGTCCTGCGCGGTGAGGTTGACAACGAGAATGGCGGGCGCATAGCATGGCCGCAGAATGGGGCGACGGCGCGGGTTTGGGCGCGCTGCGAGGAGCTTTTGCCATGCCGAGCATTTATCTCGAAGAATTGTCAGCGGTGGGCGCGGTGCGTTTTCCCGATATTCCGCTGTACCAGGGATTCGGAGCGCCGAGCCGGCTGGAAGCCGATCTGCGCGACTGCGAAGTGACGTACGGCGCGGTGCCGAAGGATCTGAACGGCATTTTGTACCGCTGCGGGCCCGACCGGCAGTATCCGCCGCTGCTCAACGACGACATCTTCATCGACGGCGAAGGCATGGTGGTGATGTTCAAGTTCGAGAACGGGCACGTCGATTACAAGAGCCGCTACGTCCGCACGGAACGTTTTCGCCTGCAGGAAAAGCATCGCCGCGGGCTTTTCGGGCGCTACCGGAACCGCTACACGCGCGATCCGCTGGCGCAGGGCTGCAATCCGGGAACGGCGAACACGAACGTCGTATGGCACGCAGGCAAGCTGTTGGCGCTGAAGGAAGACGACATGCCGTACGAGCTGAATCCGTACACGCTCGAGACGGTGGGGCGCTACGACTACAACGGCGGCGTGAAATCGGTGTGGATGTCCGCGCATCCGCACCTCGACCAGACGACGAACGAGCTGCTGACGTTTGCGTATCAGGCGAAGGGCGACGGGACGACCGACGTTGCGTATTTCGTGATCGGGCCGGACGGCACGGTGAAGCACGAGGTGTGGTTCAACGCGCCGTGGCCGGGAATGGTCCACGACTTCGCGATTTCGGACAAGTACGTGATCTTTCCGTTTTTCCCGCTGCTCACCGACGTGGACGTCCTGAAGACAGGCGGGCCATTCTACACGTGGCATCGCGACAAGGAGACGGTGGTTGCGGTGGTGCCGCGCTACGGCACATCGGATCAGGTGCGCTGGTTCCGCGGGCCGACGAGCTTTGCGGGGCACATGATGAACGGCAGCATGGACGGGTCAAAGGTCAGCCTCGACGTGTGCCTCTCGCGCGGC
>Ga0335073_10009560_pt1 | contig 13609 bp, 6 predicted proteins | sample Lox_Sample_22_FD_207093 | JGI IMG/M metagenome (GOLD analysis project Ga0335073, IMG submission 207093) | Soil microbial communities from Loxahatchee National Wildlife Refuge, Florida, United States - Lox_Sample_2.2 | ecosystem: Environmental > Terrestrial > Soil > Wetlands | place: USA: Florida...
GCGGTCTTCAATGCCGGCCCCGTACCGATCCACCTCAAGCGCGGGCAACCGATCTTCCTGATCTGGTACGCGAGCCTCGACTGCGAGACCGGCTTCAAGAAGGATGGAGCCGTTCACAAGGGCATCGCCCCCGAACTGGTGACGGCCGTCGCCGGTGAACTTCAGTCTTTCGCCAGCCTTTCGAAGAAAATCAAAAACGTCGACAAGGCGCTCGGTGAGCGCGTCCATGCCGTTGAGAAGGAGCAAACCTACTACCGCGTCATCGGCGCCGTCGCGCTTGCGCTCGTGATTGCGCTGACGGTGAGTTGGCTCAAGGACATTGTTCCGTCGCGATCCCCCTCGGCCGCGCAGGCGACAGCAGCACCGGCGGTAAAACCATAAATCGGCGATAATATTCGATGCCTTAGAGAATTGGGGGCGAAGGTGCGAATCTCACGCGTAAAAATAACGAATTTCGCGAACTTCTCGGAGATTGAAGTCGAGACCGGCGAAAGCATCGTCATCGTCGGTGAGAACAAGGTCGGGAAGAGCAATTTTGTCCGAGCCCTGCAATTGATCTTAGATCCGGGTCTCTCCGAGCGTGATCGGCAGCTCGGGCTTGAGCACTTTTGGGACGGCCTTGGGGAGGAGAAGCTCGGCGAAACCATTGAGGTCGCGGTCGATCTAACCGACTTCACAGATGATCCGCGGCTGATGGCGCATCTCAATGACTGCGTTGTCGATCCCGGCCCGCCGATGGTCGCGAGGCTTACATACCGCTTTCAGCCGAAGGCCAATCTCGGACGAGATCCGGAGAGTTTGGCCGACTATGAGTATCTAATTTTCGGTGGTGACGATCCTGAGATGGCTGTCGGTCCGTCGCTGCGGCGGATGCTACCCCTCGACGTGCAGGTTGCACTGCGCGACGCCGAGAAGGATTTGTCGAGCTGGCGCAACTCGCCGCTGAGGCCGTTGATCGAAGAACTCGCCACCTCCCTCGACGAGGACGCGCGCGCGGAAATCCAGGAGCAGGTCAATGAGGCGCAGACCGAGCTGGTGAGCCACGACGAAGTGGTCGCTACGGCGGAGCGGATCAGCGAACGGCTGATCGCTATTGCTGGCGTGCAGCATGCCGTGCCGCTGACGCTTGGCCTCGCGCCGACGCGGGTCGACGCGTTGCTGCGGAGCCTGCGTCTGCTCATCGACAATGGAGTACGCGGCATTCCGGACGCCAGCCTGGGCACCGCCAATCTTATCTTTTTGGCGCTCAAGAGCCTCGAACTGGATCGTCTCGTGGCAGATGGCGAGCGAGACCATACATTTTTCGTCGTCGAGGAGCCGGAGGCCCATCTGCATCCGCATGTCCAGCGTCTCGTGTATCGCTATTTTCTGGGCAGTGGCGGAGAGGACGGCGAGGACACGCCGCCGCTCACGACAATCCTGACGACACACTCGCCGCATATCGCAAGTGTGACCCCAATCCGTTCCATCGTGCTGCTCCGTCATGATGCAGCGGCGAATGCGACGATTGCGGTTTCGACGGCCACGGCCCCCCTGAGCGAGCGCGACGAGGCGGACCTCCAGCGTTACATAGATGTGAGCCGCGGCGAGATCTTCTTTGCTCGGGGCGTGATCCTGGTCGAAGGCGACGCCGAGCGGTTCCTAGTGCCGGCTTTTGCCGAAGCGCTGGATATTCCTCTCGACATGCTGGGTATCACCGTCTGTTCGGTCGGCGGCACGAATTTCACGCCCTACGTCAAGCTGCTTGGTCCCCAGGGCCTGAACATTCCGCACGTCATCTTGACAGACCGCGATCCGAACGGGGCTAGCCATCCGCGGGTTCGTCGGCGGCTGATCAACGTGCTGCAGTTGCGGGAAGAGGGCGTCAACTATCGGCGTCTGGACGCAGATGCCGTGATCGCCCGCGCCGAGTCGTTCGGCTACTTCGTCAACAGCAACACGCTGGAGCCGGAACTGTTCACCGGGGGGCTTGCCGAGGCCATGCAGGAGGTGATTGGGGAGGAGCTTTCCATTGGCGACGACACACGGGAGGCACTGCAAGGATGGGTGGACGACCCTGACACGCTCGATGATGACGCGCTGATCGCGCTTATCGAACGGGTCGGCAAAGGACGCTTCGCCCAGGCGCTCGCCCCTAACGTTACCTCGGGCACCTGTCCGGATTACATCCGGCAGGCGCTGGAGCACATCCGCGATGCCGTTGCGTAGTGTCAGCGCGGCATATCTCGCCCAAGCGGCCGATTTTGTCGGCAATCCGGGTCAGCAAGCGGCCTATGACTCCATAGGCAACTGCGTGGTGCTGGCCGGGCCAGGCAGCGGCAAGACCAAGACGCTGGTGTTGAAGCTTGCCCGGATCATGGCAGAGGATGTGCGCGCGCCACGAGGAGCGGCGTGTATCACCTACAGTCAGGAATGCGCCCGTGAGCTGACGCGTCGTCTGGAGCGGCTGGGCCTGCGCGAGGCGCCCAATCTCTTCATTGGCACTGTGCATGGTTTCTGCCTGCGGCATCTCCTCATGCCGTACGGTCGGCTCGCGGATCTGCCTGTGGCGTTCCCGCTCACTGTTGCCACGCAGCGGCAGAGCGAGCAGGCCATGAAGCGCATCGGCGACCGTCTGTTCGGTGTTGGCCACCCCAACAAACCTATGGACCTGGGTCGGCATCGCCGGTCCGTCCTCGACAGGGCATCAGTCGCTTGGACAAGCGAGGGGGAACTCGCCGCATGGGCAGAGGGATACGAAGCCGAACTGCGCCGGCTAGGTCTTATCGACTTCGATGATCTTGTGATTTTCGGACAGCAGCTGGTGTCGGAGCATGAATGGGTGCTACCGCTGCTCCAAGCGAAGTTTCCGGTCTTGGCAGTTGATGAGTACCAGGATTTGGGCGTCGCGCTGCACCGCATCGTTAAGCGCGTGGCATTCGATGGCGGCATCCGCCTGTTCGCTGTCGGCGATCCGGATCAATCGATCTATGGATTCACAGGTGCGGACGGAGCGTTGCTGCAGGAGCTGGCCGAGCGAGACGACGTCGAGCGGGTTCAGCTTCAGCTAAACTATCGGTCGGCGTCGCGTATCGTGAGCGCTTCGGAGATGGCGCTCGGCGAAGCACGCGGTTATCAATCCCATGATCCCAACCGCCAGGCGGTGATTGCGTTCGTCGAGTGTGACGATGGCCTTGCGGGGCAAGCGGCTCACGCGGTCGCCGAAATCATCCCTGCGGCGCTCGCTGCCAAGCCCGGCCGGTCGCTCGGTGACATCGCGATCCTCTATCGGGACTTTCGCGCCGGTGACATTGTGGCGGAAGCGGTGACTGCAGCAGCGTTGGACTTTATCCGAGTCGATAACGCCGCCCCTTACCGCAAGGTCGCACTTACGAGCTGGATCGAGGACTGCGCAGCTTGGTGCGCAGGAGGTTGGCGTGAAGCGCGGCCACAATTGCGAGGGTTGCTTGATCGGTGGCTCGGCTTTCATCGGGCGCGCATTTCCGATGAGCAGGCGCGGGGGGAAGCGCAGCGCCTGACCCAGCTTCTCTGGTCGCTCCGGACCGACGACGGTCTTGCGCGCGACTTCGTTGCGGCACTGAAAGCGGGAATGCTCGATGCGCTGATGGCGGCGGAGCCGAGCCTCTCAGATCAGCGAGAACAAGTGGGAAGGATGGTCGCGGCTCTCGCCATTGGCGGGTCGCTCGCTGATCTTGATCTAGCGAGTCTCGGCGGACGCGACGGGTCGCCGCTCCATCTAAATCTGCTGACTCTGCATTCCGCCAAGGGATGCGAATATGACGTCGTGATAATGGTAGGGCTCGACCTCGGGAGCTTGCCCTGGCGCAATGAGCTGCCCGCCGCCCGCCGTGAAAGCCGACGGCTATTCTACGTCGGGCTTACAAGGGCGCGCGACGAGATTCACATGCTATATTCCGGGTTTGTGGATACGCCGCGCGGGCGGATGCATTGGGGGCGCTCACCCTTTTTGGACGAGCTTGAAGAGCGCATGCAGGAGGCGGAGGGCGACGAGTAAATGCTGTCATTCCGCAAGGCCCAAGCCGTCGAAGACATAGCCGACCTTTCACATGCCTTTCTTGCTGGAAATTCCCGGACGGCGTTTCCAATCGCAGCGGCGCAGGTCGGCCACGGTGCGCTCCGGCTCGTCGGAGAGCAAATCGATGGAAGCTTTAAGCCCTGTCACCATCCAGCCCACTCTGCATTGCGGAGCTCTCGTTGGCCTCGATAGAGATTTTCATCGGCGCGCCGATCGAGCATGCTTCTGAGCGGGCTACGCTGAAGCACGCCTATGAATTTCTGTCGGCTCAAGGCATTCCGGCCGTCATCCTTGCGAATATGAATCTTGGCGACCGGCAGCTCGATCTTGTCATCGCAATTGAAGGCGCCGCGCTGGTCACCGAGTCAAAAGGCTTCACTTCGGCCGTGCGCGGCGGCCACAACGGCGATTGGGAAGCCCAGCTTGCTTCCGGCGCTTGGAAAAAATTCGTAAATCCGTATCTCCAGGCCATCGGCGAGAAGCTTGCGCTGCGTGATGCGATGCGAAGCTTCGCCGGGGCAGATGTTCCTTATCCGAGTGCGGCCCTGGTCTTCGTTCCAGCCGTTCCTCAGGGTTCGACGATCCCGCAGGGTGATTTCAAGGTTTCGATCGGTGGCCTCGATGAACTTCCGGCGTTTTTCACATCGATGAAGCGCGATGGCTGGTCGTTGGATCAGTGGCGCGCGTTCGCGGCCCACCATCGCTTGCTCGCGGTACCGTCAATCGACGCGGCCTTGAGCCCGCAATTGCTCGATGCCGAGCAGTTGCTCGGCGCTTACGGTGAAGCATTCATCCGAACCTACGGCGGACCTGCGTCTGAGATGGTCGCCATGTTGTGCGTTTGCGAAAGCGAAGAGCTTTCGTCGGCGGTCGTGCTGCAGCGCGCCGTGCAGGACGGCATCGTATTGCTGATGGGACCTTCAGGATGCGGGAAAAGCCTGCTCTCTTACAGCATCGGGCTCGCCGGGCTAGCGCGCGGAACCGTGCCGATCGTCGTGCCGGCGAAAGATTTTGAAGGAAACTTGCGCGATGTGGTGAATCGCGAGGCCGCCTTGCTCGAGGCGAGGTCTGCGGCCGCGGTGATTTCCGCGGCGCGGCGGCTGAACCGCCGACTTATGCTTGTCGTGGACGGCTACAACGAATGCACGCCAGGGGAACGACAGCGCTTGACGCGAAGCATTGCTGCGGCCGTGAAGCGGTATGACGCACGAGCCGTCATCTCCAGCAGGATGCCGCTTGAGCGCGGCGATCTTCTGCCCGCACGCAGCTACGCAATACAGATTCCCGACACCAAAATAAAACTGGCCATCGCGCAACAGGCGGCCGGCGGCGTTTCTGCCGAACCGTTTGCGGAGTTGCTCGGCACTGTCGGAAGCGGCCTTGAAGCGAAGATGATCGGGCAGTTGGGACAGCAGTTGCCGCTCGACACCAGTAAGTATGGTCTGTTCGATGCCTATGTGCGCGAACGCCTCGGCTCTGCTGCCTCCGATGGCATTCGCACTCTGTCCCGGATCGCTGGAATGATGACCGAGCGCATAAGTTTCGGCCTTTCGGTTCGGGAGATAGACCGGCTGTCAGACCGCGAAGGGGTATCGGGCGCCTTATTGCAGACGCTTCAAGACGCGAACCTTCTGGACAGGCGCGGCGACCGGGTGAGTTTCAGCCACGAAATGTTCCTCAACGTATTTGCGGCAGAAGCGATCATCCGGCGCGCGGGTGACGATCCCGAAGCTGTGGTGACCGCGCTGCGGTTGCCGCAACATCTTGAGATGAGGCCTTTCGTACTGGGAGCGATCGATGATGACAGTTTCCGACGCCAGGTGTTGCCACATCTAACAGACGCGCGAGTAATTCATGCCTGTCTGGCAGGCCAATGCGGACCCGATGCGCAGCGTTGGGCAAACGAGCGCTGCGACGAGGTACTTGCGCGGGTCGGCCAGGAAATCGCGACCTTGCGGTTTGATATTTCCAACGAATTCATGTGGCACGTGCAACCAAAGCCGGAGACGGTTCAGCCATGGTCCAAGCAGGACCGTGCGCTTCTTGCTGCCATTCCGCATGAACTGGTAGCGGGCCGCCGTCTCGATGAGTTGCTCGGTCTCATAGGAAAAATGGATGATCGGCTAGCCGAAGAGCACCGCAGATTGCTAGATCAAGCCAGGGAAAAGAAGCTTGGCCTGCGAACGGGCCTCTATGCGGTCTGCTATGCGGGCGTAGGGATGCGCGAAGTTGGGCTGTCGTGCATTTGCGGCCCCATTTCGAGCGGTCACCTATACAACGGACCAAAGGTCGGAGCGAATGCGAACCTGCGCGGGCGGTTGCAGTCCGAAACCTTGAGTCCTGGCCAGATTGGTCTGCTGATCGAACTCGACAGGTATTCTGATCGTAACGCGCCCTCGATCGGAACGATCCTTCCCGGAATTCTCGTCCGAATCTGGCCGAGAGCCGCGCATCATCTGCGGCTCGGGCTGATGCATGCGGCGATGATGAGCGCCCACGCATTAAATGACGATGAGCGTCGCGCATTGATTGCTGCCATCGAGGCGACGTGCATGACCAACGGTGTCGTTGACGCCTGGGGGATGATCGATGCGCTCAAATCCCTTGGGGCGCTCGACGACGATCAGGAAGAACACGTCGCGACAGTGAGCGCGGAGATGAAAGAGGTGTTGGCCGACAGGGACAATCCTGCTTCATGGGAGCGTGCGGCCGGCCTATGGAACGCGCAGTTCGATCATCCCTATGATGGTGCGTATTGCCAAGGCTGGAACGACCTTTCCGGCGACGACCGCAAGGCCTTGCAAGTCATGGCCGCGAAAAGCGTCGACCGCGATTCGATGTTCACCCCTTCCTTGATCGCGGAGGTCGCATCACATTCGGACCCGGCCGTCGGGCCAATCATTGAGCGCTGGACGGGATTGCCGCCCAAAAAGGATGCTTTTTCTCAGGACAGCATTCGCACGTTCGAAATGGCCTATGTGGCGTTGGCGCGCCTGCGCTACCCTTTGCCTGACCGGTCGGCCGAAGCGGTTTCTGCAGCGGACCATGCGCTGCTGGCTTGCGGCCGGGTTCTCTACTGGCTGAATCGCGACGATCTTTCAGCTTCGGAACGCAAGGCGAATTGTGCAACCCAGCTCGCCATCTTGTCGCGCCATGAAACCGGTGTCGCGGCTGCCGTCGTTGGGGAATTCTTCAGGTCAGACCACATGTTCGCTGAAAGCGCGCAGCGGCTCCCGGGTTCGGAGCCGGTAGTGACCTCTTTTGGACAATTCTTCCCTGATGAGGTCGCGGCGATTTACCGGGCGGCTCTTGAAAAGCCGACCCTTCAATCCGGCTATTTCGAATTCTTCCGCATCGAAGACCTGATGGAAATGGCTTTGGTGAATGTGGGACGGTTCGGCAGCGCGAGCGACATTCCACTGCTTCGCGTTTGGTCGGTCTATCCTGATCTGGGGCGCTTCGCGATACAGGCCATCAGGGAGATTGAAGAAGCACCCGGCCAGATGAAGTTGCGTGCCAAGCGCTAGATGAGATAGTGCGCCGCATCCACGCAAAGCGAGTGCGAACGCGTTGTGCTAAGAATGCTGACGGTCTTTGCCTTGTATCGGCGCGTAGTGGGCTACATGGTCGATGGTGCGAAAAATCGACCGATCGTTGTCGATAGACGCTGAAACGTCGCTGAATTCGAATCGCGCGAATTTTTCTTTGAAATCAAAAGCGAAAAATTTTGACGGCTCGATGGTCGGGCTTTGACCGTCAGAAGAAATATTTTGCGCTTAAAAATCAGCGCGTTACGATGCATTGAGAGAATCGAGTGGGAATAAGGGGGAGTACTGTGGAGTAGGACAGGATAGCTGGGGACATCAGAGCGAATTGCACGCTGCCAAAAGCAGCCCATAAAAATCGAGCGATCCTACTCGAACCAATCGTAGCGTCCGATCTTCGGTCAGCACCGGACATTCTTCCCGCGCTCCGACAGGTTGGCTTGGGGCACATTGGCGGAAGTCACTTTCCTTGCTGCCTTCCTTCGGCGACGCCGCCTACCGCGCTTCTCCTTGATCACGAGTAGCGCATGCCGAGATTTTCGAGTCCGTCGGCTAACCGATCAAGCAGCGTGGCGGTATGGGGTAGCCCGCTCCTGACCTCGGCGATGGTCAGTTCGGGAAAATCGCGGCAAAGCATGCGGAAGCACTGTTTCCCCTCGTCGTGCTTGCCGGCGTGAACCAACGCCGCGGCGAGAAAGCGATTAATCCATGTCGCCTTCGGCTGTGCGGCGAGCGCGCGCCGATACCACTGTACCGCGGCGCGGTAGCTTCCCAACTCGAAGTTGGCCGCGGCAATGCCGATCGACCACACGAAACCGAGCGGGTCGACAGGCGCCAGCACGCGCGCGATCTTGCAACACTCGATCGCTTTGGCTGCCTCTCCCCGATAGGCATGAACCCATGCGAGGCGGCCCCAGCCCCAAGGCGATCCGCTATCGATCGCGAGCGCTTGCCGTGCATGGGTCTCGGCAGCGGTGAGATCGTGCGCCAGCATGAACGCGGCCGACAACATCGCATGAGCGAGCGGGTCGCCGGCGGCGAGCGCCGATGCGTTCGATGCAAGTTCAAGCGCTCTACGCCGCTCGGCCTCGCGATGGGCGGTAAAATGATGACCGGCTCGCAGCCCGTGACACCACGCCGCCATGGCGATCGGAACCGGATCGCGGGCCACGTGCGCGATCGCCTGCTCGAGCAGTTCGAGCGCCATGGCATGGTTCGCGGGATCGGCCGCAAGCACCATCGGCAGAGCCCGCATGCTCAGCTCCCAGGCGGTGAGCTGTGCTGGTTCCTTGCCAACGGCGCGATCGATCTCCGCGTCGCGCACAACCGAACGAAGCGCGTCCGATATGATGTTGGAAAGCCAATCCGGCCGGGCGAACGGATCGCCCGCTGCGCAATCCGCGCAGTCCGCCCAGATATAGCGGGACGTGGTTTGATCGAGCAATGTTGCTCTGATCCGTAGCGTGCCAGTGCCATGATCCGTCACCCGGCCATGCAGGTGATACCGTGCCGCGCGGGCCGGCACGATCCTGACCCAGCCGGTTCGGCCCAATGCCGCGGCGATCTCCTCGCCGATGTCGCTCGCGCAAGCCGCCTGCGGCCCAATAAGATCGAATGGCAAGGTCGCAAGAGTCGGCCGCTCCGAACGCTCCGCCAACCGGAGGTACGACGGATTTTGGTGCAGCGGAATACGACGATATCGTAGCGTGTCGGAAGGACTTTCTCCGTAGCGCTCGCGATAGGTCACGGCAAAGCGGCCGAGATGCGTCAAGCCACACTGCGTGGCCACTGCGGTCACATTGGTGCCCGGCGCTGCCGCGATGAGCTGTCGCCGCGCTTGATCGAGCCGCGCGGTGCGCAAAAATTTCAGCGGCGCGCAACCGGCGAAACGCCGGAAATGCTTTTCCAGTGTGCGCCGCCGCACCTCGCAGAGACGCGCCAAATCCTTGACGGTCCACCGCCGCGCGAGATCGCCTCGCATGAGATCGATCGCTTTTTTCACATCATGCGAAAGCGGCTGGCGCGGCATCGCGAGCTTCTCCTTCGTCGACTATACCAGCCTGGCCCGGCATCGTCATTTGGATCGGCGCCTGCGCTGCTTTTTTCGGGCGCAAACTGGATAGCTGCGCCGCAATTCGGATTGCCCGGTTGCGGCGCGGAGCGGGACGCTCTCGGCGCCAGTGCGCGCCGCGCGCAGCGAAATCTCGATGGAAGGATCGACGCATGACCGCCCGACTGATCGCCGACCTCGACAGCTTCAAGACCCGCATCAAGGCGACCTGGATGGCGGGAGACTACGGCAGCGTGGCCGCGCTGACTCAGTCCGCGGCGAACGATTTTATCCACCGGCGTCAGATCATGCCGAACATGCAGATGCTGGACGTCGCCTGCGGCGACGGCAACCTTTCCATTCCCGCGGCGAAGGCCGGCGCCGCCGTCACCGGCGTCGACATCGCTCCCAATCTTCTCGATCAGGCGCGCGCGCGAGCCGTGCGGGAAAAGCTGAACATTAGGTTTGTGGAAGGTGATGCCGAAAATCTTCCCGTTGCCGCCGGCGCATTCGATCTCGTCGTCAGCATGTTCGGGGCGATGTTCGCGCCGCGCCCCGACCTTGTGGCCGCCGAGCTGCGCCGCGTCTGTCGGTCTGGCGGGCAGATCGCGATGGCGAATTGGACGCCAAGCGGCTTCATCGGTGCGCTGTTTCGGGCCACCGCCAAGCACGTCGCGCCGCCCGCCAGCGTGCCGAGTCCGCTGCAATGGGGCGATGAGGCGACCGTCCGTAAGCGGCTCGGCGTCGATGTGAAGAATCTGCAGATGACGCGCCGCTTAGCGCAACTCAAATTTCCATTCTCCGTTCCGGAAACGGTCGAGTTCTACCGGGTTCACTACGGCCCGACTTTGAAAGCGTTCGCCGGGCTTAGCGAAACAGCCCAAGCTGCACTCCGCCGCGACCTGGAAAACCTTTACGCCCAGCACAACGACGCACGTGACGGCGCAACCAGTATCGCCGCCGAATACCTCGAAGTCGTCGGAACACGAACCTAAGCGGCCTCCTTCGTTCTGACCGGAAGCAGCGACGGTGTCACTAGCAGTACGGCGCCCTTCTCGCATCCGCAAGGCGATTTTCATTTCGGCTTCGGGTCAAAAGCTGGCCTTTCGACGGCGCCTCCATCATATCCGCGGAGCGAGGCGGAGAAGGAAACGCGCCGCAAATTCCTGGCGCCGTGGCCCCTGTTCCACGCGCGGATCTTGCGGCGCGCGCTTTGCGCATCGCTTGCCAAAGGCAGCTTAAGCGACAAACTATGGCGTTCCAATCCCTAAGCTGTGACGGTCTTTTTCCCATGCCGTGGCGATGCGGTGCCAGTCCGCGATTCGGATAAATTCGACCGATTGTGCCCGATAGTCGCTGAAACCGAGCAGATTCCAAATCGCCGCGATTTCCTTTTGAAATCAAGAGCGCAATTTTCTGACGGTTGGCGAGACGGTTCTTCGTCGGGCGCAAAAAAATTCGCGCCTCTAAATCAGCACGTCACCGCAGCTTAAAACGATCGAGTGGGAGTAGGGGTAAGTATTATGGGTAGTCCGGGACAGAGCCGGATGGAATCGGTGATGTTGGATGTCGATCATCAACAGCGAAAGTGGTGCACCGCTGCGCCGCGCAGATGCGATAGCCGTCGATATCCGGCATCAAGACGTCGAGGAGGATGAGGTCGGGAACCTGTTCTGCGGCGAGCGCAAGCGCATCCACGCCGCTTGTCGCGAACAAGGTGTCGTAGCCGTCGCCGAGGATGCGGGCGATCAGCTTCAGCTTCCCCGGCAGATCGTCGACAATGAGGATCTTCGGGCGTGCGCGCTGGCAGGCTGCTGCCGGCGAGAGCATGGACATTCAGCGCCGGGCCACAGCGCGCTCCAGCGCCTCCTTCAAGGCGCCGGCGCTGAGCGGTTTGACCAGGCCACCGTCGGCGCCGATCTCCCTGGCCCGGGTGGCGGCATCGGGCGTCCCCGTCACCATGATGAAAGGGATCTGGGCGAGGTGCGGTTCCTTGCGCACCGCCTGCAGCAGCTGCAAGCCGCTCATCGGCTCCATGTTCCAATCCGAGATGATTGCGTCGTAGGATTGTCTGCGCAGCAGATCCAGCGCGGCAGGGCCGTCGGCGGCCTCCTCGCTCTCCCGTAGGCCGATCTGGCGAAGCATGTTGCGCACCAGCCGGCGCATGTTGAGATAGTCGTCGACGACGAGGATGCGGAGCGTAGGCTTCAGCATGGGCGGAACTCCATTGCCGGGTCTCAGCCGGCGTGAACGTGGGCGTGGAACGCCGGGGCGTCGAGCACCGCGCGGAGCTGCTTCGCAAGCTCGACTTTGCGATAGGGTTTGGCCAGGAGCGGATGGCCGGACGCGTCGATCTCGGCCTGCACCTCGGGTGTGCTGGTGTAGCCGGAGGTGAAGACGATGCGCATGGCCGGGTAGAGCTGCTCGACCTCGCGCGCCAGGTCAACACCGTTGAGGCGGCCGGGCATGACCACGTCGGTGAATACCAGCTCGAACGCCGGGTTGGTTCCGAGGATGTTGAGCGCCGCGGCGGCATTCTCTGCTTCGGTCACGGCATAGCCGAGGCTGTTGAGGTTGGCCACCACGGTACGGCGCAGGGCGGAATTGTCTTCCACCACCAGGATGCGCTCCTCGCCGCGCGGCAGATCCGCCTCCTCGGTGTCTTCGTCGATCGACGTGCTGCTGGGGAGCTGCGTCGAGCGCGGGAACAGCAGCTCGATCGTGGTGCCGATCCCCGGCTCGCTCTCGATGCGGATATGGCCGCGCGACTCCTTGACCAGGCCATAGACCATGCTGAGACCGAGGCCGGAGCCGCCGGTCAGGCCCTTGGTGGTGAAGAACGGCTCCAGGCAGCGGCGCACCACGTCTGGCGTCATGCCGACGCCGGTGTCGGTGAGGGAAATGCTGACGTATTCACCCGGTTCCAATCCCGGATAGACCTCGGCGAAGTTCGTCTCGCGATCGATATTGCGTGCCCGCAGCCAGAGGCTGCCGCTCTTCTTCATGGCGTCGCGCGCGTTGATCGCCAGGTTGATCAGCGCCGTCTCGAGCTGTCCGGCGTCGGTGGAGATCGGCCAGAGCCGCTCGGCGATCTCCGTGGTGATGTCGATGTTCTCGCCGATGGTGCGGCGGAGCATCGGCAGCAGATTGGTCAGCTTCGATTGAACGGACATCGGTACGAGTTGCAAGGGCTGCTTGCGCGAGAAGCCGAGCAGGCGGCTCACCAGATCGGTGCAGAGCAGCGCCGCGTCGAGCGCCTCGCCGCAGAGCTCCAGCATCTCGGAATCGCCGGCGCCGGATTCAATGACCATGTCGAGATTGCCGACCACCACGCCAAGCATGTTGTTGAAGTCGTGCGCGATGCCGCCGGTGAGCTGGCCGATCGCCTCCATCCGCTGCGCCTGGCGCAGCTGCTCCTCAACCTGCGTGCGATGGGTGACGTCTTCCAGTGTCAGCACCACGGTGCGCAAGGTGCCGTCGTTCTCGTGGATCGGCGCCGTGGAGACGCTCACATTGATGACGTCGCCGCTCTTCTTGCGGGCCTCCAGCGCCGCGGCGCGGATGAACTCGCCATCGCTCGCGCGGGTGAAGACGTCGCGAAACGCCGCCTCCGCCTCGTCGGCGAAGATGCGAATGGGTTGGCCGATCGCCTCGATCGTGCTGATGCCGAAGAGCGCTTCAGCGGTGCGGTTCCAGATCATGACGTTCTGGTGCCGATCGAGACCGACGATGGCATAGGGCGAGCTGCCGATGACGGCGGAAAGCTGCTGGTTGATCTGCCGCGAGGTCTCGTTGGTGCGGGTGCGCTCGAAGATTTCGGCTTCGAGATCGCGCTGGAACTCCTCGATCTCGCGCCGGCGCTTCGCTTCCGCCTCTTTCTGCTTGGTGATGTCACGTAACGAACCGGCGATGCGCCGGGCGCGACCATCGGCTCCGCGCAGCGCCACCTTGCCGCGCGACATGACCCAGCGATAGTTG
>Ga0335073_10009561_pt1 | contig 13609 bp, 12 predicted proteins | sample Lox_Sample_22_FD_207093 | JGI IMG/M metagenome (GOLD analysis project Ga0335073, IMG submission 207093) | Soil microbial communities from Loxahatchee National Wildlife Refuge, Florida, United States - Lox_Sample_2.2 | ecosystem: Environmental > Terrestrial > Soil > Wetlands | place: USA...
CGGGCCCGGCGGCGGACGGTCCGGCCCCAGCCGCGCCGCAGGCGGCTCCCGCGGCGCCGGTTCAACCTGCAAGTTTCGCCTTCGATCCGGCTAGTATTACGCAGCCGGCCGGTTCGACCTTTGTGGTGAATGTGACGCTGACAGGCGGACAGAACGTGTATTCGGTTCCCTTGCAGATCAGCTACGATCCAAAAGTTTTGCAGATGGCGAACGTTTCCAACGGCGGGTTCCTTTCGCAGGATGGGCAAGCGGTCGCCCTGGTGCATCGCGTGGATGAACAAACCGGCACCATTCAGGTGACGGCCACGCGGCCTCCGGGCGCAAGCGGAATCTCCGGATCCGGCGTAGCGATCACGCTGACTTTCGTCGCCAAAGCGAGCGGGCATTCGACGCTGAGCATCGTTCGGGGCGGGGCCACCGATCCCAGCATGCAGCGCATGCCGGTGACGGGCGCAACCGCCTCGGTGACAGTGCAGTGATCGAATCACACGAAAGTGTTGGCTGATGGCTTGAAGTCTGGCAAACCTCCCGCCGATAATATCTATATGCAGTGCGCAGTAAACAACGGTCTTTGCAGAGAAAATCGGAGTGGCGCGCTTCGCCCGGGCGGTTCCTGCGGCTTCACTCTGATTGAATTGATCGTGGCTACGGCCATCCTGGTGATTCTTACCGGGCTGGCCATACCCATGGCGCGCGTGACCATCAAGCGCCAGCGCGAGCGAGACCTGCGCCATGCCTTGTGGGAGATGCGGGACGCGATCGACCGTTACAAGGATTTAGCGGACCAGAACAAATTCCAGACCAAAGTGGACACGCAGGGATATCCTCCCGATCTGCAAACACTGGTGGATGGCGTAGATGTCGGCGGCAAGAAGATACGTTTTTTGCGCCGCATTCCGACCGACCCCATGACGGGAAACACAGATTGGGGATTGCGCTCCATGCAGGATGATCCCGATTCGGACTCCTGGGGCGAACAGAACGTCTTCGACGTTTACACCAAGTCGCAAGACGTCGGGCTCGACGGAACCAAGTACAGGGACTGGTAAATGCTGGGCCGAAAGCAGAGCCGCGGGTTTACTTTGATGGAGCTGATGATTGTCATCAGCCTCATGCTGATCCTGCTTGCCATCTCCATTCCCGCCTATAATCGATCGATCCTGCAGGCCAAAGAGGCAGTGCTGAAGCAGGACTTGTTCCAGCTGCGCTCACTCATTTCTCAGTACACCCTCGACAAGCAAAAAGCGCCGCAGGCCCTGGAAGACCTGGTCACGGCTGGATACCTCAAGCAAATTCCCAAAGATCCCATGACCGGCGAAGCCAACTGGACGGTGGAACAGGAAGACACGCTGATGTCGCCGGATCAAACCGATCCCGGCATTGATGACGTGCACAGCGCCTCAAATCTGATCGGCAGCGATGGTACGGCGTATAGCTCGTGGTGACTTAGCCTTGAGCATTCAACCATTCACCTTTCACCTGGGGGCGGACGTCCTCGTCCGCCCGAGTTCCCCCCCGGAAACCCCGCGTGCCACCGACGCGCGAACCGATTTGATCGCTTCTTCTCCACGCACTACCATTGATTCATGCCCGTAGAAACTGAAATCACGCCTTCCGCGTACACCCCTGTTCGCGCGCCGCGCGGCACGCAAATTTCCTGCAGGGGCTGGCAGCAGGAAGCCGCCATGCGCATGCTCATGAACAACCTTGACGAAGATGTCGGTGAACGGCCACGCGATTTGGTGGTTTACGGCGGCACCGGCCGCGCCGCGCGCAGCTGGGAGGCCTATCACGCGATCGTGGCCTCGTTAAAGAACCTCGAAAACGATGAAACGTTGCTCGTGCAGTCGGGCAAGCCGGTGGGTGTGTTTAAGACCCACGATTACGCGCCGCGCGTGCTGATTGCCAATTCGAATCTGGTTGGCCATTGGTCGAACTGGGAGAAGTTCAACGAACTCGAGCGCGCTGGACTGATGATGTATGGCCAGATGACGGCGGGCTCGTGGATTTACATCGGCTCGCAGGGAATTGTGCAGGGGACGTTCGAGACTTTTTCGGCCGCGGGCGAAAAACATTTTGCCGGCGACCTGGCGGGCAAGCTCATCGTCAGCGGCGGCATGGGCGGCATGGGCGGAGCCCAGCCACTGGCCGCAACCATGGCGGGCGCGGCGTTTCTGGGCATCGATGTTGACCCCGAGCGCATCAAGAAGCGCCTGAAGACCGGTTATTGCGACTTCATGGTCACCAACCTGGACGAAGCGCTGCGGATTCTGAAAAACGCCGTCCGCAAGAAAGAGAACATTTCCGTCGGGCTGGTGGGGAACTGCGCGGACATTATTCCTGAGCTGGCCGAGCGCGGGGTTGTTCCCGATATCCTGACTGATCAGACTTCGGCGCACGATCCTCTGAATGGATACGTGCCGAACGAGATGACGCTGATCGAGGCTGTCGAGTTACGGAAAAACGATCCGCAGGGATATCAGGAAAAATCCCTGGATGCGATTGCCCGGCACGTCGAAGGCATGCTGCGCCTGCAAAAAATGGGCAGCGTGACCTTTGACTACGGAAACAATATTCGCACCTTCGCCTTTCAGCGCGGAGTCAAGAACGCCTACGATTTTCCCGGGTTCGTGCCGGCGTATATTCGTCCTCTGTTTTGCGAAGGGCGCGGGCCGTTTCGCTGGGTTGCATTGTCAGGCGAGCCTTCTGACATTCATGTCACAGATGACCTGGTTCTGGAGCTTTTTCCCGACAATCGCATTTTGCGCCGCTGGATCGATCTGGCAAAAAAGCGAATCAAATTTCAAGGCTTGCCGGCGCGCATCTGCTGGCTGGGCTACGGCGAGCGCGCGCAATTTGGTTTGGCGATGAACGAACTCGTGAAGAAAGGCAAAATCAAAGCGCCGATCGTCATGGGGCGCGACCATCTGGATTGCGGCTCGGTGGCGTCTCCCTTTCGCGAGACCGAGGCCATGAAAGACGGCAGCGATGCCGTCGCCGACTGGCCTCTGCTCAACGCGCTGATCAATACGGCGGCGGGCGCATCATGGGTTTCGATCCACAACGGCGGCGGCGTGGGCATTGGCTACGCGCAGCACGCCGGGCAAGTGACCGTTGCCGACGGAACCGAAGCCATGGCGAAAAGAATTGAGCGCGTGCTGACGGTCGATCCGGGGATGGGGATCATTCGGCACGTTGATGCGGGGTACGAGAAAGCGAGAGAGTTTGCGAGTAAGAACGGCGTAAAGATTCCGACGGGACAAAGCCGCTAAAGCCGTGCCCTTGCACGAAGCGGACTGCTAGACTGCTGTTGCATGCCGTCCTTTAAGCCGTCGACACAACCAGCGCCGCTTCTCCTGGTCAACATCGGCCAGCTGCTCACGCTACGCTCTTCTTCCCCCAAGCCTGGCCCGCGGCGTGGAGCTGAACTCAACGATCTCGGCATCATCCGTGACGGCGCTCTGCTTTGTGTTGGCGGAAAAATTGTTTCTGTCGCCAAAACCCGGGAAGCGTTGCGTGGTCCGTGGGTCACCAAGAACCGCAAGAAAATCGTGGAGATCGACTGCTCCGGCCAGGTGGTGTTGCCCGGTTTCGTCGATTCGCACACGCATCCGGCTTTTGCTGCGCCGCGGCTGGTGGATTTTGAAAAACGCATTGCTGGTGCAAGCTACGAAGAAATCGCCGAGGCGGGCGGCGGAATTCGTTCCAGCATCGAGGCGGTGCGCGAAGCGGGCAAGCCGCAATTGGCAGAGAAAATTCTATCCGCGTTGCGCGAAATGGCCGAGCATGGAACGACCACGGTCGAGGCCAAATCCGGCTACGGATTGTCACTGGAATCTGAATTGAAGTCGCTCGAGGCAATCGCCACTGCTTCCAGAAAATGGCCGGGAACGGTGGTCCCGACTTTGCTGGGAGCCCATGTTGTTCCCAGAGAATACGAAAACCGCCGCCAGGCCTATGTGAAAATTGTTTGCGAGGAGATGATTCCGCAAGCGGCGAAGCGGAAGCTTGCCCGATTCGTTGACGTGTTTACGGAACGGGGAGCGTTCAATCTTGAAGAGACGGAGAAAATCTTCGACGCCGCGGCCCATCAGGGATTCGGCCTGCGGGCGCACGTCGGGCAGTTGAGTGAGACGCCACTGCGGCAATTGCTTCGCTTCAACGTCGCGTCGCTCGATCATCTGGACCACGTTAGCGATGGCGACATTGCCCAACTGGCGAAGCGCGATACGATCGCCACCCTCGTGCCCAGCGCAAACTATTTTCTCGGGCTTGGGGAATTTGCCCCCGCGCGAAAGTTCATCGAGTCCGGCGTCGCCGTCGCTCTGGCCACCGACTACAACCCGGGAACTTCTCCTACGCTGAGCATGCCGTTTGTGCTCTCGCTAGCCTGCACTCACATGAAGATGACGCCGGCAGAAGCAATTTCCGCTGCCACTATGAACGGCGCATGGGCTTTGCGCATGCAGGACCGCAAGGGATCAATCGAGCCCGGGAAAGACGCCGACTTGGCCGTCTTTGATTGCGGGGATTATCGTGAGATTGCCTATTGGATCGCCTCGAACCGGTGTGCCTTCACCGTGCTGGCCGGAAGCACCCTTGCCAGCGATGCCTGGCCTAAACTTGATTAAAACGGTTGAATGCCATTAGTGTAATGAATTCCCGACGGGCCGAGTCCGGTTTAGGAAAGCATGCGTCGAATCTTATTCTTGCTTGTTTCCATCGCCACATTTTCTGTTCACGCCCCAGCGCAGCGACTCCCCGAGCTGGCGACGCCCGAAAACTACAACTTAACAATTCAGCCGAACTTCACCAGCGACGATTTTACCGGCGACGAAACCATTCAGATTCGAGTATTGAAGCCGACCTCGGAGATTATTCTGAACTCGGCGGAGATCGAGTTTCGCGAGGCCAGCATTAGCGCCGGAAGCACAACACAAACAGCCAAAGTGACAATCGAGAAAGAGAAGGAAATGGCGGTGCTGGCCGTCGATCAACCGATTGCGCCGGGGCCTGCCACAATTTTCATCCGCTATCGGGGCATCTTCAACGGCGAGTTGCGCGGCTTTTACCTGAGCCGTGTGGGCGGGCGCAAGTATGCCATCACACAGTTTGAGGCCACCGATGCCCGCCGCGCCTTCCCCTGCTTTGATGAACCAGCTTACAAAGCCACATTTGACGTTACCGTCGTGACCGAGCAGGGCCTGGTCGCCATTTCCAACGGCAAGGTTATCGCGGACGCGCCCGGGCCGGGCGCAACCCAGCACACCATCCGCTTTTCCACTACGCCCAGGATGTCTTCGTACCTGGTTGCCCTGGCCGTGGGAGAGTTTGAATCAATCGCGGGAGAAGAAGACGGAATTCCCATTCACGTCTGGACCACCGCGGGCAAAACGCAGCAAGCCGGCTTCGCTCTGGAAGTGGCGCGCTATAGTCTTCATTTCTTCGATCAGTATTTTGAAATCAAGTATCCATTCGGAAAGTTGGATATGATCGAGGTCCCGGATTTTTCTTCCGGTGCCATGGAGAACACCGCAGCCATCGTTTTCCATGACACGGATCTGCTGCTGGATACGAATCAGGCTTCAGTCGTGGAACGAAAAAACGTTGCCACCACTGTAGCCCATGAGATTTCACATCAATGGTTCGGAGATTTGGTCACCATGGCGTGGTGGGACGACCTGTGGCTGAACGAAGGCTTCGCCAACTGGATGCAAAGCAAGCCCATTGCAGCGTGGAAGCCGGAATGGCACGTTGAACTCGACGATGTGAAGGATAGCGAAAAGGCCCTCGGACTGGATGCACTCGCCAGCACGCATCCCATTCATCAGGAGGCCGATACACCCGACAGAATCAACGAACTGTTCGACGATATTTCTTATCGAAAAGCGGCAGCGGTTCTGCGCATGGTCGAACACTATGTTGGCGCGGAAACGTTTCGTTCCGGTGTGAACCTCTATCTGAGGCAGCATGCCTACGGAAACGCTACTTCGCAGGATTTTTGGAAGGCACTGGCGGCCGCTTCCAGGCAGCCGGTTGAGAACATCATGGTCAGCTTCGTCAATCAACCCGGCGCGCCTCTCGTCAGTGCAAACGCGGTTTGCGAGAACAACTCGACCAGGGTCACGCTTTCGCAGCGGCGTTACTTTTCCGACCGCCGGCTGTTCGCAGCCGGAAGTAAGGAGCTGTGGGCGATTCCAGTTTGCCTGAAGCTTGGAAGCGCAAACTCGCAACCTGCTGTCGAAGAGCGCTGCAAATTGCTCACTGCCGAGCAAGACAACTTTGAGGTCCCGGGTAAATGTGCCGGGTGGCTGATGGCCAACGCGCAAAGCGCGGGATACTACCGGTCCTCCTATCCACCCAGCGTGCTGCGCGAGATCTCCGATGCATTTGAAACTGAGCTCCAGCCGCAAGAACGAATTACTTTGCTCGGGGATGTGTGGGCGTCAGTCCGAATTGGCCAACAATCGGTTGCGGACTATTTGGAATTTGTTCAGCCGCTGCGAACAGAACGGAATTACGCAGTGATGGATGAACTGACAGAACAGCTCGACTATGTGGCCGCGTACCTGGTCACCGATGTAGACCGCGCCAGTTACCAAAACTGGCTGCGGCAGCTCTTGCAGCCGGCCGCGCTGGAACTTGGTTGGAAGCCTCTGCCCAGCGAAAGCAACGACCGCAAGGCCTTGCGGCCTGAGGTGCTTTACGCTCTCGGGCACGCTGGCGGGGATGCGCAAGTATTGGCCGAAGCCAGTCGGCTGGCGAAGCAGGCGCTGGTTGATCCCGCGTCCGTCGACAGTTCGCTGTCTGCAACGGTCTTTGCCCTGGCTGCGGAGAACGGTAGAGCTTCCTTCTATGACAGGATCCTGCGCCGGATGAAAGAAACGTCTTCCGGCGAGGAATATTCACTGCTGATGGAAACTTTGCCGCGCTTTCGTGATCCCGAATTGCTTTCACGCACGCTGCAATTTGCTTTGACGCCCGAGGTGCGCGGCCAGGATGTGGCCAAACTGATTGCCGGCGTGATGGAAAATCCAGCAGGACAAAAGCTCGGCTGGGATTTCCTGCGGACGCATTGGGAAGAAGTCCGCAAAGCGGTTCCCGAGTTTGACAGCAGTGAGTTAGTCCAGGCGACCGGCACATTCTGCGAATCTGGCTTGCGCAACCAGGCGTGGGATTTTTTTGCCAATCACAAAGTGCCACCAGCGGAGCGAACGCTGCAACAGGCGCTGGAGAGAATGGATTCCTGTTTAGACTTGAAAGCGCAGCAAGCGGCTCCCCTGGCAGTCTGGCTGAAGCACGAGAGCGTTCCCGCGAAGTTGCCCACGGCGCAAAATTGAGCGAAGGCAAGAGGCGTTGCTATAATCAGAAGCGGTTTGCTTCCAGTTTCTTGACTGCTGGACCTGGCGCCCGCCAGACCCCCTCGCGTGTTGACACGAACGCAACAGAAACTGTGAGCTCATGTGGCCAGGTAGCTCAGGTGGTAGAGCGCAGCCCTGAAAAGGCTGGCGTCGGCGGTTCAACTCCGTCCCTGGCCACCACATTTTCAATCACTTGCGCGTTTCCTATCGCTCCCTGGCTGCAACCAAGCGCCTAATAGCCTCTCCTTTAGTATGGGCAGTAGCTTGCAAGCTGCGAGCCGGCCGCGATCGGAGACGACACATCAGTTTGGCCAATGTGGGCAAACCCGGTTGGGTTATGCAGTTGTCACTGGCGCTTCCAGGCGGCCAGGATGGCCAGGATCGTTGGCAGGTAGAGAACTGAGGCATGCACCACTTTGCCCGGCATCACCCTGGAGTTTGATCCCGCAAGTCTAGCGGTGTGGTATAGGAAAAAACTTCCTGCAGCCAGCATCGCCAGCGAGTAGAACGTAATACCGGATCGGGCCCCTGCAAAAATCGTAGCCAGCACCAGCGCCAGCGCGAAAACGACGATTTCGGCCTTGGTAAATCGCCCCTCGACGTCGAACGCCGGCAGCATGTGGAATCCTGCCCTGGCATAATCCTCGCGATACATCAGCGCGATGGCCAGAAAATGCGGGAACTGCCAGAGAAACAATAGCGTGAACAGAAACCAGGCTTGACCGTCAATTCGTCCGGAAGCACCAGCCCAGCCGATTAGAGTTGGCATCGCACCGGGGATTGCGCCCAGCAGCGTGCACAGCGGGGTCACTCGCTTCAGCGGCGTGTAGATCAGCAAGTAAGAGACCAACGTCGAAATCGCCAGAATCGCCGCCAGCCGGTTCACAAAAAGCGCCAAATACAAGCCGCCCGCCAGACTCAGCAGCAATCCGAAAGCGAAAGCCTCGACTTTGCTCAGTCTTCCGCCGGCCAGTGGGCGCTTTGCCGTGCGCCGCATGCGGGCGTCGTAACGCCACTCCATCAACTGGTTCAGAGTAGCTGTGCCGCTGGCGACGAGCAGCGTCCCCAGCAACGTGCTTAGAAATTTGCCAATGCGGAACGGACCCGAAGAAGCCAGGTAATACCCGGCCGAAGTCGCCATCAAAATGAGCAGGTTCACTTCCGGCTTGGTGAGGACGCAATAATCCCGTAGCCGGGATTTCAGAACCATGAGCGAAACAGGGGCCGTTGTGGCGCGGCTAATCCTCATAGGAAGTGTCGAAAGCGTCTCTGATCTCCTGCTCTTCCGAGTCCGTTTCTCTGAATTGGTTGCGCCTGCGATAAGCCACAGCGGCAACGCCTACCGACATCAATGTCGGAGGTAGCACCAATACCAGAATTCCGCTGCGCAATGCCTGAATCATTCGGGCGCCCGAAGATGCGGCCTGGGTATAGCAGAGAGCGCAACCCTGGGCGAGTGCGGGCAGTGAACAAGCCGCGATGACTAAAGCCATGATCGTAAGCCGGGTCCCCATCCTCACTGTCCAACTCCTCTGATTGCCTTTACTTCGATAGCCGGAAAGTCAGAAGGCGAAAGCTATCTGACCAGCTATATTGCATGGCTGCCAGCACAAACAACGAGAACCCTCCGACAAACCACAGGAAGCCGCGCCTTTCCATCCACAAGTGCATGAACACCAGGATTGCCAGCAGGGCTTCGAGGCCGGCCAGCAGGAGCATTCGAACCAGCATCTGAGAACGGTCCACACCGGAATAGGCAACCACGAATTGCAGCGCCGCGATCAGCAGTATGCAGAAATAAACGAACAGATACTTCCCGACGCCGTTACCAGTTTGCGCTTCGGCTGCCATCGTTCTCCCCTTTGCATCAGTGAGCGAGATTCATCAAATACACGAGCGGCACCACGAACATCCAAACCAGGTCGACAAAGTGCCAGTAGAGACCCATCACTTCAAGATCATCGGCATGGTAGCGCCCGGCCTGGTAGCGAATCGCAACAAAAATCAACAGAAGGACTCCACCCGTGACGTGCAACAAGTGCAGGCCGGTAATGCTGAAAAATGAGGCGCCAAACAACCCCGTGCCCCAGGGATTGTGAAACATGGTCATGCCTTCGCCAATCAGCCCCAGCCACTCGCGCACGTGCAGCAAGGCAAAAATCGCGCCCCCAACCGCAGTAATGTAAGTCCAACGCAAGGCGCCGGCCTTGTCTCCTAATTGTGCCGCACGGACTCCGAGAATCATGGTCAGGCTGCTGCTAATGAGAATGAACGTCATCAGCGCCACATTCGTGATGCTGTGAAACGGCGTGGGCCATCCCGGAGTGGCGTTGCGCAGAAATCCGTAAGCGATCAGGCATGCCGCAAAAGTTGCGGCGTCAGCAATGATGAACAACCAGATCGCAAGTTTCTTGGAGGGGATGGCAAAGGGAGACTTCTCACCCAACTCCGGGGCGTGCGCGCTCAGGGTTAGATTCGCTTCGCTCACGGCTCCTCCTGTGTTCTGATCACAGCTTGGCCCAAAGCAGCCACAGCAGATACAACCAGAGAATGTCTACAAAATGCCAGTATCGCGTGCTGACCGAAAGAGCGGTCGGCCGCAGCATACCCTGGCTCAATCTCCTGATGATATAAATCAAGCCGCCGATGCCGCCCAGCACATGCAGCGCGTGTGCCGCGGTCAACACATAAAAGAACGAACTGCTCGGGTTCGTAGCCAGATAAAACCCTTCCGCATTCAAGCGGAGCCATGCCAGATACTGCCCGGCAACGAAGGCAATTCCCAGCAACAAGGTCGCGTAAAGCCAACCTGCAGAAGTTCGTGGGAGATCGACCGCGCCCTGCTTCGCGTTGATTGCACCCCGGCGTTTCAAGAACGACCGCCGAAAAACCTCGAGCGTGAGGCTGCTGGCGAGAAGCACGGCTGTATTGAGGTAAAGAATCCCAGGCAGGCTGATGTGCCGCCAGTCCGTCGCCGAGCCCTGGCGCACGATCAAGGCGCTGGTGAAAGCGACAAACGTCATCGTGATGGCGGCGAGCCCCACCCAAAGCGCGGTGCTCGCAGGCGGAGGCGAAAAATCGCGCACGCCGCGCAGCCTGCCCCCGCCGGGAAGCAGATTCCTCCCTCCGTTCCCCGAATGTCCTAACTCGGGTACGCGTGGTTCAATTTGCGGTGGCTCATGGACGGTGGTCGCCATGAATTCTGGATCCTCCTGTCGGTTCTCCGGTCAAACTGCTAGGCAGGCTTTGCCGTTTCGGGCGAATCCTGCATGATGAAGTCAGCGCCGCTCTCCGTCTGCACCCCGTATTGATAGGGATCGTGATAGACGACGGGATGTCGTCCGCCGAAATTATCGAACGGCGGGGGAGAGGGAACGGTCCACTCCAGCGACGTGCACTCCCATGGATTTTCCGGCGCCACCTTGCCCCAGAAGCGGCTGTGAACCAGGTTGTAGAGAAAAATGAATTGTGCTGCGCCTGTAATCAAAGCGGCCACGGTAATGAAGCGATGAACGGGAATCAAGGGTTCCATATACCCTGAGAAGGCCTGGTAACGGCGGATATTCCCGGCCAAGCCAAGATAATGGAAGGGCATGAAGATGCAATAAGCGCCCACAAAAGTAAGCCAGAAATGGATCTTCCCCAGTGTCTCGTTCATCATGCGGCCGAACATCTTCGGGAACCAGAAATAGGTGCCGGCGAAGATGCCGAAAATCGCCGCTACCGCCATCACCAAGTGAAAGTGGCCAACCACAAAGTAAGTGGCGTGAAGCACGATATCGATGGAAGGCTGGGCCAGAAAAAATCCGCTGACTCCGCCGGCAACGAACATCGAAATGAAACCCAATGCGAAAAGGGATGCGGAGTTAATTCGTAACCTCGATCCGTACAAGCTCCCAATCCAGATCAGCACGATGATCGTAGCCGGGATCGTGATGATCAGCGTTGGGAAAGAGAACACCAGCGCGGAAAACGGGTTCATCCCGCTCACGAACATGTGGTGCCCGTACACCATGTAACTAAGAAATGCAATCGAGAACATGCAACCAATTATCACCTTATAGCTGAGCAGCGGCCTTCTCATGTTGGCGATCAAAACATGGGACACAATGCCCATTCCCGGTACAATCGCGATGTAAACCTCCGGATGCCCGAAGAACCAGAACAGGTGCTGCCAGAGCAGAGTCGAACCGCCTGAGTGGGGCTGCAATTGATCGTTGATCACCAGATTGGAAGGCACGAAGAAACTGGTTCCGGCCACGTGGTCGAGGATGAGCAGAATGCAAGCCGGCATGAGCACTGCAAACGCCGTCAGCGCCATGCAGGAAGTGATAAACCATCCCCAGACATTCAAAGGCAGGCGGGCTAAACTCATCCCTTTGGCGCGGAGATCTAACGTGGTGGGGATAAAGTTTAGAGAACCAAGCAACTGGCCAACACAAAAAATCGCCAAAGAGGCGGCCCAGAGAACCTGCCCCAGGCCTTGTCCGGGGCCTGCCACCGACCCGACCGCGCTCAACGGAGCATATCCGGTCCAGCCGGAGAGCGCAGGTCCATCGCCAAGAAAGAACGAGGAAATCAGAACGCAAAAGGCCACAAACGTCACCCAGAACGACATCATGTTGATGTGCGGAAACGGCATATCTTCCGCGCCCACCTGAATGGGCAGGAAGAAATTTCCGAAAGCGGCGAACGGGGCGACTGTCAGCACGAAGAAGACCATGATCGTCGCGTGCATGGTCATGAGTTGGAGATAGTACTCGGGAGTCATTACGTTGCCGGGAGCTCCCGTACTCGAAAGCAGGTGCAAGCCTGGTATGGCCAGGTTGGTCCAGCCCAGATGCAGCCGCATCAGCCAGGAAAGCGCCATTCCGGTGAAGACCGCCACTAGGCCCAGTCCGTAATACTGCTTGCCGATCACCTTGTGGTCGAGGCTGAAGATATATTTTCGGATGAAGCCGGTCGGTGGCGCATGGTGGTGGAGCGCATGCGTCGACATATCGTGCATATGTTCACCTCAGAAGTCTTTCCTTTGTGCCAACACCGCGCAACTTTCGCTCACTGCAGAGCGGCTTCTTTCTTGAGCCAATCGTCAAAATCCTGCTGTGAATAAACGTACAGATAGGCTCTCATGTTGTAGTGTCCCAAGCCGCACAACTGAGTACAGACAATCTCGTATTTTCCAATTTTGGTCGCAGTGAAATGGAGCGAAAGATCGAGTCCCGGAACAAAGTCCTGATGGATGCGCAGTTCTGGCACGTAGAAAGAGTGACTCAGGTCTTTGGAGTGCATGAGTAAGTGGATCTCACGGTTCACTGGGACCGCCATCTCGGCCGTGACGATATCATCCTTGGAGTCTTGATCGTTGGTCTGGTCGAGACCAAAGAAATTCTCGTTGGCCTCGTTGATCAGATTGGGATGAAGCGGCCCAAACTTTCCATCCGGGCCGGGATAGCGAAAATAGAAAGCAAATTGGCCCGCCTGCACCTGGATCGGCATGGCATCTGCGGCCGGAGGTGTGAAATATACGCTCGCCCACGCCTTGGTGCCGAAAATGCCCAACGCCAACACCTCGGTGCCGACCAGCAGAAATCCCGCCAACACCATGGCGGTCGCACCACCGGGAAAATGGCCAATTTTGGCGTTTTCTGGCCGGTTGGAAAACATCCAGACAAAGATGGCCAGAACGAACTGCGCTGCAAGAAACGACAATCCAGCCTCGACCATGGTTTCCGACAGCTGCTCGTCGATCACGGCCCCGTGCGTGGAAATGTCTGGAGCCGGCTCCCAGATGTGGGCAACGATTGGAATTGCGGAGCCGATCGCGATCAAGATCAGCGTCACCGCAAAGATCTTCGCCATAACGTTTCACCTCTAGCCTTGCTCTTCACCCGGCCCGTAAGTTTTCCTCCGAGCTGTCGGACTCCTACTTTGCCTTGAAAGTAAAATCGGCCTTCGCCGGTGCGCCTGCCGTCACGGTCACTTTTTGGTTTTGGGTTCCGTACTCTTCCTGCCAGGCCGTCACCGTATAGCTGCCCGGAGGCACGCCGCTGATCGTGTATGAGCCATCGCTGTCAGTCGTCCCGTATGGGCCCTTCACTACCACGAAATATCCGTGCATCCAGGGATGGATGTTGCACTTCACCGGGATAGCCACTTCCTCGGCTTTCCAGCTTTTAATCAGCGGAGGCGCGCCCGGCGGTTGCGACTCGTTCCATGGAATGTTGCCGGTGAGCGGGTTGGGCAGC
>Ga0335073_10009562_pt1 | contig 13607 bp, 9 predicted proteins | sample Lox_Sample_22_FD_207093 | JGI IMG/M metagenome (GOLD analysis project Ga0335073, IMG submission 207093) | Soil microbial communities from Loxahatchee National Wildlife Refuge, Florida, United States - Lox_Sample_2.2 | ecosystem: Environmental > Terrestrial > Soil > Wetlands | place: USA: Florida...
GGCGGCGGCGCGGGCCGGGGAATGGCCGGCCGCGTCGGCGCACCTGTCCGCCGCGCTGGCGCTATGGCGCGGTCAGCCGCTCGCGGACGTCCCGTCGCGGACACTGGCCGCGGCCGAGGTGCCGCGGCTGGCCGAGATGCGGTTCGACGCCTGGGAAGCCCGGATCGACGCCGACCTGCACCTGGGCCGGCATGAGGACGTGATCGGCGAACTGCAGTCGCTGGTCGCGGCCGAGCCCCTGCGCGAGCGGCCGCAGGAGCTGCTCATGCTCGCGCTGTACCGGTCCGGCCGCAAGGCCGAGGCGCTGGCCGCCTACCGGCGGGCCCGGCGCCAGCTGGTCGAGGACATCGGCATCGAGCCCGGCCCCGCGCTGCGCTCGCTCAGGCAGGCCATCCTGCGATCCGACCCCGCGCTGCTGGGCCCGGCGGTCGCGGGCCCGGCGGTCCCGGGCCCGGCGCCGCATCTCCCGCGGCCACGCCATACGGTGCCGCAGGCCGTGCCCCCGGCCGTGCGCCCGGCGATGCGCCCGGCGATGCTGCCGGCCGGGGTACCGGGATTCGCCGGGCGGACCGAGGAGCTGCGGGCGTTGTCGGCCGTGCCGGGCTCCGCGGTGGTGATCACCGCGATCGGCGGCACCGCCGGGGTCGGCAAGACGGCGCTGGCCGTGCACTGGGCCCGGCAGCAGGCCGCGCGGTTTCCCGACGGCCAGCTGTACGTCAACCTGCGGGGATTCGATCCGTCCGGCGATCCCCTCCCCCCGGCCGAGGCGCTGCGCGAGTTCCTCGACGCGCTCCGGGTGCCGCCGGGGCAGATCCCGGCCAGCCTGGACGGCCGCCAGGCCCGGTACCGCCGGCTCGTTCACGGGCGGCGCATCCTGGTCCTGCTCGACAACGCGCGTGACCCGGCCCAGGTCCGCCCGCTGCTGCCCGGCTCGGCGACCGCCGTGGTCCTGATCACCAGCCGCAACGACCTGGCCGGCCTGGTCGCCGCCGACGGCGCCCGGCCGCTCACCCTCGACCTGCTCACCGGCGCTGACGCGCGCCAGCTGCTGGCCCGACGGCTCGGGTCCGGACGGGTCGACGCGGAGCCGTCCGCCGTCGACGAGCTGATCCGGCGCTGCGCCGGGCTGCCGCTCGCGCTGGCCATCACGGCCGCGCGCGCCGCCGCCCATCCCGGGTTCACCCTGGCCGCGCTGGCCGCCGAGTTGCGCGACGCCCGCGACCGCCTCGAGGCGCTGAGCACCGGCGAAGAGGTGACCGACGTCCGCGCCGTGTTCTCCTGGTCGTACCAGAACCTGCGGCCCGCGGCGGCCCGGATGTTCCGGCTGCTCGGCCTGCACCCCGGCCCGGACATCACCGCGCCGGCCGCAGCCAGCCTGGCCGGCCTCGCCGTGCCGCAGGCCCGCCGGCTGCTGGCCGAGCTCACCCGCGGCCATCTGCTGGCCGAGCCGACTCCGGGCCGCTACGCGCTCCACGACCTGCTCCGCGCCTACGCCACCGAGCTGGCGGGCAGCCAGGACGCCGACGCCGACCGCTCGGCCGCCCGGCACCGGATGCTCGACCATTACCTGGACAGCGCGCACGCGGCGGCCTTGCTGATCAGCCCGTCGCGCCCGCCGCTGACCCTGGCCCGCGCATGGCCCGACGTCACGCCGGAACGGCCGGCCGGCCACCAGGGCGCGCTGGACTGGTTCGAGGCCGAGCACCATGTCCTGCTCGCCGCCACCTTCCTGGCCGCCGGCAACGGGTTCGACGTGCACGCCTGGCAGCTGGCCTGGGCCATGGCCGACTTTCTCGACCGGCGCGGGCACTGGCAGGACTCCGCGGCCATCCAGCGCACCGCGCTGGCCGCGGCCACGCGCCTGCGCGACACCCGGGCTCAGGCCATGGCCGGCCGGGCTTTGGGCAAGGCCTGCGCCTGGCTCACCGAATACGACGAGGCCCGGGTGCACCTGGGCGACAGCCTCCGGCGCTACCGGCGCCTCGGCGACCGGAGCGGCCAGGCCCGCGTGCACCAGTCCCTGAACTGGGTGGCCGAGCGCCAGGCCCGGTACGAGGACGCGCTCGACCACGCCGAGCAGGCCCTGGCCCTGTTCGCGGCGGTCGCGGATCAGGCCGGGCAGGCCGCGGCACTCAACGCCGTTGGCTGGTGCCACGTCCTGCTCGGCGACCCGCAGCGGGCCCGGCCGTATTGCCGGCAGGCGGTCGCCCTGAACGCCGAGGGCGGCAACCGCCGCAACGAGGCGCTCGCCTGGGACAGCCTCGGATACGCCGAGCACAGGCTCGGCAACCTGGCCGAGGCCGTTGACTGCTTCGGGCGCGCGCTGGAAATCTTCCGGGAATTCGGCGACCGGTTCTACGAGGCCGACATCCTCATTCACATGGGCGACGCCTGGCAGGCCGCCGATGATCCGCGGCGAGCCGAGGCGTCCTGGCGGCGGGCCCTGGACATCCTCGATGACCTGCATCATCCCGATGCCAGCGAGGTCCGCGGCAAACTCGGCCGATCGGCCCGCATGGGGCCGGGGTAACGAACAGCCGTTTTAGTGCGATCCCGTTACGATAGGCGTGGCGGGGCCGGATCGCCTGGTCTGGTGGCGTTCCGCCCGGCAGGAGGATCGGGTGGAGTTCGGCTTGCTCGGTCCGCTGGTAGTGCGGGCCAGCGGATCTCGGGTTACGGTGTCCGCCGGTAAGCAGCGCGTGCTTCTCGCGGCGCTGCTCCTTCGCGGCAACCAGGTCGTTCCGGCCGCCGACCTGACCAGGTTCGTCTGGGAGGGCGGCCCGCCGGGCACGGCCAGAGTCACGCTGCAGAACTACGTCAAGCGGCTGCGGCAGGCATTAGGGCCGTCCGGGTACGAGCGGATCGTCACCCGCCCGGCGGGATACCTGATCGAGGTCGGGGCCGGAGAGCTGGACGTCGCCCAGTTCGGCGTGCTGCAGGCGGCCGGGCAGGCCGCCGCCCGCGCCGGGGCCTGGGAGCGGGCGTCGGCCCAGCTGGCCGAGGCGCTGGCGTTGTGGCGGGGCCAGCCGCTGGCGGACGTGCCCTCGCAGGTGCTGGCCATGGCCGAGGTGCCGCGGCTCACCGAGATGCGGCTGGACGCGCTCGAGGCCCGGATCGACGCGGACCTGCACCTGGGGCGGCACCGGGAGGTCGTGGCCGAGCTGCAGTCGCTGGCCGCGGCCGAGCCGCTGCGGGAGCGGCTGCACGAGCTGCTCATGCTGGCGCTGTACCGGTCCGGGCAGCAGGCCGCCGCGCTGGCCGCCTATCGCGCGGCGCGCCGGCAACTGGTCGATGAGCTGGGCATCGAGCCCGGCCCGGTGCTGCGTGACCTGAACCAGAGGATCCTGCAGGCGGATTCCGCGCTGCTGCTGGCCCCGCCGTCAGAAAACGGGGACGGCGACGAGACCGGCCGGCCGTCGGCGAACGGCCGTACGGCGTGGCCGGGTCGGCCGCCCCCCGCCGGGAACTCCGGGAACACCGGGAACCGCGGGAAACCCGGGAGCACCGGGAACACCGGGAACCGCGGGAACTCCGGTGCCGACCACCGGGACGGCGGGGATCCCGGTGATGAGCCAGCCGGCGACGCCGGGGTGGAAGCCGGCTCCGTGCCGCTGAATGCCATCCGGCCCAGCCTGCTCCCGGCGGTGCCCGGATTCACCGGCCGCGCCCTCGAGCTGCGCGCCCTGTCGGCGGCGGCCGACCGGCCCGGCCGCCTGGTGGTGATCTCGGTGATCGGCGGCACCGCGGGCGTCGGCAAGACCGCGCTGGCCGTGCACTGGGCGCGTCAGGTCGCGGCCGACTTCCCCGACGGCCAGCTGTATGTGAACCTGCGCGGGTTCGGGCCCGCCGACCCGGTGTCGCCAACCGAGGCACTGCGCTCGTTCCTCGACGCGCTGCAGGTCCCCGCGGCCCAGATCCCGTCCAGCCTGGACGGGCGCCACGCCCTGTACCGCAGCCTGGTGGAGGGCAAGCGGATCCTGATCGTGCTCGACAACGCCCGCGACCCGGCCCAGGTCCGCCCGCTGCTGCCGGGCAGCCCGACCGCCATGGTCGTGATCACCAGCCGCGCCGAGCTGGCCAGCCTGGTCGTGACCGAGGGCGCCGGGCAGATCTCCCTGGACATCCTGACCGACGCCGACGCGCACCAGCTGATCGCCGGGCGGATCGGCGCCGCGCGGCTGGCCGCCGAGCCGGCCGCCGCGGACGAGCTGGTCCGGCTGTGCGCGGGGCTGCCGCTGGCCCTGGCCATCACCGCCGCCCGCGCGGCCGCCCACCCCCGGTTCACCCTGGCCGCACTGGCCGCCGAGCTCCGCGACGCCCGCGGACGCCTGGACGCGCTGTCGACCGGCGAGGACGCCACCGACGTGCGCGCGGTGTTCTCCTGGTCGTACCAGAACCTGCACCCCCCGGCCGCCCGGCTGTTCCGCCTGCTCGGCCTGCACCCGGGCCCGGACATCTCCGCGCCCGCCGCCGCCAGCCTGGCCGGCCTCCCCCTCCCCATGGCCCGGCGCCTGCTGCGCGAGCTGACCCGCGGCCACCTGCTGGCCGAGCCCTCCCCGGGTCGCTACGCGTTCCATGACCTGCTCCGCGCCTACGCCGCCGAGCAGGCCGCGGCCACCGACAGCGAGGCCGCCCGCCGGGCCGCCCTGCACCGGGTGCTCGACCACTACCTGCACACGGCCTTCAGCGGCGCCGTGCTGATCAACTCCGCCCGCGGCACGATCGACCTGCCGCCCGTCCAGACCGGGGCGGAACCGGAGACGTTCGACTCCCACGTGGAGGCGCTGGCCTGGTTCCAGGCCGAGCACCACGTCCTGCTCGCCGCCGCGTCCCTGGCCGCCGACAACGGGTTCGACGTGCACGCCTGGCAGCTGCCCTGGGCCCTCGCGGACCACCTCGAATTCCAGCGGATGTGGCACGACATCGCCGCGATCCAGGACGTCGCCCTCGCGGCCGCGGAACGGCTCGGCGACCTCGCCGCCCAGGCCAACGTGCACCGCCACGTCGGCCGGGTGCGGTTCCAGCTGAGCGCCTGGGACGACTCACGCAGCCACCTGTCGCAGGCGCTGCGGATCTACCAGGACCTCGGCGACAGCGTCGGGCAGGCCCGGGTCCACCTCAGCATCGGCAAGGCGATGGAGCGGATGGGCCGCATGGACGAGGCGCTCGGCCACGCCCGCCAGGCGCTGGCCCTGTTCGAGGGGGCCGACAACCGGCCCGGCCAGGCCCGCGCCCTGAACAACATCGGCTGGTATCACGCCATGCTCGGTGATCACCGGCAGGCCCTGCTGCGCAGCTGGCAGGCCCTCGGCCTGCAACGCGAGCTGGGCGACCGCTGCGGCGAGGCGAACACCTGGGACACCCTTGGCTACTCCCACCAGCACCTCGGCCAGCTCGCCAAGTCGGCCAGCTGCTTCCAGAAGGCCATCACCCTGTTCGCGGACATGGGCTCGCGCAGCGGCGAGGCCGAGGTACTCACCCACCTCGGCGAGGTGCACCGGGTGGCGGGCAGCCGTCAGGCGGCCATCGCGGTCTGGCGGCGGGCACTGGTGATTCTCGACGAGCTCGACGATCCGGGCGCCGACGAGCTGCGCGGCAAGCTCCGCCAGTTCGCCGCCGACAACGGTCACGCCACGCTGACCCGCGTGAAGCACGGCTGACCCGCGTCTGCTGCGATGGGCACATGGTCATCACCCGGCATAGCGGCCTGTGGACCCTGGACGACCGATTTGCGGGACCATGGCACTATCTGCCGGTCGAGGTCCCGCGCGGCACGTGCGGGCTGCGCGCCGAGCTGGAGTACGAACGCGACGGGGCGAGCCTCGACCTGGGCTGCGCCGGGCCGGCCGGGTTCCGGGGCTGGTCGGGCGGGGCGCGCCGGTGGTTCGTGATCGGCCCGGACGCCGCGACGCCCGGCTACCTGCCCGGAGAACTCGAACCGGGAACCTGGCAGATCGTCGTCGGCCTGCACCGGGTGCCGCCCGCCGGGGCGCAGTACCGGCTGACCGTGGAGATCAGCAGCACGCCCGGTGAGCTCGTGCCGTCCGCGCCGCCCGATCCGCTGCCGCCGCTGGCCGACCGCCCGGCCCGCCGCGAGCTGCCCGCCGCCCCCGGGCGACGCTGGCTGGCGGGCGACCTGCACACCCACACCGTGCATTCCGATGGCGCGATGACCGTGCCCGAGCTGGCCAGGTTCGCGGCCGGGCAGGGGCTCGACTTCCTCGCGATCACCGATCACAACACGATCAGCCACCACGCCGAGCTGCCGGCCGTCGCCGCCGAGCACGCGATCACGCTCGTGCCGGGTCAGGAGCTGACCGTCGAGGCGGGCCACGCGAACGCGTTCGGCGACATCGGCTGGATCGACTTCCGCGACCCGGCCGACGCCTGGCTGGAGGCCACGGAGCGGGCCGGCGGGCTGCTGTCGGTCAACCACCCGATCGGCGGCCACGTGAGCTGGACGATCCCGATGCGCCGCCGCCCGCCGCTGGCCGAGGTCTGGCACTGGAGCTGGCTCGACCCGCACTGGACCACGCCGCTGGCCTGGTGGCTGGCCTGGGATCCGGGCGCGATCCCGGTGGGCGGCAGCGACTGGCACCGCTCCGGCGACGACGCGACGCCCGGCTCGCCGACGACCTGGGTCGAGTGCGAGGGCGAGGGCCCGGACGCGGTGCTGGCCGGGCTGCGCCGGGGCCGGACCGCGATCTCCGCCCGGCGGGACGGCCCGGTCCTGCTCCGGGTGGATGACGAGCTCGTCGCGGCCGGGGCGGACGGCACCATCCTGGTCGGGCCGGACGGGCCGGCCGCGCGGGTACACGGGGCCCGGGCCAGATTCCCCGGGGGCGCCGGGTATCACCGGCTGACCGACGCCTCCGGCGCCACGCTGGCGCTGACGGCCTAGATTCCGCCGCGCCGGGGCGTAACAATCACTTGTCTTGAATGGTGATCTGGAACACCGGATAGCCGGGCGCGATCTCCAGCAGCTTCGCGTCGGGCGCGTCGGGGCCGACGCCCTCGAAGAACATCCCGACCTCAAACTTCCAGCGCCGCAGGTACTCGCGCAGCAGCGCGGGCTTCTGCTCGTCGGGCAGCTCCTGGGCGGTGAACGTCTCCACCCGGCGGCCGACCCGCAGCTCGCCGCCGCCGGACACGCGCATGTTGCGCACCCACTGGGTCTGGCCGCGCGGCGAGACGAGGAAGCGCCGGCCCTCGTAGCTGAGCGGGTTGACCGGCGTGCTGCGCCACTCACCGGACTTGCGGCCGCGCACGGACAGCACCCGGCTGCCCTTGATGCTGATCCCGGCCTTGGTCAACGCGGCCACCAGGTCGTTCGACAGCTTGCCCATGCGGCGGCCCATCGGCGTCGTTGGCATGACGTAGCGGGACGAAGAACTGTCGGCCATCTCGGACTCCTCTTTGCCAATTGTGTGAGCGGTGCTCTCTACATAGAGCAGTGTGCACTAGATGGGATCGGTGTGTCAAGAGCACTGCTCTCGTTGTTGAACGATGCTCTGACACATGGCAGACTCGGTTCCATGACCACGAATCCGAGCGCTCCGAACGCGAGCCGGACGGCCCGGGAGCGAGCCCGGGCCGAGCTCACCAGGGAAATCAAGCAGGAGGCGCGGCGCCAGCTGGCCGCCTCCGGGGCGCAGGGCCTGTCCCTTCGGGCCGTGGCCCGCGAACTCGGCATGGTTTCTTCGGCCATCTACCGTTACTTCCCGAGCCGGGACGAGTTGCTCACCGGGTTGATCATCGATGCCTACGATGCGCTGGGCGAGGCCGCCGAGGCCGCGGACGCGGAGGTGCCGGCGCGCGACATCCGCGGCCGGTGGCGGGCCGTCTGCGGCACGGTCCGGGCCTGGGCGCTTTCCCATCCGCACGAGTACGCGCTGATCTACGGCTCGCCGGTGCCCGGGTACCAGGCGCCGCAGGCGACCGTCGCCTCGGCAATCCGGGTGGTGCGGGTGCTGGGCGGGATCCTGGCCGACGCCGGGGCCGGTGCCGGTGACCCCGATGACCGGCCGCCGCTTCCGGCGCCGCTGGCCGGGCAGGCCGCGGGCGTCGCCGACGCGATCGCGCCCGGGGTCCCCGGACCGGTGATCGCCCGCGCCCTGATCGCGTGGACGCAGCTGTTCGGGATGATCAGCTTCGAGCTGTTCGGCCAGTTCGTCGGCAGCCTCGAGCCCGCGGGCCCGTTCGCCGCCTATGCCGCCGCGCAGATGGCCGACTTCATCGGCCTCCCCGGCCAAGGATTGGCTTAGCCGGCCCGCGCGGGGTTAGCGGTGCAGGAGGGCCATGCGGGTGCGCAGGATCGCGCGGCGGGACGCGACGTTGCTGGCCTCGGCGGGCTGCTCGGGGCACTCCCCCGCGGCGAAGGCCCGGTCCAGCCGGGCCCGCGCGTCGGCCTGGGTGATCATCTCGAACAGCATCTTCGGGTCCTGCCGCGCCATCTCCCTGGTCCGGTCGAGGATGTCGCCCGCCTCGCCGACCCAGATGTCCTTGATCGCGCCGCCCTCGTCGTGGTCGAGCAGCACCGAGACCACGTGCCCCTGGTCGCCGTACCAGAACGTCATGGTCACCGCCTCCTGGTGACCGGCCACGTCGCCGTAGCACCAGGACTGGCCGGGGCTCGGCACGCCGATCGCGTCGGCCCAGTCCGGCCGGCCGATCCCGGCCCCGGCGAGCCGGCCGGCCGCCTCGCGGGCCGCGTCGCGCAGGGTTCCGGACCCGACCGCGCCGAGCACGATCAGCGTGGCCAGCGCCTCCGGGGTGGCCGCCTTCTCGGCGGCCGCGACGATCGCCGCGGCCGGGTCGTCGGCTTGATCGTCGTCCCCGTCGTCGGCCCGGTCGTCGGCCCGGTCGCCGCCGGAACCGAGCGCGGCCACGATGTCCGAGCCCCACAGCTCGGCGTCCAGCGGGCCGCGCACCTCGGCCAGCACCATGCGCGCCTCCGTGAGCACGGCGGCGAGCGCGTCGGCCGGCGAGGACCGGGCGAAAACGGCCTCGAGCTCCGGATCGTCGGAAGGCGACCCCAACGGCTCGTCCGGCACCTGCGGACCCATGCCGGAATACTAGGCCCGGATGACAGAATCGTGGTCCGACCGACCTCGAACCGCCCGAGAGGATGGCCACGTGACGCGCTGGGGAATGACGCTGCCGCTGCCCGGGATCCCGCTGGCGCAGCAGCGGGAGATCATCGCGGGGCTGCCGGGGCTCGGCTACACCGACGCCTGGACCGCCGAGGTCAGCGGCACCGACGGGTTCACTCCGCTGGTCCTGACCGCCCAGTGGTCCGCCGAACTGCGGCTGGGAACCGCGATCATCCCCGTTTACACCCGCGGGCCGGGCCTGCTGGCGATGAGCGCCGCCACGCTGGCCGATCTCGCGCCCGGGCGTTTCGTGCTGGGCATCGGGACCTCATCTCCGGTCATCGTCGAGCAGTGGAACGGGATCGCGTTCGACCGGCCCTATCAGCGGGCCCGCGACACCCTGCGCTTCCTCGGCCGGGCCCTGGCCGGGGAGAAGATCACCGAGGACTACCCGACGTTCAGCGTGCGCGGGTTCCGGCTGGAGTCCCCGCCCGCGACGCCGCCGGCGATCGCGCTGGCCGCGTTGCGCCCGCAGATGATCAAGCTGGCCGCGGCCGAGGCCAGCGCGGTCATCACGAACTGGCTGGCCCCCCGCGACGTGCCCAAGGTGCGCGCGGTGGCCGGGCCCGGGTGCGAGCTGGTCGCGCGGATCTTCGTCTGCCCGACCGCGGATGAGGGGCTGGCCCGGGCCATCGCCCGCCGCATGATCGCCGCCTACATGACCGTGCCGGCGTACGCGGCGTTCCACGAATGGCTGGGCCGGGGCGACGCGATGCGCCCGATGCAGGAGGCCTGGGCGGCCGGCGACCGCAAGGGCGCCCTGGAGAAGATCGACGACGAGCTCGTCGACGACCTGGTGGTGCACGGCGCGCCCGAGGCATGCCGGGAACGGGTCGCCGAGTACCAGGCCAGCGGGCTGGACACGCCGGTGATCGGCCTCGTCCCGCCGCCCGGGACCGACGCGGCCGGCATCGCGGCCCTGGTCCGCCGGCTCGGCCCGGTCAGAACAGGATGACCCCGCGCAGCACCCGCCCGGCCTCGATGTCGGCGTAGCCCTCGTTGACCTGGTCGAGCCGGTACGTCGCGGTGATCATCTCATCGAGCTTCAGGATGCCGTCCTGATACAGGCCCAGCAGCTTGGGAATCTGCTCCCGGGGGCTCTGCGACCCGTACAGGCAGCCCTTGATCTCCTTGTTCATCATCGCGAGGAAGAACAGGTTGAGGTCGGCTTTGGCCTGGACCATCGGCGCGACCGAGGTGACCACGCAGGTGCCGCCCTTGGCCGTGAGCGTGAGCGCCGGCTCCAGCAGCTCGCCGAGCATGACGCCGAACGTGCAGATGACCGAGTCGCACATCGCGCCCCAGGTCATCGCGCCGACCCCGGCGATGGCCTCGTCCAGCGAGGCGTACACGTGGGTGGCGCCGAACCGCTGGGCGTGCTCGCGCCGGAACTCCGACGGGTCGACGGCGATGATCCGCCGCGCCCCGGCGATGCGCGCGCCCTGCACCGCGCTGACGCCGACCCCGCCGACGCCGAGCACGGCCACCGTGTCGCCGGGCTTGACTCCGGCGCGGTTGACCGCCGACCCGAACCCCGTCGCCACCCCGCAGGACACCAGGGCGACGGCCGGCCAGGGGATGTCCGTATCCACCTTGACCACCGAGGATTCGGCCAGCAGCTGGCGTTCCGAGAACGCGCCCAGCTGCGAGAACCGGGCGACCGGCTCGCCGCCGATCCGGTGCGCGACGCGGCCGTCGGTGATCATCCCGGTGTCGAAGAGCTTCATCCCGGTGTCGCACAGGAACGCCCGGCCGGCCCGGCAGCTCGGGCACGACCCGCAGGACGGGATGAACGCCAGCGCGACGTGGTCGCCGGGCGCCACGGTCGTGACGCCGTCGCCGACCGCCGCCACCTCGCCCGCGCCCTCGTGGCCGCAGATGACCGGGTAGTGCGGCAGCGGCAGGTCGCCGCTGCGCACGTGCTCGTCCGAGTGGCACAGGCCGCACGCCCGGATCTCGACCAGGACCTCACCGGGCCCCGGCTCGTCGATCTCGACCGTATCGATCTTGTAGTCCTCGCCGGGGCCGTAGAGCAGCGCCGCGCGCGTACTGATCATCGGTGATCCCCCAACCTGGTTAGGCGCCGGGCGGTACAAAATTAGAACAGGTTTCAGTCAGCCCACGCAAGGCTCGCTGGGCGGGCCAGCCCGCGGCGGCGATAATGACGGGGTGGCGACGAAGAAGGGCCGGGCCGGGGGCAAGAACGGTCCCGCTGGCACCATGACGGCCGACGGATCCGCGCGCTCGGAGCGCCGCGCCCGGATGGTCTCGCTGGCCGGCGAGCTCTTCGCGCAGAAGGGCTACCGCGCCACGACCGTGCGCGAGATCGCCGACGCCGCCGGGATCCTGTCCGGCAGCCTCTACCACCACTTCGACTCCAAGGAGTCGATCGGCGACGAGATCCTGTCCGGGTTCATGAACGAGATCCTGGCCGACTACCGGGCCGCGGTCGCCGCGGGCGGCGGCCCCCGCGCCGTGCTGGAGCAGATCGTGCGCTCGACCAGCGCCACCCTGTCCCGGCATCGCGCCGCGCTGGCCATGCTGCAGAACGACTGGAGTTACTTCGCCGTCCAGCCCCGGTTCGCCTACCTGCGCAAGGCGCTGCACGAGATCGAGCGGATCTGGGTCGGCGAGCTGCGCCAGGGCATCGAGGCCGGCGTGTTCCGGGCCGACCTGGACCCGAAGCTGACCTACCGGCTGATGCGCGACGTGCTGTGGCTCCCCTCGCAGTGGCGCCGGACCGGCGGCTACAGCATCGATCAGGTGGTCGACGCGTTCCTGCGCCTGCTGTTCGACGGCATCACGGCTTAGGCACGCCCGCTGGCCCGGGGCCAGACAGCCCGTTACCCTCAAACCAAGCAAGCGTTTGGTGCATTCTGGCGCGGATCGAGGACGCCATGGGCAGGCTGGACGGCAAGGTGGCCCTGATCACCGGGGGCGCCCGGGGCATGGGCAAGTCGCACGTGCGGCACTTCGCGGCCGAGGGCGCGCGGGTGGTCTTCGGCGACGTGCTCGACGACCGGGGCGAATTTGTCGCCGCCGGGCTCGGCAAGGAGTGCTGCCGGTACGTGCACCAGGACGTGACCGACGAGGCGGACTGGGCGGCGGCCGTCACCACCGCCACCGAGACCTTCGGCCGCCTCGACGTCCTGGTCAACAACGCCGGCGTGCTGAAATTCGGCAACATCGCCGACATGCCGCTGACCGAGTTCCGGCGGATCCTCGAGGTCAACGCGATCGGCTGCTGGCTGGGCATGAAGGCGGTGATCGAGCCGATGAAGGCCGCGGGCGGCGGGTCGATCGTCAACATCTCCTCGATCGAGGGGTTCGCCGGCGCCGCCGGGCTGTCCGCCTACAGCGCCAGCAAGTTCGCGGTCCGCGGCATGACCAAGGTCGCCGCCCAGGAACTCGGCCGGTTCGGCATCCGCGTCAACTCGGTGCATCCCGGCGGCGTGCTGACCCGGATGACCCTGGAGCAGGCGGGTACCTTCGACCATGTGGACGGCGCCGCGTTCATCGAGTCCCTGCCGATCCCGCGGTTCGCCGAGCCGGTCGAGATCTCGCGGCTGGTGGCGTTCCTGGCCTCCGACGACTCGTCCTATTCGACCGGCAGCGAGTTCGTCGCCGACGGCGGCGTGCTGAGCGGCCCCGGGTACTAGGGGAAGCATGAGCAACGACACCAGCCTGGACGGCAAGACCGCGATCGTGACCGGCGCGGGCCAGGGGCTGGGCCGGGCCGAGGCCATCGCGCTGGCCCGGGCCGGGGCCCGGCTGGTGCTCAACGACCTGCCCGGCCCGGCGGTCCAGGAGACCGCCGACCTGATCACCGCCGGCGGCGGCCAGGCCGTGGTCATCGCGGGCGACGTGGGCGACTGGTCCACCGGCGAGCGCCTGGTGATCGCCGCGCTGGAGTCCTTCGGCCGCCTGGACATCCTGGTCAACAACGCCGGCGTGCTCCGGGACCGGATGGTGTTCACGATGTCGGAGCAGGAGTGGGACCTGGTGCTGCGGGTGCACCTGCGCGGCCATTTCGAGACCACCCGGCACGCCACCGCGTACTGGCGTGAGGCGAGCAAAAAGGCGGGCGGGCCGGTCTACGCCAGCATCGTGAACACCTCGTCCGAGGCGTTCCTGCTCGGCTCGCCCGGGCAGCCCAACTACGCGGCGGCCAAGGCCGGGATCGTCGCGCTCACCGTGGTCACCGCGCGCAGCTGCGGCCGCTACGGCGTGCGCGCGAACGCGATTTGCCCGCGGGCGCGGACCGACATGACCGCCGGCCTGATGGGCGCGGCGCCCGAGACGGGCCCGGACCCGCTCGCCCCCGAGCACGTGGCGCCGCTGGTGACCTACCTCGCGGGCCCGGCCGCGGCCGGGATCACCGGCGAGGTGTTCGTGGTGCACGGCGGGGTGGCTGCGGTGATGGAGCCGCCCCGGGTCCGCAGCGTCTTTTACGCC
>Ga0335073_10009563_pt1 | contig 13607 bp, 7 predicted proteins | sample Lox_Sample_22_FD_207093 | JGI IMG/M metagenome (GOLD analysis project Ga0335073, IMG submission 207093) | Soil microbial communities from Loxahatchee National Wildlife Refuge, Florida, United States - Lox_Sample_2.2 | ecosystem: Environmental > Terrestrial > Soil > Wetlands | place: USA: Florida...
TTCGTATTCGTGCTGCTGCCGGCGTGGGGGTTGAGCGGCGCTGCCGCCACCATGGTCGGGCAGAACCTCGGCGCCAAAAAGCCGGACCGCGCCGAACGCGCCGTGTACCTCACGACCGCCTACAACCTGTTGTTCATGGGCGTCGTGGCGGCGGTGTTTATTGGAGCGCCCGGCATCATCGTGCGGCTCTTCACTTCCGATCCCGAGGTCACCAGATTCGCCATCGATTGCCTCCGCATCCTCGGTTACGGCAATCTGACTTATGCCGTCGAAATGGTGATGGCGCAGGCCTTCAATGGCGCCGGCGATACCGTGACGCCGACCGTCCTCAACGTGATCGGCTTCTGGATCTGCGAGATCCCGCTCGCCTTGCTGCTGGCCTACCGCATCGGCTGGGGCGTCCGCGGCGTCTTCGCGGCGATTCCCATTTCCGAGACCGTGATCGCGGTGCTGGGCCTGGTCCTCTTCATCCGCGGCGGCTGGAAACGTCGCGCGATTTGACGGGTGTAGATGTCCTGATGGATGCCGGGCGCGGGCGGCGAGTCATGTGCTACAACGAAACTTGTCCACCGCGCTCGATGTCCCCGTTCTGATTCCTGCGTATAAGCCCGCCGAACCGCTGATGGCGGTCGTGCGCGAGTTGCTGGACCGCGGAGTCCGTCACATTATTGTGGTGAACGACGGCAGCGGCGCGGACTTCCGCGACCGTTTCCACTCGATCGACCTCCCCGGCGTATCCATCGTGGAACACGCCATCAACCTGGGTAAAGGCGCGGCGCTGAAGACCGGTATGAACTATGCGCTGGTGAAATTTCCGGAATGCCCCGGAGTGGTCACGGCCGACGCCGATGGGCAGCACCATCCGGGAGACATCATTCGCGTAGCGGAACGGCTGGCCGAGGAGCACGAATCGCTGGTATTGGGCGTCCGTTCGTTCCGCGCCGATGTTCCGTTGCGCAGCCGCCTGGGCAACGACATTACGCGTTTCATGATGCGCATCATCATGGGGCAAAACCTCGCCGACACACAGACCGGGCTGCGCGGGGTTCCAGCAACGCTGATCCCGCATCTGCTGCGGCTGACATCGGCCGGTTACGAGTTCGAGCTGGACATGCTCATCACCTGCAAGCACATCTCGTGTCCGATCGCGCAGGTGCCGATCCAGACGATTTACATCGAGGGCAACAAAAGCTCCCATTTCCGCCCGGTGCTGGACTCCATGCGGATCTACTTTCTGTTGCTCCGCTTCAGTGTCCTGTCGATCCTGAGCGCGCTGGTGGACTACCTGGTGTTTTGGCTGGTCTGGCGGCAGTTCGCCAGTATCGGACGGGCGCAGGCCACGGCGCGGGTGGTCTCGGTGGCGTTCAACTATTTTGCGGTGCGGCGCGTGGTGTTCCACTCGCGGCAGCGCCACGCGATCGTCATGCCGCGCTACCTCGCGCTGGCGGTCGCCAACGCTCTGCTGTCGTACGCGGGGATCAAATTTCTGAACCTGAGCCTGGGCTTGCCGCCGATCGCCGCCAAGGTGGCGGTGGAACTGCCGCTGTTCATCGCCAACTTCGCCATCCAGCGCGATTTCGTATTCACGCGGCGGAAAGCGTAAGGGCCGAATACGGTCTTTTCGTTCGCCAGCGGCCAACGGCGCAACATTGAACGCGCCGAGATGAGCCTCGCCGCCGCAGGCACGAGTGCCCGCGTCACGGCTTGCGCCGTCGACGGGTATACCGCCCCACCGCCCGGCGAGGGTGCACGACAGATATAATCCGACAATTGGAGGTTTGCCATGAAGTACGTCCTTGCCGCCGCCGTTTTGGCCGCCGGGTTGCCTGCATTCCCCGCCCCGGGCACGTTGCACCTGCTGCAAAAGCCCGCCATGAATAAGACCACGATCGTGTTCGCCTATGCGGGCGATCTGTGGACGGTTCCGCGCGAGGGCGGCGCCGCTCAGCGCCTCACATCCGGACAGGGTTTCGAGACCGACGCGGCGCTCTCGCCGGATGGCTCTACGGTCGCGTTTTCCGGCGAATATGACGGCAATACGGACGTGTTTACGCTCCCCGTCGCCGGCGGCGTCCCTAAAAGGATCACCTATCACCCGTCCGCCGATCGCGTGGTCGGCTGGACACCCGATGGCAAACACATCCTCTTCCGCTCCAATCGCGACAGCTACTCGCGCTACACCCAGTTCTACACCGTACCCACGGAGGGAGGGCTTCCGGAGGTCCTGCCGCTGCCGATGGCGTGCATGGGCGCCTATTCACCCGACGGCAAACGCATGATCTACGCGCCGCTGGATGGCGGCCAATTCGCGCCGGGATTCACCAATTACGTAGCCTGGAAGCGGTATCGCGGCGGTGAAGCCAGCTATCTTTGGCTGGTCAATTTCGCCGATCTCACCACGCAGGCGGTTCCGCGGAACGGCTCCAACGATATCTACCCCATGTGGATCGGCGACAAGATCTATTTTCTTTCCGACCGCAACGGCCCGATGACGCTCTTCCGCTACGATCCGCAGTCCAAGAAGGTCGATGAGCTGATTCACAACACCGGTAAGGACATCATGTCGGCCAGCGCCGGGCCGGGCGGCATCGTTTACGAGCAGTTCGGCCAGATCCACATCTACGACCTGGCCACGCAAAAAGAGCACGCCGTCAACATCGACATCGCCGCCGACCTTTCCGAAGTCCGGCCGCGATTTCAGAGCGTCTCGCGCGAGATCCGCGACGCGCGCATATCGCCCACGGGCGTGCGCGCCGTCTTCGAAGCTCACGGAGACATCCTCACCGTACCGGCCGATAAAGGCGATGTCCGCGATCTGACCCACACACCCGGCGTCATGGAGCGGACTCCGTCATGGTCGCCCGACGGGCGCTCGGTCGCCTACTTTTCAGATGAATCCGGCGAGTATGCGCTGCACCTGGCCGCGCAGAATGGCGAAGGCGAAGTCAAGAAGATTCCGTTATATGGCCACTCGGCATTTTATTTCAATCCCAAGTGGTCGCCCGACTCCAAGCATCTCGCCTTCAACGACAATCAGTTGAACATCTGGGACGTGGAAATCGCCTCCGGAAAGCTGACCAAAGTGGATACGGACTACATTATCGAGCTGAGCCGGGATTTCGCATGGTCGGCGGATTCCAAGTGGATCACCTTCTCGCGCTATCTGCCCAACCGGTTCCACGCCATTTTTGTGTACAACCTGGAGTCGGGAAAGAGCACGCAGATATCGGACGGCATGAGCGACGCGCGGTCGCCGCAGTTCGATCACGACGGCCAGTATCTTTACTTCACGGCCAGCACGAATTACGGCCCCACGACCAGCGGGCTCGACATGACCAGCGATGAGCACGAAGTCACCCGCAACGTCTACCTGGCGGTGCTGCCCAACAATATTCCATCGCCGCTCGCGCCGGAGAGCGACGAGGAGAAGCCGGGCGGCGGCGACGCCGCGTCGGGTGAGAATGCCAACGGCGAGTCCGGCGGTGGTCGCGGCGGACGCGGCGGCCGGGGTGGCGGCGGAGCGGCGGCCAACACGCCGCCCAAGCCGGTACGCATCGATTTCGACAAGTTACCGCAACGCATCGTGGCGTTGCCCGTTCCGACACGCGCCTATCAGTCCATCACCGCGGGACGCGCCGGGACGATCTATCTTCTGGCCGCGGGCGGCGCCAATGGACGCGGCGGCGGGGCGGGCGGTGGTGGAACCACGCTGACGAAGTTCGATCTCAAGACCCGGAAAGAGGACACGCTCGCCACGGGGGTCGGGTCCTTTGATCTGTCCGCGAATGGCGAGAAAATGTTGCTCCGGCTGGGCGGCGGCGCGGGCGGACGCGGCGGCAGGGGCGGCGGCGCCGAGGTGGGCGCAGGTCCGCAGTATGTGATCGTCGCCGCGAATGCTCCGGTGAAGGCCGGCGAAGGCACGCTGCACCTGAATAACGTGGAAGTCTATGTCGACCCCATCGCCGAATGGAAGCAGATGTATCACGAAGTCTGGCGGATCGAGCGCAGTTATTTTTACGACCCGAATCTGCATGGTGTCAACGTGGCCGATTCCGAAAAGGAATACGAGAAGTACCTGGATTCCCTGAGCTCCCGCAATGACCTCAACTACATCTTCCATGACATGTTGAGCGAGATGACCGTGGGCCACCTGCGCGGCGGCGGCGGCCATATTCCGCAAGCCGCGACCGTCCCCGGCGGACTGCTGGGCGCCGACTTCGAAAACGCGAATGGCCGATACCGGATTCGCAAGATCTATACCGGCGAAAGCTGGAATCCGCAGCTCCAGGGGCCGCTGGCGGCGCCCGGTCTCAATGTCAGCGCCGGCGACTATATTCTCGAGGTGAACGGCGAGGAACTCACGGGCAAAGACGACATCTTCCGCCTGCTCGAAAACACTTCCGGAAAGCAGACGCGGCTGAAGGTTGCCGCGGATGCCACGGGCAAGGACGCTCGCGAAATCACCGTGACACCGGTGGCCAATGAGCAGCCGCTACGCTACGCCGATTGGGTGGAAGGCAACCGGCGCAAAGTGGACGAGTTGAGCGGCGGCAAGCTCGCCTATGTCCACATGCCCGATACCGGCCAGGGAGGCCTGACCAGTTTCACGCGCTACTATTTCGCGCAAACCGACCGCGAGGGCGCCGTTATTGATGAGCGCTTCAATAGCGGCGGCCAGGTGGCCGATTACGTGATCAACGTAATGGACCGGCCGCTGCAAGGTTGGTGGAGTCCCCGCTACGGCGCCATCTACCGCACTCCCGCAGCTTCCATTTTGGGGCCGAAGGTGATGATCATCAACGAAATGGCCGGTTCGGGCGGCGACATGATGCCATGGATGTTCCGGCATACCAAAATCGGCACGCTGGTCGGCAAGCGGACCTGGGGAGGGTTGGTCGGTATCGGCGCGTACCCGGCGCTGATGGATGGCGGAACGGTGACCTCACCGGATTTCGGTTTCTTCAATCCCGAAGGCCAATGGGACGTCGAGAATAAAGGCACACCGCCGGATGTCGAAGTAGAAATGGATCCGAAGAGCGTGCACGACGGCCATGATCCGCAGCTCGAGCGGGCGGTGCAAGTGGCGCTTGAACAACTCAAGCAGCACCCCGTTCCGAAGCCGAGCCGGCCGGCGTTCCCGAACTATCAGCGTCCGCCCGCCAATGCCGGCACGGGCGCGGCGAACGGCGGCAAGCGGTAATTGCGCTACGCCGCGCTCCCTACGATTGTCGTGGCCGGCACGCATAGCGGGGCCGGTAAAACCACCATCGCCACCGCCATTATGGCCGCGCTACACAGGCGCGGCCTGCGGGTGCAGGGCTTCAAGACCGGGCCGGATTTCATCGACCCGAGCTTTCACGCCGCGGCCACCGGCCGTCCGAGCTACAACCTGGACGGCTGGATGCTGTCCCGCGAAACCAACATCGGGATCTTTTCGAGAGCTACGCAGGATGCCGATGCCGCCGTCATCGAGGGCGTCATGGGCCTGTTTGACGGCAAGGATGGCGCGTCGCTGTCGGGTACTACTGCCGAAATCGCTATCTGGCTGGACGCGGCGGTCATCCTGGTGCTCGATGCCTCGGCCATGGCCGGGAGCGCCGCCGCGGTCGTGCATGGGTTCGACACGCTGATCCCCGAGCTGTCGATTACCGGCGTCGTCCTGAATCGTGTGGCCGGTGAGGGCCACTACGAGTACCTCCGCCGGGCGCTCGCCGCGCGATGCCGCCCGGAACCGATCGGATACGTTCCGCGGGATGCAGCGCTGACCCTCCCGGAGCGGCATCTCGGCCTGCACATGGCCGCCGAATCGCTGACAGCGGAGCGCCTGGACTGCCTGGCCGAATGCGTGGAGCGGCATCTCGACCTCGACCGTCTGCTGCGATTGAGCGCCAGGCCTCGGCCTGTGGCTGTCGAACCTCGGGTGCAGCATCCGCCGCGGGTGCGCATCGGGATCGCCCGCGACGCGGCATTCTGCTTCTATTACCAGGACAATCTCGATCTACTCCGCTCGCTCGGGGCGGAACTCGTGGAATTCAGCCCGATTTCCGATGGCGCACCGCCGGCGGACATTGCCGGTTTGTATTTCGGTGGCGGCTATCCGGAGCTGCATGCGGCGGCACTTTCGGCGAATACGTCCATGCGAAGCGCGGTCGCGGCTTTTGTGGCGCGGAACGGCCCCGTCTACGCGGAGTGCGGAGGCTTCATGTATCTCTGCCAGGAGATCGTCGATGGCGCCGGTCAGAACTGGCCGATGGCGGGCGTGTTCCCGGCCAAAGTTCGCATGCAGAATCGGCTCGCCAAGCTCGGATATACCGAGGTCGAAGGGAATCGCGAGTCGCTGTGGCTGCCGAGCGGCGTGCGGGCGCGCGGGCACGAATTCCGTTATTCGACCGCCGACCCGATGCCTCCGGAAGTCACACGCACCTATTCGGGGGCATCCGAAGGCTATCGCGTCCGGCGTGCCTGTGGCAGCTACGTCCATCTGCACTTTCTTTCGTGCCCGACGTTGGCTGAACGGTTCGTGGCGGATTGTGCCGCACACGGTATCGGCCCGGGATAGAGCCGCGATCTCTGCTACAAGTGTGAATATGACTCGACGCGGATTCCTGGCCACCCCTGGCCTCCTCGCCGCCCAACAGGTCAGCGGCCCCGCACAGACCACGCCCAAGCGCAATCTGCTGGCCTCCCTCTGGTCCGGCGACAAACTCGCCGCCGCGGCAAATGGAGCTTTTCATCCATATCCTTCCGCCAACGAACGCGCCGGGTGGGAACAACTACCCGCGGACGCACGGACGACCTTGATCGGCGCCGGTGAACAGCAATTGAGGGAGCCGTGGGAGGTTTTGACGGCCAGCGCCGCGCTGGAATTTGCACGCAACGGAAATCGCTCGCACTACGAAGGGATGCGCGACCGGCGCCGCAAGAAATTGCAGGATCTCGTCGTGGCAGAGTGTGTGGAATTCAAGGGCCGCTTCCTGGACGAGATCGTCAATGGCATCTGGCTCACTTGTGAGGAGACATTTTGGGGCGTGCCCGCGCACCTGGGCGCGCAGAAGGCCAAGGTCGGGTTGCCGGACGTGACGGAGCCGATTGTGGAGCTGTTCGGGGCCGAAACGGCCAGTCTGCTGGCCTGGACGAATTTCCTGCTGGAACCGCAGCTTCGAAAGATTTCGCCGCTGATTCCACCACGCATCCGGCTGGAGACGGAACGCCGGATTCTGGCTCCGGCGCTGGAGCGCGACGACTTCAGTTGGATGGGCTTCCGCGGCGGCACGCCCAACAATTGGGACCCGTGGATCTGCTCGAACTGGTTGACCGCGGCCTTGCTGCTGGAAAGCGACGAGAAGCGGCGCGTGGGCGCAGTGCAGAAGATCATCCGCTGTCTGGACAATTTTCTGAACGGCTATGCGGATGATGGCGGCTGCGATGAAGGTCCGGGATACTGGGGCCGCGCCGGCGCGTCGCTGTTCGATTGCCTGGAGATTCTCCATCAGGCATCGGGCGGCGATCTCAGTGCGTTCGACCGGCCGCTGATCCATCAGATCGGCCTGTATATTTGCCGCGCCCACATCGCCGGCGAGTGGTACACCAACTTCTCGGACGCGGCGGCGAAGGTGAATGTCGATGGCGATCTGGTTTATCGCTTCGGGCGGCGTCTGGGCGACGAAACCATGATGCGTCATGGAGCCTACGCGGCATTTCTGCGCGGGGAGATGACGATTCCGGGGGATAGCATCGGGCGGCAATTGCCGGCCCTGTTCAATCTGGTGGAACTGCGCGAGGCAACGCGGGCGCAGGCGCTGTTACGCGACGCCTGGATGCCGGGGATCGGCGTCCTGGCGGCGCGCCGCGAAGCTGGTTCCATCCAGGGGCTCTACGTGGCGGCCGAGGCCGGCAACAATGGCAAGAGCCACAACCATAACGACGTCGGGAATTTTATCGTGTACGCCGATGGCCAGCCGGCGATCATCGACGTGGGCGTGGAAACGTATACGGCGAAAACGTTCAGCGCGCGGCGGTACGAAATCTGGACCATGCAATCGGCGTTTCACAACTGCCCGACGATCGGGGGTGTGATGCAATCGGCTGGACGGCAGTTCGCGGCGTCGCGCGTGACCTGCCACGAAGGAGATGATGCTTCGGAGCTGCAAATGGACTTGGCCGGCGCGTATCCGAAAGAGGCCAACCTGGAAAGCTGGCGACGGGCGATCCGCCTGGACCGGGCGCGGAATCAAGTAGAAGTGGTGGATGAGTTTGCGTTGAAATCCCCGGCGAAGGAAATTACGCTCACGCTGATGACGCCGTGCCGCATCACGCAGCAAGGCGGCGTCCTGACGCTCGAGGGACGCGCGCATGTGGCCTACGATCCGGCTTTGAAGCCGTCGGTGGAGGAGATCCCGCTGGACGACGCGCGTTTGCGCGGTGTTTGGGGCGAACGCGTGTACCGGGTGCTGCTGCGAGCGGTGAATCCGCCGCAACGCGGCCGGTGGACCACGCGCATCAGCCAGGTTTGATCGAGCGGGCTAGAGCCTGATAATCTTGGGCGATTCGACGCCGCGAAAGACGTTGCGGGTATCGACGATCAGTTTGCTGACATTAAGAATCTTCTGATAGTCGATAGTCGAGTGATCGGTGATCACCACGCAGCAATCCGCGGCTTCCGCGCCCGCCATCGGCTCGATCGCGAAGAGATTCTGGTCCTCGATGCGAATCGACGGAATGTGCGGGTCGCTGTAGGTTACTTTAGCGCCACGCTGCTCGAGTAAGTGAATGATATCGAGTGCCGGAGACTCGCGGACGTCGTCGATATCCCGCTTATACGCCACACCTAACACGTGGATCGTCGACCCCTTGACCGGCTTTCCGGCGTCATTTAGCGCGTTCTGCACTCGCTCGGCGACGAAATGGGGCATCTGACCGTTGATGTAACCGGCAAGCTCGATAAACCGGGCTTCGATACCTGCCTGTTTGGTCTTCCAGGAGAGATAGAACGGATCGATGGGGATACAGTGCCCGCCGAGGCCAGGGCCCGGATAAAAGGGCATAAATCCGAAAGGCTTGGTCGCGGCGGCGTCGATAACTTCCCAGATATTGATGCCCATGCGCTCGGACATCATGGCCATCTCGTTCACCAGGCCGATGTTGATCATTCGGAAGGTATTTTCCAGCAGCTTCACCATTTCGGCAACCTGCGTGGAGCTAACCGGGACGACCTTTTCGAGTGCCTGTGAATAGAATTGCCTTCCGATTTCCGTGCAGGCGGGAGTTACTCCGCCGACGACCTTGGGAATGTTGCGCGTCTGGTACTTGGGATTGCCGGGATCCACGCGTTCCGGCGAGAAGCAGAGGAAGAAATCGACTCCCACCTTCAAGCCGGAGGCCTCGAGCAGGGGCAGAACCAGTTCCTCGGTGGTCCCCGGGTAGGTTGTGGATTCGAGGATGATCAACATGCCAGGGTGGAGGTATTTCGCGATCTCCTGGCAGGCCGACACGATATAGCTCATGTCGGGATCTTTGGTTTTCCGCAGCGGAGTCGGGACGCAGATATTGATGGTATCCAGATCGCGAATCACGCTGAAATCGGTGCTGGCGCGGAGGCGCTTCCCTTCCACCAGTTCGGAAACCGTGGCGGTCGGGACATCCTGCACATACGAATCGCCGGCATTGATTCTCTCTACTTTGGATTCGACCAGATCGATTCCGGTGACATGCAGACCGGCTTTGGCGAATTCCACGGCCAGCGGCAGGCCCACATATCCAAGCCCTACAATACCGACTCGCGCGGTATGGGCGGCAATCTTCTCCTGAAGCTTGAGCGCCTGACTCTGGGCAGGCGCCGCGATGGTTGGCGTCATATTAGATGGAGACCTCTGCGTTCCGTCAGGCTTAAAGCACTTTAGGTGCCATGAGCCCGCATCGCGAGGGGGACATGCAATTCTTCGGCGCTGGGGAACGGAACCGGCCGATCTTCGACTCCCAATTTCTTCATTTTGTAAAGCAGCGCCTTATAGTCGATCTTAAGCAACTGGGCGGCTTGCTTTCGATTCCAGCGCGTGGTGTTCAGCGCGGCAAGAATCACATCGGTCTCCGCCAACTGCTTGGCCTTGGTGACCTGAGCGAGGATCGGCGAGGACGGAGTCTCCTGGGCATCGGCGGTGGTATTCGTATGGCTCATGGTTCGCAAGGTTTTCATGCTGACGCGAGTCATGAGATCGCGGGCCACAAAGGCCGGATCGCGAAGAACGAGCAGCTTACGAATGACGTTTTCGAGTTCCCGCACATTGCCAGGCCAGTGGTACGCCATCATGGCGTGGGTCAGGTCGCTGGTGAAAGGCGGAACGGGCTGGCCGTTGACCGCGTGCTTGCGCATCAGGTGTTCGGCCAGAGGCAGAATGTCGTCGGGACGCTCACGAAGCGGCGGGAGCTGCAAATTGATCACATTCAGCCGGTAATACAGGTCTTCGCGGAAGGTACCATCGGCGATGGCCTTCTCGAGGTCACGATGGGTTGCCGCCATGACCCGGACATCGACCTTGATGGTCTCCTTGCCGCCGATGCGCTGAAATTCGTGGTCCTGGAGGACCTGCAGCAGTTTGGACTGGAGCCGAACGTCCATGTCGCCGATTTCGTCCAGCAGGATGGTGCCCTGATCGGCCTGTTCAAACATGCCGGCTTTCTTCTGGAAAGCGCCGGTGAACGCGCCACGCTCATACCCGAACAGTTCGCTCTCCACGAGTTCGGAGGGAAGAGCGGCGCAGTTCAGTTTCAAAAAGGCCTTGTTGGCACGCGGCGACTGCGCATGCAGTTCGCGCGCGATCACTTCTTTTCCGCTGCCGGTCTCGCCCTGAATCAGGACGGGCGCTTCGGACCAGCCAATCTGGCTCACCAGGGAATGGATTTCCTTCATGCGGGGGTCGGCGCCGACGAAAGCGCCGGTGGCCGGCTCGGGGGCGCGAATCGGCCGGGGAGTGCGATCGGCGGAGTGAATTTCCAGGGCGCGCGAGATGGCTTTGCGCAAATCCTCGTGAGCTACAGGCTTGCACAGAAAATCGGTGGCTCCGTTCTTCATTGCCGTCACCACGCTAAGCGTGGATGACGCCGCGGAAACCATAATCACGGGCACATTGGGATCTATGCGACGGATTTCCCGCAGCACTTCGATTCCGCTGCGGTTGGGCATCATGATGTCGAGAAGCACGGCTGCGACTTCCGTGTTCGAGCTTTTCAAATAGGTAAGAGCTTCGTCGCCATCCTGCGCCAGCTCGACCAGGTGGCCCAAGCACTTCAGGGCCATCTCGAGGTAGCCACGAACCTCCATCTCGTCTTCAACGACCAGAACTGTCCGGCCAATTCTTGTGCTTTGCATTAGGTGTACGTTCCTCCGTTTTTACCAGCTATCGTTTACTGGTTTTGTAGCTTGCCAAAAAAGGGAAAAACCAAAGAAAACATTGGGCCAAAGCTTGTGTTTTCAGCCCAGACACGGCCCTTGTGCTGCGCCATTATCATATGGGTTATCGCCAACCCCAAGCCGCCACCGGAACGGTCGCGGCATCCGTCGAATGAGGTGTATTCCTCGAAAATGCGCTCCAGGTGCTCCACAGGAATCGGAGTGCCGGAGTCTTGGATATCCAGTCTGTACGAGTTGGGCTCGTTGCAATGTTCCTGTCGCCGTTCTGCCGACGCCGACACCGACAAGCGGCAAACCCGCCGCTCCCAGAAGTAGCTATATCCACGGATTTCGATACTGCCGTTGCGGGGTGTGAACTTGCACGCGTTGTCCAGAATGTTAATGAGTGCCTGTTCGATCTGGCCTGCTTCGAAATACAGCTGATATCCGCAAGGAGCCATGTCCACGTTGATGCTGATCCGTTTCTCATCGGCGAACGGCATGGTTTCGTGCAAAGCCTGATCCAGGCACTCCCGAAGATCGTTGGGTTGCAGATTGGGAGCGACCTTAACCTGTCGGCCGACGCTCAGCTCAAACATGGCTGCGGCCATTCGCGAAAGGCGGCGCGCGCTATGCAGCATCCGCCGCAGAACCTCTTTTTGGGGTTCGGTGAGAGTACCCAGGGGCTCTTCGAGTAAAAGTCCGCAATAACCGCTGAGAGCGGTCAGCGGAGCCCGGAAATCATGAACCGCACGGGCTAGAAATGTGGTCCGGTCCTGATCAGCCTCCTGAAGGCGCAGGTTGGTCTGAATTAGACATTGCAGAATGTCATCTCGTTCGGCTCGCGATTCACTGGCGGGAGACGTTCGATCCTGGTGGGCCGACACTGCCAACTCCAGACAGGACTGAAGCGTGGTGCGAGTGACCGGTTTCAGAAGGATATTAGCTTCCAGCGGGGCGATCGCGGCCTGAAATTCGGCGATATCTTCCCTGCGAACCAGGAACAGGTGTTTCGAAAGGTTCGACCGGGTCGGCACTCGTAAGGACATTCCCCGTTCATAGTCCCAGAGCATGATATCGGAATCGAGTTCGACGGAGTCCGAATTCGTAGCGTTCAATGACCAGGAATGTCCCGAGATTTCGCCCAAAGCCTCACGGCAAAGCCTCAGCAACTCCGGATCTCCGGAAACCAGACTTACGGTTATTTCGGCTTTAGCGATCGCAATGCTCATGAAACTTTCCGTCGCTTCGGGAACCAAGGAAAATCACAGTTTGTCTCAGGGATTGACCCCAAAAAAACCGCCTAAATCCTTTCCTTTGTCCGGTATGACTTCCCAAGAATAGCTCAGGTCCAGCAAATGTCAAGTCACAATTCGAGCAAAGTAGTCCTAATAAGTGGGATGGAACCATTCCGGTTTGGAAAAAGTACCACGTCTGTAACGGACAGTAGTAGTCCAGTTGAAACTGGTTCGGATTTGGGCCAAAGCGTTTTGTCCGTTCATCGAATTTTACGAATGCGCTGATGGTAGTGAACGTGCTTCCTAAGGGTTACGACCAACCCGTATGATGGCGAAATCCCTGGAGCGCACTACGACGCACGTCGAATTTAAGCGGGGAGTGGATGCCGGAAGAGCTCCGCACCCTGAGCGGCGACGACGTGTACGAACCAATGTTCATTGGCCAGTTTTGCTGCTGCGCGACCAGAATGAGGAGGCGGTAGAGAGCCAGACGCTGGACCTAAGCGTCAATGGCTTCTATTGTTTGTCGAAAACGTCGTTTGCGGCTGGCGAGTCGCTGATCGGTCTCTTGAAATTACCCACACACGATCCGGGAGAACGAACGGCACAGGGACATCTGGAATGCCGCGTCACGGTAGTCCGTGTGGATCCTGTCGGCGCCGACGGGCAATTCGGCATCGCATGCCAGATTGAAGATTACCGCTTCTCACGGCCGTAAACGCCTCCTTCACGGCTCCGTTTTCTACATCCGTCCCATTTGACGAAATGCCGGAAACTTGCGTTTTGTCACAAGAAAACTGCCCGGCCGCCGTTACACGTTGAATGAACGTGCGGTTCATTTCCAATGCTTGTCTTTTCGATCAGAAGTTTTTGGTGACGCTGCCAACTCCATTGGTCAGCGTAACCGAAACCGGGATCACCGCGGACGCGTCGCCTGTAACGGTAAAAGGTTGGGTAAAAATGAACTGGGATCCGTATTGACT
>Ga0335073_10009564_pt1 | contig 13606 bp, 13 predicted proteins | sample Lox_Sample_22_FD_207093 | JGI IMG/M metagenome (GOLD analysis project Ga0335073, IMG submission 207093) | Soil microbial communities from Loxahatchee National Wildlife Refuge, Florida, United States - Lox_Sample_2.2 | ecosystem: Environmental > Terrestrial > Soil > Wetlands | place: USA...
GTGCGTGCGCGGCACGTCCGGCCGGTGATCATGACCGCCCTCCCGCACGGGCCGCCCGCCACGACCGGCGCCAGGATGCCGCGAATCTGTTCGATTTACCAGGCTTCGCCCTTGCTGAATAGTTACACATATTCTGACAAAACTGGCGAAAGTGGTCGGCGTACAAACAAAGTGCACGGCAGGGGCCAGTGTGACGGCCGGGAACGGGCCCGGGATGCGCCGGGGGTCGGTGGCGTGGTTACAGGCCCAGGCGGCGGGACAGGTCGGAGGCCAAGGTTCCGGCTGGGTCGAGTTCGGCGCGGAGCTTGCGGAACTCGGGCAGCCGCGGGTACATCTCCTCGAGCACGGCGGCCGGGACGCGTGAGTCCTTGGCCAGGTAGACGCGGCCGCCGCGGGAGACCACGAGGCGGTCGAGCCGGTCCAGGAACGGGCCGAGGCCCGGCGTGCGGGCCGGGAAGTCCAGCGCGAGCGTCCAGCCGGGCGCCGGGAACGACAGCAGGCCGGGATCGCCCGCGCCGAACCGCTTGAGCACGGTGACGAACGACGGCGCGGGGTGGGCGCTGACCAGCTCGAACGACCGGCGCACCGCGTCTTCCGCGCCGAACGGCACGACGTACTGGTACTGGCGGAAACCGCCGGGGCCGTAGACGCGGTTCCAGTTCCTGATCCCGTCGAGGGGATGGAAGAACTGGCCGATTGTCTGCAGCTCCCCCGTCCGGTGCCTGGGCGCCTTGCGGTACCACGCCTCGTTGGCGAGCCGGACCGAGTACCGGTTGATCAGGCCGGGCGGGAACGCGGGCGGGGCGCCGAGGCGGGCGCGCGGGTCGAAGGCGAACGGGGCGGTCCTGTCCGCGGCGGGCAGGTCTTCTGGGTCGGCGAAGTCGCCGCTGGTGATCACCGACCGGCCAAGGCCAGCGCCCCGGGCCAGGCTGTCGGACCAGGCGACCGTGTAGCCGTACGTGCGGTCGTGCTCGGCGAGCACTGCCATCGTCTCGTCGATGTCCGCGGTCTTGACGGTGTCCACGCGGACGCGAGACGCGGCGACCCGCTTGAGCCGCACCGTGGCGCGGACGATGAACCCGGTCAGCCCCATGCCGCCGGCCGTTGCCCAGAACAGGTCGTCGCCCGGCGTCACCGTCCGCAGCTCGCCGCCGGGCAGCAGCAGGTCGAACGACCCGACGTGGCTGGCGAAGCTGCCCGCGGCGTGGTGGTTCTTACCGTGCACGTCCGCGGCGATCGCGCCGCCGACGGTGACCTGCCTGGTGCCTGGCGAGACCGGCACGAACCAGCCGGCCGGGAGCCCCGCCACCATGAGCTGCTCGAGGCTGACGCCGGCCTCGCAGACCGCCACGCCCGCCGCGCCGTCCAGCGCGATGATCTTGTTCAGCCGCGCGGTGGACAGGACCAGGCCGCCCGCGCACTGCGCCGCGTTGTTGTAGCTGCGGCCGAGGCCCCGCGGTATCGCGCCGCCGACGGCGGCTGCGTCGAGCAGGGCGGCGGCCTCCGCATCGCTGGCCGGCTCGGCCAGGCGCGCGGCGGACGGCGCGATCCGGCCCCAGCCGGTCAGGATCGCGGTCGCGGTCGCGGTGGAGGTGACGGGGCTGGGGCTGGGGCTGGACGGCATGCCCGCATGCTACTGCGTCAGCCGGACAGCGCCTCGGTCACCAGCGCTTGCCACGTGAGCGGGCCGACGATCCCGTCCACGGGGAACTTCGGGATCTCGTGCGCCATCGCCTGCTGGAAGGCACGGACCGCGGCCACGGTCTTCGGCCCGTAGATGCCGTCAACGTTCAGCGTGTGGCCGTTCTTGTTGTTCCTGAAGTTGATCTGGTCCTGGACGGCGCGCACGGCGGGCCCGGTGCTGCCCTTGTGGCACGTGATCAGCAGTGCGCGCCAGGTGGCCGCGCCGGCCACGCCGTCGGCGGTCAGGTGGTGGGCCTTCTGGAAGGAGACGACGGCGGCCTTGGTCTTCGCGCCGAAGGTGCCGGTGACGGGGAGCTTGGCGCCGTGGGCGTTCAGCAGGTACTGCAGCGAGCGGACCGTGACCAGGGGCCAGGCGGAGTTCGAGCCCTGCTTCAGAACTGGCCACGGCTGCAGCGCCTGGGCCGGCGCGTTGGCGGACAGCAGGACCGCGGCCGAGGTCGAGGTGGCGACGGTGCCGGCGGCAGGCACGGCCGCGATCATCCCCGCGCCGACTCCGCCTGTGGCCAGTACGGCGGTTATCGCAACCGCCCCAATGGTTGTCTTCATTGACAGCACCTCCAGGAGTTCATCGTGACATCTCCCGCCACTCGGGGGAATAGTAAAGAACTCCTTAAGTCCAGTTTATTCAGCCGACCCGCCGCTCGGGGGTGAAAGCGGGCGGAGGGCGGCGCCTCAGCTACGCTGGCTCAGCTGAACCGGCGCAGGCGCAGGCTGTTGGTGACGACGAACACCGAGCTGAACGCCATCGCCGCCGCGCCGATCATCGGGTTAGCCAGGCCGAGCGCGGCGAGCGGCAGGGCCAGCATGTTGTAGCCGAACGCCCAGAAGAGGTTGCCCTTGATCGTCGCGAGGGTCCGCCGAGACAGGGCGATCGCCTCGGGGACGGCCCGCAGGTCGCCGCGGACGAGGGTCAGGTCCGCGGCCTCGATCGCCGCGTCGGCGCCCGTGCCCATCGCCAGGCCGAGGTCGGCCTGGGCGAGCGCGGCGGCGTCGTTGACGCCGTCGCCGGCCATGGCGACCACGGCGCCGTCCCCCTGCAGTCGCCTGATCGCGTCCAGCTTGCCGTCGGGAAGCACTCCGGCGATCACGTCGTCGATGCCGACGGCGCGGGCCACCGCCCGGGCGGCACGCTCGTTGTCACCTGTCAGCAGCACCGGCCGCAGCCCCTGGGCGCGCAGCCTGGCGACCGCCTCGGCCGATGTCGGCTTCACCGTGTCCGCGACGGCGAGCAAACCGCGGACCTGGCCGTCCCAGCCGGCGAATACCACGGTCTTCCCGTCCGCCTCCGCCCGCGCCGCCTGTGCGGCGAGCGGGGCCGGCAGCGTCATGTCCCAGGCCGTGGTGAGCCAGTCCGCGCGGCCGACCGCCACCGTCCGGCCGTCCACGACGCCACGGACGCCTCGTCCCTGACTGCTTGCGAAGCCGGAGACGGCGGGCAGCCGCTCGTCCCCGGCGCACCGGTCGCGGGCTCCGGCGGCGATCGCGACCGCCACCGGGTGCTCCGAGGCGTCTTCGACCGCCGCGGCCAGCCACAGTAGTTCGCCCGCGTCACCGCCAGGCGACGCTTCCACATCGGTAAGCGACATCCGGCCTGTCGTGACCGTGCCAGTCTTGTCCAGCACTACAGTGTCGACCCGGCGGGTGGACTCGAGGGCCTCCGGTCCCTTGATGAGGATGCCGAGCTGAGCCCCGCGCCCCGTGCCGACGAGGATCGCGGTCGGTGTCGCCAGGCCCATCGCGCAGGGGCAGGCGATGATCAGCACGGCGACCGCCGCGGTGAACGCGGCGCCGGGCGATGCCCCGGCCGCCAGCCACGCGGCGAGCGTCACCGCCGCGAGCACGAGGACGACGGGGACGAAGACGGCGGACACGCGGTCGGCCAGCCGCTGCACCGGCGCCTTGCCCGCCTGCGCCGCGGCGACCATCCTGGCCATCTGGGCGAGCTGAGTGCCGGCGCCCACCCGGGTGGCGCGGACCACGAGCCGGCCGCCTGAGTTGACACAGCCGCCGGTCACCGCGTCGCCCGGGCCTACTTCGGCGGGCACGGGCTCGCCTGTCAGCATCGAAGCGTCGACGGCCGAGTGCCCGGAGACAACCACGCCGTCGGCCGCGATCTTCTCCCCCGGCCGGACCACGAACTCGTCGCCGACGGCGAGACGGGCCGCCGGGACCCGCGTTTCGAGACCGTCCCGCAGCAGCGCGACGTCCTTGGCCCCCAGCGACAGCAACGCCCGCAGCGCGGCGCCGGCCCGCCGCTTCGCCCGTGCTTCGAGGTAGCGCCCGAGGAGGATCAGCGTGGTCACCCAGGCCGCGACTTCGAGGTAGGTCTGCCCCGTACCCGTGACCAGCGCGGTGAGCGACCACACGTACGACGCGGCGACCCCGATGCTGACCAGGGTGTCCATCGTCGCCGCGCCGTGCCGGGCGTTGACGGCCGCCGCCCGGTGGAACGGCCAGGCGCCCCAGGTCGCCACCGGGGTCGCCAGCGCCAGCGACACCCAGGTCCAGCCGGGGAACCGGACGCCCATCGCGAACACGGCGATCGGCAGGCTGAGCGCCAGGCACACGAGCAGCCGGGCCCGCAGCCCCGCGTCGCGGCCGCCGGCCGCGGCGGCGCCGTCCGGGGCGGTGCTGTCGGTGCTGTCGGTGCTGTCGGTGCTGTCGGTGCCGCCCGGGGCGGCGGGCCGCGTGGCGGTGGCGTGGTACCCGGCCTCCGCGACAGCGGCGATCAGGTCGGTGACGCCGAGCGCCCGCGGGTAGGTCACCCGCGCGGTCTCCGTCGCGAAGTTGACCGTGGCGGTGACGCCGTCGAGCTTGTTCAGCTTCCGCTCGACACGGGCCGCGCACGAGGCGCAGGTCATGCCGCTGATGGCGAGTTCAGTGCCGCTCATCAAGGTCGCCCCCCCGTCGCTCACGATCGTCATACTATACCCTGGTAGGGTATCAGGGTGCGGGTGCGGGTGCGGGTGCGGGTGCGGGTGCGGGTGCGGGTGCGGGTGCGGGTGCGGGTGCGGGTGCGGGTGCGGGTGCGGGTGCGGGTGCGGGTGCGGGTGCGGGTGCGGGTGCGGTGCGGGCCTGGGACCGGCTGCCACCCGGTCCGGGCGGTCAGCGGGAGCGCGTGACCTTCCTGCGGTAGGCGAGGCTGCCGAGACCGCCCACGATCGCGATCCCGCCCACCGCGAAGAGCACGCCGTCCTGCAGTCCCGCGGTCCCGCCGCCGCCGGTGGCCGGCGCGCCGGTCGGGAACGGACTCGCCGACGGGACCGGCTTGTGCGTGGCGGTCGGCGCCAGCGTCGGGTTGTGCGTCGGAGTCGGCTTGTGCGTCGGAGCGTGCGTCGGCGTGCCCGTGTGGCTCGTGGTCGGCTTGGGCGAGGCGGTGCCGCTGTGGCTGGTAGTCGGCCTGGTCGTGGGCGTCGCCGTGCCGCTATGCGAACTCGTCGATGAGTCCGACGACGTGGATATCGCCGGGGCCGTGGAAGACGGGAAAGTGGTGCATGCCGAGACCATCGCCGAAACCAGGACTGCCAAGAGGACGCCGCTTACGGCAGTCAGCCGTGACCTGGCCGCCGTTCCCGTCGTGAAAATGCGCACCTTCATTGAAGCCTCCTTATATGCCCGGCGGGGAACGGCCATATAGGTAAGCCGGTGGGCGACTCTGGCGTGCAATGGCATCTTTTCCATTTGAACATTAGGCTACGCGGGTATCACCCTTTGCGGAAGACGCCAGGAAGGGACGGCCCTGATGACGTGGCGGCGCATAGCCGGGTTGCGTGTTGTCATGTCATGGCCGGAGAGCGGTGCCCTAAACCCGCCGGACCCGCTGCCACCTGGCCATTTCCGCGCCCGCGTGGCGGGTATCGCGGGTTTCGCGCTGCTGCTTGGCGGTGTCATCGCCATAATCGTCGCGATAGCCGCCCAGGTACACGCGCCGCAGCCGGGCCCGGCAGCGCGCGGCAGAATCGGGCCCGCCGTCGCGGGCACCAGGGGACCGTCGCTGCGCCGGTCGATCCCGCTATCCGTGGACATCCCCGCGATTGGCGTGCGCTCGAGGCTGCTGCGCCTCGGAGTCGACGCGGCCGGCGAGATCGAGGTGCCGTCGCTCGTTACGAGCGCCGGCGAGGCGGCGTGGTTCAAGTACTCGGCCACGCCCGGGCAGATCGGGGCCGCTGTCATCGAGGGACACGTCGACAGCTATCGGGGGCCCGCCGTATTTTTCCGGCTGGGCGCCCTGCGCCCTGGAGACACGATCGAGGTGACGCTCTCCGACGGGGTAACAGGCATTTTCCGCGTTACCGCGGTGCGCGAGTATCTCAAAGACAGATTCCCGGCCAAAACCATTTACGGCCCTACCAATTACGCGGCACTGCGGCTGATAACGTGCGGCGGCGCATTCGATCCGGCATCCGGCCATTACCTCAGTTCGACCGTCGTATTCGCGTCCCTTGCTTCCGCCCGCACGGCGGCGCACCCGGCCACGGCCGCCTGACCACGAACGTCACTCACGACTCATGGCTACGACGGCGCCAGAGAATGCTGGCGGATCACGTCACGGCTCATTCGCCGCATTAGCCTCTGGAGCCGATTTCGCGCGCTTTCCCCGCTGCCGGTTTTTTCTACGACGGCAGGGGCGCGATAGCAGTGTTGGTGAAGAAGGAGTAGATGACCTGCGAGGCGCCCGGGCTGTTGTCCTTCGGTGGCGGGAAGTTGTGGCCGCCGGTGTCGTACACCGCGAACGCCACGCGGTTTCCGGTTGCGCAGCCGTCCCATGTCGTCAGAGTCATGACGGGATACTTAGAAACAACGGATCGTTCGGAACATTTATCGGTGGATCTCAGGAGTCCGACCTCAACCGTGGCCGGGGGCGATTCCTTGCCGGGGTCCCCGGGCTGATACGGAACCGCCGTGTCGTCGAGGGAGTCGATCTGCATGATCGATTGCGGGCGCGAGACCACGCAGCCCGGCATCGGCATCGCCTTCACGACCGCGGTCGCGTCGAACAGGCCCGGGGATTCGCAGGCGAGCCGGTAGGCGAGCCGTCCGCCGTTGCTGTACCCGACGATGTAGATGGGGTGCTTGTGGCCAGGGTCCACCTGGGCGACGAGTGCCTTCATGAACGCCATGTCGTCGATATTCTGCGCGGCGGCCTTGCCGCAGCAGCCGCCGGCGTTCCACGACTCGTGGTAGGCCACCGGGTAGACGAGTTCGGCCATGTCTTTGTCGGCGTAGGTGACGAACCTGTCCCGCGGCACCTCGTTGGTGAGCGGAGCGGCTATTCCGGACAGCACTACGATGATCGGCTTCGACTTGGGCAGCGCGTCGACCGGCGCGATGACCTCATAGCTGCGCGTCATGTTGCCGACCTGCATCGAGTACGTCGCGGTGTACGACGTCCGCTCGAGCGCGTTGATGATGTTGTTTCCCGCGAACGACGCCACTGCGACCGTGACGATGAACGCGAGAGCGAGCACTAGCTTCCGCTTCATGACTAAGACTGACGCTCCTCCGAGCTACCCGCCGTCACCGCCCGGCGCCTGCCGGACGAGTACTCCCGACCGGTGAGCACAAGGCTAAGGGGAGTCCGGCGCGCCGCGGAGGCAATCACCCAAGACACACCGTAAACGACCGGAACGGCGATACACAGCAATACCAGGACTTCGAGCCCGCCAGGGGCGTCGCGGACCGCGCCGAGCACGCCTGCCGTGGAGGCGAGCGCGAGCAGGCCTTGCAGGACGAGCGGGTGCGCCAGGTAGATACCGAACGAGCTCGCCGACCCCGCGGCGAAGAACTTCCTGTGCCGCGCCCCGCGGTCCGTCCACAGCAGCCCGCCAGCGAGCAGCGCCCAGCCGAAGGCGAGGGCCTCCACCACCACGATGGGCTGGAAGACGCCGCTCGCCGAGGCGGGGGTCGCGCCGCCGGCGTAGATCTCGATGAAGTAGACCGACAGGCCAGCGGCGACGCCGACACCAGCCACCGCGGCGATGACGGCAGGCCGGGCATATCGCCTGGTGAACGCGCAGAGCTGGTCGAAGTGCCAGCCGGCGATCGCTCCCCCGACGATGTACAGCATGTAGCTCTCCATCCAGTACCCCTGCGCGGCGCCGTTCAGCCAGCCGGTGAGCGGGCCCATGCGCACGAGGTGGTAGTGGAGTTCGGCGGTGAGGGCGAGCTGGTAAGCGCACGCCGCGAGGAACAGCGCGACGTGGTGCCCCGCGGTCTTGCGCAGCACCCAGCGCAGCACGGGGAACGCCAGGTACACCTGCATCGTCACGAGCAGGAAGTACAGGTGGTAGCGGGCGCTGGCGGTGAGCAGGTCGTGCCAGATCGCGGACGCCGCGGCCGGGACCGAGCCAGGCCAGTGGCCGTCGGCCGCGAAGTAGATGAGGGTCCAGGCCACATAGGCCGGGAGTACCAGCCAGTACCGCCGCCGCCAGAACCGCAGCCAGTGGACATGGCTCTTGTGCGCGTAGTTGTAGCTCAGCACCAGCGCCGTGAGCAGGAAGAACAGCTCGCGGCTCGTGTGGAAGACCGTCGAGAACGCGCCGAGGACAACGGTGACCTGGCCGCCGCCGAAGGCCAGGGTGTGCACGCTCACGACGAACACCATGATGATCAGCCGGATGGGGTCGAAGGCGATGACGTGCGGGCGCGACTTCCTGGCGGCAGGCGCCGGGGCAGTCGTGACCGTCGCCGCCGCCGCGGCAGGCGCCATCCCCAGCGGCAGGGCAGGCGCCTTCTCCAGCGCGGCCTGCAGCGCCTGCTCGGCCTGCTCGGTGACGGCGGGGATAGGACCGGTTTCCGGAAGTGTCGTGCTCACCGCTGCGCCGTCACCAGGTCCTTCAGCCGGCGGCGCGCGATCTTGCCCGTGGGCCCGAGCGGAAGCTCGCCGACCAGGCAGAACGCGCTCGGCTGCTTATGCCGCGGCAGTTCCGCCTGGCACGCTTCGCGCAGCGCCGTCTCGACCTTCTCTTCCGGCCACCCGTCGTCAGGCACCACGTAGGCGACCGGGCACTCGCCGAGCACGTCGTCAGCGGCCCCGACCACGGCCGCGGAGCGCACTCCGGGCTGTGCGAGCAGGATCTCCTCGATCTCCCTGGGGTAGATCTTCTCCCCGCCGCGGTTGATCACGTCGTCGCAGCGCCCGACCAGGAACAGGTAGCCGTCCGCGTCCAGGTAGCCGAGGTCGCCGGTGTCCAGCCAGCCCGCGGGGTCGATGACGCCAGGACGGCCGCCTTCGGCGTACCCGGTGATGACGCCCTTGCCCCGGATCTGCACCCGTCCGACGTCGCCAGCCGCGGCGTCGCTGTCCGGCTGCCGCACCCGGACCTCGGTGCCCGCGGGCAGGCCCGCGGAACCGGGCTTGCGCGGGCCGTCCAGGGGGTTGGCGGTGATCATGCTGGCAGCCTCTGTCATCCCGTACGTCTCGACCACCGGGATGCCGAGCGCGCCCTCGAACCGCTCGAGCGCGGCGCGGGGCAGCGGCGCGGATGCCGACCGCACGAAGCGGACCGCGGCGGGCCGCGTGGCCGGCGGGTCCATGGCGAGGATGGAGATGATCGCGGGGACCGCGTTGATCCACGTGATCTGGCGCCGCTCGATCATGTCCCAGAAGCCGCGGCGGCTGAACTTGCGGTCGACGGCCAGCCTCGCGCCCGCCTTGAGGGTGGCGAGCAGGCCGACCACTTCGGCGTTCACGTGGAAAAGCGGGAGCGAGCAGTAGCCGTGGTCAGCCGCGGTGAGCCGGTGGTGCGCCGTCACGCTCGCGGCCACGTGCGCCAACTGCTCGCCGCCAAGCAGGATTCCCTTGGGGGTGCCTGTGGTGCCGCTGGTGGACAGGAAGATCCCGCCGCTGTCCGTGTCGCCGCTGCCCGTGCCGTCGCTGTCCGCGCCCCCTTCGCCGTCGCCCGCCACGCCCGGCCACAGCAGGGGAAGGTCGCAGATCATCCCGAACGCGGGGTCGGCGACTGCGGCCGCAGGACGCGCGACTGCCACGACGCGGGCCACGTCGGCGGCGGGGGCGCCCGGGTCAAGCGGCACTACGACCCGGCCGGCGCCGAGCAGCGCGACCAGCGTCCTGGCGTACTCAAGCGGCTCACTGAGGCAGATCGCGACTCGCGTGCCGGGCGGCAACCCGGCGCCGTCGAGGCGGCGCTCCCACGCCCGGACGGCGCGCCACAGGTCCGCGTACGTCAGGTTTCCGGCGCCGCGCGCGTCCTCGAGGTAAACGGCACTGCCTTGACAGGCTGCCGCCTGCTCGATCCATTCGCGTATCAAGGTTCCGGTCCGTCCGTTCAGTACATCATCCGCGGGTCGTTGTAATGCTTGAACTCAAGCAGGTTTCCCGACGGGTCGACGAGGACGAACGTACTGTGCTCCTCGACCATCCCGCCGAACCTCGTGGCGACCTCCTGGTAGAACGGGATCTTTCTGGTGACCGCGCAAGCATGCAGCGCCTCGAAGTCGGTCGCCTCGCGGAAGGTAACTCCGAAGTGTCTCGGGTACAGGCTTTCCGGCTTCGCTGGCTCGCCCGGGGTCAGGTGACATACCACCTGATCACCGAAGAAATCCAACGTGATCCGGTCATCATAGCGGCGGGCCAGCTTGCACCCGAGCTTCGTTACATAAAAGTCGTAAGCCTCGTCGAGGTCATTGGCCGGGATAGCCAAGTGAAAGACGTCACTGGTGGTGCGCACTAGTCCCTCCCCTCGAAGGTGGAGAGCGTGTCCGCGCGCAGCCCGAGGCGGAGGGTCTCGAGCCCGATGACCCCGTTCGCCGGGACGTTGCCGAGGTTCACGTCCGGCCCGATCCGGTTGACAAGGTACGCCTGCAGGGCGGTGGTGGGCGCCTCGAAGAGCAGGCTCTTCTCCTCGATGCCTGACGACAGCACGTCCTCGACCAGGCCGTACCTGAGCGCCCCGTCCGGCCGGCAGATGCCGGACTTGCCGCTCTCCCGTGCCTCGAGCGTGACGAGCGCGGCCCCGGCGTCGAGATCCTGGTGGATGTACTCGACCCACCCGCTCGGCGGCAGCTGCTGTGAGCGGTCCGCGTCCTTGAACCCGACCTCCGAGACCACGGTGTAGTCCCCGGCCAGCTTGCGGATGTAACCCGCCTTCTCCGGGTTGGACAGGTCGATCGTGCCGTTGGACACCTCGACGTGGCTGCACCCGTGCGCGGCGCAGAACTTGCGGTAGTCCTCGAAGCGGCCCTGAAGCACGTACTTCTCGAACAGCGTGCCGCCGAAGTAGAACCCGATGTCGTGCCCGCGCAGGACGGCGATCTTCTCGCGCAGCACGCCGGTCACGATCGCGGTGCCCCAGCCGAACTTCACATAGTCGATGTACTCGGCACCAAGCGAAACCAAGTCGGTGAACAGGCCGAGCGGAAGCCCGCCATCGATCACCATGGTCAGGCCGTTATCACGGGGCTTTACCGCGCGCCTGGGCAAGCGCAGCGCAGTCGGGTTCATTCGGTACCTCCTAGGGCTTCCGTGCCAAAACCGTCAATCCGCAGGACCTTGGCGTTCTCAAGTGGCTCCCAGCGCATCTGCTCGACCGGGACGCCGTTCAGGTAGGCGCGCAGCACGCGGAGCGTGCCGCCATGCGCGATGACCAGGATGTCCCCCTCGGTGTGATTGACCTGACGAACCAGATCGTCGCAGAATGCGGCGGCTCGCTGGTAAAAATCGCGAATTGACTCGCCATCCCGCGGGTGCGCGTCGGGGTCGAGCACCCGGCCCGCGGCCACTCCTGTCACCGACGGGCTGACCGCCGCCAGCGGCGTCCCCTCGAGCACGCCGAGCTTTCGCTCGCGAAGGCGTGTGTCCTGCGTCACGGGCAGGCCGAGCGCCGCAGCGAAGGCGGCGGCGGTCTGCAGCGCGCGGCGCAGGTCGCTTGAGTAGATGGCGCCGATCGCGGCGCCACGGAACTGCCCGGCGGTCGCGACGGCCTGCGCGGCGCCCAAGGCGGTCAGCTCGGCGTCGTCCCGGTGCCCCTGGCACAGGCCAAGGACGTTCCAGGTACTTTCACCGTGCCTGACCAGCCACAGGGCACGCGTGGAGGCGTGCGTGCCGGGACTGGCGGTAGGCATGCTGCGGGGAGGCATGCGAGGAAGAGTGGCGAGCAATTGTGAAAGAACGGTGAAAATGTAACGGCGTTCAGGTATCTCTCAGGTTCTTCCCAGCGGGACCTGGTTCACTGCCCCCCATGCAACCGAGGCTGCTGGTCGTAGACGACGACCCGGACGTCCGCGACTCACTGCGGCGCGCCCTGGGCTACGCCGGCTACGAAGTGGCAACGGCGAGCAACGGCGCGGACGCGCTTGGTGCCGTCGCGCGATCGCCGGTCGACCTCATCATCCTGGACGTGCTCATGCCCATGCTCGACGGGTTCGAGACCTGCCGGGCGCTGCGGGACCGCGGGAACGCCACCCCGGTCCTCGTGCTGACCGCGCGGGACGCGGTCGACGACAGGGTGACCGGCCTTGAGGCCGGCGCCGACGACTACCTGGTCAAGCCGTTCGCGCTGCGCGAGCTGCTTGCCCGGGTCAACGCCCTGCTGCGACGCACCCAGCCGCCCCGCGACGTGCTCGGCTACGCCGACCTGACCCTCGACCTCGGCACCCGGACCGCGACGCGCGACGGCATCCCGATCAACCTCACGAGGATCGAGTTCGCGCTGCTCGAGCTGCTGCTGCGAAACGCCGAGCAAGTGCTCAGCTATGACGTGATACTGGACAGGGTGTGGGGATACGGTGAGGCGCCCGCCTCGAACGCGCTGCAGGTCTTCGTCGGTTTCCTGCGCCGCAAGCTCGAGGAGAACGGGCAACGGCGCCTCGTACACAACGTGCGGGGCGTCGGGTACGTCCTGCGAGCGCAGCCGTGATGCCGCGCTGGCTGCGCCTGCCCCGCTTCACGCTGCAGACTCGCTTCACGCTCGTCGCGGCCGGCGCGGTGGCCGCGACCGCGCTCGCGATCACCGCGGTCGCGTTCTTCGCGATCCGCACCGACCTGGAGGCGGAGCTGCGCCAGCAGCTCGCGGCCCGCGCGACTACGGTCGAGCACGAAGCTCGCAGCTACCACGGGCACCTGCCTGAGCAGTGGGTCCCGCCGCACTCGGACCGCTTCGGCGTCTCCACGCCCTACACCCAGGTGATCACGGCCTCCGGCGCCACGTGGGCGCCGGACGGTGACCTCGGCCTGCTCACGCCGGACGCCGACGACATCGCCGTGGCGGCGGGGCACAGCCCCGCGTTCTACGAGGACACCAAGGTCGGCGGGGTACGGGCCGTCGTGTACACGGTGCCCATCGCGCCCGGCCTGGCCGCGCAGCTGGCCGCGCCACTAGACGCGACCGACGTGCAGGTGGCCAGCGTCGGCGCGACCCTGGCCGCACTCAGCGTCATCGGCGTGATGATCGCCACAGTGCTCGGCTGGGCGGTCGCCAGGGCCGGGCTCGCCCCCGTCGCCCGGCTCGCCAGCGTCGCCGAGCAGGTGACCACGACCGGTGACGCGGGCAGGCGGGTGGAAGTCCACCGCCGTGACGAGCTCGGCCGGCTCGCCGCGACCTTCAACAGCATGCTGAGCGCCCTCCAGCGGTCGCTGGCCGCCCAGCGGCAGCTGGTCAGCGACGCCAGCCACGAGTTGCGCACCCCTCTTGCCAGCCTGCGGGTCAACGTCGAGCTGCTCGCCGACGACCCCGGCATGTCCGAGGCGGAGCGCAAGGAGGTCCTCGCCCGCGTCGTCGACCAGGTGGCGGAGCTCAGCCGGCTGGTCGCCAGCGTCACCGAACTCGCACGCGGCGAGCCGCCCTCGGCCAGTCAGGACGAAGTCCGGCTCGACGAGGTGACCGCCGCGGCTCTGGAGGCGGCGCGGCGGGACTGGCCCCAGACAGTGTTCAGCGCCGAACTG
>Ga0335073_10009566_pt1 | contig 13603 bp, 21 predicted proteins | sample Lox_Sample_22_FD_207093 | JGI IMG/M metagenome (GOLD analysis project Ga0335073, IMG submission 207093) | Soil microbial communities from Loxahatchee National Wildlife Refuge, Florida, United States - Lox_Sample_2.2 | ecosystem: Environmental > Terrestrial > Soil > Wetlands | place: USA...
ATGGAGGGGAATCCTGTATAAAGAGTTTCATACGGAAACATCCCAGTATTTTCAATCAAAAGGAGAATCCAATGACGTGTCTTACGTATAATCCTCTGACATCGCAACTAAGTTAGACCTCTGGGCTTGAATCTGGATCCCATGCAAGAATACGTAGATCGACTTCTTGGACAATTAGATGGCCAAACTCGAATCGCGGATCGCGTTTTCAGATCTCCTTCACAAGTAATGAGTGCTTTCACTAAACAAGTTTTGGAGAAAGTGTTGATGGAATATGCTACGGACATTATTGATCGAACTAGACAAGCTGGGGAGGTTGAGACGTATCTCAAGGCTGTGGTTGGAACATACCATCAATGTCGAAGATTAGTGGTCTACCTCAATAAACCGAAAGATGCAACATCAGCATTTCGAAGAGATTTATCCGATTATTTGGATGAACTATTTATACCTCAAATAGAGCCCTATCTACGAGTAGAATCGGACCATTACAGAAAATGTTCTGATACAGTCGTAGACTCATGGAAAAAGAAGGTTCATCCCCTTAATCAATTGTTCTAACGTCAGATCGCCGACGAAGCAAACGATTTTGAATCTGCAATACGCGGTAACATTATCCGCGAAAACGACAAATCCAACTTCCTCGCCTCATTCAAAAAGGTCATTCTCCTACCAGTAACAGTATTACCTACTCTCCCCTTTCCAGGAACCCACAATCGTACCTCAAGTCAAGCCGGAAAAAACTTGACTCCCGCCCAATCCAGCACCCCACAACGCTCAATAACGCCATCAAATTGGGAAGATCCTTCTGTCTCCCAAACACCAACTTCTAACGGTTTGCAAATGACCGAATTAGCAGCCCAAACAGCAATCCTGAATTCGCGTCTCGAACGCATAAAAACACTATTCAGCATTGAGGTAGCCTTACAATTAATCCATATGGGCAAAGAAACTCTCGAACGCATCAAATCATTTAAGCACCTTCCAGGCGCAGTAGGCGAGAAAGTCCAAGATGCGAGTGAAAATGCTTTTGTCACGTTACTTGTTGCATTGGGACAGAATCATATTCAACCTGGTTTTGAACAAGCTTTGGAGCATTTATCGCAACATAAACCATATGATGAGACTGAGGGGCAGGATACTGTGGGACCACTATTGACGTTCCTTGAGTTGGTGCATATTGGAGATTTGATTCAACAGATGGTAGATGTCTTTTTCAATCAAGAAGTTGTATGTCTCCCGTTCTTGAGTAGAACTGATGGTAGGCTGGTTTGATAGATCGAACTGATTTTCTTAATCCTGTGGTCAAAGAGAAGAAAAACTTTGAACAAAAGATTATAGATGGGTATGTTGCTATGGGACTAAACAAAGGGATTGACGTACTCAACTCTTTTTGAGGGAGATCTGACAAGCTAGGTATTGATGGAACAAGTCGATCATATATTTGCAACTAAGCAAATGGCTTCAGATTATTGTCCTCCGCCGGTCGCAGTGACAGGATACATGAATGCGAATTTGGATCCTACGCCTACAGCCACATCTGTCGTAAATTGTCTTAAAACTCATACAAAGCTTCTTCAAGGGAGTACAGATAAATCCATCCTCGACGTCTTCTTCGCAGAAGTCGGTCTTCGTTTCTTTGGGGCAATATGCAAACATGTCAAACTGCAACGAATCAGTTCAGACGGTGCAATCAGATTAATCTCGTATCCTCCCTCCTCTACCTTTCAAATTCACTAACTTGATAAAGTGACTTCAATCTCTTCCACAATTACGCATCATCGCTTCGTCAGATAAGAATAATGCCCTACTTTACAGCCTTAAAGGAAGTAGGCCACATATTCATCATAGAAGAAGGCCATGGCAAGGAAGTAGCCTCAGTGGTGACCGACGTAATTCGTTTCGAGGGGATATTTAGACCGGAAGAAGTATATGAGTTTGTACAGTGCCGAGCGGACTGGTTGAGGATCAAACGAGACGTGGAAAAGGCGTTGTTTGGATTGGGAAAGGATGATTGTGTGGTTATGTGATACCCGATTAAGAGCCTTCATTTATCGTTATCATAGCTGGAGTCTTTTCATAGTAAGTTTTGTAAACTTGAGACTGATTCGTCTGTTTCTCTTCTTGATCCGAGGCATGCTGTCGTTCGGTTGTATGCTCATTTTTGTTTTGGTTCCTGCTGTTCCTGTCTCACTTTGTCCGGTTCGTACCCCAAATTCCTCAACGAATCCCTCAGCATCAGTCCCCTTATCATCAGCAACCGCACAAAATGAAGTTTGAGAGTACCGATCCATTCGACACTCCAGATAATTCTTCGACTCCTCTCTACATTTCGAATTATCATTCTTCGCCTTCTTCATACAATCGAGATACATTCTCATGGACAAACTACATTCTCCATCATGGTCTAATGGAAATGATCCCTTTTCAGGTGGTCTTGGAGTGGGTTGTTTCTGCGAGAACGACATGAAATAAAGTTCCAGAGGATCTGCGAGATTTTCAGAAATTTCGTCTCGGATAACAGTCCCGCGAGTCGGAGTTCCATCCATAGCGGACAATGGGGAGAGATGACGACCACCACCATTCAAAAAGGAGAAAACATAGTCATGGAGAGGAAGGAGAGAGGAGGCGTACTGATAAATTACCATTCGATGCGAAACAGATAACAAAGGATGACATGGAGGAATACAGACCGGTCTTTAAGCGGTACCTTAAGGAACGCAAGGATATCCATATCGATGACCTTTCTTCCTCAGAGGCTTATGCCCGGTTTAAATCTTTTCTGCATAAATGGTAAGAGTATCTCAGCTCCTCATACTTATAATAGGAATGGAGGAGATCTCCCATCAAAGTATTATGATCCAGGACTAAATCATCGACATGGAAAGTCGCATGACCGCGTAAACGAAGACCCAAAAAGTAGACGCCTATATGACGAAGAACCCAAAAAGGGAAATGGAATATATTCTTCATTGAAGGAAGAAGTTGTCGGTCCTGCTCTCCCGACACCAGAAGACCTTCAACTCCGAAAGGAGCAACTCCTCGAGGACCTAGAAGATGCTGAACGTTTCCGCAAAGCAACCTTGAAATCGCAACGCAAACTCGAAAAAGAGCGTCTAGAAGAACTTGTCCCTCGCGCAGATGCTGGAACCCGTGAACGCAAATTAGAAAAACGAGCAGAAATCAAAGCTGTGCATCGCTCTTTCCGAGACAAAAGTCCTGAGATTACAGTGAGTGACGATATGTTGATGGGAGGAGATGATATCAAGGCCGATTTACTGAGGCAGAAGAAGATTGAACAGGAACGGGAGGCGAGGAGGGATGAGAATTATAGACTTAAGGAGGCGGAGAGATTACAGCGGCAAAGTGAAATGAATAGGAGGGAACAGGGTACGATGGATATGTTGAAGAAATTGGCTCAGGAACGATATGGGAGCAGTGGCAATTCAGGATTATGATGCTTTTGATGAATGCACCTCATATTGCTGTAATGACACTTCGGCATGCTGTATACTAGAAATCTTGAGGTTGGTTGGGAAATCCTTCTATGTCTTCTGCAATTGCGTCTTTCGATTTTGAGATGCGTATGATTTCCCATGACAACGTTCGCCGTCCTTCCTCAATGTCCTTTGACCAGCAACTCAGCGCTGCCCAGACTTTTTGTTTGTCGCTGTATGTAAGTCACCAAAGAAGCTCAAGTTATTACTCTTTGTGTATTCTAATCCAGCATTCCATTCCCTTGCAATGGAGCAGGGTGATGTTAATCGCAGAACCGAATAGGCCTTGGTGGATTGTCAGTGCCGAAGTAATGTAGGCGATAAAACTGATTCGGTCAGGATCAGGGTCATTGACAGAAGGAGGATGATAAAGTCTACAGCATTAGACGGGAAATTCAGTGAAGAGCAGATACAATTTGATCCTCATATACACGACATCTTTGTCATTTTCAAACTCCGAAGCATCTTCGCTTCTCTCAGCAGTCATCGCATTGTCAATATCCACTATCCTTGCCCAACTCTGGAACAACGCAATCCAAATTTCTTCGCAACGAATTTGATGTCGATTGATCGCAACTGTCACAACGTTTATGACTGTTCGATATGGCGTGGAGTGCCAGCTTCTGAAGTCAACTGAAGGTGACGCATGCTCTCCACGCAACTGAACTGATCAACGAAAAAAACTCGAACCAGGCACTAACTCCTGAACCTCCTCAACGCATCATGTCCCAAGAAGAAAAGCTGCAACAATTCCAAAACTTGACTCGCACTCCAGAGCACATCGCACGGGCTTTCCTCGAAGACGCAAATTGGGATTTCCAAGTACGTTTCCCACGATACCTTTCTAATCGATACTAGACTGCAGTTGAATCGTTCTTTGATCCAGATAATCGACATCAGGAAGATGATGAAGAGGATGGCGATGAACAAGCATGGGGTCATCCACCCCCTCTCCCGTCTGGATCTCGTACAGGGTATTTCTACTTTATACCACGTTGAATCGAAACTGACAATTAGTGCGCCAGGAAATATCAATACTGCACCTAGCAGATTTGCCACATTAGGAGATGTCAATCGAGATGACGACGACGAAGACGAAGGCCGTCAGAATTACTTTGCAGGAGGAGAAAAATCGTATCTCACCCTTCCCCATTTACGTTTGTACACAGACTAATTAAAGGGGCATCTCAATTCAGAATCCAAATCAATCAAATGCCCAAGATGAAGTTCGTAATATCCTCAGAACAGCAATGAATCCACCTGCTCCAACAACATCAGCACCTACAGGCCCAATACCCACTCGCTTCACAGGAACAGGGTACACTTTAGGTTCTGACACAGCTCCCTCAGTTCCCGTAACGCAACGTTCAGGACCACGTGCTCCCGAGGGTCCTGTCCGTCGACGTCTCACATTATACAGGAATGGATTTACAATTGAAGATGGTCCGCTATATCCGTTTTCGGATCCTGAGAGTGTGGAGATTCTAAGAGAGATTAGAATGGGACGGGTGCCGAAACATGTTGCTGGTGTGGAGAGGGGAGAGGATGTGGAGATGGTCCTTGATAATCGTGAACATGAGGAATATACCCCGCCTAAACGAGTTCGTGGATTTCATGGACATGGAAATAGACTTGGAAGGTATATTTCTGAGATGATCTGAAGTTAACTTTTAGTGCGGTTCCTGGAGAACCTGTTACTGTCACTCCTCCACCTCCTCCTCCGACTACAACAAGTGCCTCAACACAGCCTGCTCAACCAACTCCGAATATTGATCCATCTCAACCACAAACTACGATTCAATTACGTCTCGCTGATGGAACCAGAATCGTTACTCAATTCAATTTGTCTTCGACAATGGAGGATGTATATTCCTTTGTAGGACGAGCTCGACCAACTCAAGGCCGAGCATTTGTCTTGCAAACCATCTTTCCTACAAGAGTCCTTGAAAGAGGCCCCAAGACAATCGAACAAGAAGGTTTGAAAAGCGGTACGATCGTGATGAGATGGGCGTGATTCTTCAACTTATAAAGAGATTAGCGGAGACTAGCATCAATTGGCATTGGATATAACAAATCTTTTTTCATTGTTTCCCTAAACTCCGTCTATTATTCATTATATTTGACAGTTATATCCAATTCCTTCCATCGTTTCAGTATTTCGTCCTTTGTTTTGGCATCAACAGTTTTAGCGGCCTCTCGAGCTTCCTTCCTGCGCTGCCCAATAATCATATCATCCTGTTTCATGTGCAAAACATTTTGCACCTCTTTCCAAACACCTTGTGTAATTCTGGCAGGAACTGCATAACAAGCGCCATATCCCTTAGCATACATCCCGGCAACTCCCTTGGCGGCACCCTTTATAAGTCCCATTCCGCCCTCCTTCTGCGCACCCAGAATAGGTTGTTCTATAACACTTCTTCCTGCATCACCGAGACCATAAGTGAATCCCTTTGCAGCTTCTATTAAGCCAGAGCCTATACCTGTTACCTTTCCTCCTTTGCGAACATTTGTGTCGCCGTATAACTTGGGGATGTTTTGGAAACCTTGTTGAAGTGATACATTCATTTCAGATGTAGCTTTTAGCGGGAACGTGGTCAGATCGATTACTCCGCCAGGAGGATTTGTAGGAAGCTTTGCTAAACCTCTCCCTAAATCCACACCAGATCCAATAGCCGCCGAAATGGAACCAGTAACAGGATCCCACTACCATCAACTCCAATCTTAAGGGATTCAAACCTGCTGGTTCTCGGTATCATATTCCTTATATCGTAAAAGTTTCATCTTTCTCAAATCCAACTTCCTCTCCCTCTCCAAAAGACCAGCAACAACACCACTCACACCCCGTCCACTAGAAACCTCCCAAACAGCAACCCGTTGCCCTAAAACCAAACACCTCATCCTCATCAAAGGCAACAAAGAATAAAACCCCTCAACAGCCCTCTCAACTCCATTCTCCCTCCTAATCTTCTTTCCCACCTCCTCCGCCTTCATTCTCACTCCATCTTCAAGCAAAACTTTAATCCCCTCCTTCAACTTATTCCCATCCAACTCCTTAAAAGGAATCGGCTCCGGTCCCGCTCCAGCACGAAAAACCATATCCCCCCAAAACCCTTGGTCTCCGAAAAACGGCACGATAAAAGTCGGTTTACCGCATTTTAAACCAATTGCAGTGGTTCCTGCTCCTCCATGGTGAATTACAGCCCGTACTTTAGGGAAGAGCCAATCGTGTGGGACGTTTTCGAGGAAAAATATGTTTTTGGGAGGATTGGCGATGGTGAGGCCGCCCCAGCCTTTGGATATTAGGAAGTTTATTTTGGGGAGGGTGGTGAGTGTTGACAAAAGGAGGTTTGTGAGGGAAGTTGGATCGTCTAGGACTATTGAGCCGAAACCTATGTAGATGGGGGGATCTCCTGAGGAGAGGAATTGTTCTAGATCTGGGGCAGGTTTGTAGTTTGGTTGGGAATGGAAAAAGAAGCCTGAGATATCTATTGTTAGGTGATTTGGGGTTGGGGAGATACTTATTTCGTCGCCCCAGTTTAGGGGTTTGGGAATTAGAGAGGGAGACCAAGTGTATGTGTGCGGAACTTTAAGGGTGTTGAGGAGACAGATGCCCATCTATCTCGATTAGAAAGAGCGTGAGATGGAGTTTATACGGTGAAAGCAATTTCATCTAATCCAAGTGTTCGTCGTCGAAATCTGTTCACCAGATCTCCCAATCTGACGTCAGATATATAGCAGAAGGACATTACCCCTGCCATGTCAAGGCTTCGACGAGAATATAAGACAAATAATTGGTAACCCGAGGTTCTGCATTTGAACTCTGAATATTAGCCAACGGATGCGAGAACGTCATGGTGGGACTCCTATATGTTACTCATTACCTCCACAAAGGAAGCATACCATGGCATTGTGAACACAATCCATAGAGGGATACTAAGTCGTTCCGCACAATGAACATGTGCAAAACTCGGCGGATTGGCAATAATTGCATCGGCAATGAAATCTCCTTCAATGCAAGAGCGCCAACATCCTTCAATCATCTCATACATCATTTTTCGTCTTTTTCCAATCTCTCCGCTTCGAAGACTCTCAAACCTTGGTATCAGAGAGGGATTACGAACCATATACTATTTTTAGACGGGTAGAATATGGATAAAATACAGACATGAGTTCAGCGGGATCTCCCCCGATCGAAAAGAATTCCAATCCGACATCTTCCACAAACTCTTTGAAGGTAGGATGCGTCGCAATTCGTATCCTATGTCCATACTTTTGTAATTCCTTCCCCAAGGCAATGAATGGTTGTATATCTCCTCTGGATCCAATAACCTGCACAACGATGTTCATTGCAGGTGGGTTCCTGAAATTCGTTTCGTCACGATCAGGAAAGAACTCAGGATCGAGTTTCAATTTGTCTGGTTGCACTTCCTCTGGTTTCGGAAGAAACATATTTAGCTTGTCTGTTTTGGCGTTGATGTTGAGATTGATTCGACCGTCATCTCCGATTTCGGCGGTGGCCTTGAAATCATCAGTTTGCGATTCGACATCGTTCGGAGGTTCAAGATGCGCTTGTTCGTCCAACGACATATCCTGCGGTTCTTCAGGAGGCATTTCCTCTTTACCTTTGTCCCCCGAGTTTTCACTTTGCTCTTCGCTGGTCCGGTCCTCGTTGTGAGAGTTGTCTGTCATGGTGATTGTTGACGATGGCTCAGAGTTGCGTCGGTTGCGTCGGTAAACTTGTTTGTTCGTGACGAGAACCAAGGAAAAGCGGTCATTCCAGCCAATGACGTCGTTCGCATCTCATCGCATCAGCCCAAAACATTAGCGGCGATCTTTTGACAGATGACCACTTCAAATTTCACGAGCTTAAGCCACAGAGCGAGCCCGTTGCGTATCCTTCTTATGTGAGTTCCTTGTTCACAAATATCTTTCCATTCTAAGGTATCTGAGCCTGGATCGAACGTTGCGGACACCACTTGCGACGAATTCAAGTTGACGAACCTCAAGCCATGACAAAATTTGTTGCTCGGACGCTTTTCAGTGGTCCTCGTTTAAATGGGGGGGACGTTCCGTTCACCTGGAGAAATAGATTGAAATTGGATTAGAGTTGATAGCTAGAGAACTAAGGGAGTGGACTAAGCTAATATGGACTTGAGTTAGATATGTACATTCATTTCTAACGGGACTTTCACAGACCCTGATTCCGTGACTAACCATGGTATTCCGGGGATCTTTCTGACTCTGAATCCTCTTTATCTCTAATCAGCAGTAACCAAATCACTCATACCAAAGACAAAGCTAGACAAAGCCCCAATTCCAACGGCCAGAACTCGTCCAGTGGACGTCATGCTATCCAACCCGACGAGATTATTCCATCTGACCTGCAAGTCCATCGGCAAAATCGAGAGTCCGATAGCAGCACATCGCGAGAGTGCGCCAAAAATTTAGGGAACGTAATTGAAAAAGGCATAATCTTGCATAAAATCCGACAACACAAGAGTTTGGAATTTAGATTGCCATGCAGCGATCCACATTGGAAATTTCCTCAGGTCAAATGTGGTACTCTGGCGGCGATCTTCGGAGGGGCCGACAGGCGACGGTCCCTCAGCGGCCTGAGATTCCCCGCACTGGATTCTCGTCGAGACATTCATTGGTTGCCACTGCAGTTTCTGTTTACGACAAACAGTCGAGAACTTTCTCTTCCCAGCAAAATAGAGTTTGGGGTCGGCCTTTTAGCAACATTAAGTTCTGTCACACAGTGTTTACACAGTAATCCAAGGAAACAAGGTTACTAGTTGTCGAGATGCACAGACGCTTCGCCTCCAGATATTCATTGCAGCCATCCAGGTTGCAACAACCTCTTCACAAGATCCTATGGAACTCGTAGACACCGTTGACGCAAATTATAGTCAGACGGCAGAGATTTCAGAAACCGAGGACACTCTCGAGGGTGCAGTAGTAGGCGAGGCTTCGACCCTGGCCCCAAAGGTGATTCCCACATTATGTCTCAGCTCCTAATTTTGAGCCTCCAGAAGACGACACTTCCACTTCGAATGACATTGAACTCCGTCGGCAATCAACCCCAGAAACCGCGAATCGCAATTGCGACCTACATTCTCCCGCCGAGTCTCTTGAAGAACACACCACGACTCTGCCTGCAACAAGCGATCCTAATTCCGATGCTGATCAGGGATCTGGCGGTGCAGAAGGACCAGGAGACAGTGGCATACATTCGGCTGAGACCCCTGAAGTTCAAGGGACGAGTACTGAAGAAACGGAGGAAGTGGGCAGCAGAACCGAAGCCCAAGATATAGAAAGTCCTTCTCCCAGCGCATCGAGTCTTCCGACCGTCGAGGACGCCGAACCAGAACCGCAGAAACAACTCAATTTGCTTTCATTGCGTTTCTCTCGAAATTATGAACTCTGGCAGGCTTTCGGCTGGGCAGTGGTCAGTGCTAGTCTTTATTTAATGTATTGGTTCGGCTTGGTCTATCCCAAACAAGCATTGCAGTGGCTCCGGGTCCTGGATGGTGAATGGAACTTATTTTTCATTGCTTTAACGGGAACCATCACATCCAATATTCTCATGTCGTTCATTCTCACATCCTTCGAGAAATTAAGATGGAAGCTGACTCTTCGTGATGAAGGCGTTCCACTCCTCACTTTCATGATATTCTCTCGACATACCCATTGGTGGACACTGGTCAAATTTCTCGGTGCCCCAAGACGCTCGAAACCGCATATTGGCAGAGGCATCGACTGGATCAAGTCCTTCATGGAACCCTTCCGACTGTACTCGCTTTTTCGGTATGTCTTCTTCTTACGCCTTTTTAATGATCACTAGGCTCACACTGTGGGCTGTCGCTCTGTCGTTGACAGTCATTCTATGCGCAGATATGGATATCAACCCCCTATATCTCAAGAAGGGTAACATATTTCCTCACCATGGAGGGACCATCGCTGTCAATTTTTCACTGTACTATGCTGACTCAGATGCCATCGACAAGCAACTACTTGCGGGACGTATACTTGGAGCTGCCCACTCTGGTTCCGGTGGAATGGGAAAATCCCTTGTCCTTCAGGAAGTCGAGTACCTTCCTCAGACGAAAGATCCAAAATTCAGGCGCCTTTATAAAGGGAACCTTTTACCTGTAATTGTGGATTACAGTCTCAATGAGATCCGAAAATTAAACGCCACGAGCCAAGATTTTGTCACCTCGTATCGTGCGCCGTTTTACGGAGTGGAAGTATTGGAAACACCTGATCACATCTCCACTTCACCAAGAATTTATGGATGTGGGACCAGGGCGGTAATTGTCAGCGCAGAGAATAGTAATAGCTCAGAGTGGATGCTGGCAGGTACATTGAGCTTTACCCAACTTTATTAACCGAGATCAATTAGGATACGGCGCTATCGATTATGTTTACAAAAAGGAACCAGATGGGGAGGGCCGATGGGCAAGCGAACTTCACTCTACTGTCGGCTTTCACATTCGGATCAGGCAGTATTTTGCAGATATGACTTTTCCGTTGTTACAGTTCGCAGCCCCAGTCTTAATTGAGAATGTTATTAAAGGCAATTATATCCACATGCCAGGACTCGACTATCAAGAGGTCCTGAGCCTACTCTATCCGAAGAGCAACGGTCCATCCCTTACCGTGGATACCGCAGCCTGTCAACTCTATCTGATTGCCGACAGCCTAATGCGAAATCCAGTTCACCCGACCATATGGGAATTGTATCTTTTGCCGTTCCTCGCACAGCAAAATGGCTATTACAAAGAAGACCATCGGGCGATACTTGAAACCTCGATTGTTCGACAAAGTTACCAGGTCTCGGCAAACATCAGATTGATATGGCTTTTCTTTGCTCTGAGTTTGAGTGTGGTGCTTTGCTGCACTGTGATATCCTATTTCGCCGGATCCACGATTCCCGAAACCACGGAGTTCCCAGAATTCGATCTCGGCAGTAAATTCAAAGGCACCGATCAAGAAGGAATCAACAAATTTGCCAAAATTTCTCGACTGATTCAAGGCGATGATAAGAATCCCCCTGAAAAGACTGAAATCAGAAACCTTCCAAAGACTTTGGCTGGGTATACTGTCAGGGTACAAAGTGAGGATCAATGGGTTGATACGGAAAACCGTAGGACCGGAGCCTATGTACTAGGCGTTACTCACGAGCCTGTCTAAACTATTTATTGCCAATTCTCCCGAAACAGCAAGAATATCCAACTACGCTGCTCTATCACTTTCTGCGGAGACAGTAAAGAAAAGGACCTGTGTCAATGTACTTACATACTCCAACTTTTCGGAAGCATGTGAAAGTGAAGATTTGAAGATTCCACATATGGACGTGTCAACGTTTTATCGATGCACTCATGCAAGAGTCGTGATGAGAAGCATGAGGAGGTTTCTGCAAACGCTCGAATGAAACCGCAGTTTGTATGCTCATCTGCAACTCCATTAACTCTACCAGTTTCGATAAACCACATGTTCCACATGTGAGAAGCTCATCGACGTCTCCCACTCGTCTACATCCCATTGCGTCAAAACCATCAACATCTCCACTTCGGCTCCTTTCCATCCATCCGTCTTCCTCTAACTAAGTATATATACCGTCACCTCTTCTCGGCAATTTTCCAAGCCCCCAGGACTATGGCGACGAGCACCTCAGAAGTACGACGGTCAGTCGTCTGGCTAGATCTCGAACGTCGCTATCTAGGACCTCCTAAAAGCTCTTCAGCGCGGCCTCACACACTTACCTCCATGACAGCCTCAACAACAACAGATTTGGAATCACCCACTTCATCTCGTTATTCAACTTCCTTCTTTGGTTCTGGCACAGAACGCGAAATCCCTAAATCACCATTACCCTGGTTTGATTTGCGAAGTGAAGGGTCAGTTGCGGGCACCGAGAAAGAAGAAGAAAGAACTTCGGGATACGGTGCAAGTCCAGATTTTCGGGAAGACTCAATATATGATGCCTATTTTGTAGGACCAGATCCTGAGCAGAGTATCAGTTCGAGGAGTATGGGAAGTGCGACTGAAGCTTTGGAAATTGCTGCTGGATATGAGAAACCTGATGTAGTGCATTCTACCATCCATTCGGAAACGACGAGATCATTTGTGAAAGATGAGAGTGTGGTTGCGATTGATGAGTATCCTTCTGGATTCAAGTTCTTTGTCATTGTTGTCTCGTTGGCGATGAATACGTTTTCCATTGCTCTGGATCGAATGGTCGTTTTAACAATAATGTACTTCTCCCCATTCATCTCATGTCTTTGTCAGGCCAGGACTAATTGGTTTTAGACCCACTATCTCAAATGACTTCCAATCCTTTGCAGATGCAAGTTGGTATTCATCATCCTACTTTCTAGCGGCAGCCGTCCTCCAACCAACTTGGTTCAAGATATTTCAAATATTCCACATCAAACGGCTATACATCGTCTTAATGCTACTATTCACAATCGGCCTCCTGATCTCAGCGCTGGCACCTAATAGTCCGGTCTTCATTCTGGGAAGATCTATTGCAGGGTTTGCAGCTTCCGGAGTGTCTGCAGGTAGTTTAAGTATTGTTGCCCACTGTCTACCTGCCAGACATAGAACGTGTATCACCGCTACTTTCGGTGGTTTGTATGGGGTACGTTCTCTGTTCCCTTCTATTGAGGACCTCAGATGTTGATGATAGATTGCAATCTTTGTTGCACCTATTATTGGCGGTGCATTTACAGTTTCAAGTTTAACTTGGCGATGGTCCTTTTACGTCAATATTCCCGCCATCGTCGTCGCTACACTTGTAATCATTCTCTTGCTCAATAATCCCCATCAAGAATCTGCCACACAACAAACTCTGCTTCAACAACTGGGACAACTCGACTGGATGGGTCCATTGGCATTCATCCCCGCAATGTTGTTCCTTCTAATAGCATTACAACAAGGAAACACCATCCGTGCGTGGACATCGCCTTTAGTTCTCGCATTCCTCATCATTTCACCTATCCTCTTCTACGTATGGCTCTTGACACAACATCGACAGGGCGCTGGAGCAAGTATCCCCTTCAACATCCTAATACAAAGAACAATCTTCTCGTCGTGTCTCTTTT
>Ga0335073_10009567_pt1 | contig 13603 bp, 19 predicted proteins | sample Lox_Sample_22_FD_207093 | JGI IMG/M metagenome (GOLD analysis project Ga0335073, IMG submission 207093) | Soil microbial communities from Loxahatchee National Wildlife Refuge, Florida, United States - Lox_Sample_2.2 | ecosystem: Environmental > Terrestrial > Soil > Wetlands | place: USA...
GCAGAAGAAGGCTGATCGGACCGGCAACCTTGCGACAGCCGTGGGAGCTGTCGCCGCACTGACAACTGCTTTCTTGTTGGGCCCCATCCGACGATCGGATGATCCACGAGTTCCACAGGTCGTGGATTCCGGAGCTCTGGCTGAATCCCTGAAAGGGCCAGCCCCCTGCGTTGTGATACTTGGTGGCCGCCCAGATGGCACCAGCAGTATCACGCCGATCGCCGGACGCGATGAACTCGATGCGAAAGTGTCGTCTCGCTCGATTTGCTTGATCGCTTCTTGACGATCGAGCGCTTCGCGGCCGGCTGGACCGTCCGGCTCCAGTCCTGGCAATCGCTGTTCCTCAAACGTTTCAGGCGTTCCGGCACCCCCCTTTCCTATGAGGATGCTTCTCCTGACTGGGCATTCGACCTATCACTTACAGCGTGGGCGATCGAGGTCGGGCCGGACAGAATTGGAAGTCACCCCACGGATGCGCCCGGCCGTTGCGCACTCATACCCGCTTGACTACCGCGTACCAGATCCGGTCGGCGACCTGCTCGATCCCGTCTCCGATTCGGGCGTACCGGCGATAGAGTTCGCGCCTCCCCATCACCTCACGCAAGTCGCTCGCGCGGAGCAGTTCGGACATAGCGACGCGATACTTTCGCTCCATCAGCCGTTGCTGGTGAATGGCCGAGTCGGCGGCATCCGTCGCCGCGTCGGGATGGCTTGCCAGGTTCGGGAACGCCTCCGCCAGGCACTGGACACCATGGAGGGCCAGGTGGGACATCTCGGCCATGGATGCGTCTGGGGCCATACCGAGAATCTCGGCTTCTCGCACCACATTCTTGGCCTGATTCAAGATGCTGTCGAGAAGCTCGGATAGCTCGAAGAGGTCCTCAGGCTCTATGGGCGTCGTGAAGGCTTGGCGAAGGACTGTCACGACCCCCCTCCGGGCCTTGTCGGCGGCGTGCTCCAACGCTCGCACCCGCTGCGCCTGGCTGCTATCGCCGCTTGCCCAAAGGTCGAAGGCCTCGAGGCCCTGTACGGTCACCCGGGCTTGGCCGACCAGCAGTCCCACCACGTCTGGGCTGTCGCGCAGGAACCAACGCAGTCTCATGGCTCGACGATCCCCATCAGCTGATCGCCCTCCAAGCTGGCAAGGCCACGGCGGCGAGGACTGCGCTCACCGGAAGAGTCACCAACCAGGCGAACCCGATTTCAGCCACAACCCTCCAACGTACGTGACGCCACCGCTCACCCACCCCCACTCCGACGACGGCCGGGGCCACCACGTCGGTGGTGCTGATCGGGGCGCCAACTAGCGAAGCCACGAAGACTATGAACGAGGCGCTGCCTTGACTGATCAGCCCTTCGAGAGACCGCAGCGGGTAGATACCTCTCCCCAGCGTGCGCACCACCGGCCAGCCCCCCAAGGACGTCCCGATGGCGAGAGTGGCTGCGGACGTCAGCACCACCCACAACGGAACCGAGAAGTGCGGGGTCCGCCCCTCGGCGAGCAGGGCGAGGGCGAGAAGGCCCATGGTCTTCTGGGCGTCGTTCGATCCGTGAGCAAAGGATAGGGCGGCGGTGGTGAGGACCTGGGCCCGGCGGATGGGCTTCATGACTGCCCGAGACGCTCGGCGCAATGCCCGTTGGGCCACAACGAGGGCGAGCAACGTCAGTGGAACGGCCGCCGCGGTCGAGATTACAAGCCACAACAGCGATCCGATCACTCCAACCGGACGTATTCCGTCCAGGCCTCCCCAGTTCACTGTACTGGTACCGCCGCCGGCTAGGGCCGCGCCTGTTAGAGCACCAACCAAGCAGTGTCCCGAGCTGCACGGTATGCCGAGCCGCAAGGTCACGAGACTCCAGATGAGCGCTCCGGTTATCGCGGCGCCGAGCACATAATCGAGGTCCTGTTTCGGAACCGAGATGATGCTGGCGATCGTCGCGGCCACCGCCGTTCCGATGGCGAGTGCTCCGGCCACGTGGCAGAGAGCGGAGAGGAATATGGCACTCCTCGGACGCATGGAGCGCGTCACAATCGGGGCCGCGATCGCGTTGCCGGCGTCGTGAACCCCGTTGGTGAGCCCGAACGCGATGCCGAGCACGACCAGCGCTACCAGCATCCGCCTACTCGGACAGTCACAAAGCTACCAGCGACGATCCCGCTCCTGGTACTGCTGCTTCGTCTCGGCTCGGATCATCGACCGTTCGAGCCGCCGGCCCAGGGCGGCCCGCCGGAGGACCTCGGCCGCGGCACTGAGCGGAACGAGCCCCCCAATGGTGACGCTCATCAAAGTCATTTACGGCTCCCTTCGAACCTGTGGCCGAACCCAGCGAGGCCCACAAGGCTGACCACGCTCGACATCTTCATCGCCCCAGAGTCGCAGCTGCCGTCAGCCGTGACCAGGGACGAAAGTCCTGAAGCTACTTGGGCCGCTATCCGCCCCCTCGGTGAACCCACGGTCGATCGTGGGGCGGTTCGAGGCTGGGCTGGTGATAGTGCGACTCGGGTGCGGACTCGGCGATCGTGCCGCGACGACAGTGAGTCTCCTCCGTTGGCACTTGCGAGCGGCACGCCCGGCACAAGCTGTGCCGAACGTCGCAGTCACTCCCGCAGCGGGAGCAAGACTCCTTCGAGCGGTGCCTCCATTTCCACCAAGGCGCCATGATCGACCTCCTTTCATCTAATGCCATGCTGGCTCTGGGGTCCACTGCCGCGGCAGGGCCTAAGGTCACCTGATGCACGTAGAGTCGCTATCGACCACCATGAGGGATGTGCCGCCACTACGGGAGGATGAGGTGGAATTGCTGACCGTCGCCATTGACAAGCCCGACGACCTGAACGTGATCATCGGCCAGTCCCACTTCATCAAGACCGTCGAGGACCTCCACGAAGCCCTGGCCGGGATCAGCCCGAGCCTGCGCTTTGGGGTAGCTTTTTGCGAGGCGTCGGGATTCTGCCTGGTGCGTCGGTCGGGAAACGACAACGACCTGGTAGACCTGGCGACGCGGAACGCCCAGGCCATTGGGGCCGGCCACTCCTTCGTAGTCTTTCTGCGTAATGGATTCCCGGTGAACGTGCTGAACCAGCTGAAGGCCGTGCCTGAGGTCTGCCACATCTTCTGCGCCACCGCCAATCCGGTGGAAGTGGTCGTTGCCTGCAGCCACATGGGCCGAGGGGTGCTCGGGGTCATCGACGGATCGGTCCCCGCAGGAGTCGAAACCGGCGCCGACGTAGCCGGTGCAAGCAGCTGCTGAGGACCATCGGCTACAAGCTCTGAAGAAGCCCAGAATGGCCCAGTGCGTGGCGGTGATGCTCGGCGGTCAGGCGGCCGAAGCGGTCAGGACGCTCTGGTCGGGTCTGCGGTCGCGCTGGGGACTCGAGCTGTCCCACGCCGAGGCGGCGCCTCACCTCACGTTGGTGGTCGTCGAGCGACTGCGTCAGCCCGAGCAGCTTCGGGTCGGCCTGGCCGCCGTGGCGGCCGAGTGGATGCCCTTCTCAGTGAGCGGAGCAGGCTATGGATTGTTCGTCGGCCACGGGCACGATTCGGCCGTGGTACACCTTGCCTTGACCAGAACGCCGCAGCTATCCGCCTTGCAAGCTGCAGCTGTCACCACCGTCACCGAGTCGGGCGGGCGTCTTCAAGGTCAGAGCGAACCGCGATACTGGCGGCCGCATGTCACACTGGCTGACAGAGAGTTGACTCCTACCCGGGTGGGCCAAGTCATGTCCTACCTGGCCGGGAAAGGGCCGAAGCACTGGACCGTCGAGGTGGACAACATTTCGGTGGTGGCTCCCGACGGCTCGGTCGCCTGCCGGTTACCATTTGATCAGGCTAACTAGGCGAGCTCACGAAGATCGGTGGCCCACCCTGTGTCCTCCCATCCGTGCATCAGGCTGAGGTACATCTCGATTACCGTCTCGCTCCCTGGTGACCCCCGCAGGCGGCCCACCACTCCGACAGCGCACACCGACCAGGCGTCCTCGGGTCCGTCCGCCCGTGGCGCCGCTCTCCAGAGCGACCACGTGTCCGACGAGCTTGCCGGCCAACTCGGCCGAGCCGACGTCGAAGACTATGGTCTCAGCGATGAGAAAGTAGCGGACCACTTGAATCCGTGGTCGCGCCGACCCGGGGTCCGGCCTGGCAATCGATTTTCCCTTCGAACCTGCAGCCGGTGCCCTCGTCTGCAGGTGGACGGACACCGACCGTGGCTTGCTTTCGTTTCGCTGGCGCAATCATCCCGACCACGGCACCAGCGTCCGCAGGCATCGGGTCTTGACACCGCCGGCATCGGGATACAGCACGGGCGCACCGTTCTCTTCTATATGTGAGGACCCGGGCTTCGCCGAGCAGGCGGCCGAGACCGCGGTCGTGCCCGCCCGTGAGCTTCTTAGAGATCACCGCCCGGGTCTCGATGACATCGACCTGGCAGTGTGCAGCGCGGCCGGACCAGTCATGGCGAAGAAAATTGCTATGGAACTCGGGCTTCCTGACGACCGCATGGCCTGATATGACGAAGCCATTGCCACGTTCGTACCTCTGCCTCTTCGAGGGCAAGAACGGTCGAGTGCTGGGCGAACTTGTCAAAGCTCACTCGATGCTCGATCCTGCTCAGCAGGCGGCCGAGTTGCACCCTAACTGCATCTCGATCGAGTTCGCAACGGGCTGGACGGTGCCCGGAGAAGAGATCGCCAGCCGTTAACCGCCACCATCCCTGAACGGCTGACAACACAACGCCCCACTTCTGCTGTCCGAGCAAGTCCAGCAGGAGTGGGGCGTTTCGTGCGTCTACGGCGTCGTAGCTCGACCAAACTACATTGCGTAGTCATGATTAACGAAGAGAATCTCACGAGGTCCATAGGGCTGCTCGACGACAGTACGTCCGTACCAGAGGTGTTGGCGATCGTGGCAGCATTCAACCATGACCTGGAGAGCGGCAGCATCACGAGCGGGCTGCCAGAACGGCTTTTGGAGAAGCTTAAAGAGTGGCTGGACAAGCTGGTGGAGAGGTTACGTGAGCTACTCGCATCGACCGCTCAGTCATTCTCAGTAACAGTCGGAACTCACGTTTCGGTCTCGATCATCTTCGATCTGACCTAAGTCTGTTCAGAAGCTACTGGTGCGGACGGGCTGAAAACCGGGCCCTGTTGTTCGTCAGCCAACGGGGGGCGGCCTGCTCTCGGGGCCTGAGAAGGGGTACCTTTCTTCATTTATACACGTTCTCTCCTGGGCTACTAGGACGGCTTAGCCTGTTCATAAAGGCCAACTCCAAGAAGGAGCGAACGGCCAAGGCGATGGAGAAGCAGGTGAAGCTCCAGAAGCATGCCATGAAGAACGAGCGGGGTGTGCTCCGGCAGCAGGCCCAGCGAGCCAAGGCTCAGCAACAGGTCCAGCGAGCTAACACTGCGGCTCGACCCGTCCAAGCCTCGCCCACGCTCCCAATCGGTGAGGTGAAGCTATATCCGGGCGAGCCCGCAAGCCGTTATCGGGTGTTGGGTCCGCTGTTGGCGGCGCTGGAAACGAGCGACCCAAATGAGTCTCTCGTTGAACAGGCTGACGAGCTATTGAAGGAAAAGGCCTTGAACTTCCGTGCAACGGCCGTTATGAATGTGACCCACGACCGTCAGACTCTGAGCAACGGACAGTGCTCCCTCATGGCGTCAGGGACGATGGTCATTGAGGAACCACAGGACGATTCTGAGATGTCAGTCGAGGATTCAGACATCACGAATCGGCTGCACAGACTCGACCAGCTTCGTCTAGAGAAGGCGATTACCGACGAGGAGTATTCGGCTCAGCGCCAACGGATACTCAACGAGCTTTAGGTTAGCCGAACGTAGGGGACAACTGGCTCTGGTATCCCAGGTCGCCTTAGACGGAGCGGCCCAGCGAGGGTGGAATGGGCGGGGTAATGCCTTCCCCTCCAGCCGGGCTCACTCCGATAGCTCCATCATGGCAGCAGCGGAGCCCAGCCCCCAGGGCCGAATGTCACAAGTTGCCGACCACCGGGGGCGCCCCGCTCTGTACCCACCAGTACACTCCCTTCGGGTTCCCCGCCACCGTTGCGACCAGATTTCGATCGCATCGCTGACGCTCAGCCCGGTCACCCACTTCCGGCCGTGAAGGAGGCGGCAAGCGTGACGTCTATCGAAGAGTCCGACGCTGTCGAACTTCACCAGGCCGTTCTCAACCACGCAAAGGCAGCAAGCTTTGAGATCAGAGCAGCAGCTGACGGAGTCGACGACGAGACACCCGAACGGCTCGCTAGGGCCGCGATGAACTGGACAGAATCGTTCAGATTATCTACTCGGCAGCGCTGAGGTCAGCGGCGCTCAACGGACGGGGCACCTGCAGCAACAACCTGTAGCACTGGTCGACAGAAAGGCTACGCCCACTCCTTAACGTAAGGGACAGATGGCGTTGAGACACGTTCCAAGTCGAGAGCGAGCAAGGCCCTATGTACATCCTGGCTAGCTTCTCCCAGTGATATGACCTGCCTGGAGCCTGCGGCAAGGCTATCCCGGCACAGCTCATCCAGCTTCAGGGCTATCCGCCGAAGATCAGCGGCAACCACGTTCGTTCGATTCTGGATTGTGTCCTCGATGACGTGCGACATGGCATGCTCCCACACTCGATCCTGAACGGAGCAGTCCGGCGAGGTGTCACCGCATGTGGGAGGCAGTGGCGGTCCGTACAGCCGGACTACTCCGAAGGCTTGATCATCGCAGCGCTCAACCCTGGTCGGCAGGGCCGAACGGTTCTGATGGGCGGGGAGCTCTCCCCCAGGCGGGGTGGCCTCCGGGACAACCTGCCGTTGGACTCTAGGAGCGAAACGTTCTCTTGGCGAAGATCTTCGTATGAGGCTGAGAAGGCTTGTCAGTGGTCGTGAGGTTGAGCGTCCAGAGCAGGAGGGCGAGCGGACCCAGAGTCATGTTACGGCCGGCCAGGTCGGCCGAGTGGTGGCTGAAGCCACCGCCCTCGTCGAGGGCACGGTGGCTGACTCGGTGCAATTTGGTTGGCCCCCGCCACCGTGGGCTTGGATCAACAAGCTGGCCCACGCCGACTGGGCCGACATCTGCGACCTCTCGATCAAGCGGCACCGCCTGGTGCGAGTATGGGAAGGAGCCATTTCGTTCCTCGCCGCCGACATGAGAGCACTTGCAGGCACGCCCGAAGGTCTCGTCGAGCTTCAGCGAGGCGCACTGATACCTCTGGAGCTGCGGGTCCTGGCGGGTCGAGTCCAGCCGCCGGAATCGCCGTTGGAACTTGTCGCCATGGTAAGGGCCGAGATGGACAGGTTCCGCTTGAACGATCACGATGACAAGGGACAGTTCTGATGCCTGCCGTCACCGCTTCACGCACCGATAAGGCTCACCACCCGTTCGTCGCAGCCGACAGACCTCCGGAGGACACGTACCCGGTCGATCTGCCCCGCTTACTCCGACTCCAAGGACGGTTAGCGACACTCGTCGCCGAGTTGCGCTCGATACCTAGAGGGTCCATCGGCACGCCCCTACTCTCGCTAGAACTGCGGAAGTTGGTCGACGAAGCTGAAGGCGCCGTACCGACAGAGATGCTCGACGAGCTACATCGGTTCACTTTCCTTTCTCTGACCCACAGAGAGACGGAAAGAGACCTCCGTATCGCCATCACCGCCCTCGAAGCCTGGATCGAAGGTCTTCTCGCCCAGCGCGGCATGGTCATGACCTCACGTCCTGAGACTGGCATAGGGGCTGAAAGCCAATAGCTCCCGTTCGTCCGGCCAGGTTTCAGGCACCCGAAACGGATCGTGACACGGCCGGAAGGCGGCCAGGCAGAGCCGAAAGCCTCTGATGCGCCTCGCCGGAATGCGGCCCGGAGGCGCCCATCCCGCTGAAAAAGGGGAGGCAGCGCCAGGGGTCACGGGAGGTGACCCCTGCACGGCCCAGCGAGTCGGGCTTAAATGGCGCTTACTACGAACACTCCGACGAACAGCACGGCCAGCCACATGATGGCGATTGCTGCTGCGCACTGCATCCCCCAGGAAGCTCCCTCCCTCGGTGCATGCCCTGTCCGCATCATCTCACCTCCCTGAGGCGACCCAGGGGCCTCAGCCCGGCGGGGTCGCCTTCGTGAAGCAGAGCGTCGAGGGCTGCGGATGATACTGGTGACCCGGTGGCCGTCCACAAGGGGCGGAAGGGACAGCCGACCGGGCCACGCTGACAGAGTACCGAGGGCTGTGGACAAGTCTGTGGACAGGTGATGGTTCCCCGGCCGAGGCGAACGGGCTACGTAGGAGGCGAAGTGCGAAGATCTTGGCCTACATCTTGGCCTACAAACAGCGACGTTTCCCCTGTGACGTGTGACCTGGTCATCGCCCTCTCATGGCGGAAAATGCCTACCTAACCAGGACTTTTCCACCAACAGATACATCTCAACGGGCCTCAGTGGGTCCAGTGGTTACGGACTCTTAACACTGTGGCGTTCATTGCTGTCCTAGAGGCGGCCCGGCAGTAGAATCGCCTGTCCGAAGCCCAGAACGTCCTCTTCGTGTGCGGGGCGTCCGGGCTCCTGGTGGCTCCGCCCTGTGCCGACCATGAAGAGATGTATGAGACCAGGAAGGGAATCAGCTAGGTCCGCTCTGAAGCACGGCGGCGATCGCCTGGATCCTGCCCGGTGGTCGAGCAGCCTTCCATGCGAAGGCGAGCCCCACAGGGATCTACCTGGCCTTGGCCGTCAAATAGGAAACAAGACCGTCCGGGGTTATCAACTGTGGGTAGTCGCGCTCGGGTATGTCGATACCCGTCTTCTCGCTGAGACCGATCACGAGATTCAAGAAGTCGATGGAATCCATGTCCAGGGCTTCCTGGATGGTCTGGTCCGGGCCGACATCCTCAATTTCGGCCTCCGGAGCTACCTGATGCAGCACCGCCTTGACCAGGTCCAATGCGTCGTCTCTCGTCATAGCTCCTCCGGGTTGTGCAATAGACGTTCGATCTCAGCGAGGAAGCGGCCGCCTCGGTGGCCATCGCTCGCTCGGTGATCGGCAGACAGCGTGGCGGTGAGGCATGGTCGCACTCCTAGCAGACCGTCCTGCGCCCAGGGCCGATCCGTGATCCTGCCAAAGCCGACCAGCGCGACCTGCGGCGGGTAGATCACTCCGAATACCGACTCCACACCCAGGTCCCCCAGATTCGTGACAGTAATGGTGGGATCGCTCATCTCCGAGCTGCGCAGCGACCCTGAGCGCGCCCGTCCAACCAGATCCCTCAGAGCCTTCATGAGCTCGGACAGGGGCAACTGATCCACGTCGTGAATGGCAGGAGCGATGACTCCACCCTGACGCAGCGAAATGGCTACTCCGACGTGCACCGCCGAGCTGGGCACGAAGGAGTCGTCGATCATGAATCCATTCATCTCGGGCGCGGCGGCCACCGCCCGGCCGACCGCCTTGATCAGCAAAACCGGGAGCACGAGTCGCTCTGCGACGGACCGGTCCAGATTCGTACGTTCGATCCATCCCGCCGCAGTACTCATTTCGATAGTCGTGGACAAGTAGTAGTGCGGGATCTCGCGCTTCGAGCGGGCCATGAGGTTCCCAATGGCCCGTCTCATCGCCGCTTGGCGACCGCGGGCCTCATGTCCCCTGGCCGGCTCTTCTTCCGGTGCCGGCGGCGATCGAGGCACCCGTTGGACTCTGGCCGATGGCTCCGGCCTACTGAGGTCAACTGCGATGACGGCCCCACCCGGTCCAGATCCCCTGACCGTGGACACGTCGACACCCTTCTCGGCGGCGATGCGCCTGGCGAGCGGGGACGCTCGGGACCAGGAGGGCCGGGCCGTCCTGGTCCCGGCGGGGGGTCTGACGGAAGCTGAACCCCTGCGGAGGGCCGTGCCGGTCTCGGCGACCTGCTCGGTTTTCGAGATCTCGAGCTCGGGCTCGGCGATTTCCGGCTTGGCCTCGACAACCTCGGGCTCAGCCTCGAGCAGCCGGGCGGCTTGTTCTACATCGGCCCTCGTCACCTTCCCACCGGCCCCGCTTCCGGCCAGGGTCGCCAGGTCTACTCCAAGCTTCTCGGCCAGGCGCCGTACGACAGGCGAGGTAATGGGAGACTTTGGTGCGGGAGCGACCTGCGGGCGGCGGGGGGCCTCCGTTCGAGCCGTCGATATCCCGTTGGTGGAGATCTGAGCGAGCGGGGTACCCACCGCCACCTCCTCGCCCTCGCCAACGAGGATGGAATCGACCACACCGCTTTCGAATATCTCCACCTCGATGGTCGACTTCTCGGTGTCCACCACGGCCACGATGTCGCCACGGTCGACCCTATCCCCGGGTTTGATAAGCCAGTGGGTCACGGTGCCGACATCCATGTCGGCGCCGAGCGACGGCATCCGGAAGGCTCCCATTCAAGCTCCTAAGGCCCGCACGGCCTCGACCACATCGGCCGGCTGTGGCAAGGCGGCATCCTCCAGGTGCTTGGCATAGGGCATCGGCACTTCTGCACTGCACACTCGACGAACGGGTGCGTCGAGGTCGTAGAACGCCTCCTCCGCGATGCGGCTGCACACCTCGGCGGCCAGGCTCCCCGTACACCATCCCTCGTCCACGACCACGGCCCGGTGGGTTCGCACCGCCGACGAGACAAACGTGGCCGTGTCGAGGGGGCGAAGCGACCGAAGGTCTATGACCTCGGAGCTGATCCCCCCCTCGGCAAGAGTCCCGGCTGCCTCGATCGCCGTCCGGACGGTTCCCCCGTAGGCGATGATGGTCACATCGTCCCCGAAGCGACGTACGGCGGCGCTGGTTATGTCCCCAGTTGTATCTGCCAGGTCCCCCCGCATGTTGTACAGCGACGCATGCTCGAAGATGAGCACCGGATCGGGATCCTCGACGGCCGGCCACAGCATCCCGCGGGCGTCTTCCAGGGTTGCCGGCGCCAGAACTCTGATGCCCGGCACGTGGGCGTACCAACCCTCCAGGCTGTGAGAGTGCTGGGCCGCGACCTGGCGCCCTCCCCCGGTGCTCATCCGGATCACCAGTGGGACGTTGAACTGCCCGCCCGACATGTATAGCAAGGCGGCGGCATTGTTGACGATCTGATCCAGTGCCAGCAGGCTGAAGTTGACCGTCATGACCTCGACGATGGGGAGCATCCCACCCAGCGCGGCCCCGATCCCGGCACCGACGAAGGCCGACTCGGATAGGGGCGTGTCCCGAATCCGGTCCGGTCCGAACTCCTCGAGCAGGCCCAGCGTCACCGCGAAGCAACCGCCATACCGGCCGATGTCCTCCCCCATCAGAAACACCCTTTCGTCTCGATTCAGGGCTTCGCGCAACGCTTCCCGCATGGCATCCCGGTAGGAGAGCTCGGTCATGGCGTCGCTCCACCAGTCGCGGATTCGGACATTACGAACCGATACAGGTCGGACAGCGGCTCAAGAGAGCCCGCTTCGGCAAAGGTGACCGCGTCCTCCACTTCAGCTTGTATCTCGGATTCGATCCCGTCGAGATCTTCTTCGCTGAGGTGCCCGTCGGCGCCGAGCCGGTTGGACAGCGAGCCGATGGGGTCCCGCTGCTTCCAGCGCTCGATCTCATTCTTGTCACGGTAGCGATCCGGGTCGTACATAGAGTGGGCCCGGAAACGGTAGGTGCGCAGCTCCAGAAAGTGCGGTCCACCTCCGCCTCGGACACTCTCAGCCGCGGCCCGGGTCGCCTCCTCGACGGCGATCACGTCCATTCCGTCGACCTCCCACGCCGGCACGCGGTAGCTGGCGGCCTTAAGCGAGAGATCGGTCTCCGACTCGTAGCGATCGAGCGCGGTCCCCATGGCGTAGAGGTTGTTCTCGCAACAGAACAGGACGGGGAGACCCCAGACAGCTGCCAGATTCATGGACTCGTGGAACTCGCCCTCCGCGACCGCCCCGTCGCCGAAGAAGCAGACAGTCACGACGGGTCGCTTGGCGAGATGGTCCGCCAGCGCCAGCCCGACCGCGAGGGGCAGACCTCCTCCGACGATCGCGTTTCCGCCATAGAAGCGGGTCGGGGCGTCGAAGAGATGCATCGACCCTCCGCGCCCCCGGCTGCAGCCTTCCACCTTGCCTTCGAGCTCGGCCATGACGGCTCGCATCGACATCCCACGCGCCAGTGCATGTCCGTGCTCCCGGTAGGTGGAGACGACCGCATCCTCTGGCCTTAACGACTCCATGACCCCAACCGCGCAGGCTTCCTCGCCGATGTCCAGATGCAGAAAGCCTCGTATGCGCATCTCGCTGTAAAGCTGGACTGTTCGTTCCTCGAAGCGGCGTATACGGAGCATCTGCCGGAGCAGGTGGATCGCATGCTCGTGCGTGCCATCGATCTCGATCCCGGACGGCCTGATGCCCCCGGATCGGAGCTCGGTCACTGCTCACCCCCCTCCGTCGACGGCTCACCATCGTGACTGCCGAGCTCCCGGGCCTTCAGCAGACGACGGATGATCTTCCCGCTCTCGGTATGCGGCAGTTGCTGCTCGAACTCGATCTCGCGGGGCGCCACCGTCGCACCGAGGCGCCGGCGGGCGAACCCGAGCAGGTCCAGCCGCAACTCCTCGCTCGGCTCGCAGCCAGGGCAGAGGGTAACGAACGCCTTGACCACCTCTCCGGCGATCGGATCGGGCTTGCCGATGACCCCGACCTCCCCGACCGCTTCGTGCTCGAGCAGTACCGACTCCACTTCGAACGGACCGATCAGGTGGCCCGCCGATTTGATCACATCGTCACCGCGGCCCACGAACCAGAAGTAGCCGTCCTCGTCCCGCCGGACCAGGTCACCGGTCAGGTACCAGCCGCCCAGGAAGGCGTCACGGTAACGATCCTCGTCATCGAGGTAGCCGCGGAACATCGACGGCCACCCGGGTCGCAGGGCCAGCTCCCCCTCCTGGCCGACCGGCACCTCCACGGCGGCCCCCGACGCGTCGACCACCACATGATCGTCCTCGTCGCGCGCCAGCACGGTAGCTTCCACGCCTGGGAGTGGACGCCCCATCGACCCTGGGCGGATATCCATGGAAGCGTAGTTGGCGATCATGATTCCGCCGGTCTCTGTCTGCCACCAATTGTCGTGCACCGGGAGCCCGAGATGGTCCCTGGCCCACACGACGACTTCGGGGTTGAGTGGTTCGCCGACGCTGGCGATGAATCGGAGGCCCCTAAGGTCGTGCTCCTTGGCCAGCCCCGGCCCGGCCTGCATGAGCATCCGGAGGGCAGTCGGGGAGGTGTACCAGACAGTGACTGCTTCGGCCTCGAGCAGGCCGTACCAGCGATCGGCATCGAAGTCTCCCTCGTCCACGACGCTGGTCACTCCAAGGGCGAGGGGTGCGATGATCCCGTAGGAGGTGCCGGTGACCCAGCCCGGATCCGCCGTGCACCAGAACACGTCCTCCGGGTGCAGGTCGAGAGCGATCCGGCCGGTGGCGTGATGGGCGACAACAGCCTGATGCGCATGCAAGGCCCCTTTGGGTTTACCGGTCGTCCCACTCGTGAAATGGAGCAGGGCAAGGTCCTCCGGGTCGGTAGCGGGGAGATCGAACTCCGGTGACGCCTCCGCCAGGGCCCGGTCCAGGTGGACGGTGCCATGGGTCGACGGCTGA
>Ga0335073_10009568_pt1 | contig 13603 bp, 16 predicted proteins | sample Lox_Sample_22_FD_207093 | JGI IMG/M metagenome (GOLD analysis project Ga0335073, IMG submission 207093) | Soil microbial communities from Loxahatchee National Wildlife Refuge, Florida, United States - Lox_Sample_2.2 | ecosystem: Environmental > Terrestrial > Soil > Wetlands | place: USA...
GAGTAATCATTTTAACCAACTCAGGGACCAAATTGACACTAGGATCCACCTCTTGCAAATTCTTGCCAGAGTCCGTAGCATAAACAGGAAACGCCAATTGTTCCGAAGAAATATTAATCCCTTCTAAATCCTTGATAATCGTTTCGGAAACATCTTTCAAATATTTTGAATGGAAAGGACACGAGATGGGTAAAAAGCGGTTTGTGAAACGTAACTTGCGTTCCGAATGAGGTACTCTGCCCTGTTCAAGACCTTGTGGGGCTTTCAATTTTCGTAAACTGAGATTCAAGCCATGGAGACTTCCGGGGGGACCTACGACGACGACTCCGCGTGGTCCGTTGATGAGACAGATTGCGATTTTACGGTCTTCGGGGAGATGTGAGTTAGTTTTTTCAACGTATTTGGTGACTGTGTTGACGGGGAGATCGCGGATTCCGAGCATGGGAGAGGGATTGCCTTCGTTGTGGGAGAGGGCGTCTGCGAGGATGGAGGGTGGGAGGGTTGTTACTGGGAAGACTGTCTGGGAACGGAGACCGATGCGGAAGAGGATTGTGATGGCGTTGCGGGACTGAGTTAGGAAGGAATTCCAGTCTGAGGAGGCTGCTACTGCGAGGGCAGTGACAATTCCTTGCGAATGGCCAGTAGCTCCTAAAAAACAATAAGTATTTGACTTTTAAGCAGAAGGGGAAGAGGATAGGTACCAGAGAGGTATTCACGAAGAACACCAGGATCTTTGCCAAGGACACGACAAGTAACACCATACAAAGCCAATTGCACCACCCCAACACAAGGTAAACTAACTGGTGCAGAAGTCAAATATTCCCCATCAGGTCTATCCTGAGGATCGAGAATCCAAGACATAACATCCAATCCCTTTCCATAAACTTTCTTTCCCTCTTCAGTTTTGGCAAGATGTAGCAAATGAGAAGCCATATGCTGGACAAAATCTCCAATGAAGACAGAGTAAGTGTGATACAAAGAGGTAAGTTCATCGAAATAATCTTCATATCCTTGGCCTCCAAAGATCAAGAACGTTCGAGCATCGCCAGCTGCAATTGCGCGAAGAAGAGCAGAATCATGCCCCTTAGGATCACGACCTGTCAAGATTCTCGCTGAATAATAAGCTCGAATCATATCTACCAGTTAGCATGCACATTCACTGAGTATGCAGGGAGGAAATACCTTTCTTCTTCTCGACAGATCCATCGAGTTCAGAAACCATTCCATGAACTTCATTTCCTCGTAAAAACCTAGTTTCGAATTCCGCGACGACAAGAAGTAAAACATCTTCACCTTCGCCCTCATTCTCGAATTTCTCGGCTACAAAGCCCATGAAACGGGAGACGAGTTCAGCGACAGATTCGAATTCATCAGGATGGTCTGCGGAGGGAGAAGGTAGAGTGGCGAGGAATTGGTCTTTTAGTTGGGTTGCGTTGAGGAAGGAATGAGTCGGAACAAGGAAGGTATGTTCGTAGTGAGGTGCATAGGAAAGGGTGAAAGGACGAGGAGATGCTCCAGAGCGAGGAGTAGTGGCTCCTGTCAGAGAACCAGAATGCATTGTCTGAAAACACAAGTCAGCTCTTGATCTTGGGTGCTGGGGAAAGGGGCAAATACGAAGAGTATTCCAATTGAAAGGGTATCAAGACAAAGTCACTCAAATCACTCTCTTCTGTTTCTCTATTCAAAATGGAAAAGCGAGAGATAAGGATGAAGAAGAGAGATTGAGATATACTCTTGAGGAGTGAGTTGAGTAGATGGAGATGAACAAAACGAAATTTGATGAGCAACGTCAGAATAAGTTTTGCTGGGGTTACGGGGCCACGGCTGACGTTCAAGTCACGTGCTTTCCCTTCTTTTTGGTGGGAACGTTTTTACGCGGGTAAAATCACAGCCAATCAATGACACCACCCAATAAAATCATGCCAACACCCCGAGGGGGGGCCAAATTTCCCAACCGCCCGAAAATCTAAAAGTCCCAATTCACATTCAATTTCAACCAAATTCAGAGTAAAATGAGAGACATAATCCCAGTTAATTGGCTTCTTTATTCAAATAGATTGAATCTGCCTATTCCCGACTTCGTCCATTTAGAGTTTTGCTGCCTCTGATTGCCGGTGTTTGAGCCTCTTTAGCTGTTACAAAGTCGGCGCAATGCCGGTTTCCTGCCGGCCGAAAGGGGGTGGCGCAAATTCAAAGTTTTGCTGCCCCACCAAATTTCACCGACTAAAATTAAGCTCGGCTACTTCCCCGACTCATCCACTAGCTAGCTATCGATTATTCAACACCTTACCGAAGGCCATGAGATGAATATTCGGGGAATCGTATTCAATGCGTTAACCTCTCTAGTATTCGGCGTCATGCTCGAAGGGCGATTATCCGTCCTGCGTCGGTGTTCTGCTCGGAAAAGTCGCTCAGATGACAAGAGTGAATCTGATACTTTTTAAAGGCCGTCCAGCATATCCGGCCGGATTCCCAAGTTATTCATATCGATCAGATGAAAGCGCAAGCGTCTGCCGAACCACTATATTCGCGTAACTCCGCACCAGAAGCATACACAAGAAAGAGGATCAGAGATCGAAACACTAAACATATCCGGTGCCATCTGACTCCGAACTGGAAGAGACAATCGTCATCCCATGACTACCCGCGGTCTTGCGTCACAACATGAAACTTCCAAGATAGCGAATACTAAGTCGCCTGAAGGAAATAACCATCAACATGACCAGGCACACTACTTCGATTACATCTTGGAGAAATGTTGCTTATGTTCCACTAGCAACCAGACACCGACACGGATAAAGCAAATGACACATCTCGAAGTTCAAAGAGAAGAAGATATATCGAACTGTCATTGCCATTCTTCCTTGCAAACGTCCATTCGTGAATGGCAAGTACCTTGCGAGACTCTGGGGACACTTATATCGCCTCAGAGGAACTTGGCTTGAAGAACGACAAATCGTGCTTGACTCCGAAGTGATTGACAGATTTTGAGACCGCCGGGACATATTACGACTGAGGAATAAACAGAATGCTTTATCGGTGAAGCTATCTATACGTTAATTGTTTTTACGGTCCTGAACCCGACGATTTATTCCGAGCTGAGGATGATGAGAAGCATTAGGAGGAAAGGATCAGACGGTACAGCCTCAGTTCATTATTCCGCTGCGAAAGTTGACATGGTAGAATCATTGACTGCGGAAAGGGGTGCTCGTCCGGAATAATCTTGCTAAGGTATTATCTGTCTTTCGGTGTATCCATTGGGCTGCATCTCGTCAATCTGAAGTTGACGTTTATCCTTACGCTCTAATGGAATTGATCTATCGGTTCCATGTGCATTTGATATGTGGAAATACACGCAAGGCGATTGCTCAGATGGTAAACTTCAATAGTTATTCAGATGGAACTTGGGTTGAAACTCGTATCTTGTAACACATAAGTCGCTTGTTGATTGCTTGAACGAAGTTTATGGAGTTCGGGTATTCACGTTTTAGGAAGTACATAGCAATTGTGCGTAGGAGACAATAGCCCTGCCTCCGAAACAACATCTGCGTGTTCGTACACTCGTATCAAATGGCTTGAGATGAAATGTTAAGACGCGCTGATCTCCAGCCAATCCGGCTCGAATTTCGTCACCGCTACAAATTCCATCTCAGTCCGGCTCAACGCCCTATAAACTTTTTGCGCCCAAACCTTCGGCTCGGGATAAGGTTTAGACTTCCGTGCGTCACCTGCCGTCACTCACCGGACAAGTATTAACAAACTGCTGCAACAATAAACTTTTCTTTCCGACAATCGGAACTTGTGGCTCGCTACGATTACCCACGATAAGCATCAAATCGCGTTTCTTTCCTTCTTACAGTCGGAATGACTGTGGAGAGAGGTGAGACTAGGATGCCCACTTCTTCAAGGGCACCTAGTACCAATTCAAGGAATGGAGAAGTAATTCCTAGTCCTCAAATTACACCTCCCGGAACACCTTCGCTGACGTATCTCCTCCTCCTATCTAAGATTCAAAACTAACAGTGTAGAGCCAAATTCATTGTCGGCGTGTGTGCTTTAGATGCAAAGGTTTCTTGCTCCAACTCCTCTGTCTTAAAGACTATGAACATGCGCTAACGCTGTGAATATAGGCACGTTCCAAACCCTGTCGGAACGTTCTCAACCGTCTAATTGCAACAAACGACTTTGAAACAGTCATCTTCGGAGACAAAGTAATCCTCGACGAACCCATTGAATCCTGGCCATCCTGCGACTTTCTCATCTCCTTCTTCAGCAATGGATTTCCCCTCGACAAAGCAATTTCCTATGTACAGTTACGGAAACCCTTTTGTGTCAATGATTTACCGAGTCAGAAGTTACTTTGGGACAGGAGATTGGTGGATAGAGTCCTTGAGTCTCTTGGTGTCCCTACGCCGCCCAGGGTTGAATGTAATCGCGATGGGGGACCCAAAGTCGAACTTTCCTTGCAGCAGAAGTATCTCAGGAAGGTACCTCCTCTTTTCTACCCTTTTTCTTCATTTTTTGGTTTACATTCTGACTTGTCAAGCTGGGAGTCGATTTGAATAGGGAGTCTCCCTATCCAGACGTCAAAATGCTCGATGAAGATACATTATGGATTAATGGCAAGACCATCACGAAACCATTTGTCGAGAAACCTGTTAGTGGAGAAGATCACAACATACACATCTACTTCCACAGCAGTAAAGGCGCTGGTGGCCGTCGTCTTTTCCGCAAGGTACTTCCCCACTTTCACAAGCAGACACTAACTGGTGATGCCAGATCGGTAATAAATCCTCTGAATTCGATCCGACGTTAAGGCATCCCCGTATAGAAGGAAGTTACATCTACGAACCCTTCCTCGCATCCCAAAATCAAGAAGATATCAAAGTATACACAGTAGGCCCATACTTTTCACACGCCGAAACGCGTAAATCACCGGTTGTAGACGGTCTCGTCCGACGTAATACCTATGGCAAAGAAATCCGATTTGTAACACAACTCACACCGAGCGAAGAACGAATCGCATCTATGATTTGTCAAGGTTTCGAACAATTAGTATGTGGATTTGATCTCCTCCGTGCAGAAGGACGAGTGTACGTGATTGATGTGAACGGATGGAGTTTTGTCAAAGATAATGATGAGTATTATCAGAAATGTGCAGACACGTTGCGGGGAATGTTTTATGATGCTGCGAGGGAGAGAGCAGGCAAAGCAATTCGTCCTTTATTGAGTACGAGTCCTTCACATCCTTCTCCACAACTAGAATCGAGGGGATGGAAGATTAAAGGATACATTGTTGTGTTGAGACATGCGGATCGTACACCTAAACAGAAATTCAAATTCAGTTTCAAGAGTCAGAGTTTTATAAGGCTTTTACAGGGGTATAGTGAGGAGGTATTGTTGAGAGAGGGACAATTGACAAAGGTTTTACGGGCTGTTGATGAGGCTTTGGAGGAAGGTGTGGATGAACCTGAGAAATTAAAGTTGTTGAGAGAAGCTTTGATGAAGAAAATGTCGTTCAGTGGTACAAAAGTACAAGTTAAACCGAGTTTCAAGGAAGGAAAGTTGGACAAATTGCAACTTATTTTGAAATGGGGTGGTGAGTTTACGCACAGTGCATTATATCAGAGCAAAGATTTGGGAGAGAATATGAGGAAGGATATCATCTTGATCAACAAAGAGTGTTTGGAAGACGTCAAGATATTTACATCAAGTGAACGGCGTGTTAGTGCCAGCGGTAATCCCCAAACCCGAACCAGTGTCCTAATGATATAGCCGAGATATTTGCAAGCGCCTTCTTAGATCAGGAAGTTCTCCCCGAGGGAACTCTACAAGTCAGTAAATATCTCCTGGACGACTCCAATGCTGCAAAAGATATGATGGACAAGGTCAAAAAGAAGCTTAAGTTACTTCTCCGACCAGGCTCAAAAGCTTCTCCTGAATTCACCTGGCCAAAAGACCAACCTGAACCGCGTGTCGTCATGCACCGTGTAGTCGAGCTAATGCGTTGGCACAAAGCAGTCTTGGACAAGAATTTCCGTGAGTTAGGTCTTGAGGGTGTTGAAAAAGTCCAAGCCAGATGGTGTTGTGCGGAAAATCCTCTCTTATTCCGTGAACGATGGGAGAAATTGTTTCAGGAGTTTGCAGAAGCTGATAAGGTTGATCCTTCAAAGGTTTCAGAGTTGTATGATACGATGAAGTATGATGCTTTGCATAATCGGCAGTTTTTGGAGACTATTTTTGATCCGGGTGATCATACGCTTGATCCTCCACCTCCGTCGGTTGTGAGTGAGGTGAGTAGTGGTGCTCCTGTGGATAATTCGGGCCATCATCAGCCGGCTAAGCTTCCGGAATTGCGAGAATTGTATCATCTGGCGAAAGTCTTATTCGAGTATATTTCTGTCTAATATGTATCTCACTGTAGTTTCGTGAGTCCACAGGAATATGGCATTTCAAAGGATGAGAAATTGGATATCGGCTTGTTAACAAGTCTTCCACTTGTTCGACAAATCCTCGCAGATGTCAGAGAAATCAGGGAATCGGATCGGGCAAAAACAAAGATTTACTTCACGAAAGGTATATGGTTAATCCGATCTCACTAACGGCAGAATCTCATATTTATACCTTGCTAAACTGCATCTTTGAGTCTGGTATTCCTACTGTAATACAGAGAAACGAATTGCAAGAAATTGATTATCTCACACAAGTCAGTTTCGAAGTCTGGGAAAGAACAACCACTCCTCCATCCATCTCATCTCCAACATCTCTCCTTCCTACACTCTCAACCTTTTCACCGCCCTCCTCAAGAATTACGTCTGCAATACATTCCCCAGTACCATCTTCTTTCCACCTTCCTCCAGTCCGAGGCGGCACCCCTCCCTTCCCTTGTTCTCCCGTCCTTCCACCTTCAAGTGGCACTTCCTCCCCTTCAGTCGCCACGCAATCCAATTACTCCCTGCGCATAGGTTTTTCTCCTGGTTGCACAGTAAACGATCCTCTCGACACCCAACTCGATTCCAAACATTGCATCAACGTTGCTCCCCGCCGTCCATTGACAAACCATCTTGACGTGGACGTCATCAGAGACCTTCTCGAGAAGAAATTTGGACGTGTTAATTTACCGAAACGCTTTTTGCCGGTCAATATCATGAGTAATCAGAATAGTTCTGATGTTTCGGAGGAGATGAGCGATGTCGGTTCCACTCGAAGCGATACTTCGAATCACTAGATTTCGGAACATGTAAATCTGTAGTTTTATTTTGCGGCTGTAAATAGGCTTGGTTCTAGACATGCACACAGGGACATTATGAAGTAGACATTGGACTTTGTTGCTGAGATCGGGACATTCGTATGACGTTAGATTTTTTTGGGATTCGAGCAATAATAGAACATAATCTCTTCAGATGTTGGGAGATGAATAGATGATACAAGATATGGGTATTTACAAGAATACTGTAAATAAAGAAATATTCCTGGTAAATATTTTTGTGCCAGGCGCTCATCAAACCTCGAGTCAGGTACCACGATCCAGCCGCCTCAGAAGGGATTTGAATATTGCGCAAGTCGCCCGATTCCCCACTATCGGTCTGTGTCGAGCAAAAATGTTCCAGCTCGAGCAGGTTTTCCGTTGGCTGGAGACCGAGATCAGCTCGAAAGAAGAAGAAACCTTGTACACTCCATTAAAGCCGTCAAGTGAGGATGCTCGCAACCTCCTTCCTTCTCTTTCTGAGGAACCGTGGGTGAAAGGACTAATCGTCGACTACAATCCTTCTTCCAACACAATCAGCTTGTTTGATGACTTTATGCGGGAAACACAACCATCTCTCCAGCGCAATATTCCTTTACGATATCGAGGAATCCCCATTATCGTCCACGACTACGCATGCGACCCAAATAGAATCCCGGTCGCACACCAGCTGTCGCAGTCTGTTGATACATTGAAGGATGGCTTGACCGGTTCCCAACTCAGAGAATTGCAAGATTTTATCCCCGATCATATACACTCCATCGAGTTCTACCTTGACCGCCAGGTCATTGTGACGCTGAGTAGCGAGACTATTTGCAATACTGTTTCAAAACTAGGATTCGGCGCTTTCCGTGCGTGGGATTGCGTCTTTATTCTAACCATTCCACGAATTTACGAAACTTGGCACCAGCATCCTTCATTTTTGGGGATACCGAAGCTTGGCGCATCGGGCCTTCTTCCTGGACTCAAGATTAACAACGATCTTGGAGTAGTGTCCAGGGCCGGGATTTTTCTTCGCTCGCGGCTCCCCAAGGCCTGCACCATCTCTCATTTCCTGATCTCAGCACATTCATTTGTCAAAAAGAAAAGACTTAAGTTGGGTCTGAATCTGTCATCGTCATTGGTTTTGCTGTCGATTGTATTATTTTTTGTCGTCTCGAGCAAAATAGATCAGAGCTGCTGCAAATTCCCTACGAACATTACCGTCTTGCTTGTTATCACACGCATTGGATTACTGATATTGTGCCTCTTTAATGGCTTTGGGACTCTCTTAGTTCCTCAATTCTTGGTACCTTCTTTCTATTAACGTGGCTCATGTCATAGCGAGCTTCTCTTCAATCGGCAATACAGCTCACGATACTGTACTGTGACACTGTTTTACTTGTGCCGCAATTTCTTGTAGCCTGCATTCGTTGGACAGCCAAGGTCCATATGGAAAAATATCCCATTCCGCCAAAATGGGTCGGCTGCTTGATGGAGACAATTTCACTCGATTGTGGATTCGCCCTTCTGTTGCTGTCTATTCCCAGAGATCATGAACCTCTCATTTCACGCTTGCTCTTCTCGATCATCTCAAGTCAACGATGGAGGGTATGCTGATCAAACCGATATTTATGCTGATGGTAGACTACCTTATCTCACGTTCCGCCTCTGCTTATCGCTCTTTCTTTTTGTTATTGCCTCTACAACCCCGTGGCATTAACCCTAACTTACGATCTTCCTTTTCGATTCCTCGCGGGATTTACGGCCTGTATTGAACTTATTCATATTGTGTGGGATCTTGATTTTGTGTTCCTTTTCAATCTTCTGGAACAACCGGTGCTACGGGGACATGAGAAGGTAACAGAGTCCTGTTTCATGACTGAGAGTTTGTGTAGATCGGAAAGATTGTTCACGGTGGCGGATTTTTCGGTTGGAGACTATTTTGTCCGGAAAACTATGCGGACTGTAACAGAAACGTCGCATTAGCAGAACTCTCCTCGCCTCGATCATCTGAGGGCTACACACTCCTGCCTTGGAGTGAACTGGAGCCAAATAGAGACAGCCGACTATTTGCCATAATTGCAGAAGAACCTTTAGACGAAGGGAACAATCGGGTCCATGCGAAAGAGGGGCTGTTGGGAGGGTTTCGGTACGTATTTCCCTCAGTAGGAGAAAGTTGTTACGGTTTCTATTCGACGATGTTATGGAGATCGGAATCCTCCTCAATGACAGAAGATCCGGGAACTATGCTCCTTAGCTTGGAAACGAACGGGGGGATTTCTGCATTGCACGTAGTTGCCTTTCAAGCTTTCGCTTTGTCCGAAGATTATTCCTTACATCCGCCGGGGAGTAGGAAACCCGTCACATGGAAGCTGGCTTCGAAGCCTCCTCGCGAGCTGATTGAGATGTTTGACTGTATGGTTCCTCGGGGTAGTCTTCAAAATGTTTTGCGAAGTTAGGGATGTGATTGCATTGGACCCTCTGATCTGTATCTCTAACTCGTGTACAAAGAGGAAGTAAGTGAACAGGTAACAAAAAGTTGAGAATCCACTGATATTTGGTAGGTAAATGCATACAGTCGCATTGTAACGACCTGAATAGTCTACGGTTTTGGCAAATTTGGTCTCTGTCAAATTAGTCAATTTCAGTGAGTGGAACGACTCGAGGTGGAGCGTCTGAAATTATTTAGGTCGTCTAAGAATATCACAAAAATATGCAGAATGGGATGCAGGCGTCGTTTTCGATGAAGATATGGTAGGAAAACGTTAGACAAACCAATCTAGAAAGAGACATAATCATACCACTACGTGGTCTCCTGGTGTCCTTTCTAATATATGAGGAAAAGAAAGACAAGGTCAGATACACGATTCGCGCACGGGCCTCACCACGATTTCTTTGCAATTCTTCACTAAGCTTACGAACAATCAGAACCTTGCACCTCCCCGGCAATTCTCAATTTTCAATGGACCTAGAGCGACGACGACGACGCATTCCACCGGCGGCTCAAGCGGTTGGCCCTATCTTCGCAATTATCCAGTTGACTGTCGGTGTAATCGAACACTTTTATCAGCAAATGTTCGCTCCAATTCGAGAACGTCGCATTCGTGAAAGACGCCTTCGTGAAGGTGAACTCGATGCAATCGTTGAACTTAACCCCCTTGACGAACTGTGGCCACCTCGCGAACCTGAGGCGGCGGGAGAACCGGTACCTGTGCCGCGACGAAAACTCTTCACCGAGGACACGCATCGTACGTCCAAGAGACAATGCATAAATGGGAATTTCCGATGGCCAGGAGGGATGAAAATGAGGATAGCCGAGTCTCTGAGCAATGAACCGTGGATGTCGGACAAGACCTTCAAATTGCTTGACAACCAGTACTGTATTTCTGTTTACCGATCCGCACCCTTGAAACAATTCGACCCTCGACAAGAGATCCCCCTTCATTATTACAACATCCCCATCGTTGTTCACGATTGCGCGGAACCAACTCCAGTTGAGGATTTGTATCAAGATACCGAAGAAGTATTCGACGGCGAAGATGTGCAGAGACTGCTTAAAGAGCTTCCCGGACTCATGCGTTGTAACCACTTCATCGACAATCACGTTCAACTCGTCTTCGAGTCTCCGACCAGCAAACGACATGCTAAGGCCCGTTTCGGTGCGTTTTGTTTTACCGCCATGAATTGTCTCTTTGTCTTGTCGACCTTAGACGAAGCTTTGTGTACGTACGAATTGCCTTACGAAAGCTTTGAACAAGTGTCGAATGTTGGCGATGATGATGAATTATATCCGGGAACCTTTTTGTTTAATTCTTGGTCTGGTGGTTACACAACTCTAGGCGCCTGGCTTCAAACTAACCAACACGCTGATTCTGTTACTTTATTCACTGGCTCACTCCATGGATTCAGGTCCAAAAAGCCGCTAATCAAATACCCGTTCTCGATTTGGTCGATTTTCTTGTTGTCACTTATCCCGAGACTCGCATATTTAATCAATTCAGTCGCACATTTCAACCCTGCGTACTACGATCAGGCATTAGTTGTATGTTTCCTTTACACTATCTGGGACTATGCTGTTGTATACTACGGGAAATTGTTGGGCTATCATAAATTGGTATGTGATTTCCAAACTTTTCTGACATGAAAGAATGGGCGGATGGCGACAGAACGTGAGATTGGCGGTCTCCACCTCCTCTCGATCTACCTTGTTCCTCTATGGATCTGCAACGCATTGCAATTCATAATAACGGGCTATCCGACCTATCCTCATCCTCTTCTCGAGCTCTTCTTCTCGTTGATATGGTTCTTATTTTTGTCACGAACTTTGATGTACAAAGACAAAAAACAAGTGCTAAAAATGGGAGGTTTGCAGGTACAACCCCTTGCGAAATTGAATAACGTGCTCAGATTCTGTCCTTCAGGGCTTTCGATACCGTTCCTCTACTTTTAGTTTCGAGCCTTGCAATAACGATACGATGGCTCTGCAATTTACTGTTGCTTGGACGTCGGCCTGTATTTTGGAACAATCTATCATGTTCGATTTTCATTTATGCGCTAATAGCAACCTTCTGGGATTTGGATTTGGGATTTACTTATAAAGTTGTGGGGAATCCAATGTACTCGAAAAGTGGTACGCAGATCGGTACCTGTCTCCAACACTTCGAATCCCACCTGTCCAATAGAGAAGATAATTGGCTTCACGATGTCACACTCGCTCGGTTCCTGGATCCACAGCCAAGCAAGGACGGACACGAGATACCTTGGGGAAATTTCGAGGCAACTGTCGTCGATAAAGTTTCGATCTATTTGTGTTCACACCCGGTTCTCAAGGGTCTCGCCGTTCTTCAAGGCACTTCGTATGCCACCTATCTTCCTGGGAAGAACATTCTATGGAGGACCAATGCTACTACAATTACGGGATTTTCTGGATCGCTGGTCGTGTGGAAAAATGCTGGGGAATGGGAAGCTATTGGCTTCCAGTCCTATGAGTATAGCAGTAGTGGGAACTTCAAAGTCGCTCTCCTCCCCCCAACCGAACTCAAATCTCAGTATAGGTGCTATCTTCCGGCGAAAGTGTTAGAGAAATTGGATGCAGAGGAAGAAAAGAATGGAATTATATCTTTGTCTGAATGGTCACCGATTGCTCAAGAGAGGATGAGAAATCTATTTAGTTAGGTTGATAGGTTGAATTGATCTCATCGATAACACTCTTCAGGAAGTTGTCAGAAATACACAGATCAAATGCAAGGTACAGAACCGATTAAAGTCTCATCTAAAGAAACACAAGGTCCCGGTCACCATACACAAAACATCGTTTGCCATAATTCTGAACAAGAGACCTCTTTTCCCAAGTCTCATTCTGCAGAAGCACCACCTTCAGCCCTTTGAGCTTTGTATTAATTGACGGAAACTTCGAGTGGGAAATAGTGTGATAACAATTGAGATTCGGTCAGATGCTTGATCTCGTAGACGACGTCTCTGCTACAAACTTCCATAGAAGAATTCATTATACAAACAAAGGACAAGACCTTTAGCTGGGTTGAACCATCTAATGCTACCTCCCACGAGTATATCACCCAAATCCAAAACTCCGAAACAACAGCAATTTGATCCCTCCAAAACTCAAATTCCTGTCCAAACAATCCTTTTCTTTTCAAAAGCAAAACAAGTACCGTTTCTCCCCTCGGGGGATACTAAGGCTGTCCAAATTCTGCATAGGCCATTCGTACAATCTGATCCATCCACGCAAATTCATTTGATCCCTGTCCTGAATCTTGTCCTTGTCCCGCGTTAATCCCATTCATACTAATCTCTGGACTCGAAATGCCCGTTGCAGCCGGTGAAGTCACAGTGCTCGTAGTAGGACTAAACAATTCGTAAAGTTGTAATTCTCCAGTTGCATGGGTATCTTCCTTTGGTGGTGATTGAGGAGGTAAATCGTCCAAGCCAAGGAAAGTAGCGAGATCGGAAAGGGAGTCAAGAACTATACGACCTGTTCCTCTTGGATGAAGGTTGCGGAGAATACTGATACATTCGACGACACGGTAGGCTTCTGTTGTGGAAGAGGCGCGTAGGTATTCGAGGAGGAGAACCATTGTTGTGGTGAGGATGTAGAATGTGTCGTGCCAGAGGACGTTGTTTAGAAGGGAATGTTGGTGCATGAAGGTAAGTGTTGCAAGAGACAGTCGAGCAGATTGTGAACATGAGTCCGCGTACGTGGTAATAAATGTTCGACTCTCTTTTGAAAGAGAATCGAATGTGCCATCTCGAACTGTACAAACTAGGCGAAATAATAGAGGTCGAGTTACACAGATAATAGCATATTGAAACCGTAAATCCAGGAAGGCTATTGAGCGAAGGACACTTGGATTGTTA
>Ga0335073_10009569_pt1 | contig 13603 bp, 14 predicted proteins | sample Lox_Sample_22_FD_207093 | JGI IMG/M metagenome (GOLD analysis project Ga0335073, IMG submission 207093) | Soil microbial communities from Loxahatchee National Wildlife Refuge, Florida, United States - Lox_Sample_2.2 | ecosystem: Environmental > Terrestrial > Soil > Wetlands | place: USA...
CTACCGAACAGTGGAATGCGCTCTACGACCATGGCAACTATCTCCTTCGTCAGAAATATCGCGGCCACACTGACCGCATCCTTGACGAGTTCAAGTTTCTGGGTAACCAATTCGATGCTGATCCACAAAACAAGGCCTTTGGTCAAGCCGTGCAAAGGCTCTTCCTCGATCTCGGCAACGATGAGAATGGCAAGCCAACATTCAAACCTCATCTCATCAAGGATCTTACTGAGGTCATCATCCCGGCTTTCCTGGTCAATGTTCACTACATCCCAATTCCGAGGATTGAATACAGCGATCCCAAATTCGATGTTATTGTTGAGAACCTGATTATTGAAAGTGACAATCTCACTCCAAATGTGCTTGAATTCGGTTCCGACAACTACTGGCGATGGGGACGAAAGCAGATCACGAGCCAGAACAAGAACAAGGTGATGTTGGGAATTTCGGGCGTTCAGATGGATCTCCGAGATGTCGCCTTCTACGTAAATCGCAAGCAGGGCTTCCCATCGATCAAGGATCAAGGTGTCTGTGATATTTTCCTGGGCGGCTCTGGCCTCTCGTTCAAGATCGCTGCCGAAACCGCTGACAAGAGCGACCGTCAATACTTCTTCAAGATCACCAAGGTCGACGTTGACATCAAGAACTTCAACATCAAGATGAAGTCGTCTAGCCACAAGTTTCTGTTTACCATCGCGAAGCCGCTCCTGCTGCGAGCCTTGCGACCGGGCATCCAGAAGGCAGTTGAGAAGCAAATCAAGGACAATGTACACCAGCTCGACGGCATCCTGTGGCAAATCCACCAAGAAGCTCAAAAGGCCGCGGCCGACGCGGCCGCAAACCCCGACCCGGAAAACGTGCAGCACATCTACCAACGCTACATGACGGCGGCGCAGCAGCGCATCGCGCAGGCCAAGCGAAAGACGCAGGCGGCAATCGGCGACAAGAAGGTCAACGCGGCGTACACGCACCACGACTCGATGTTCCCAGACGTCAAGCTGCCCAACGCCGTGTCCGGCAAGGCCACCGAGTACAAGGACCTCGCGGCCAAGGGCGACAAGTGGGAGTCGCCCGTCTTCAGCATCGGTGCCGCAAAGGAGTCCACGTCTATCCCAAAGCCCGATCCTGTCACCCGCAAGCATGGCGCTGCCGCTACCACGACCACTGCCGGAACTGGTGCGCCGCAGCTGACCAACGGCACGTTGTCGGAGAAGGGTGGCGTTACTAATGGCGCTGCTGTCAGCGGTGCCCCTGTCCCCGTGTAGGCGTGCGGACGTGTCGGCAGGTGGTAATGCTCTTGCACTGCCGGGATGGTTCGAGGAGTGTCTTTTCTTATCGGGAAATGTTTACGATACCACCGTTGCGTTGCGTTCAGTCTTGATCAAATTCAATTCGTGGAAGCACGCATGAAAAGCAAAGCGGAAATTACATACGATGGGGCAAAATTACGTATCCGTGTGCTGTTGAGAAGTAGAGAAGTGGCCACAAGTTGTGCTTTGAGATTTCGTAGTCGTATTGCAACTGGATAACTTCTCTTAATTACGGAATATTAATTGCAAAACAATCGCTAGAGACACCGATTCAATATGAAGACTTGAATGGAAGATGTGAAGTTTGCAATTTGGTACTATTATAAATCCCCGTCGAGCTACATGCAGTTCACCTTGTACCATTTGCAGGTGTTGCGTAACATGTACGCTCTAACGGATGACTTAGTCGAGGTAACTCATCAGTGTATGCTACGAACTCAAATTCATTTTGGGTTGCAAGTAGTTGCTTCAGATGCCGTGTGAATATCCGCCGTTCTCAATGCTCGAATTCAGCGAGCCTTTCTTGAGTCAAGGGTGCCATGTGATATGCCGGTTGACACCTACGCGAACGCTCTGTCTAGACGTCCCAGCCTTTCCTCCCTTCCTGTGCATCTTCCCTGGAGGTTGGGGATTTGCTTGCCGTCGCCGAGGAGTCATCGGTGTCGGAGTTGTCGAGCGACGAAGATGTGGTGATGGTTGAGACACGTCGGAGTGGCATGGCGATGGTTTTGGAGTCGTAGCTATCTGGCTCTGCTTATTATAGCTTTGGCCACCGTACGTTTCACCAACATTTTCGCCGTAACCGTCTTCTTCCTCGTGGATGACATGCAATATTCTGAGTACTTCACTGCTCTGTGCTTGATGCGCATCAATAGACCCTGCTATGCCAGGCTTCCGATGTTCATTGCACGGTATGCAACTTTGATCGTCGCAAAACTTGTACGAAAACTGATTTGGCGAGTGATGATTAAGATAGTCGTGAACATAATGGAGGTTCTGACAACTCAACTTAACCTTCGCGAGGTCCTCTCTAAGCTGAGGGTAGGCCGTAGATGACTGGAACGCAAAGCCCAACAACTGATCACTGTCGCGCCTGAGCTTGCTGGTAATGGCAAGTAGGTAGTTATAATTTGTCGTAACCCGTTCCAGTTCCTTTTCCATTACGTCTTTCTGTCTTTCGACTTGCAACTTGTCCAACTTGAACTGTGCTACCTTTTCTTCAATGCTCCACAGGTTCTCTTGAGTCCTTCGGACTTCTTCCTATGGCATTTATTAGTCCTAATGGGGAAAATGGAGTAATATTGCTCACCTCTAGCTCAGTATTTCGATCCAGCTGTGGTTGATTTGTACTATGAATGCTTTGAGGAAGTGGCTCGAAAGTTTGATGAATGCCAGCAACATAGGAGTGTTCCGCTTGTTGGCCGGAAGAACCATATGCACCGTTGTCATCATCACTTCGAAAGTATTTGTTTTGTAGGCTCCCCTGAGAATCCATCGTCTATGTTATTTGTGCCCCTACGGATCACACTGAGTCTTCGAAGGTTAAGTGCGAGTCCATGTGGTTTTGATTGCTGAAGCTGAAAAGCAGTACGTCCGCAACAGTGAACAAAAGGACTCAGAAAATACTGAGTGAAAATCACTCGAGATTGTAGAGTTCGAAATACTCTCTGAGCCGGCTTCTCAGCGGAAAGGATATGCCTAGTTATAAGTCAAGCACTTTTATGTAGAACGTCTGAAGAATGTTCAGTGACGATAGCAACAGCAAATATGAAACAGGTGAAAGAGAAGTTGAAATATGATGGCAAGCAGAGACTTTTTACATTTGGGTATCATAAAATTTGACATAAACTCCCTCTGTTGCAACCATTTCGCTTTTATACGGCCCGTTTTTAGAGATCTGAAACCCGAACCTATGCGTCATTGTGCTTCTTTCAGTTCAGTGACATCTTCCAACCTGAACCTTGCGTTATGCCATAACTACCACTAACAGTCTGTTCATTCACGGGTTCAGCAGCAGGTTGAGGCTTGGGAGCTGACTTTGCGATGTCGCTGAGTGCGTTCCGAACGGCAGCGTTAAGTGCTGGTGGGTTAGCACCTCTGATCGTTTGAACTACGTCGCTATTCTTGAGGACGATGAAAGTTGGCATACTGCAGAAATATTGTTAGCACTTGTTCAAGACATACCAAAAGCAGGGTAATGGACACTTACGCAGTGATTCCGTACTTGGCGGCTATTTCCTGTTGCTGGTCGACATCCACCTTTGTGAAGGCCAAACTGCCTTGCTTAGCATGTTGTTTGGCGAGTTGTTCGAGAACGGGAGCAATCATATGACATGGTCCACACCAGACGGCATGAAAGTCGATTATGACATATTGGTTCTCGGAGAGGATGGATTGGAGTTGCGAGGGAGAGTTGATGTGAGTGATGTTGGCCATTTTATGCTCTTCGCGCGCTGTTTTCTTGGTATTTGGGTTGTACTGAAGTTCCAATGTTGCGAATGTGTTTGGATTTGATGCTGGACAAGATTTCAGGACGAGAGTCTACTCTATATATGAGCTTGGGACGGTGGAGGTTGATTATTGATACTCTTCCAATGACGTGAGGTCACGAAGATTCCAGCACTTCGGCGCTGACAAAAGAAGATCCAGCCACGAAAACTGCCCGCCGGATTCCAAATCCAGAGCCAAATTGACGGTATTTTCTCGGGCGATAGGATTTCTACGGCGGGCAAACCTAAATTTCGCTTCATTGGGACGATGGATTTGAGTTTGGACCTGAATCGAGTAAATGTCCATGAAACAGTGCATCGTGAATTGCAGACTGCTATCAGTCTCCTCAAGTGCTAGGCCCGACTATCTCCGCGTGGGCGTTGCCCGTGAATGCCGTGAGTCCGTCATTGGTGCCGCCGCCAAAATACTCCCATACAATCGCAACCTCCGTCTGGATACTTGCAGATATCACATAACTCGACCCATTCATCTCGCCCTCCTACCTCCCAACTTTCGATGCAGAAGCGATCTGTCATTTCTGCCGCTCCTGACGTCGCATCTCAGCTTCCAGCCAACGACAAAAAGCGAAAACGACGCGGCAGCATCTGCGACCGTCCCCAAAAAACCGTCTCGGAGCTGTTCGGTGCGACTGAGAGCAAAGCCCATATCGAGAACGGCGGGGCTCCGCCTACCGAAGTCACTCCAAACAGCAAGCGGCAAAAGCATCTCTCTCCCTCGCCCATGAAGTCCTCGCCGCTGCCTCTGTCCAAGATGTACAGTTTCTCCGGCCAGCAGACAAATGGCCACATCATCGACCTCACACATTCTCCCGGAAGCACTCCGCCACGGCGCGTACCTAAGCCGATGAATAACTCCACAGGGCCTAGGAAGCTTGTTATCAAGAATCTCCGGGTCACTCCGAAGACAGATCCTGCACAATTCTTTGAGCAACAGTGGGAGAAGCTCTCGAAAGCTTTGGACATTATATTCAGTGATGGCGAAATACTTCCATACTCGTATGAAGAGCTGTATCAAAGTGTCCAGAACGTGTGCAAACAAGGACGTGCGGAAGCATTATTCGGCCGACTTAAGGATAAAGCTACCCAAGCTATTGCTAAGAAGACGAGTGCTCTATTAGCTAATCCATCATCACCCACTCAGACATTAGAGAGTGTGGTGGACGCCTGGGAGAAATGGGATCATCAATTCGTAAGTGCTACCAACTAAACACTTCTGGCGAAGGTCGTGCTAAATATCCAGCAGAGAACAATTCGGCAACTGTTCATGTTCATGGACCGTTCGCACCTCCTTGCAAATGGGAAGCCTACCCTCGACAAATTCCAACTCTCCCTCTTCCACGACGTCGTTTTTGAGAATTCGGAACTTCAACCTCAAATCCTTACTGGCGCCCTCGAGTATATGCAACTTCTTGAGGAGGTTACTAGACACCGAAACTTACTGCACAAGGCCATTGCACTGTTTCATAATATCGGCGTCTACCAAACAATTTTCGAGCCACGTCTGCTGGCACAGCTACAGGAGCTGTCCTACAACTGGTCGAAAGAAGCCACTCTGAAAATGGACGTGCCAAGTTACATCAAGACTGCTACCGGAATTATGGAGAGAGCGGTTAAGACTGGTCAAGAAGTGGGCTTGGATTCTTCAACCAGGACAGCCATAATGACGATGATGGAGCATATCTTTATAGATCGGCAACAAACATACCTCAGTTTGTGTCCTCTGTCTGTGGTTCACTAAGTACTCTGCTAATTATACTGCAGCCGATGCTGAGGCAGTCGCTACTATGCTTGATGATAATGCTGTGGAGGATCTCGGAAACCTCTATGGCTTTCTCAATCGGCTGGATCTTCAGGAACAACTTCGTCAACCCTTCTCTACGTGGATCGAAGATACCGGTACGGAGATTGTTTTCGATGATAAGGATTATGATGCCATGATAGTGAAACTTCTCGCCTTGAAAATGCAACTCGACAACGTCTGGGACAATTCCTTCCAGCGTGACCTCAGACTTGGCCATAGCTTGCGCGAGACATTCGATGTTTTTATGAACAAGTCAAAGAAATCGAGCGCGACCTGGAATACAGATAATTCGAAACCTGGTGAGATGATTGCCAAGTACGTCGACATGCTCCTCCGTGGTGGATCAAAGGCTATCCCTGCTGCATTGATCAAGGGTGCTGTGAAACCAGCAAATACTGCAGAGGAAGAGGACGGTGATGAAGACAATGACGACGACGAGAAACAAATTAATCATCAGCTTGACCAAGTGTTGGATCTCTTCCGCTTTGTTCACGGTAAAGCAGTTTTCGAGGCCTTTTACAAGAAGGACCTTGCACGTCGTCTTCTCATGAATCGCAGTGCAAGCCAAGATGCCGAGAGGAGCATGCTTGATCGGCTGAAAACCGAATGTGGTGCTCAATTCACCGCCAACCTAGAGCAAATGTTCAAAGATATTGAACTGAGTCGGGAGGAAGTGAATGGTTACAAGATGTACATGGAAGAGAAGAACACAAACCCACAGATCGACTTGAGCGTGAACATCTTGTCGGCTGCCGCCTGGCCAACGTACCCAGATATTCCAGTGAACATCCCGGTTGATGTTAAGGCCGAGATTGATGCATTCCAAAAGCACTACAACACGAAGCATAGCGGGCGAAAGCTCACGTGGAAGCACGCACTCGCGCACTGTCAACTGCGTGCCAAATTCCCTCGTGGTATGAAGGAACTGGTCGTTTCGAGTTTCCAAGCTATTGTCCTTCTGCTCTTCAATAGCGTCGGTCGAGATGAACGAATCTCATACCAGCAGCTATTAGCAGAAACGGGATTGCCAGCACAGGAGCTCAAGAGGACTCTGCAATCACTTGCGTGTGCTAAGTTGCGGCCATTGCGAAAGCACCCACTCGGTCGTGAAATTGCCGACACCGATACATTCTCGCTGGACGCCAATTTCAGCCACGAGAAGTACCGCGTCAAAATCAACCAGGTCCAGCTGAAAGAGACGAAGGAAGAGAACAAAGAGACGCACGAACGGGTCAACCAGGATCGGCAGTTTGAGACACAAGCAGCCATTGTGCGCATCATGAAAAGTAAGAAGAAGATCAACCACAACTTGCTAATTACAGAAGTTATCGAGCAGACGAAGAAGAGGGGCGTCTTGAGTGTAAGCGACATTAAGAAGAACATTGACAGGTTAGTCTTTTCATGGTCTAACACATTCTGCTTTGTTAGTCTGCATACTGACTGCATCCAGGCTCATTGATAAGGAATACATGGAGCGGGAGGACGGTAACATGTACAGCTATGTTGCATAGATGCGTCATGGTATTTTGTTCCCTGAGGATTTTGAGTAGAGTACAAGGCGAGACTTTGGGTCTTCGCCGTTACTAGCATTACATGGAGACCAGTAGACAGCAAACGCTGAATCTATACGAAACTTATAATGAGAGCATACGAGCCTATCAAACTTTTGCCTCTTTGGAACAACAAGCTTCTCAATGGGATTTTCGCTGTGAATGTGTCTGAGCATATTGTATTCTCTGGGAGTATTGATAAGGGATGTTTTACGGCATAGTGGCGAGTTTGGCACTCGAACGCGCTGCCGAGCTGCCATTTTTGAAGGGTGGAACGGCACGTATGGTGCTTCATTCACGTGTAAAAGCTTCATAGTGGTTATTCTGCAAGGAACAAGGCGAAGGACGAGCCAGGTTGATCGACATTTGGTGAAGTGAAGTTTCATTCACTAAGATCAATGACTTTTTCTCTTAAGATGGTTCCACCGGCAAACTTTCCCACTGCCCACCCGAGGTACGCTCCGGTGACGATAGTGATGGGCCATTTCTGCCAATCGCGATCCCTAGGATTCCATTAGCTTCGTTTTTTGAAGTGCTGCAGAACAATTCTGACCAGTCTAATGGTATTGGGACAGCTCCAATCCAAGCTCCAAGCAATGTACCCAGCGCGGCTCCGTACACTTCGTCTACTGGCAATAACAACGCAATGATTGCCCGCCACTTTTCCTTCTCCAAACCATGAACGTATATGAGGGGCGGAACGGTAAGAAGCGAGAGGTGTGCGCAACAGAGGATTGTAAGCTGTTGGTGACTCGTTACTGGAGCACCAAAGAGAATTGCCACGCATGTCAAGACCGGTGTGCCGAGAAGGAGGGCGAGAGTTAGGGACAAGAAAGCAGGCTAGGGATTCAGGTCAGCGAAATTTCATGCGGGTGATTTAGCAGACGGCTTACTGCTATTCGCTGTGACAGAGTGACATCACTTTTGGTGAGAGTTTTCTTGCGAGAGCCTTTTGAAGCTCCAGACTTTGGTGGAGTTGATGTCGTGGATGATCCTGTTGGAGGCAGGCAAAGCACCAGGTAGACGACTTGTAGGATGGCTAACGGAAAGAGAAGCGCTGTAAGCGAACCAGCTGGGTTAGCAACAACTCCTCTAAACTGTATCAAGTAGCTGGATAACACGACAATCGGGTATATGTGGTTGTAGACGCGCGCCGCGTTGCTGTCCACTAAGCCGACGGGAACGAATGGAGCCTTTGCCGGCTTGGACTTTGGTGAAATCGCACTCATGGCTGATCGTATGAGTTTTGAATAGCAATCAAAGCAATTGTCACCTTAGCAGAGACATAGTAGTGCGAATAATCTCAGTGTCGCAGCCTTCCCCGCCGAGTTTGGCGGCATTTTGCCAAGCCTCCGCTCCGACTCTTGTCCGACCCTCGCCGCCTTGGTGAGGTCATGGCGCGAGCTCGATGTCACAGGAGCCATAAGGCCATTAACCACTTATCGTTTTGTCAATGTCCACGGGTGCATGAGCACTACCTTACTACTGTATAATTGTTGCATGTAATAGTAGAAGGCGTATACGGTAATCGCATTTCACGTGACTCCGCGAGATATCGATTAGGAAATCAGCGAAAAACAGGAACAAATAGCTCACTTTAGCTTCATATTGAGTTCATTAGGAGGTACTAGGTAGATACGTATATAGTAAGGGGTGCTTCTCCTGGAGAAAGGCTCCCAAATCGCTCAATTTTATCGCGTATCATATATACTTCTGACTCGCACGGACACAATCTCGGTATATATAGACTGCACAGCATCAAGTTAGAAAATATAACCTTTTTGATCGCTCCATAACAGATAGTTCTCAATAAACAATCGTTTCTAACTGTATAAAAATATATATGGACGAATCATTGCCGGAGAGAATCGCAGAAGGTGGACTACATCCGCATACGGAAGCACCTCAGCCTTGCCTTGCGCAACAAACCTCAGGACTAGAGATTCCCTCGAACAACAAGGAAAATGGCACTTCTCAGTTGGGCCAGCGAATAGGAGGCCTCCGCCCATGGATATTTTGGCTTATCATTGGCACAATTGCCATTATTGTGATCGCTGTGTCAGTTGGTGGAGCCGTGGGGAGTCAAAGCTCGGCGAAGAAAAGTACTTCCTCGTCCTCAGCGAGTGTTACCTCCGCATCCACAATTAGTGCTAGTTCAAGGTTTATGTGACCAAAGAACAAGTTGCTCCAATCGCCACTAACGAAGCCTTACAGCACCTTCAGCGTTACATCGTCAGCCTCACAAAACTCCTCCTCCTCCTCCACCGCTACAGCCTCGTCAGCAAGCTCCTCAACAACAGCCATTGACGGCTACAACATCTTATGGGATTGCCCCGGTAGCAACGGCAGTCTGGTCACACCTAATAATCCTGGTGACGGAACCCCCGGCCTTTACACATTCACCAAGTTCTGCGGGGTTGGTGTGACGGACGGTGTCATTCTGGCAGAGGCTCTTGTGCCTTCATTCACCGAGTGCATAGCGCTATGCTCTAACTGGAACTACGAAGCCTACAGCAATGGCCTGTCGGATGTGGAGTGCACCGTTGCGTTCTTTTTGATCAGCGGTATTCCACCAGGGAATTGTTGGGCTAGGAATGGAACGAATTTTATTCCTGGAAACTATTTTGCGGTGGGCAAGTTAGAGTACTAAGCTCTTGAAAACTACTGTGAGGGTTATTACCAGGCTTTTGACCTTTAACTTTTTCGTATTTCATACATAAGAGTACACTTACGGACTATATTATGACATTTCTCTTTAGTTATCGTTAAAATAAACGTAGCTTCAGGTTTGAGTGTTATTAGTATCCAGGCAGACCGAATTGGAAGAATTAATCATATCATACTTGTATATGAAAGCAGCTTGGGATCATTTGCGCGATCGATTCGCTCCGAGAAAGATCATTCCAACTTCGGTTGTTGGCACCAACTTCTGGCAAGCAAGGGTTGGAAGAGTGAAGTGGTCGACACCGCCTAAAGCGGCGGCAAAAACCGCCGGATCCGGCGATCAGGACTGCGACACTCAGCTTTATAGTATAAGAAAAGTTAAGGTGGGTACGTTGAAGCAAAGAGTTGGGCTGGGAGGTGGCTTTGCATATGCCAGGGTCCGTTGCGGCGCTGAGGCTCTTGCAATTTGATCCAACCATTCGGCTTTATTCCAGTGTCTCTCTGCGATTTATGAGCGTGAACTCGTCCAAGTGCTACGACGGCAATATGCGATTGACGGTAGCATACACGTCCATTTCAACATTCTTTTGGCAGTTCAGCCTCCAGGCAAAGTTTCATAGCAAATGGAAAGCAGTTTGCCTCTGTTTAGTTTCATGACGAGAGCGCACAGCTGAATACTCTCAGAAGCAGCCTAACTAATCCATGTCTAGTCCTTGGGAATCAAGTCTCGCAATGATAGATCATACACCACATCCTCTACTTCTTTCACTCTGTATTTGATTCCGTCGCTTCGTTTCCTAAGTATGTCGTTCTTGAGATTGAGAATCTGGAAGCCCGCGTGAACGTCTTTGATGAATTGGCTGATAATGAGAGGACGGCGATAGTCTCCCAGTGTGACAGAGTTACGAGCGAGACGTGCCTATGCACTGTGAGTGTCTTTACAGATTTGGATGTAGACAAAACGCACGAGCTCATCAATCAGCGAGACCAATGCAAGGAGGTATTCTTCGATCGTGAGGTGAAAGGAGTCTCCATCCTTGAGGTTGACAGGAACTTCCCATAGACAGTCAGCACTGAATAAACTCAACTTTTGTTCGGCTGACTTACTTCCCATTACTGCGCCAACATCGTTTATTGTCATTAAGTGACCAGAGCTTCCGCTTTCGCTGGTCCATCCGTACAAGAGTATGGTGAAACACTAGAATGCTCAGTTGGAGTTCATGGCTTCAGAACGATGACTTACCGCATCTTGCATCGATCTTGTCCACATGTTGTTCCATTTGTAATAAGGCTGGGTTGATGCAGTTGTTGAAAGCTTCTGGACGCTTTCACAGATGCTATCGAGGCTTACGCTGCTGTTCACTGTGCCGTTTTAACAGCTGTTTCGCGCTCTCTGTGTGTAGAATGTACCTTGGCCGATTGCTTGCACAGAATGGACTTTCGAAAGCTTCGCCTGTGCTACTCGAGCTGATAGTCTTTGTTAGTTTGTGTACAAACTGAATAGAGTCATCATGGCGTACTGTGCTTTTCCAGCTCTTGTACAATATCTCGAATTTTCTAGTTGCTGTTAGCTACATGGCGTGAGAAGTGCGAGTAATTAACGAACGTCTCTAAAAGCCGTGTCTTCATCTATCTTCGCTTGCAAATGCTCAAACAACACCGGATCGATCATGCCTGCTTGATGAGCCATCCCAAGGGCTACCGGTGTGCAGTTGGTCTAATAGATGAGGCCGGAAGAATAAGGGCGTCTCTCCACGTCTACGAAGGTATTTAAATGATTAAAGCACAGGGAGGATGGGCCAGCAGCAGGATTTTCACGGTCGCTTCATATTACACACACGCGACCACAAACTTCAACAATAAAGCACTATTTCAGAGTCAAGTGAAGCCAACGACATCAATCTCTTCTTCAGGATCCCGCTCCAGGCGAGAAGGTGATGAAAAGATGTTCGCGTCATCTCGAGATAGTGCAATACGAGAGACACAGTGGGCAGACACATGCGCAAGCACAGAGGTGAATGCCCGGGTTTCAAAAATTAGATTAATCTTGAATGCTTCCGTAGAAGCGTTTCAGAGATTAAACTGAAAAGAACAGATACTACACTTGATCTAAGCCAAAAGGCAAAGCTATATGTCATGGTTAGCATTCAAAGATCCAAAATGTTGAGGTTGATGAAGACGAACAGAGCTAAAGTTTGGAAAAGATGCGTGCGAGCGAGTTTTTATAGGCGAGCATATGGTCTGTGCGTGCTTAGTCAATAGTCATAACATCCCAGCCACGCAAACTTACTTAATTGGTGGCAGTGCAGGGCAATATGTGCTTCCGTTGTCAGCCACCTCCTGCAGCCACTTCACTGTGCTTGTATTACGAGATGTGCAACCTCGCTTCTATATTCACACTTGCTTCTCTCATAATTCTCCTCGAAATATCCCACTGTAAGAGCCAAAGCATACGGTGCACGCCTGAAGCATCTTGGACAGAAAAGGAGAAAAGTCTTCGTCGTCCACTTCGGCTGTCGCGCTAAGCAAGCTGGCTCTGGCAATGAGAATAGAAGTAGTAGATATTTTTGCCCCAGAAATCGATTGTGAACGTTGGCTGAAACGGTTAAAACGTAGGACTGCACATGATGAGCAAAGGAGCAATGCTGTAGGTTGATCGGGAACGGGAAGGATTTGAGCGCTGCTTCTTGAACCTATGACCAAGCAGTTACGACGACGTCTTATAATCATTCACATTGCAGGGTTGATGCTCAAAAATCGGCATGCGGCCCGATCCTACCCGCATTTAGAGTCCGTCCGGCCGTTTAGCAGGCTCCAAACCAACAAGCTTCTCGTTGATGTTGCCATTCGACAGCCGCATACCGTCTCTGCCATTCCTCTCACTGACATCTAGCGCAACCAGGAACCTGCTTACGCAGTTGTAACTTCCAATTGTGGCAACAAGTTCAACGACCTCCCTGTCATTCAATCCTGCCTGCCTCACTCGAGCAAAGACTGTATCCGGTATCTCAACCTTGAGGGTTGAATAGTCGGTGAACTCAAGGATCGCGAGATGCACTTCATCGAGGCCACCATCACCAAGCTTATCCTGGGCACTGCCGGCAGAAGGATGAGTGAATGGTGGGGCGGTGAAGACGTATTTCTGCGCCTCGAGTGTCTTCTCCGGGGTCTGGAACTGGATCAAAATGGCGTGATGCTCCCATTCGTACCAAGCTCGGTTAAGAACTGCGACGCGTGAGATAGCACACTCACGGATGGTTGCGGGAAGTGTGGTACGAGTGCGTATCGCACGGAGAAAGGAGTTCCTGTGCGGCGAGTGTCAGTAAGGTGATCTGCACTAACGTACTATCGAAAATCAATTAATTTGCAAGCTGAAAACTTTCCAAATTTGCGGACATTCTTTGATCACAGGCTCTGCTTCGTCAGAATGTTTATGTTCAAGGAAAACGATGAGTGATGCTGCTCGTCTGGGAGTTTGTCTGGCTGTAGCTTGTTCGACTCGTCCCATGTCGCTCATGACAGAACGCCCTTGCACTCCGTCTCTGAAAGGATTTACCATAAAAGTAGAAAGCAAAGAGGGACATAGTTCTGACAATCTGTTGCCTCGAAACTGAACGTATTCAGGTTGAGGGGTCGGTGAAGGAATAAGAAACGCAGGGCCTTGTTGCTATGAGTGGCGAACTTACCAACCATCAGCTACTGGGGGAGCATGTAATAAGGAACGATCTAGTCCAATTAACCCGCGTTCTCCTCTTCTCTCCTTAATTC
>Ga0335073_10009571_pt1 | contig 13601 bp, 12 predicted proteins | sample Lox_Sample_22_FD_207093 | JGI IMG/M metagenome (GOLD analysis project Ga0335073, IMG submission 207093) | Soil microbial communities from Loxahatchee National Wildlife Refuge, Florida, United States - Lox_Sample_2.2 | ecosystem: Environmental > Terrestrial > Soil > Wetlands | place: USA...
AAGGTCATCCGCCGCGCCGACCGATTCCAGCGCCGCGGATTCGCTGCCTGCCGCTCCGAGTGGCGCCTCATCGCCGCCACACACAACCTTCTCAAGCTCTGGCGCCACAGCTCGGCCATAGCCTGACAGTCGCGGGATCAAGCCGCGCAGACTGTCGTGTGAACAACCTGCCACAAAACACCGATCCCGGCCGCCGCTATCGGCCGCACCCCAACACCTTGCGCGACAGCCTCTAGCGCCGGTTGAAAATGCACCCCCTGTAGGAGCGCCGCCAGCGTCGCGGAGCGAAGGCCACACAGCATCTGGACGAACTGCTCGTAGGCGGGATCGGTCGCGTCGAGGGGCCGGCCGAGGAGCTTCCCGATCAGTCTTGCCGCGAGCGGGTGCTCACGTCTGGACAAGGCGATCAACGCCGCGGCCTGCTCGGACTTCGAGGAGGCGGTGTTCGGAACTCAGGCGCGAGGACGTCCATGAGAGCCATAAGCTGGCGACCTTCTCCGGCTTAGCTTAAGCGCCTGGTGGTAGTGAGCAGAATCGAGTCCAGCGCGCCGGCGAGGTCTTCTCCGGTCGGGGCGCGCTTCGGGTCGATGAGCCATTGCAGGGCAAGGCCGTCGATGACGGCGATGAGTAGAGAGGCGAGCGTCCGCGCGGTGCGCTCGTCGAGTGCCTCTGCACCGGGGATCGTGGCCTCGATCGTCGCCTGGGACGCGCGACGGGTCTCGTCGATGAGATCGGCGAGCTGGGCGCGCAGGACCGGTGAGCGCGCGGCGGCGGGCAGGGCCTCTATGAGCGCGAGCATCAGCCCCTGTTGCTCCTGGATGCTCTCACCCGCCCCGGACCAGAAGGTGCGTAGATGTTCAAGCGGCCCGGCGCCCTCGTGCGCGAGGGCGCGCGTGAGGAAGTACTGCGTCCACTGGCGAAGCCCCTCGCTCAGAGCCTCCCTGAGGAGCGCGTCCTTGGAGCCGAAGTGGTAGCCAATCGAGCCGAGGTTGGCATTCGAGGCGGCGGCGATGTCACGCGCCGTTGTGTGCGCGTAGCCCTTCTCGCGCAGGCACTTCAGCGCCCCTTCGATCAGGCGCTGGCGATGGTTCTCGCGACCCGTCACGGATTGAGTCTAGCCTGGCATGTTGATCGCTTGTGTTGTACAAGCGTACAAGAACTGTTAGCGTAGCCATCGCCGTGCTTATGAGATCGCTCCCGACCTCTGGATGACCGAGCAGCCGCTTCGCTATCTCGGTTTCGAGGTGGACCTTCGAGAAAGGGCTTCGCACAGCTACTTCGATGAGCGAGAGCCGATGATGCTGTCTCTCGACAGGCATAGTCGGGCGCCGCTGCTCGCCGCGCACGTCACCGACTTTCGCGGCGTGCACTCGCCGGTCATGTGGCGCCACGCCGCACGCCAACAGCTGACCGGCCTCCCCGGCTTGGTGTTCGCCAAGGCGATGCCGTTCATCGGCTCGCGATCGAGCGACGGGTTCGGAGCGGGCGTTCCCGCCGCTCGCTGCCAGGTGCTGCTCACGGCATGGCGGACGCAGCCCGACTTCGAAGCGTTCCTCACGCACTCGATCGCCGAGCGCCTCGCTGCCCAGGCCAACTCGTGGTGGGCGTTGTTCGAGGTCGCTTCAACGCGCGGATCGCACTACGGCGCCACGCCACTGTCCCCGACCGACGCCGGCTCAGGAGCGTTTGCCGTGCTCACCCTTGGCCGCACACGGTCACGGAACCTGGCGCGGTTCCTACGCGAGGGCACCCGGTTGGGAGCATACATTCGCGAAGCGCCCGGATTGATCACCGCCTACTCCGCGGGCGTTCCGCTGACCGGCAACTGCACGGTGAGCATCTGGGAGTCGGAGGAGGACATGATCCGCTTCGCCTACCGCAACACGGACGGGCATGGCAACACCGTTCGGCACGACCCGCCGATCCTCACCGAGCAGCTCAACGCCCGCATGCGCCTGCGTTGCTTGGGCGGGAGCTGGCACCCGAGGACACCCCACGCCGCCAGGCTCTCGCGACTCGCCGCGACGCTGAACGGTTGAGTGTGCTTGAGGTCGCCGTCCAGTTGCGCAACCTGCTGGTCGACGGTCGAGCTCTGGTCTCCGGCGATCGGTGTGACGGGCGTGTGAAGTCATGCGCGTGCTGATCGTCGGCGGCGGCGTCGCGGGGTTGACGCTGGCGGCGAAGCTGGCCTGTCAGGGGCGCGAGCCGCTGGTCGTGGAGCAGTTGTCCTGCCATGGCGAGCACGGGTTCAGTGTTTCGCTCTACCCGTACGGTTCGGCGGTGCTGCACGGGATCGGCGCTTATCGCGAACTCGCGACGCGCGCGGTGCAAATGAAGACCTACGAGATCGGCGATCGCCGCGGAACGGTAATCCGCAGGATCGATTTCGCGCGCCTGCTGGGCGCCTACGGCCCAACCTACTTCACCACCCATGCGCAGCTGATCGACTGCCTGCGACGCGCCTGCGGCGAGCGCGTGCAGCTACGGATGGGAAGCACCGTGAGCGCTCTGGAGCAAGCCGGCGAGGAGGTCGAGGCGACGCTCAGCGACGGTTCGACCGAGCGCTTTGATCTGGTCGTCGGGTGTGATGGGGCGCACTCAGTCACGCGCGACCTGCTGTTCGGCCCGCAGCGCGGTTTTGACACGGGCTGGGTGGGCTGGACCTGGTGGGCGCCGGAGGGGATCTTCCCACCCGAGACAGCGCGCGAGCACTGGCTTGCAGGGGCACTGTTCGGCGCCTATCCGGCACCGGGCCAGACGATGTGCATCATCGCGGTACCGCGTAGCGTCGCCGACCCCGCCGACGAGCTGGATGAGCGAGAGCTGCTCGCAAGACTAGGTGGCGCACTTGGCCGGCTCGCCGGCACCCCGGAGCTTGCCGCCGCGCTCGCGTCGGCCTCCGAGGTTTGGCCGTGGCGGTTGCACGATGTGCGCTCGCGACGGCTGAGCAGCGGCCGCGTCGTGCTCTGCGGCGACGCCGGCGCCGCGTTTTTGCCCACCGCCGGGGTCGGTGCGTCGGTGGCACTACACTGCGCCGCCGCGCTCGGTGAGGAGCTCTCGCGCGCCGACGCGCGCCTGGTCCCCCTAGCGATCGAGCGGTATGTCAACCGCACCGTGAACACAGTGCGGGCAAACCAGCGCGACTCGCGCCGCTTGGCCCGCGCGATGTTCCTCCAGAGCCCTCTCGCGGCCCGTGGACGAGAGCTGCTGATCCGTCACACACCGGTACGAATGATGATCGGCTCAATCCTCGTGGCGATGGGCCAACCACTTTGAACACATCTACACGGCACCCGCCGGAAGAACCGAGGCTATCGTCCCCCTCTCGCTTCTCGTTGGGCGAAAAAGTGGGTCTGCTGCTGTAGGTTGATGAGGTGTTTGTTGAGGGCCTTGACCACGTTCAAGTGGCCGCTCCGCGCGGGTGCGAAGCAGAAGCTCGGCGGTTCTTCGGTGAGCTTTTGGGATTGACCGAGGTCGAGAAGCCGGAGCGGTTGCGGGCTCGTGGGGGCGTATGGTTCCAGGCCGGCGCTCAGGAGCTGCACGTCGGTGTGGAGGAGCCGTTCGTCCCCGCGCAGAAGGCTCATCCGGCGCTCCGGGTCCGGCCGGATGCGCTCAACGATTTGTCAGTACGTTTGGAGGAGGCTGGCGCGCAGGTCGTGTGGGATGACGCGCTGGACCGGGTGCGGCGCTTCTATTCCGCGGACCCTTGGGGCAACCGCATCGAGTTGCTCGCAGCGCTATAGGGTCAGCACGCTCGCGGTCGTCGACGTGGACGGGGTCTGGCGCGATCGCAAGACAGCAGTCTTCGTTGCCTTCCTACGCTGTCTCCCGGCCGTGGCCTTCGATGGTCCCTACCTGCGCCCCAGGTCACGGTACACCGGGCTGAGTCGCTTTATGCAGCCGATTCGCACCGACTTCAAAGGCTATGAGGGCAAGTCCGTCGCGATCGACGCGCCCACTGGCAAGATCGTGATCGCCGACGAGGACCCGCGCGTGGTGCTCGAAGGCCAAGGGCCGTGACCACGTAGCGGTGCGCGGTCGCGTCCCGTACGCAGACGAGCCGGTCCACGTCGGCCTTGGCTGAGCCGCAGCCGCTTCCGTGGCCCTACCCGTACCGGGGAGGATCCCTAGTCCGTGCGGCTGGGCGATCCGGTCTTCAGGCCATTCGTGTATGTGTCGCTCCTGCGCCGAGCAGAGCACGACGCTGCTGGAAGGACTGATCGACACCGGCGCCGATGCGATACTCGCGCGCGCCGCATCCGGCAAACGCCGATCACGCCACTCACTGCGTGGCGTGATCGAGCTCGGAGCCCTTCGGGGGTTGACCTCCGCCGGCACGGGCGGCTCGCCGTGGGCGGATGCGTGTCGCCCGATTCCAGATGCGGCCCGATTCCGGTGCGAGGCCGGCAGCGACGATAGTTTCTGCGCCAGATTGGGCTCTGCGGCGATCGAAATCGAGGATCTACTGGTCGTGCGCGGCGGGCGCACCGTCATCGACGGTCTGAGCGTGAACGTCACCGGCGGGTCGGTGACCGGCCTGCTCGGGCCGAGCGGGTGTGGAAAGTCGACGCTGATGCGCACGATCGTCGGCGTGCAGATGGTCCAGGCAGGCAAGGTCAAGGTGCTCGGCGAAAATGCCGGCTCGCCAAGGCTGCGCCGGCGCGTGGGATATCTCACACAGGCCCCGTCGGTCTACTCCGACCTCAGCATCGGCGAGAACCTGCGGTACTTCGCGGCGATCCTCGGTGTCGGCCGGCAACGAATCGGCGAGGTCGTCGCGACGGTTGGCCTGGTCGGTCGCGAGCACCAGGTCGTCGCCTCGCTCTCGGGCGGAGAGCGTTCGCGAGTGTCGCTCGCCACCGCCCTGCTGGGGGACCCCGAGCTGCTGGTCCTCGATGAGCCGACGGTCGGCCTCGATCCGGTGCTGCGCGCCGAACTGTGGGACACCTTCCGCGAGCTCGCCCTGGCGGGAAGCACATTGCTGATCTCGAGTCACGTGATGGACGAGGCCAGCGAGTGCGACGAGCTGCTGCTGATGCGCGACGGCGCGCTGCTCGAGCAGACCACGCCCGAGCGGCTGCGCGAGCACACCGGCGAGCAGGACCTGGGCCGCGCTTTTCTTGCGATCATCGGACGGGCTTCACGGTGAGCCGCCGGGTCACGCTGGCGACCGCGCGACGCGTGCTGTGGCAGATCCGCCGCGACCCGCGAACCGTGGCGCTGCTGCTCGCCGTGCCCGTCGGGCTGCTCGTGCTGCTGCGCTACATCTTCGACGGACAGCCCGCGACGTTTCAGGCGATCGGCGCGCCGATGTGCGGCCTGTTCCCGTTCAGCATCATGTTCCTGGTCACCTCGATCGCGATGCTGCGCGAGCGCACCAGCGGCACCCTGGAACGGCTGATGAGCCTGCCGCTCGCCAAGGCCGACCTGCTCGCCGGCTACGGGATCGCGTTCGGCCTGTTGGCCGCGCTGCAGGCGCTCGTCGTCTGCCTCGTCGGGTTTCTCCTGCTCGGCCTGCACGCCGCGCATGGCGCGTGGTTGATCGGGCTGCTCGCGATCGGCAACGCCGTGCTCGGCATGGCGCTCGGCCTGTTCGTGAGCGCGTTCGCGCGCACCGAGTTCCAGGCGGTGCAGTTCATGCCCGCGATCATCTTCCCCCAGCTCCTGCTGTGCGGCCTGTTCGTGGACCGGCACGAGATGGCTGGCGCGCTCTACGACATCTCGAGCGCGCTGCCGCTCACCTACGCCTACGATGCGCTCGCGCGCGCCACCCATTCTCGTCCACTCGGCGGCCGGGTGGCGCTCGACATCGCCGTCATCGTCGGTGCGACGCTGATCGCGCTGGCACTCGGCGCCCTCACCCTGCGGCGCCGGAGTGCATGAGCGAAAACCTGCGATCAACTCACGCGGCCGGGAACCGCGTCAACTCGCTGGTCGAGCGCCTGCGCAACGTGGCGCTGCGCGACCGGTGGCGCCCGACGGCAAACCATCGACAGCGCGAGCGAACCCGGACAGCGTCGTCGGGGGTAATGAACTTCCGATCGAGACCGTGCCTGCGGCGAAGTCCTGCCCCCACAGCCGTGGCGCGAACGCATGCGGCAGACAAGCGAAGATGACGCTGCGTGATCGATCTGCACACCCACATCCTGCCTGGCCTCGACGACGGTGCGCTGGACATCGACGACAGCCTCGCGATGGCGCGAATCGCCATCAGCGACGGCATCTCTGTGGTCTGCGCCACGCCCCACGTGCGAGGCGATCACGACGTTCGCATCGAGCAGCTGCCGGATCGCGTCCTGGCGCTGCAGCGTGCGCTCGACGATACGCAGATCGAGTTGCGCGTCGTGCCCGGCGGCGAGATATCGGCGCTGGTCGCCGACTCGCTCAGCGAACGACACCTGCGCGCGCTGTGCCTCGGCGCAGGAGACTGGGTCCTGCTCGAGCCCGCCCCCGGACCGATCACCGATGAGCTCCCAGCGCTGGTCGAACGCCTCGCGGCGCGCGGAGCGCGCACGGTCGTGGCGCACCCCGAGCGCCACGCCGGCGCGGACTTCGAGTCGCTGCTCCAACGCCTGGCTGGACGTGGCTGTCTGTTGCAGTGGACCGCCGACTTTCTCGCCAAGAGCGATGCGATCACCGCAGATCTGATCAGCAGGCTGGCGGCAAACGGGCTTGTCCATCTGCTCGCGAGCGACGCTCACTCCTCCCACGGCGGGCGTCCGCTGAAGCTCAGCCACGGGGCCGAGTGGTTGCGGCGACGGGGGTTGACCGCGCTGGCCTCGTGGAGCGTTCGCGAGGGCCCGGCGGCGGTTCTGCGCGGGGGACCCGTCGCGCCTCCCGTGAGCGTGAACCCGTGAGGGAGTGAGCGCGCCTTTTCAGTGAACCGGTGAGGACGTGAGCGCGTCGTTCAGTCACGGGAGTGAGCGCGGCCGCTCAGTCACGCAGCGAGCCTCACCTCTCCCGCAGGACTGAGCGTGTCACGGAGTGAGCGCCGATCAGTCACGCAAGCCGCGCCCACGGTCAATCCGCCGGCCAGGGACCGAGCGTCACCTTGGTGGCCAGCTCCTCGACCACCTCGCGCGAAGCGTGACCGATGCCGCGGCGCAGGAAGTTGGCGGCGCCCGCCGCGGCGCCCAGCACCAGCGCGCCGCGCAGATCGTCGTGCGCCGCCCAGGTCGCGGCGAGCGCGCCGAACATCGCGTCGCCGCAACCCTCGCGAAACCCGCGCTCGAAGCGGGGCGGCGTGAGCTCCAGCGTCTGCTCCCCGTCGAGCACCAGCGCGGGCAGGTCACCCCGCGTGACGAGCACGCGCTGGGCCCCGGCATCGCGCAGCCGGCGCGCCGCGGCCAGCAGCTCGGCGGGCTCGGACACCGGCCCGCGCACGAACTCCGCCAGCTCCCAGTCGTTGAGCTTGACGAGATCCGGCTCGCCCGCGAGCGCCGAGTCCAGCCGCGGAGACGAAAGGTCCACGAGCGTTCTCGCCCCGCCGGCGCGGGCGTCGGCGACGAGGTCGCGGTAGACCTCCAGCGGCAGCGCTTCCGCCGGCATCGGGTTGGTCACGACCAGCCACCCGCAGTCCGCGGCATGGGAGATCGCAAGCGAGCACAGCTCGTCGAGCTCGTGTCTGCTCGGTGGATCGCTGACAGCCATCGCCACCAGATGACGCTCTCCCTGTCGGCGGTCCACGACATAGCAGCCGCTGGCGCTCGCGGTGCTCACCAGGCGCGTAGTCGTGCCGACCGTCTCGGCCAGCAGCGGGCGCAGCAACTCGCCCGGCTCGCCTCCGAGCAGGGCGCAGACGATCGGCTCGGCGCCCATGCAGCGGACCATCGCCGCCACCCACACCCCCTGCCCGCCGGCGTGGAAATGGATGCGCTGTCGCTCCGGGCCCTCAGCCTCGATCGTGACGGTCAACAACGGGTGGGGTGCGAACACCGCGACCGCCGGCTCACACCCCACCATCACCGAGCTCAGAATAGTCCCATCGGCTGCTCGTCATAGCTCACCAGCAGGCACTTGGTCTGCGAGTAGTGCTCGAGCATCATCTTGTGGTTCTCGCGCCCCACGCCAGAGTCCTTGTAGCCGCCGAAGGCGGCGTGTGCCGGGTACAGGTGGTAGCAGTTGGTCCATACGCGACCCGCCTTGATGCCGCGGCCCATGCGAAACGCGCGCGCGCCGTCGCGCGTCCACACGCCGGCGCCGAGGCCGTAGAGCGTGTCGTTGGCGATCTGCAGCGCCTGCGCCTCGTCTTTAAACGTGGTCACGGCGAGCACCGGGCCGAAGATCTCCTCCTGGAAGATCCGCATCTGGTTGTGACCCTTGAAGACGGTCGGCTCGAAGTAGTAGCCGCCGGCGAGCTCCCCGCCGAGCACGTTGCGATGCCCGCCGATCAGCAGTTCGGCGCCCTCCTGCTCGCCGATCTGTACGTAGCCCTCGATCTTCTGCAGCTGCGAGCTCGAGTTCTGCGGTCCGAGCTGGGTCGTGCGGTCGAGCGGGTTGCCCTGCCGGATCGCGCTGATGCGCTTCAGGCAGCGCGCCATGAACTCGTGGTAGATCGACTCGTGGATCAGCGCCCTCGAGGGACAGGTGCAGACCTCGCCCTTGTTGAACGCGTACAGCACGAGCCCCTCGACGGCCTTGTCGAGGAAGTCGTCCTCGCGGTCCAGCACGTCGGCGAAGAAGATGTTCGGCGACTTGCCGCCCAGCTCGGTGGTGGAGGGGATGATGTTCTGCGCGGCGTACTGCATGATCAGCCGCCCCGTCACGGTCTCGCCGGTGAACGCGACCTTGGCGATCCGCTTGTTCGAGGCGAGCGCCCTGCCGGTCTCCGCTCCGGGCCCGTTGACGATGTTCAGCACGCCCGGCGGCACGATGTCCTCGATCAGCTCGGCGAGCTTGAGGATCGACCAGGGCGTCGGCGAGGCGGGCTTGACGACCGTGCAGTTGCCGGCGGCCAGCGCCGGCGCGATCTTCCACGCGGCCATCAGCAGCGGGAAGTTGAACGGGATGATCTGTCCGACCACGCCGAGCGGCTCAGCGAAGTGGTAGGCGACCGTGTCCCTGTCGATCTCGGAGATGCGGCCCTCCTCGCCGCGGATCACATCGGCGAAATAGCGGAAGTGATCGGCGGCGAGCGGAATGTCGGCCGCGAGCGTCTCGCGCACCGGCTTGCCGTTCTCCCAGCTCTCGGCGACCGCCAGCATCTCGAGGTTCTCCTCGATCGCGTCTGCGACCCGATTGAGAACCTGCGAGCGTTCGCTGCTGGAGGTCTCGCCCCAGGCGTCCTTGGCGGCGTGCGCGGCGTCGAGCGCGAGCTCGATGTCCTGCGCGCCGGATTGCGCGACCTCGCAGATCGGCTGGCCGGTCGCGGGCGAGAGGTTGTCGCGGTACTCGCCCTCCACCGGCGGCACCCAGTGCCCGCCGATGAAGTTCTCGTAGCGCTCCTTGCACTGCACGGGGCTGCCCGGACGGCCGGGAGCCTCGAAGGTCGTGGTCTGCTCAGTCGTTGCCATCAGGAGTCTCCCGTCACGTGTGGTGAATGTTTGCCCCGGCCGCCGCGGCGCTGCAGCACGCCGACTGCGGCCAGGGCTGGTTTTGCGGTGTTCAGACGGCTACGGCAGCCGCGCTCGAGCCGTTCTGCGTCGCGCCGGCGCTCGCGCCCAACAGCACGACCTTCAGCGCGCCCGAGTTGGCCGCATCGGCGAACGTGTCATAGGCGGCCATCGTGTCGCCGAGCGCGAAACGGTGCGTGGCGAACAGCGAGGGGTCGAGACGCCCGCTTGCGATCAGCCGCAGCAGCTGCGGGATGCTGAACGTGTCGACCAGGCCGGTGGTGATCGTCACATCGCGAATCCACAGCTTCTCCAGGTGGAGACGGGCGGAGTGGCCGTGTACGCCGATGTTGGCGACGCGTCCGCCCGGCCGGATCAGCTCGGCGCACAGCTCGAACGTCTCCGGGACGCCGACCGCCTCGAACGCGACATCTGCGCCGAGCCCGTCGGTCAGCTCCATCACCTTCGCGATGGCGTCTTCGCGCGAGTTGTTGATCGTCGTGTCGGCACCGAAGCGCTCGGCGCTCGCCAAGCGCGCATCGGCCATGTCGATCGCGACGATCCGTCCCGGCGTGAACAGCTTCGCGGTCAGGATCGCCGCCAGGCCGATCGGGCCCGCGCCGACGATCGCCACCACATCACCGGGAGCGACGTGCCCGTTGAGCACCCCGACCTCGAACGAGGTCGGCAGGATGTCGGCGAGGAACAGCACCTGCTCGTCGCTGAGACCGTCGGGCACCTTGTAGACGGAGTTGTCGGCGAACGGCACGCGCGCGTATTCGGCCTGCACACCGTTGATCGTGTGCCCGAAGATCCAGCCCCCGCCGCCCAGGCACTGACCATAGTGGCCTTCCTTGCAGTAACGACAGCGCCCGCACGCGCTCACGCAGCTGAGCAGCACGCGGTCACCCGGAGCCACCGTGCTGACACCGGCGCCGACCTCCTGTACGGTGCCGACGGCCTCGTGGCCGAGGATCGTGCCGGGCGTTGTCTCCGGCACGTCGCCCTTGAGGATGTGCAGGTCGGTGCCGCAGATCGTCGTCGTGTCGATGCGCACGACCGCGTCGGTCGGGTCGAGGATCGTCGGGTCCTCGACGGTGTCCCAGCCGCGCTGACCGGGACCGTGATAGACAAGCGCCTTCATCTCTTGTTCCTCCTGACGGTGAAAGTTGGCGGCGGTGGGAAGTGGACGGCGGTGGAAAGTCGGGGACCGTAAAAAGTCGGGGACGGTACAAGTGGGGTCAAAGCCCGTTGAGTGGCGGTGGGGTCAAAGCCCGTTGAGGTGGTGTTGCGCAGCGGTCATTCCCGCTCGCGCGAGAGCAGTCCGCTCAGCCAGGTGATCTTGCGGTAGGGCGGCATCAGCAGCACCAGCACAAACAGCACGGCAGTGCCGGCGAGATACTGGAACAGCTCCGCGACCGTGCTGAATTCACTCGTGGCGTTCTCACCCCACGCGAGCATCGCGAAGGTGAACATCGCCAGGCCGAGACCGCTGAGCAGGATCGGCTTGCGACGCGTCGGCAGGAACTCGCCCGTCAGCGCGCTGGCGGCGATCGCCAGGAACACGACCAGCTCCAGCACGCCGATCAGCGTCCAGGCTGTGTTGGTGCCGGGGAACGACCCGATGAACGTCTGGTTGAACGTCTTCGCCAGCGGCGCCGGCATGTTGCCGTTGTCGGTGACGAGCTTCTCTTTCCAGGAGTAGAAGAACAGCAACCCGAAGGTGAAGTAGATGCCGGCGCTGACCAGCCAGTACGAGGCGACGTCGGCGATGTTGCTGTGGGCCCTGATGCGCGTGCTCGCATGGGCGAGGCGGTCGGGAGCTACGTTGGTTGCCATCTGCTTTCCCCTTTCCAAGAGATGAAGGACTCGATGGCTTGAAGCTAGGGGCCGCGCCGCCTGGCCGTATCGGTGGCTACTGCGTCAAAGGCCCCCGGGGCAACTACGGTCTCGAGGTGGCGGCGATCGTCGGATGCGGGCGCGCCCGGGCGCGCCTAGCATGGCTTGGCAGCCAGTCAAAAGCGACCTCGAAGGAGCAAGCGCATGGGCACCGTCACCACCGAGCCAGCCACGCTAGCCGCCGTGCAGGCGGTGCGCCCTTTCCGCGATCTGCGTGTGCAGGACGTCGACTACGCGGGTGGCAAGGGCGCGAACCTCGGGGAGCTGACCGCGGCGGGCCTGCCCGTGCCGCCCGGCTTCGTGATCGGCGCGCCCGCGTATGCCGCGTTCTGCGAGGAGACCGGCCTGCGCGCGCGCCTGGCCGGGCTGTTGGACGGGGTCGACGTCGAGGACACGAGCGCGCTCGCCAAGGCCGCCGAGGCGGCTCGCGCCGTGTTCGACGAGACGGCGATACCGGACTGGCTGGCGAGCCGGATTCGCGATGCCTGCGTGGACGCGGGCATCGCCGGGGTGGCGGTCGCCGTGCGCTCGTCGGCGACCGCCGAGGACACGGCCTCGGCCTCGTTCGCCGGCATGAACGAAACGTTCCTGAACGTGCTCGGCGCGGACGCGGTGCTCGACGCGGTGCGGCGCTGCTGGCGCTCGCTGTTCGGGGCGCGCACCGTGTACTACCGCGGCTCGCAGGGGTTCGGCCAGGCCGAGATGGACATCGCCGTCGTCGTCCAGCAGCAGATCGCCGCGACCCGCTCGGGCGTGATGTTCACGGCCAACCCCGCCAGCGGCGACCGCGGCGAGCTCGTGATCGAGAGCGCCTTCGGGCTTGGCGAGGCCGTCGTCTCGGGCTCGGTCTCGCCCGACCGCTACCTGGTCGCGAAGCACCCGCCTCACCTGCACCGCCGCGAAGTTCACTACAAGGAGCTGGCGATCGAGTTCGACGCGCAGGGCGGCACCCGCACGCGGCCGCTCTCGCGCGAGCAGGGCCAACGACCGACCCTGGACGAGCGCGAGGTGATGGCCGTGGCCGAGCTGGGGCTGCACGTGGAAGCGCACTACGGCGCGCCCCAGGACACCGAGTGGGCGTTCGACGGCGACGGCCAGCTGTGGATCTTGCAGAGCCGACCGATCACGACGCTGTACCCCGTCGATACGGCTGTCCCCGAGCCGGTGGCGGCCGGCGGAGCCGTGCTGCTCCACGGCCTCGGTGGCGCGCCCGGCAGCGCAAGCGGCCTGGTGCGCGTGCTGTCATCGCTCGAGGACGCCGAGCGGCTGGCCGACGGCGAGGTGCTGGTCACGCACATGACCGCCCCCGACTGGGTGCCGCTGATGCGTCGCGCCGCCGCGATCGTCACCGACTCCGGCGGCATGACCTGCCACGCCGCGATCGTCTCGCGCGAGCTGGGCATCCCCGCCGTGGTCGGCACCGGCGAGGCGACCGGCAAGCTGCGCGACGGCGAGCTCGTCACCGTCGACGCCACCGGGGGCGTCGTGCTCGAGGGCGCAAGCGCACCCGCGAAGGCCGAGCACACATCCAACACGCAGGCGGTGTCCGAGCCGGCGGCCTCTCGGGCACGGATCGTCACGGGCACGCAGGTGCTCGTGAACCTGTCCGAGCCCTCGCAGCTCGAGCGCGCCGCGGCGCTCGACGTCGACGGCGTCGGGCTGTTGCGCGCCGAGCTGATGGTGCTCGAGGCGCTCGGCGGCGATCACCCCCGTACGCTGCTCGAAGAGGGGCGCGGCGCGGAGTTCGTCAGCGCGATGGCCGAGGGGCTGAGCGCGTTCGCCGGCGCGTTCGCGCCACGGCCGATCACCTACCGCACGATCGACTTCCGCACCAACGAGTTTCGCGGGCTCCGCGGCGGCGAGCGCTTCGAGCCGCAGGAGTCGAACCCGATGATCGGCTATCGCGGCGCGCTGCGCTACACACAGGACCCCGAGGTGTTCGCGCTCGAGCTCGCCGCGGTGGGGAGGGTCTGGGAGCAGGGACAGCGCAACCTGCACGTGATGCTGCCATTCGTGCGCACCAGCGCGGAGCTGCGGCGCTGCCGCGAGCTGATCGCCGAGTCCGGGCTGCTGCAGCGGCGCGGCTTCGAGCTGTGGGTGATGGCCGAGGTCCCCTCGGTGCTGTTCAACCTCGCCGACTATGCCGCGCTC
>Ga0335073_10009572_pt1 | contig 13601 bp, 13 predicted proteins | sample Lox_Sample_22_FD_207093 | JGI IMG/M metagenome (GOLD analysis project Ga0335073, IMG submission 207093) | Soil microbial communities from Loxahatchee National Wildlife Refuge, Florida, United States - Lox_Sample_2.2 | ecosystem: Environmental > Terrestrial > Soil > Wetlands | place: USA...
CTCGAATTGCTTCTCGAATCCGGCCTGCACGATGGGAGAGTTGCGGGCCATCTCCATAAGGTCATCGATTCCGGGAATTCCGCTATCCTTCAACAGATCGAGGACCAGCTGATACGCAAGGACCTCCCGGAAGTACAGTTTGACTTCATTCGCCAAGAAGCGGATAAACTGCCGCTGCTCTCTTTCGTCCATTGCGGTCCTCGTGGAGTTGTCCTGCATTGTACGCCGCAATGAGTGGTGCGGTTGTCAAACGAGAGCTTTTCGAGCTGGACTCTTGCCACAGACCTGACCACGGCAATCGCATGGGGCGAGAGCGAACAGCGGTTCAGATTCGTACCGCCCCTACGGGGCTGCGGGGTTATTTGCTTTCAACCCAGGACTGCGTTCGCTCCGGCGAACTTGTCCTGGGCTATTTCCCTCGCCTCCCTCCAGGAGGAAGGACTGATTTCGGCCCGCTGAAACGACGCGACGGATCAGGTTCATCCGTCAAAAGTGCGTTCAAGCGATTGCCCTGGGGGCTTAACGCGTTGAGCAGCGCCCCAACTCGTGCTCTGATATCCTGAGAGGTTTACCTGAGCAAGGAGGGCGCCATGCCGGAGCACAGAGCACGCAAGCATCATCAGGACCGGGTGGCCGAGGCGCTGCGGGAGGAGATTGGCGCCATGATCGAGGGCGAACTCTCTGACCCGCGCATCGATTTCTGCTATGTGAGCGAGGTCGCGCTGAATCCGGGCGGCAAGTCGGCCCGCGTGTACGTGGCGGTCGACTCGAACGCGAAAGATATTGCCAAGTCGGAGAGCGAAACCATTGCGGGGCTCGAAGCCGCGAAGGGGTACATCCGCCACGAGCTGAAGGAGCGGATGGGCGTGCGCCACGTGCCGGAGCTGAGCTTTCTGGCCGACCGGTCTGAGCGCTTTCAGGCGCGGATCGAAGAGCTGATGGATCGGTCGCGCAAACGTGCCGGCAGGCGTGCACAACCTGTTGGCGAAGAGAACAGCGCGTTGCAGAAGGCCGCGGCGCCCGGCCAGGAGATCCCGACCAAATAAGGCATGACCCACCTCCCCCCCAAGCCACAGCGCGGCCCGTCGGCATCGCCGGAGGATAGCTCCGGCCGTACGCATGAGGGGTCAAGCCCAACGCCCGACAACGACGCAACAGGCCAGACGATCGCGCAGATTCTCCGCGTGTTGCAGGAAGGCGAGCGGTTCCTGGTGTGCTCTCATTCGCGTCCTGACGGAGATGCGGTGGGCAGCATGCTGGCCTTCGGCATGCTGCTCGAACAGATGGGCAAACGGGCCGACCTGGTGACGGCTGACCGGGTTCCTGCTGCCTACCGCAGGCTGCCTGGGGTTACGGGCATACAGTCAGCGCTCCGGGTGCATGGGCGCTATGACGCGGCGATCCTGCTCGAGTGCGACGGGCTGGAGCGCACACGGCTGCGGGGCCTGGAAGAATTCTTCCTGATCAATATCGATCATCATGTCAGCGGCCGGGCGTACGCGCAGGTGAACTGGATCGACTATCAGGCGGCGAGCGTAGGCGAGATGGTCTACCGGCTGGTGAAGGAGACCGGGGCCACCGTGACGCCCGAGATGGCGACCTGCCTGTACACGACGGTGCTGACGGACACCGGCAGCTTCTCCTACGGCGCGTTGAGCGCCTCCACCTTTGCTTTGGCGCGCGAACTGGTGCTGGCCGGGGCAGATCCTACGGCGATTGCGCAGGAGGTGTACTACTCTGCGTCTCTCGCGAAAGTGATGCTGCTGGGCGCGGCGCTGGGCAACCTGCAACGGGAGAGCCGGCTGGCGTGGCTGTGGATTACCCAACAAGACATGCTGCGCACGCATGCGGCGGAAGAAGATTGCGAGGGCATTGTGAACTTCGCGCTGGGCGTTGCGGGCATTGAGGCCGCCGTGTTTCTGCGCGAGCTGCCGGAGGGGCGCATTCGGCTGAGCCTGCGCGGCAAGGGCAAGGTGGACGTGGCCGCGATCGCCGGGCGGCTGGGCGGCGGCGGGCACGAGAATGCCGCCGGCTGCACGCTGGAGGGGCCGCTGGAGCGCGCGCTGGCCGAGATTCTGGCGGCGCTGCGGCCTGCGGTGGCGGCAATCGGCAAGGACGCTCCGCTGCATTGAGATTCGAGCCCCATCTGTTAGCCTTGTCCCTGTCGCGCACAGTCGAACGAAAGAAAGGCGCTGCATCAGGGACAGCTACGTCCGCTGGAGACCTGCTGGAAATGGAAACTGGATTGGAATCTGTTGCCACGGATCCGCCGAAACGGCAGCCGTGGCGATTGCCGAGTTGGTCCACCACGGCGGAAGTCTTCATTTTTCTGATCTACACGGTCTTCTTTCTGGTCTACGGACTGACGCCGCTGCTTGGCGGCGATGGACTGGGACTGGTAGGCGCCGACGAGCCTCGGTATGCGCAGATCGCGCATGAGATGCTGGACCGGTTCGACTCTGCGCACACGTTGAAAACGCGGCTCAGCGCCTGCGTTACGCCGTACCTCTATGGCAAGCCGTGGCTGGAGAAGCCGGCGCTCTACTACTGGCGCGCCATGTTCCTGTTCCAGGATTTCGGTGTGCACGACTGGAGTGCGCGGCTGCCTTCGACCACCTTCGCGTTCGTGATGGTCGGCCTGATCTACCTGCACATGCGACGATTCCGTCCCGGCGGGCATCTGGATGCCGCGCTGATCACCGTTACGTGCGCGGGGATTATTGCGTTTGCGCGCGGCGCATCGACCGACATGCAGATGGCCGCGCCGCTGGCGATCGGCCTGCTGGGCTGGTATGCGTGGTATGAGACGGGATCGAAGTTCTGGCTCTACGATATCTACTTTTTCACCGGCCTGGCGACGCTGGCCAAGGGACCGGTAGCGCCGTTTCTGGCGATCCTGATTATTTTGGCGTTTGCGTTTTTGCGGCGGGAGTGGCGCATTCTGCCGCGTTCGCTGTGGTGGCCGGGGGTCGCGCTTTATTTTGCGATGGTTCTGCCCTGGTTCATCGCTGTGCAGCACGAGAATCCCACCTTTTTCCGCGAGTTTTTCCTGGAGCACAACCTCGAGCGCTTTGCCACCAATCGCTACCAGCATGCGCAGCCGCTATGGTATTACGCCATCGTGGTGCTGCTGGCCACCATGCCGTGGACGGTGGTGGCGATCCGGGCGCTGATTGACGGCATTCAAACATCGGTAGCCGAGTGGCGGCTGCGCCGGGCGAGCGAGGCCAAGCCCAAGCCCAAGGTGAACCGACCCGGCGACGCGTTTCCCGAGTTCCTGGTGCTTTGGGCGATCATTCCCATCCTCTTCTTCTCGTTCTCGGAATCGAAGCTGCCCGGCTACATTCTGCCCTCCATCCCGCCGATCGCGATTCTTACCGGCGATTTTCTTTTTCGGCACCGCTCGGGGTTGAACCGCTGGACCGTCTTCGGACACGCGACTCTATGTGGTGTGCTGACGGTGGCCACGCTGCTGCTACCCTGGTTTGTGGCGCACGGCAGGCAGATGCCGCCGGCGCACGCCACGGTGGCTGCCGTTTTGTCGGGAGTTGGAGCCGCGCTGCTGATTCTTGTGGTCACCAACGGGTTTGGCGTGGCGCGCTTGCGCACGGCGACCTGCGGCGTACTGGCTCTGCTGATGATCTTTCTCTATGGCGTCGGACCATTCTTCGGCATTGGACAAGTGGAGGCCACCAAGAAGGTCATCCGCCTGCTCGACCGATCCTATTCCGTGCGGCCCCTGGCGACGCGCCTGGCGGACTTCGTTCCACCGGACGGCACCGTGGCGGTATTTCGCGTCCGGCGCGATACGGAGTATGGCCTCTCGTTCTATCGCAACCGCCAGGTCGTGAATTATGAGGAGAGCGGCGTGCCGGATGAGCAGCACCTGCTGGTGGCGCGCGTTGCCGGCCGCGGGGGCGCCGATCTGCACACGAATGACGCGCTCCAGGAGTATCTCGAGGGCCGGAAGTACGAGTTTCTCTTCAACTGGCCCGAACAGGGCCTGGAGGTTTTTCTGGTGGGTGCACGGTAACTTCCGCGCGAGGTTGCACCTGATTGAGGACTCGTGGCAAAGTGACGCAAGGGCTTTTTGCCGTAGGAAGCCGCGTTGAGTTTACGGGCATTCGCAGGCGCACAGGGAGCGTCTGATAAGAAATGGGAGAAGCATGGCTTTAGGGGCTTCTATCGAGATCCTCGATCTGCGGCACTTCGCCGCGACCCTGCTTCGGCCCGTGCTGGATGCCGAAGGCGAGCTCTGGAAGCAGCGCCTGCACTGGGACTACCGGACTTCCGCGCGGCTGTTGATGCAGTATCTCGACAACCACATGCTTCCCGGTTACGCGGCGCTCGAAGCGGAACAGGTGACCGGCTACGTCTTCTGCGTCTATGAGGACAGTAAAGCGGTGGTGGGCGATGTGTTTGCGGTTCCCAATCCGCTCGATAACAATCTGGATGGGACCGGCGCTGCGCATGTTGTGGAAGAGACCCTGTTGCGGCATTTGCTGGAGCTGCTGGTCAACTCACCGCAGGTGGACCGCGTGGAGTCACAGCTGCTGCTGCACCCTTCCGGATCGCACGCCGCAGTGTTCCAGGCGGCGGGATTCCAGATCTATCGCCGATTGTTTCTGGTGCAGGCGCTGAAGAGTCTCATCCGGGCGCCGCAGATCGACCTGTCCCCGGGACTGGAACTGCGCGCCTGGACCGACGAGGATCTTGCGCCGGCATCGCGCCTTATCGCCGAAGCTTACCTAGGCCACCCCGACAGCCTGATCAACGATCAGTACCGGTCCGTGCATGGATCGATGCGCTTCCTGAACAATATCGTGCGCTACTCGGGCTGCGGCACGTTCTCGCCGCAGGTTTCGCACGTGGTGGCCGACCGCAACAGCCGCGAGCTGGTGGCGCTGATTCTGGGCTCCCGCGTGAGCCCGCAGAGCGGGCACATCACGCAGGTGTGCGTGCATCCGCGATTTCGCCGCCGCGGCCTGGCACGCATGCTGCTTTCACTGGCGGGCTACTGGTTCACACGGCAGGGCGCGACGGAGATCTCGCTGACGGTCACGGAGGCCAATGCCGAAGCGACGGCTCTCTATCTGGCCGAAGGCTACACGTGCAAACACACGTTCGATGCGGCGGTGTGGCAGCGGTCGAGACTTTTTTGAATGGTCTATCGGGCGATGAGAAACATCACCCAGCTGAGAACGATGGCCGAGCCGGCAAAGAGCACGAAGCAATAGAGGCCATAGCGGATCATCTTCTGCGGTGTCTCGCGCTGCGTGATGCCGAAGACGACGGAGGCGAAGAGGCCGAACAAAAGCACCGCTGCAAAATGAGAGGGCCGCAGCACTAGGATTTCCTCCCGGTGCGGAGGTTGTGCGCGTCGACAGCAGCGATGACGTTCAGCAGGCCGGCCACAACGATGAACTTGGTGCCGTAGTCGGCGGTGGTGAACTGCACTGGATCGCCGCCCAGGCCTATCGTGCGGCTGACAAAGAACATCAGCCCGTTGCCGAGGTCGCCGACCATGCCCAGAAGCTCCAGGATGTCCTGCGCGCCGGAGTAGAGCTTGCCGTCCATGGCGAGCCCCAGCGCAAACATGGCGATGATGGAGATGGCGAGCAGCGCCCCCCGGCCCCATTTGCGCAAAAGAAAATGGCCCGCGCCAGGCACAAGCCATCCGGCGATGAGAGGCAGATATACGAATCCTTGCTGTTGGGATTTTGCCGCAGTCGCGGCCTTGTTGGGCGCAGTTCCCATTCCTTCTTGACTATACAGCACCGGATTGCGGCGGTTTCAGTTGCCCGTGGGGATGATGCCGGCATTTTCGACCATCAGGATCACGGTCCGTTTGGGCGCGCGTGTGCGGTGCACTACCGTGCGAGGAACCACGAGACCCTGACCCGGAGCGAGTTCAACGGTTCTGTCTTCGAGATCAATCAACAGCGTTCCGTCGACGACGTAGAAGAACTCGTCGTCTTCATCGTGCTTGTGCCAGTGGTACTCGCCCTCGATGATGCCCACGCGCACGACTGAGTCGTTCACTTTGCAGAGGGTCTGGTTGAACCATTTGTAGGTGCAGGCATCGGCCATCGCTTTGACGTCGATGGTTTCGAGCGGGCCGTGCAGAATGTTGAGACGGGTCTCGTAGGGATAGGCTGGCGCAGCTTCGGTCATGAGTCTTGCTCTCCCTGTTCCCTAATAAAACAGATACTTCCGCCAGCGATCGTCGCTGCGGCCGAGCATGCGCATGATCTGGCGGCTGGTGTGCAACGAGAACGGCCGCGGCTCGCGCAGCAGGATCATATCGTCGATCTCGTGCAGCATGCGGTTGCCTTTGCGGCGGTTGCAGGTGTGGCAGCAGGCTACGAGATTTTCCCAGGTGGAGTTGCCTCCGCGCGAACGCGGTATGACGTGGTCGAGCGTGAGCTCGCTAGGCGCCATGGTTTCGCCGCAGTACTGGCAGGTGTTGCGGTCGCGCAGCAGGATGTTCTTGCGCGACAGGGCGCGCGTCTGGTGGGGAATGCGGCGGTACTCGAGCAGCCGGATCACCGAGGGCATCGCGACGCGGCTGCGCTGCGCATGCAGCGTGAGGCCGTGCTCCTCCTCGGTGCGCGCGATGCCCTTGAGCACCAGCACCAGCGCCCGGCGCGCGCCGCAGATGTTGATGGGCTCGTAGGAGGCGTTCAGCACCAGCACCGGCATCTGCAGCATGTGGTTTGACTGAACCACATGAGTTCCTGCCGCGTGCTCGGCGGCCAGCGCCGCGGCTTTCGAAATGGCTTTCTGCTTTCGGGCATGAATCATGGCTTTTCCCAATGACATGTCTCTGACCTCATAAAGAAGATCGTTGCCCTTGCGATGAAAGTTGACCGGAAGATGAAACCGGTTCGAATGAAGATACATTCTCCACGGACTCCATAGAGTCCGCGGAACTGTTGTGAAAGCCTGTCATGCGCTGCGCCCTGGCCAGCGTGGCCACCCAGACAGAAGCGGCTCCGGCGCGCAGCAGAACTTGCGCTGCGGCGCGCGCGGTGGCGCCGGTGGTCATGATGTCGTCGATGAGGAGAGTGTGCTTGTCTTTGACTGCTACGGGATCAGTGACGGAGAAAGCGCCGCGCAGGTTGGCGCGGCGTTGATGCGGCGTGAGCCCAGCCTGGCTCTCAGTCGCGCGCAGCCGCATGAGCGCGCTCGAAGCCAGCGTGAGTTGCCAGTGCGGATGGCTCCTGGCGAGAACGTTGAGCGCCTCGCGCGCAAGAGCCCGCGCCTGGTTAAAGCCGCGCTGCGCATGCTTGATGCGGTGCAACGGTATGGGAACCACCAGCATCTCGGCAGGCGCCTCAGCTGCGAGCTGTGCGATCGCGGAGGCGAGCATGCGGCCCAGGCCGCGTGCCGCAGGATGCAGCCGATCATATTTGAAGGCGTGAATCGCTTCGCGCAGCCGGCCCCGGTAGAGCCCGAAGGCTACGGCTCGGACAAATGGCGGCGGAGCCAGGCGGCAGGCTCGGCACAGAACAGAGTTGGAGGCCAAAGCAGGCGTGACGTTACCGATCGCGTCACCGCAGCGCACGCAGGCAGCGCCGGCAAGGGGCGGAATCGAAGCCCAGCAGAAATCACAGATTGGAACGGAAGAAAACCGCGGCAGAGGAGAGCCGCAAAGAGCGCAGGAGGCGGGTAGAAGAGCGCAACTGACAGCATCCACTGGACTTCGCAGCACGCGAACCACGGCGCGCCACCGCGTAGTCTCCGATGGCGGAACGTCGAACGTCAGTGAACCGGAGTCCCTGCGGAAGACGCACCTCGATTCGAGCGGCTAAATACGACGCAGCTCTTTGGGGTCAGTATACCCCAACCTCGATTTGCGCTTCCAGAAGACGGGCAGACGCGTGCATCACGGCGATCAAGATTTGCGCCGTCTGGACTTATGCAGCCGGAGCTTCACGCGGCCTGAGCCTTGGTACGGGCATTTTCGTAAAGGTCGACAAACTCCCGGTAGCGTGCGGCTATGCGCTCCACTGCCTGCTCGCGAGTCGCCTTGCCGTCGCGCCAAGAGACGAGCGGATCCCAGAAATCGGTTCGGCCCACGGCGAAGCCTATGAATCCGGGGACGGATGCAGCGGTGCTGAGCCATTCGCGGACTTTCTCGTCGCTCTCGCCGCGGCCCAGAATGATGCAGCCGACCTTGTCGCGTCCATTGCGACGTGCAGCGGCCACGATCTTTTCGCAGTCGAGACGCAGATCGAGGCCTTCGATCTTCCACACGTCCGGCTCAACGCCCCTGTCCTGCAGCTCGTGAATGGTTTCCACCATCATCTTGGGGCGAATCTCCAGATCGTAGGCTTTCTTGTCGCCCTTCACTTTCTCGAGTTGGCTCTTCTCCGGCGGCACCAGCAGCTCAAACATGAAGAGGCTGCGATTGGCGTTATGCAGATAGTCGGAGAGCTTCTTCAGCCGCGAGGCCTGGTGGTAGTTCAGGCCTTCATCGCCCTCGGGGTTGTAGCGCACCAGCACTTTGCAAAACGTGGGATGAAAGGCCTCAATGTGCGCGGCGAAGTCATCGCCATACTCGAAGTCGAATTCTTCCTGACCGCTTTTTTCCGCGGGGCAGGCGATCTGGTAGCCATTCTTCGCAGCATCGCGAAGAATGGCCGCGCCAAATTGCTCGTCGACCAGCAGACCAGCCTTTTCCTTGGGCACGCCACCCGCGACGGCGGCCTTGAAGCCGTCGTAGATGACCTGCTTGGCGGCGGCGATCTGCGCGGTCTGCTCCGCGTTCAACTCGCCGTGCCATCCGAACATGCCCGTTTCGAACGAGCCGCGGTGATCGAAGGGCAGGATGTAGAGAGGTCGATCGTATCCGCGCGGAGCCATAGGTTACTCCTTGGATTTGCGGTAGCGGCGAATCAGATTGTTGGTCGAGCTGTCATGCTTCAGCTCGGGTTCCGTCTTGCTCTCGAGCTCGGGGATGATGCGCTGCGCAAGAGCTTTGCCGAGTTCGACACCCCATTGATCGAACGAGTTGACCTGCCAGATGGTTCCCTGTGTGAACACGCTGTGCTCGTAGAGCGCAATCAGCTTGCCGAGCATCTTCGGCGTGAGTTCGTCGGCGAGGATGGTGTTGGACGGGCGGTTGCCTTCAAAGACGCGGTGCGGCACGAGCCAGTCGGGCGTGCCTTCCGCCTTGACCTGCTCGGGAGTTTTGCCGAAGGCAAGCGCCTCAGTCTGCGCCAAGACGTTGGCGATGAGAATGTCGTGATGGCGGCCGAGCTTGTTCAGCGTGCGGTAGAAGGCGATGAAGTCGCAGGGAATGAGCCGCGTGCCCTGGTGGATCAACTGGTAGAAGGAGTGCTGGCCGTTGGTGCCGGGCTCGCCCCAGTAGATGGGGCAGGTGGCGTAGTTGACGCGGTTGCCGTCGAGCGTGACGTGCTTGCCGTTGCTCTCCATGGTCAGCTGCTGCAGGTACGCCGGGAAGCGCTTGAGGTACTGGTCGTAGGGAAGAATGGCGACGGTGTGCGCGTCGAAGAAGTTTGTGTACCAGACGGTGAGCAAACCGAGCAGCGCGGGCAGATTGCGCTCGAAGGGCGCAGTGCGGTAGTGCTCGTCGATCTCGTGGAAGCCTTCGAGCATCTGGCGGAAGTTCTCTGGTCCGATGGCCAGCATGGTGGAAAGGCCGATGGCGGAGTCCATGGAATAGCGTCCGCCGACCCAGTCCCAGAAGCCGAACATATTGGCCGTGTCGATGCCGAACTTGGCCACTTCCGCCGCATTGGTAGACACCGCGACGAAGTGCTTGGCGACCGATGATTGATGCCCGCCGATTTTCTCCAGCAGCCACGTGCGCGCGGTGTGCGCATTGGTCATGGTCTCGAGCGTCGTAAAGGTCTTGGAGGAGACGATGAAGAGGGTCTCTTCGGCGTCGAGATCGTGCACGGCTTCGGCAAAGTCGGTGCCGTCCACATTCGAAACGAAGCGGAAGGTCATGTCGCGATCGCTGAAGTGCTTCAACGCTTCATAGGCCATGACCGGGCCAAGGTCCGATCCGCCGATGCCGATGTTGACGACGTTCTTGATCGGCTTGCCCGAGTGGCCGGTCCACTGGCCGCTGCGGATACGGTTGGCGAATGCGGTCATCTTGTCGAGGACTTCGTGCACCTGCGGCACGACGTTCTCGCCGTCCACCAGGATCGATGCGCCTTTGGGCGCGCGCAAGGCGGTGTGCAGGACGGCGCGCTTTTCGGTGATGTTGATCTTGTCGCCGCGATACATCGCTTCGACGCGCTGCTTCAGGCCGGACTCCTGAGCCAGATCGACAAGCAGACGGAGAGTCTCATCGGTGATGCGGTTCTTGGAGTAATCGAGGAACAGGCCGGCGGCCTCGACGGTCATGCGCTCGCCGCGTTTTGGATCGTCTGCGAAAAGCGTGCGCAGATGCAGCTCGCGCATCTTTTGGGAGTGCGCCTCGAGCGCCTTCCAGGCATTCCGTTGGGTGAGTGGTTCGACGTGGGGATTCCTGATCTCTTCCGCTGCGGGGGTTGCCATATTGTCTCCTTTCAGAGGGTGGAGCGGCTTTCCGCGGATGGGGATTTCGTGCCCTCACCTGTTTGCCATGGTAGTCCATTGGAGGGACGCAGTTGAAGTGAGCCATGCCCGGCACAGGAGGACGTAAACTTCCTGGCTGGCAGTGCTTTTAGCCTTGGATTCTGCGGGTAGGGGCCAGGTTTCATCTAACACGTGTTCAGTACGGTGTTTGTTCCTCTAGTATTTTCACCAGCTTTTCAAGAATCGGCTGCTGGCTCTTGAGGATGCGCATTTCCGCCTCTGCGATGGAAAACCAGGCGCCGCGGTCGACCTCCGGAATCCTGAGCCGGCGGCCGGAGCGGGGCGGCCACTCGATCTCGCACGTATTGCTGACCAATTGCTGCGGGTTGAAGTCGCCCTCGCAGGCCCAGGCGGAGACGATTTTGCCACCGGCCTGGGTGAGGACGCCGAGGCCGATGAATTCCGCCGCAAGCTTTGCGCCTAAGCGAATGCCGGTCTCTTCCTCGAATTCGCGCAGAGCAGCCTGCAACGGTTCTTCGCCTTTGAGGTACTCGCCTTTAGGAATCGACCAGACGCCAAGATCTTTTTTCGCCCAGAACGGACCGCCGGGATGCACCAGAAAGACTTCCAATGCGCCTTGCCGGCGGCGATAAACCAATAACCCTGCACTGCGTTTCGGCATGAACGGCCACCGCGGTGATTGTACGGCGAAGACTCGGCAACTCGTTCAGCGGGCATTTTTATAGATCATTTCGAGCAGCTCGTCGTACATGGCCTCCTTCTCCTCTTCGGAGCCGGTGCGGATGGCGTGGCTGGCGCAGTGCGCGAGATGGTTGCGCATGAGGGCGCGGGCCACGGCGCGCAGTGCTTCCTGCGCCGACGAGACCTGCATGAGGATGTCGGCGCAGTAGCGATCGTCTTCGACCATCCGCTGGATGCCGCGAATCTGCCCTTCGATACGGCTCAACCGGCGCAGATTAGATGCCTTGATCTCAGGATCTACGCCAAGGGCCTTGCGGCCCGTGCCGGGGATCTCGCAGCCGCAGACTGCTTCGCCTTTCTTTGTGGCCATACGCCTCCTTACGCGACCTTGAGCTGGCTCAACCGCAAGCTGTTGGTGACGACGCTGAACGAGCTGAATGCCATGGCCGCGCTGCCCAGCACCGGGCTGAGCAGCAGTCCGCAGACCGGGTAGAGTGCGCCCGCCGCGATGGGAATGCCGATGACGTTGTAGGCAAAGGCCCAGAAAAGATTCTGGCGCATGACGCGCATGGCGCCGCGCGAGAGCGCGATGGCCTCCGCGACACCGATGAGATCGCTACGCATCAGCGTCACGTCGCCGGCCTCCATGGCGATATCAGAGCCGGTGGCCATGGTGATGCCCACGTCAGCCTGCGCCAGGGCGGGCGCATCGTTGACGCCGTCGCCCACCATCGCGACGACGCGGCCTGCAGCCTGCATCTTGCGGATCGCTTCGACCTTGCCCTGAGGCAACACGCCTGCGATCACTTCGTCGACGCCGACTTGTCTGGCGATGGCGCGGGCGGTTTGCTCGTTGTCACCGGTGAGCATGACCACGCGCAACTTCTCATTGTGGAGCTTGCGGAGAGCCCCGATCGAGGTGGGCCGCACTGTATCTGCCACGACGAAGATACCCACAAGCTTGCCGTCGATTGCAACCCAGAGCGGTGTTCCGCCCTGCTCTGCCGCATGGCCGGCGGCTTCGCTCAACGGCTCGACGACGATGCCGGAGTTCCGCAGCAGGTCTGAGTTACCGATAATGAGCGCGTGGCCTTCCACATTGCCGGTGACTCCGCTGCCGGGCCGGGATTCAAAACTCTGCGGCTTTGGCGACAGCAAACCCTGATCGTTGGCGCGGCGAACGATTGCTTCGCCCAGCGGATGCTCGCTGGCACGTTCGAGCGCAGCGGCGAGGCGCAGAAGGTCGTGCTCGGAGAAATTGCTGGACGGTGCAAGCAGAACTTCTGTGACTTCGGGCCGGCCTGCGGTAATGGTGCCGGTTTTATCCAGCACTACAGTATCAATGGTCTCGAGCCGCTGTAATGCTTCGCCGCCTTTGATGAGCAGCCCGAAGGCTGCGCCGCGCCCAGTAGCAACCATTACGGCGGTGGGAACTGCGAGGCCCATCGCGCAGGGGCAAGCGATTACCAGCACGGTTACAGCGGCAGCAAAGGCCTGCATGGCGCCTGCGCCGGGAGCGAGGATGCGCCACAATGCAAAGGTGATGACGGCGCAAGCCAACACCGAAGGCACAAAGATGGCGCTAACGCGATCGGCGAGTTTCTGCACCGGAGCACGCGAGCCCTGCGCGTCACGCAAGAGGCGCACGATCTGCGCCAGGGTGCTCTCGGCGCCGAGCATGGTTGCGCGCACTTCGAGCGAGCCGTGCTGGTTGAGCGTGCCGCCGATGACGCGATCGCGCGCTGCTTTTTCCACCGGCATCGACTCGCCGGTGAGCATCGACTCGTCGACGCTGCTCTTGCCGGAGATTACGATGCCATCGACGGGAATGCGGTCGCCGGGGCGGACCAGAACCACGTCGCCATGCTCAATCTCTTCGAGCGGCAGATCGCGCTCTGCGCCATCGCGGAGAATGCGCGCTGTCTTAGGTTGCAGCTGCACCAGCTTTCGCAGTGCCTTCGCGGTGCGGCCCTTGGCGCGGCTTTCGAGCGAGTTGCCGACCAGAACCAGGCCGATGATCAAAATGCCGGCTTCGTAGTAGACATCGGGCGCGATGCCGTGGGCGAGAAAGAAGCCCGGCGCAACGGTGCTGGCGGCGGAGTAGAGAAACGCCGCTCCGGTGCCCAGCGCGACGAGAGTGTTCATGTCGGCCGTTTTATGCAGTAATGCCGACCAGGCCTTCACATAGAAACGCCGGCCTGCCCATCCGGCGATGAAGGCGGACAAGACGAGAAGGAACCAGCGCAGTGTGTCCGGCCCGAGTTTGTAGAGCCAGGGCAAGAGAGAGCGCAAAGCCGGATCGAAGACGCGCATGGACCAGCTCATGAACGGATCGTTCATTCTTGCCAGGGGCATCCGGTCCT
>Ga0335073_10009573_pt1 | contig 13601 bp, 4 predicted proteins | sample Lox_Sample_22_FD_207093 | JGI IMG/M metagenome (GOLD analysis project Ga0335073, IMG submission 207093) | Soil microbial communities from Loxahatchee National Wildlife Refuge, Florida, United States - Lox_Sample_2.2 | ecosystem: Environmental > Terrestrial > Soil > Wetlands | place: USA: Florida...
CACGTAGCGTTGAAGCCCGACCGGAAGCGCGCTGACGGTAGAGTTGTCATCGGGAAGCCAGAGCCACGTTGGCGCTTTGACTCCCATCGGCACTTCCTCAAGTACGCCGTAGAGAGACGACCATGCGGTTCCCTGCGGGCCGCTGCCTTGGACGCTCACTTTCATGCTTCCACCTTGAACAAGGTCGTAGCTGACCGTGACCTCGGTCTGGGTACCCTCGATGTAAAGGGGCTGGGGCCAGCCGGAGATGTTGGCCGATACCTCGAACGAAAGTTGCTGAGCCTGCTCGGTCTGGGTGACCGGCAACGTGGTGTTGTAATCACTTACGTCCGGCACGGCGCCGTTGGCCAGCGCCTGGGACGAGAAGTTGCTCAGGTGCCGCACCTGGCCCGCATCGTTCGTATAGTTATCCCACATCCGAACGGCGTACCCTGTACCCGTGGCCAGGTTCGTCTGATTTGCATCGACCGATTGGAATTCGAGACCGACGTCGTAGAGCGGGTTGATGCGGGCGCCGTCGGCAAGCCCGTCGTTCGGGGTCGACGCGGCGAGGGGGTTCGCCCCCCACGACAGCTTCCCTTCGACGGTCAGTGTCGGGAGGCCGTCCCAGGAGCCTTCGATCGCGCGAAGCCAACCCGCATTCTTCACTCCCGCGAGTCCCACGAACGTCTCAAGGGCCGTGTAGCTCCAGAGCGCCCGGGCGGCCCACGGAGCTCCGTCGCCCGAGGTGATCCCGCCCGTCGCAGAGATGTTCGTGATGTTCTTCTTAACGGGGTTGCCGGACTCGTTGTGGCCGTACGTATACGGGACGTACGTTGCGAACGGCCTGTAGGTCGATTCCTCGTACCAGATCTCGAAGTCCGAGCCGCTCGGTAGGGCTCCTCCTCCCGGCGCGAGGTTGAACGTGAGGTTCCAGGTGTCGAGCATGTGACTGCCCGCCGTATCGACCGTGTTCGGGTTCAAGCCGTACTCCTTCTCCACGAAGTCTCCGACCAACCCGTTGGTGGAGAAGTCGTTCACGTTGGCCGTGACCTGCTGAACGCTAGTGGCCCCTGCAAGATTCGTCGTCGTAACGTACCAGCCGTAGTTCTTCTCCCAATCCGTCAGGCCGTCGCCCGTCGTGTCCTTCTCGTACCAGAAGGTGGTCGAGTTGGTCGCCTGAAAGTGGGGTGCGACCACGGTGGTGTAGTTCAGGGTCAAGCTGACCTCGTATTCGGTATTGGTTTCCAGGGCCGTGAGGTTGACCGCGAAGGTCGTCGCGGACTGGTTCTCCACGTTCACCCCGAACTGCGAGTAGTTCGTGAAGGGCGTAAGGGGGGCGCTGATGGGGAGAACGAACGGAGCGATGCTCGAATTGCTGATCGAGGTCACCGTGAGCGAACCGTTGAGGAAGCTCGTTCCCGGTTGGCTCTCGAAGTTCGTCGGAACCTGCCAGGCGACGGTGGCGCCGCCTCCCTGCTGCGTGACGGAATCGTAGGGAGCGTCCTGCTCGAACAGAAGGGGCTTTCCGGGAATCTGGATCGAGCCCGCGAGGCTCGTAAAGAGGTCGTTGAGGTCCGCGAAGGTCTGACCCCCACCGCCACACCCGGTGATCACGTCGACGACGAACTGGAGGGAGTAGATCTGCCAACCTTCCAGTCCCGCGGCCTGTGCCACGTACTTCGTGTAGGACGTGCGGCCGCTCGACTCAGCGAACTCCTGAGCGTCGACGTCAACCGGTGTCGAATTCCCGGTCTGGAGTTCGACCCAGCCCGTTGTATTCTGGGCGCTTTGATTCGAGTACCATGTGAAGGTCGCCGAGCCCCCCGTGAGATTCGTCACGTCGTCACCGGTAGTCCAGTTGATCCCTGCCGTAGGTTCGGCTCCAAAGCTGCAGGTGGCATAGTACGTCTGCTCGGGGCTCGGTTCGGATACCTCGTGGGGCATCTGGACCTGGGGCCAGTTCTCGGTGGCGGCAGAGGAGTTGGTCGACTGGATCTTGAAGGCCAGCGTGCCAAGAGCATACGGGATGCCGGATAGCGAACCACCGTTCGCGGAATCGTACTGGAGGGGAACGGAGTCACTCCAGCTGCGATTGCACTGCCCCATCTGCCCACAGGTGCCATTGAGATCGAGCCACAGCGCGGAAGCATTGACGGTGTTCTCCCAGGTCATGGAGTAATCCTTCGCGCCGGACGAGGTCGCGTTCTGTTGGGCCTCGAGTTGAAGCACGTAGGGGCTGGGATCCAGACCGGTCGTGAAGGTCCCTGAGAGGTTGAATTCCTCGAGCTTGGGCCAGTCCTTGGGCGGGTTCGTTACGACCTGCGTGCCATTCGAAGGCGACCCGGATCCGCAACCGAGGTTGGTCACCGTCTGTATGGTCTGGAACGTGACGCGGAAGGTAGCGTTCCAGGAGCCATTGTCGTCCACGTAGATGTCCGTGAAGACCGGAGATGGTAACGCGGCGGAGCTTACGAACGACCCATGGGCGGAGTTTCCATGAATATCGCTAACCGCGGCGTACTCGTTGAATTCTATCGGTGCGTCCTGCTCCACGATCGACCCGCAGACCTGACCCGACTTCGTTTCGAGCTCGTTGCTGGAGCTGGCGGTTTGGAACACTCCGATCGAATGGAGCCACAGGGTGTTCGTCGTGGTGGTGTCGGGAGCGACCTGGACGCTGTCCCCCCGGCTGTTCTCAACGGTCCCCCCGGTATCCGGTACGAACGGCTTGTGACTGGTTGGTGGAGCGGTAGGTAACGCGGCCCAGTCCGGGACCGGCATCACTCCAACGCCCAAGGACTCGAGCAGCCACTCGGTCTCGACGCTCAGGTAGAAGTTCGCGTTGAGAAGGCCGGAGCCGTTCAGCAGGACCGTGTTGTGGTAGGCCCCGATGTACACTCTGCAGCTCTTGAGAGAGGGTCCCCAGATGAGGGGAGATGGGTCGGTCCAGGTGATGTTGGTGTAGACGACGTTGGAGGCATTTTGCTCGGCCCCGCACAGATTACCCGAACCGATGTCAGAAGCGACGTTGGTAAGGCCCGAGAGCGCTCTCGACTCGAGGGTGGAGATCGGTGTTGTGTTGCCAAAGTCCAGGAAGTCCGGAAGGGTCAAGCTGGCTTCGGCGGCCTCGAGAACACCGACTTGCTCGACCGGAGACAGATACGCGCCGGTGTACGCAATGCCTCCGGCGGCGGGACCTGCGGTCCACGTCCAAGCGACGATGGGTCGTCCGGACGGGTCGACCGTCAACGAGTCATTGCCGGCGGAATTGCCTCCTCCCGAGGACCCTCCGGACCCCACGACTACCTCCGGTGTCAGAAGCACGTTTCCCTGGGCCGTGAAGACCGCTTCGTCGAGCTGACTCGGTCCGTCTCCGTTGTCGAGCCACGTCGCGTAATAGTCTCCGAACGGAGCCTCGGCCAGCTGCGGATCCGAAGCGGATCCCGCGACGGGCGTCGTGAAGTACGCGGAGAAGTTGTAGAATGGGGAGTAACCCAACACTGAGATACCGGGAGATACCAGACTCTCTACATCGGTACGTCCATTTTCGTCGGCCGTGACCAGGAGGAAGACTCCTTCCCCATCGTGCCGCGCGACGAGCTGGTCGGGGATTCCTCCTGGTACGGACCGGGCCGTTTCGCCGATCTGGCCGAACACCGGTGAGCCGAACGAACTAGCAATCGGAGTAAGGTCCTGTTGATTCCAATACGTGCCGAGATAGTAGCCGAAGCTGCTTCCGTATCCGCCGTTGGCGGCATAGAAATCGTCCAGTTCGCCGTCGACGATGGCAAAGATGTACTCTCCGTACTCGGCGATGTCGAAACCACCGTAGAATCCCCCAATTTCATTACAACGACCCACGCAGGGCGTGTAGGGCTGTGCGAGGGTTATGGGAACCGCGTCAGTCGATACGGGGAGATTGTTGTACTCTTTTTCGACCGTGAGTCCGAGGGAGTCATTGAGCGACCCGGGGGAAGTGAGGACGAATCGGTCATTGCACGTCAGCGGTGAAGTGCCGGCGGCACCCTCCACTTGGACCGGAACCTCGCCGAGGCCGAGGGGTACCACTACGTTCAATGCCGTCGAATTGGAGTAAGCGGCATTGACCCGCACTGCGGAAATGCCCCCGAAGAGAACCGTATCGGAGCTGCTGAACTCGGTGCCGTAGACGGTGATATTGCTCCCCGAGATGCCCTCGGAAGACGAAAGCGAAGTCACTTCGGGAAGTTGACTCGCGTAATCCGTGCCGTAGGTGTACAGGTCTCCGCAAGACGTCGGGCTCGCGTAACTGCCCTGATGGATGGTCACGTTCGTCGTGTTGGTGCCGGCCGGTGAATCGGCGGTGAGTTCTTCCGCAGAGACAAATGCGGCGTCGCTCGCATTCGCCGAACCGAAGTGTACGACCGCGCTTCGGTTGAAGCCGGTTCCGTAGACGGTAACGGGAGTCCCGGTCTGCCCCTGGTTGGGAATCACGGCCGAGATAGAGAGCGGGTTGGCCACGTACTTGAACGACACGCTGTTCGACTTACCTGTGCCCACATGGACGGTCACCGAGACCGTTCCGCTTCCTTTGGGCACCCCTGCAATGAGTTCCTGAGGAGACACGAACGTGGTGCTCGTGGCTTCGGTCGTCCCAAAATAGACGGTGTCGGTCGAGGCGAACCCGACCCCGGTCAGGGTGACGTTCAGAGGCGTTGTGCCCGCGTAGGGGGATATGCCGGAGAGGTGGTACTGCGCGTGGGTGAACGTATCGGCACACGTGACCGGGCTCGATTGTCCGCTCGGGCTTGTGACGGTGACGCTAACGGTTCCACTCCCGGACGGAACCTTTGCAGTCAACGTGGTGCTGTTCAAGATGGTAATGTTGGCCGCGCCGGCTTCTACGGAACCGAACGACACTGCGTCCCCTTGGACAAAGTTTTCACCGTAGATCGTGACTTCCGTCGGGTGGAGGGTGGCATTCGGGGATACACTGAAGATCTCCGGGGCTCCAGGAGCTTCCGAGGAGCCGTAAACGACCTGGTCCGCGCAGGATCCTAGGTTCCAGCCTCCCGCAGTCAGAATCTGGATGGGTGCCGAGCCTGACCCAGGAGGTATCAGGATATCGAGCACGGATGAATTCACACGTTGGAACGATGCTGCGTCGTCTCCCACGCGAACCGACGTGACCGAGTTGAACCCCGACCCGATAACGGTGGCCCAAATCCCGGTCTGCACGAGCTGCGGCGTCACGCCCGCGATGGACGGTGCGGATCCGGGCATTTCGGGCGATTCTGGTGCCGATTGCCCGTCATGGTCGGAACTCGGTGAGGTTACGCCCACCGGTCCCATGTTTGGTCCCCCCCGGATGCCCGAATTGCAGTAGTACTGGTTGGCCATCCAGACGTAGGTCGCGTTGGAGTCACGGGTAACGACCGTGACCGAACAGATCTGACTGTACTGCGGAGTCACATCGATCTGCGGATCAGCGCCCTGGATGGGCGTGTCTCCGTTCAGAGAGGCCCAGGTACCGGGAGCTCCCGCTTCAGTGGAGACGTAGACCATACTGGAGTCGTTCGAAGAGGCGCCCACGAAGATCACGGTATTCGCGCCCGTACCGAAGGTGGCGAGCGAGTCGGCCTGAACAGGAGAACCTCCGTAGACGGCGATCGGTGTCACCCCGTCCCACAGGATGGGCAGGTGCTGCGTGCAGTTGTCGGTGCAACCATGGACCGCGATTGCTTGCGCTTCGGCGGGCGAATACGTACCGATGTCGAAGTCCAGCTGATACCCAAGCTGGGGATTCTGATCGACAAACACCAACGCGTAATAGAACACGTCTCCGATAGTGAAATTCGACAACTGGGGCAGAGTGATGGAGCCGCTCACGTTGGGCAGGGAATCGGGTGAGGGGAAAGTGGCTGGATTTTCGACGTAGGGTTGGAATGATCCGTTGCTCGATCCGCTCGAGGAAACACCCAGGGGGGGCGGACCGTGGGTCGGAGCTCCGACGTTCGAAGTAGGCGTCAGCAGCAAGCTTACCGCGAAGACACTAATCGCGATTGAGATTGACGGTCTTCGGACGAGCAGCCGGAACGGAGCCGGGAGTCGCCAGGGCGGAATGCTCCGTCGGGAGGTGCGGACAGCTCTGGCCACTCCTCTCTCTTCGTATTCTCTCGACTTTCCGACCGTTAAGGGAGAAGTGGATTCGGCGGATCCTCTTCTCTCGCCGTCGATCGCGGGGTTGGACTTCATCTTCATTCAGCCACCTACAGGGACACCAATCGGCATTGCATCCGATCCTTTCCCGCTAATCTGTGCTCTAAGACTGCCGATGGGGGCGTAGTGTGGACTCGACGCTTCGGCCCTGAAGTCGGAGGGTCGGCTGCCTCGGGCCCCAACCTTATTCGGCTGTTGGTCCGCCGCCGCTCCGGTCGGGCGAGTTCGCGAATCGCGCGCCCACGCCCCCGCGGTTAGGTAGGGGCTGCTTAGGATCCTCTCTCGAGAAAAGGAGATCTTTACCGCATCCGAGGCGAACGATGCAAACTGAGGGCGGCCGAACGACACTGGATCTGTTACTACGCCACTGGGTACCGGCACTTTGGTGAACCCGCCCTAACTCGGGCCGTACATTCTTCGCGCACAGCCACGTTCCCCCTCACGGGGCTAGTCCTCGACAGTAACCCGGTTACTTATACATCGCGAAAACTCGCGCTTCGGCACTCGAATTTTGATATATATTCGAGAAGTAAAACTCGGCCGAGCTGCCGATGCTGAAGAATGGCTCGTTGACGGGTCCCTATCTTCATCGACACCCGAGCGGACTTCCAGCCCACTTGCAATTGGCGACCCAGGAACGGAGCCGGCTCCCAGTCTATTGACAGTGAGTTCATCTCCCGGGCGCGCTCTCCTAAGCTCGACGGAGTCAGATATGGCCGAACTCACCGACGACGAGATAGACTCGGCCCTCGACATACTGCTTCGACATGGCTTGATCCGGCGGCGCGCTACCGGCGAATATGAGCTGACCCCGGGCGGTAAGGAGCTTGCCAAACTGCTCCGCGACCCGGAAGTTCTCTCCATCCTGCCAGAACGCATGCACTCTCGCATCGTCACTCCAGGGGAGTGAGTAGACTCACGAGTTATCGCTGAATCGCGCGATTATGGCGAGAAGCGTCGCGGGCTTCGGATTGGGATGACCACGAGCGGTCGGAAATCCATAGCGAATCTGATTCTGGCAAACCTCCAAACGCGGCCAGAACTGCATCGTCTTGCGCCAGTCCTTCACAAACATCCATGCCAACCCGGCGTGGACCAGACCGCGACGCGCGCCATCTCCTTGCGACCTCGTCGGCTATAGATAGCCCAATTCGTGGTTTGCTCGTCCTTTTACCGCGAATCGTCAGGCGTGCGGCGCGTGTTGTCCGTCACGGGGAACTGTGAGCGTAGACTCCGACCCTCGTCGACACTATGTACAGTTCGAGCCCTGGTGCGAGTCCCAGTGCTGTCACGGGAACCTGAGAGGGTTCCTGGACTAGGGGACTACATGCGTGAGGGTTGGCCTCTTTGAAGCGTGCCGCGAGGGCCGCGGTGGATACTCTCCGAGGGACAGCTCGGGAGCCCCGAATTTCCGGGTCTCAACGGGGCTACGAGACTGTCGAAACTAGCGATGTCGCTCTCTGCGGAGCTTTCCGCATCACAGGCTCTGAAGAGTCGCAACCTCGGCGGTGGCTGGCGGAATGGATTCGAACTTTTCGTCAAAGCACTCCCTTGGCTTCGGGTAGGGCCCCCGCGTCTCGCGTGATGCGGGGCCGCTCGCGCCGCGCGTCCGGTACAGGCCCTCCGCCGTCGGTCGGCGGCGAACGGGCGACGGGGACGCTAGCCTGATGCGGGGCGCGAGCTGTACTATCTCCGCGCGCCGCCCGGTTCCGCGGGGAGCGCACGGTCGACGCATGGCCGGCCATCGGAAGGATCTGAGAATCGTCCTTGGGGCCCTCGTCGTGTCGGTCCTCGCGATCCCGTTCGGTGCGAGCGCGTCGTCCCCGACCCCGCGCGTCGCTCCTTCCGCGACCGGGGGGGCGCCGCCGGCTTCGACGCCGCCGCTGGCGTGCCATGGGGCCGGGTCCTGCCCCTCCGGCCCGGGGGGCACCCCGACCGGGTCCGCGCCGGTGCCCGAGACCTTCGAAGCGAGTCGGATGCTCGCGTGGTCGGAGACCCTTTCGGAAGCGCCGCCCGGTACGCTGGGCGCCGGGTCCGGACTGGTCGCCGACGCGAGCGCGGACTCCGCGATCGCCTTTGGAGGAGCGGGCGCGTTGGGCCTGTCGAATGCCACTCTTTCGTACTCCGAATCAACCAACGCGTGGACGACCGTTGCGACGACGAACGCGCCGGGCCCGCGCAGCGACTTCGGTTTCGGGTTCGACCCGACGACGGGGGAGGCGGTCCTTTTCGGGGGTCTCGTCAACCGGACGAGCGATTCGGTCTCCTCCGGGACCTGGACCTACAGCGTCGCCGGGAGCACCTGGACCAATGTTTCCCACGCCGGCCCCGCCGCTCGCGAGGATCCGGCGTTCGCGATCGACCCCGCGCTCGGCATCGGACTGATGTATGGCGGGGAGAACCCGAACTACGAATCGGACGGCGCGATCATCTACTCCGACCTCTGGGAGCTCAATCTCTCCACGTTCGCCTGGACCGAGGTCCCCGGGACCGGCGGCGCCCACCCCGCGCCGCTCGAAGGCGCCGCCCTCGCCTGGGACCCCTCGAACGGAGAGTTCCAGATGTTCGGCGGCTGCGCCCCCTGTTCCGACACGGTCTGGGAGTTCGACCCCGTGTCGGAGGAGTGGTCCGAACTCCCCGCCTCCGCGAACGCGCCCGCGCCAGTGGCCGGGGCGAGCTGGACCTACGACCCGACGCTCGGGGCGGACCTTGTCTACGGTGGGAGCGACGGCACCACCGCCGAGAACGGGACCGCGATCTTCTACCCCGGGAACGATACCTGGGTCCCCCAGAGCCTCCCCGGTCCCGGGGCCCGCTGGTCCGCCGCCTCGGCCTACCTCGACGAGAGCGGCAACGCGACCTGGCTCGTGGCCGGGGGAGCGACGCCCGGAGGTCCGACGACCGACCTGTGGCGACTCTCCGCGACGTCCGACCTCGACCTGTGGGTCGCGAACGGCTCGGATCCCATCCTGCCGGTCGCCGGCGCCGAGGTCGCGCTGGACGGCCAGGACCTTGGGTCCACCGATGCCGAGGGGTACCTGAACCTGACCCAGGTCAATGGCGTGGACTCCTCGCTCGGGGTGGGCGCCTTCGGGTACTTCACCGACACAAGCACCCTCTGGCTCGCTCCGGGCTCCTCGGCCCAGCGAACGGTCGTCCTGACCGTGGTCCCGTCGGGCGACCTCGGGGCCCTCTACGTCACCGTCACCGGAGCCGGGGTCGGTCCGATCGACGAAGCGTACGTGAGCCTCACCCTGGACGGAACCCCGGTCACGGTCCTGCCCGAGGTGACGGGCCCGACGGGAACCGTGATCTTCCCCAACCTACCGCCCGGCACGTTCAACCTCTCGGTCTCGGCCGCGGACTGGCGCTCCAACACGACCGAGGGGACCATCTCCCCCGTGTCCGAGACGTACGTCACGCTCCAGCTGTACGCGGACCCGCTCCTCACCGTGACGGTCTGGGGCGATCTCCCGGAAGGGGGCTCGCTCGTGCCGCTCTATGGGGTGACGCTCTCCCTCAGCGGGATCACGATCGGGGCATCCGGCGGGAGCGGGACCCTCGTCCAGTCGACGGCCGCCTTCGGCCCGTACAATCTGACCGGGGAGGTGGCAGGGTACGCGCCGAGCTCCACCGCCATCGTGGTGCCCTGGACGGGCGATGTGAACGCCTCCCTCGTGCTCGTGTCCCTGCCCCCGGGCAGCCTCACCGTCCTGGTCTTCGACGCATCGAGCGGTCAACCGCTCGACGGAGGCGTGATCGACGTCGATTCGTCCGGTCCGCTCCCGTCGGGATACGCCGACGCGACCCTCGAGACGAGCGGCCCGGGAGCGGCGTACGACGGAACGCTGCTCGAAGGCTACTACGAGGTCACGGCGTACGTGGCCGGCTACTACCCCGCGACCCCGCAGGCGGTGCACATCCTACCCGGCGAGAACTCCACCGTGTTCTTCTCGCTGACCCTGAACCCGGACGCGGACATCTCGTTCCTCGTGCGCTCCGCGGCGACCCTCGCCCCGATCCCGGGGGCGAACGTTTCAATCCTGCGCTTCGCGCTCGGCCGGACGGACCTCCTCGGTTTCTTCAACGTGACCCAGATCCCCCCGGGCGTCTACGACGTGACGGCGTCCGCCCCGGGATATCTCACGAACACGAGCGTCTTCCTGTTCACCATCCTCGAGAGAGCGACTGTGCCGATCAACCTCACCCCGCTGGCGATCCCGGGTCCGTACCAGGCCGCGAGCCTGTTCGGTTCGGCGTCCCTCTGGCCGCTCCTGCTCGTTCCGGCGGTGCTCGCCGTGGGCGGGGTCCTGTTCACCACCATGACGCGCAGCGATCGGTCGGAGGAGGAGGGCGGGAGCGTGCCGACCGAGCGGCGGCCCTCCTCCCGCGCGCCTCCTCCGGCCTCTCCCACCTAGGGCCGCGGCCCCGGATCCTTCCGTTCGCACCGGGAGCGCTCCCTCCGCGCCCGCCCGAGCCGAAGTTCGCGCGGCCCGGGCGGTCCTCGGGGGGGACGCCGCCCCGCTCCTCTTTCCCCGGACCGGGACGCAGCGATCGAGGACTGAGGACCGGAGGACCCGTCCCCCGGCGATCGCGGCGGAGGTCGCGCTAGGCCGGTCGGGCCGGCGGCGCGGGGGGGTCCGACCGGACCTCTCCGCTTCCCGCGGACGGGGTATCCCCCGTCGACCCGCGTCGCCCGGACCAGCGCACGATCATCCCGACGATGAGGGCGGCCACCCCGAGCGTCAACCCGAAGAGGAAGTACATCGGAAGGTAGATCGCGCCCAGCAGGAGCGCTACGATCGAGGCGCCGGTGACGAGGAGCGACGCGAACCCCGGAGGGATGGCCGATTCCGGGGTCACCGGCCGGCTGCGGGTCGCGAGGACCGCCTTCTGTCCCTCCCGCAGTCCCTCCCGGGGAACGGCGGTGCCGGCCTCCAGTTCCGCGCGGCGGAGCGCGTGCCATCCCCACGGCAGCGGTTCGTCGAGCGCGGTGCGCGGGGAGAGGGTCGAGCTCATCCCCCCGAGGAGCGCGACGGCCGCGAGCCCCACGAAGACCGGGTCGAGGGTGATCGCGAACGGGAGAACCGCGGTGAACGCGCCGCCGGTGAAGGCGGCGTAGAGCCCCTGGGCCTGCAGCACCAGCACCTGCGAGATCGCGCCGAAGAACTCGAGCCCGGTGAACGGTCCCCGGTGGGCGGTGACCGAGGGGAGGGCCGCGAGGTACCAGACCCCCAGGAACAGGGTGGCTTCGAGCGCCCCGAGCCGGATCGCCGGGGAGTACCGGCTCCGCAGGATCCCCGCGAGGCCGACGAACGGCGCGCCCAGCATCTCCCCGGCCGCGAGGCCGAGCCCCCCCATCCACGCCGGGGCACCGGGGAGGAGCGTGACGACCACCGCGAGCAGGAGCGCCACCTCGATCCCCCAGACGAGCCCGCGGGAGCGCACGAGACCGAGCGCCGTGGCCATTCCGAAGGCGAAGGTCGCGGCAAATCCCACCGGGATCGCCGCCGTGTCGGGCGAGAACCCGAAGAGGAAGCGCCCGGCGACATAGAGCGGAGCCGGGATCAACAGCAGGACGACCCAGGCGCGGTCGGTCACCGACGGTCCCCTCCCGCGAGGATCTCGCCGTACGCTTCCACGGCGGCGGCCCGCACCTCCGACGCGGGATAGACGGCGACCGGCGCGCCCGCTTCCCGGACGCGATCGAGGTGGGCGTCGATCTCCCGGCGCGTCGGCTCCCGCAGGAAGCCGAACACCTCCTCCGCGAGCCGGTGGAGGTGGGGCGGATAGAGGTCGGCGAAGTCGGGGCTCAGGACCAGCAGCCGGTGCCCCGGATCCCGGACGGTCGCGACCGAGGCTTCGGCCCCGGTGGGTAGCTCCGCGAGGTTCGAGAAGAGCACGATCGTCGACGGCGACGCGAGCCGCTCCGCGGCGGCCCGCATCGCGGCGTCGAACCGGAAGGGGCGGGGCGACAGGTGGATGCGGGCGAGGGCCTCGGTGAACTCCGGGCCCGTTTCGGGCGTGCCCTCCACCGGCAGGTAGGCTTCGACCCGGTCCGAGAAGACGAGGAGCCCGACCCGGTCCGACCGGGCGAGCGCCGCGCCGACCAGGACCGTCGCGCCGTCGATGCTGAGCTCGAGGCTTTCGGACCCGGGGCGGCCGAGGCGCATGTCCCGCCCGCAGTCCACGAGGACCAGGACGTCCGGATGGACCTCCTCCTCGTGTTCCACCACGTAGATCCTCTCGACGGCCGAGCGACGCCACGCGATCCGTCGCACGTCATCCATCGGGTCGTATTCGTGAAGTGCCCGGAACTCCGTGCCCGGTCCGCTCCGGCGCCAGAACGCCTCCCCGGCGTCCCGTCGCGAGCTGCTGAGGGCCGCCTGCGCCTCCTCGACCGTCAGGGACGGCGTCACCGTGACCTCCCAGCGGTTCCCGAGCTCCGCGACCCGGCTCGCGAGCCCGAGGGGCTGGTGCGCGACGATGACCGTCGGGCCGAGCCGGAACTCCCCGCGTGCCCGGGGGCGAAAGAGGTAGGCCAGGCGGACCGACCCGGCCCGCGGCCACCAGGTCCGGAGCTTGGGCGCTCCGTCCAGGATGTCGAAGGCGTCGGGCGGGGCGTCGAAGATCTCGGCGTAGAAGGCGCGGGGGACGACCAGCTCGAGGTCGATCGCCATCGACCCGATCCCGTCGATCGGCACCTGCGAGCTGTTCTCGGACCGCTGCCAGCGGAACCAACCGGCGCCAAAGTCGCGCGTCGCTCGGTCGAAGGCGATGAGCTCGGCCGCGACGAACACGAACGCCGCCGTCGGCACCACGAGGAGGACGAGGTTGAGGGTGAGGAGCCCGAGCAGGAAGACGCCGGCGGCTCCCGCGATCCAGGACCAGCCCCACGGGCTCAGTACGACGCGCGAGCTCGACATTCTCGCGAGTCAGCGCGGGGCCGGGACCTGGCCGACACACTCCGTGAGGATGGTGCGGACCGCATCGTAGGGGCCGTGGGCGGCGGCGTCCCCGAGACGGCGGCTCCGGAACTCGGCGCGGACCCGCACGCGATGATTGAGGGTGGCGAACGCGAGCTCCTTCAGGTCGTCGGGAATGACGTAGCCCCGGCCGGAGAGCAGGGCGCTCGCGCGGGCAGCGCGCATGAACTGGACGGCGGCCCGGGGGGAGGCTCCGACCGCGATCCGAGGCTCGACCCGCGTCGCCCGGACGATCTCCGTCGCGTAGCGCACCAGCGCGTCCTCGACCCGGACCGTGGAAAGCGACGCCGGAAGCCCCGCGATCTCCTCCGCGGAGAGGACGCGACCGGCGGCTGGCTCGGCCGGTACGCTGAGCTGGGAGCGGACGATCGTTCGCTCCTCGTCCGCGCTGGGGTACGACATGATCCATCGGAAGACGAACCGGTCGAGCTCGGC
>Ga0335073_10009574_pt1 | contig 13600 bp, 10 predicted proteins | sample Lox_Sample_22_FD_207093 | JGI IMG/M metagenome (GOLD analysis project Ga0335073, IMG submission 207093) | Soil microbial communities from Loxahatchee National Wildlife Refuge, Florida, United States - Lox_Sample_2.2 | ecosystem: Environmental > Terrestrial > Soil > Wetlands | place: USA...
TCGGATGTACGCGTGGTTCATCCGCAGGCCGGTGATCAGCTCGAACAGGTCGAGCACCTTCTCCCGCTCCCGCATCCCGTAGATGAACACGGTCGAGGCGCCGAGCTCGAGGCCGAGGGGGCCGATCCCGCCGAGATGGGAGGAGATCCGGTTCAGCTCCATCATCAGCACCCGGATCACGTTCGCCCGCTCCGGGATCCGGCCGTCGATGCCGAGCAGCCGCTCCACGGCCAGGCAGTACGCGGTCTCGTTGAAGATCGGCATCAGGTAGTCCGCCCTGGTGACGAACGTCACGCCCTGTGTCCAGGTGCGGAACTCCAGGTTTTTCTCGATCCCCGTGTGCAGGTACCCGATGACCGGCCGGAGCTCGGTCACGGTCTCGCCGTCCAGGGTGAGGATGACCCGCAGCACCCCGTGGGTGGACGGATGCTGCGGGCCCATGTTGACGACCAGGCGCTCCTCGCCGAGCCGCTCCGCCTCCTGCGCCGCGGCGCCGATGACCTCGTCCCAGTCCTCCCCGGAGACGTTGTAGACGCGTCCCTCCGCGGTGCCGGTTTGATCCGCGCTGGTGCTCATTCGTAGGCCCTCCGCTCGTCCGGTGGCGGGATCGTCGCCCCCCGGTACTCGACCGGGATGCCGCCCAGCGGGTAGTCCTTCCGCTGCGGGTGGCCCTTCCAGTCGTCGGGCATCTCGATCCTGGTCAGCGCGGGGTGACCGTCGAAGATGATCCCGAAGAAGTCCCAGGTCTCCCGCTCGTGCCAGTCATTGGCCGGGTAGACCTCAACCAGCGAGGGGATGTGCGGGTCGGCGTCGGGCGCCGACACCTCAAGGCGCAGGCGCCGGTTGTGGGTGATCGACAGGAGGTGGTAGACGGCATGCAGCTCCCGTCCCTCATCGCCCGGGTAGTGCACGCCGGATACCCCGGTGCATATCTCGAACGCGAGGGAGGGTTCGTCGCGCAGCTGCTTCGCCACGCCGGCCAGGTGCGCGCGGCGGACGTGGAAGGTCAGCTCGCCCCGGTCGACGACCACCCGCTCGATCGCGTCGCCGAAGCTCTGGTGCGAGCGCTCCAGCGAGCCGGCCAGCGCCTCGGCGAGCTCGTCGAAGTAGGAGCCGTACGGCCGCGGGCTGGACACCGGCGGGGCCTTGCGGACCTTGAGCCCGCCGTACCCCGAGGTGTCGGGGGTGCCGTGGACCCCGAACATCCCGGTCCGCACGACCTGCTCGGAAAGCCGCTCCCGGCCCGCGATCGCCGCGGGATCGGGGGCCTGCGCTCCGTCGGCCCCGCCCGCCTGGCCGGGCTGGCTGTTCTCGGTCACTGGCCCGCGCTCCCTGCCGCGGAGCCGCCCGGCACCGAGCCGCTCAGGCTCGGCAGCAGCGGCAGCCGGCGCAGCCGGGCCTGCTCCAGCTCGGTGATCTCCTTCTCCCGGTCCGCGCCGAGCTTCATGTTCTGGATCTTGTCGTGCAGCTTGAGTATCGAGTCCAGCAGCATCTCCGGCCGCGGCGGGCAGCCGGGCAGGTAGATATCGACGGGCACGATGTGATCCACGCCCTGCACGATCGCGTAGTTGTTGAACATGCCGCCGCTGGAGGCGCACACGCCCATCGAGATGACCCACTTCGGCTCGGACATCTGGTCGTAGATCTGCCGCAGCACCGGCGCCATCTTCTGGCTGACCCGCCCGGCCACGATCATCAGGTCCGCCTGCCGCGGGGTGGCCGACGCCCGCTCCATGCCGAACCTGGCCAGGTCGTGCCGCGGCCCGCCCGCGGAGAACAGCTCGAACGCGCAGCAGGCCAGCCCGAATGTGGCCGGCCAGACCGAGCTCTTGCGCGCGTAGCCGGCCACCTTCTCGACCGTCGTCAGCAGAATCCCGCTCGGGAGGCTTTCTTCAAGACCCATGGGCTAGTCCCATTCCAGACCGCCGCGCCGCCACACGTAGGCGTACGCGACAAGAACGGTGGCGACAAACGTGACCATCTCCACCAGGCCGAACACCCCGAGCTTGTCGAACGCGACGGCCCACGGGTACAGGAAGACGATCTCGATGTCGAAGACGATGAACAGCATCGCGGTGAGGTAGTACTTCACCGGGAATCTGGTGCGGATGTTGCCGGGGGTGGGCTCGATGCCGCTCTCGTACGCCTCGAGCTTGGCCCGGTTCCACCGCCTGGGGCCGGCCATGTGGCCCGCGACCAGCGAGAAAATCGCGAAGAACGCGGCCAGCCCGCCGAGCACCAGGATCGGGACGTAAAGGCTCAGCACCTCGTCACCTCCTTGCCGTTGCGGTCACCGCTAAGCCGCCGGGGTCATCTTAGACACGGCATTGAGCAGGCGATCGACCGCGTCGCCGCCCCTGGCCTCGGTCAGGTTGCCGAGCAGCTTCATCGTGAAGCGCATCACGTAGGGCCGCTTGACCCCGTGCCTGGTGGCGAACCTCATGAACTTGGGGTGGCCGATCATCTGCACGAACGTCCGGCCCAGCGTGTAGTAGCCGCCCCAGGCGTCCTTGAGCTGGCGCGGGTAGGTCGCCAGCACGGTCTCGGCGCCCGCGGCGGTCGGCCTGGCCAGCGCCTGGACGATCACCCGGGCGGCGATCTCGCCCGCCTCCATGGCGTAGGCGATGCCCTCGCCGTTGAACGGGTTGACCATGCCGCCGGAGTCGCCGACCAGCAGCAGGCCGCCCGAATAGTGCGGGGTCCTGTTGAACCCCATGGGCAGCGCCGCCCCGCGCACCGGACCGCGCCGGTTCTCCTCGGTGAAGCCCCACTCGGCCGGCATGCCGGCCAGCCAGCGGCGCAGCAGCGCCCGGTAGTCGATGTTGCCGAACGCCTCGGAGGTGTTCAGCAGGCCGAGGCCGACGTTGCTGGTCCCGTCGCCCATGCCGAAGATCCAGCCGTAGCCGGGCAGCAGGTTGTCGCCGTCCCAGAGGTCCAGCCAGGCCTCGAGGTAGTCGTCGTCGTGCCGCGGGCTGGCGTAGTAGGTGCGCACCGCCACCCCGAGCGGACGGTCGTCGCGCTTGCGCAGGCCCATCGCCACCGAGAGCCGCGACGAGTTGCCGTCCGCCGCTACCACGACCCGCCCCCTGACGGAGCGTTCGATCTTCTGCCCGTTGACCGTCTGCGCCGCGGTCACGCCGACGATGCGGCCGGTGCGGTCGTCGCGCACCGGACCGGTGACCGTGACCCCCTCCAGCAGCCGGGCGCCGGCCTTCTGGGCGTGCCTGGCCAGGATCTCGTCGAAGTCGAGCCGGCTGCGGACCAGGCCGAACCCCGGGTAGCTGGTCAGCTCCGGCCAGTCCAGCTCGATCCGGCCGCCGCCGCCGATGATCCGCAGGCCCTTGTTCCGCAGCCAGCCGTCGCTCTCCGGGATCGGCACGCCCATCCCGGTCAGCGCCTTGACCGCCCGCGGGGTCAGCCCGTCGCCGCAGACCTTTTCCCTCGGGAAATGGCTCTTCTCCAGAACCAGCACGTCCAGGCCCGCCGTGGCCAGGTGAAAGGCCACCGACGAGCCCGCCGGGCCGCAGCCGACGACGATCACGTCGGCCGTCTGCGCGGCAATGTCCTTGGTCAGCTCGGGGGGAGCTTGCTGGGTCACGAGATGCGTCCTGACGTGTCTTGTGAACGGCTTCACAAGTCTTCTTCCGCAGTCTAGACCGAATCGGGATCGCTTCGACTCCCGGGACGGCCGGACCGCCGCGCCGTGTGCACGGCGACCACGCCCATGCTGAGGTTGCGCCAGCTCACCGCCTGCCATCCGGCCGCCCAGATGCGCCGGGCGAGCTCCTTTTGCCCCGGCCAGGCGGCGATCGACTCGGCCAGGTAGCTGTAGGCGCCGCCGTTGCGCGACAGCCGGGAGGCCACCAGCGGCAGCGCCGTGGCCAGGTACCGGGAGTAGAGCGCGTCCAGCCGGCGCCCGGGCAGGTGACTGAACTCACACACCACCAGCCGCCCGCCGGGCCTGGTCACCCGCAGCATCTCGGCCAGGCCCGCGTCGGGGTCGGCCAGGTTGCGCAGGCCGAACGAGATCGTCACGACGTCAAAAGATTGATCACGGAACGGGAGGTCCAGGGCGTCACCGGCCACGAACGCGACCCCGGGCGCGGGCTTGCGGGCGCCGGCCCGCAACATGCCGAGCGAGAAGTCGCACGCCACGCAGCGCGCCCCGGCGCGGGTGAACGTCCGCGACGAGGTTCCGGTGCCCGCCGCGACGTCGAGCACCAGGTCGCCGGGCCCGGCCGCGACCGCCTCGGCCACGGCCCGGCGCCACAGCCGGTCCTGGCCCGCCGACAGCACGTCGTTCAGCAGGTCGTAGCGGTCCGCGACGCTGTCGAACATCGCGGCGACGTCGCCGGGCCTCTTATCGAGCTGAGCGCGGGTCACGTGCTCATCCTGGCACCGGTCACAGCAGCTCGGGCCGCCGCCACTGCTCGCCGAGCACGTGCTGAGCCAGGAAGGCCAGCACGGTCTCGTACCAGATGGTCACGTTCCCGGGGTTCAGGATCCAGTGGTTCTCGTCGGGGAAGTACAGGAACCTCGCCTCCGGCAGCCGGCCCCGCAGGTCCCACCACAGCCGCTGCGCCTCGCCAACCGGGACCCGGTAGTCGCGGGCTCCGTGGATCACCAGCATCGGCGTGGTGATCCGGTCCGCCCGCAGGTTCGGCGAGCCGGCCAGGTAGCGCTCGGGCTCGGTGGCCGGGTCGCCGAAGATCCGGCGCCAGTACGAGGGCAGGTCCGTGGTGCCGAACATCTGGTCAAGCGCCCAGAGCCCGGCGTGGCTGACGATCGCCCGGAACCTGCCGGTGTGCCCGGCGATCCAGTTGGCCATGTAGCCGCCGTAGGAGCCGCCCATCATCGCGGTCCGCGTCCCGTCGATGTCGGGCCGCGCCACCGCCGCGTCGGTGATCGCCATCACGTCCTCGTAGGGCTGGCCGCCCCACTGCCCGTGGCCGCGTGCGATGAAGTCCTGACCGTAGCCGGTCGACAGCGCCGGGTCGGGCAGCAGCACCGCGTACCCCCGGGCCGCCATCAGCCACGGGTTCCACCGCCAGGACCAGGAGTTCCAGCTCATCACCGGGCCGCCGTGCACCCACAGCAGCAGCGGGGCGGGCGTGGCCGGCGCGGCGGCGCCGGGCAGCACCAGCCAGGCCCTGACCCGGGCACCGTCGCCAGCCGTGGTCTCGATCTCCTCCAGCCGCCCCGGCAGCTCCAGCGGGGACCCGGGGCTGGCCAGCCGCAGCGGCTCGCTGCCGGGCGCGGTGACGTCCAGCCGCACCGGGGTCGGCGGCTCGTCCACCGCCGCCCGCAGCGCGTAGAGGAACCGTCCGTCCGGGGACGGGCACAGCTGCTCGTACGCGCCGCGGTCCGCGGTCATCCGGCCGATCTGCCCGGTGGCCAGGTCGGCGCGGAACACCGGGCGCCGGCCCTGGTCGTCGGCGGTGAAGTACACCGAGCCGGAGTCCGGTGCCCAGGCGGCCTCCAGCGGGCGCCGGTCCAGCCCCGCCAGCAGGTCTGTGCCGCCCGCGGCGTCCCCGCCGTCCAGGGGCGTGATCACCAGCGTGACGTCGCCGGGGGCGGCGTAGCTGTCCTGGGCGGCCCGGATGCAGGCGACCAGCCGGCCGTCGGGCGAGACCCGCGGGTCGCCGAAGTCGCACTCGGGCGCGGCCAGCAGGACCCGGCGGTCCCCGGTGGCCGCGTCGATGACGTGGACCTCGTCGGCCTTGTTTCCGGCCTCGTCCCACACCGACCAGCCGGTGACCACGCGGGTGCCGTCGGGTGCGACGTCGAACGAGTTCTCGTCCAGTGCCCGGCCCGGGTCCGGGGTCAGGCCGCGGGCCTGCATCGGGTCCTCGTCGCCGGCCGGCGCCTCGCCGGCCTGCAGCCGCAGGCTGTCCGGGCCGAGGTCGTGGTCCCAGTAACGCAGCGGGCCGGACTCGTAGAGGATCGCGGTGACGCCCGCCTCCTTGCGCGCCTTGCGGAGCTTGAGGTCGTCGTCGGCGCCCTCGGCGCCGGGCAGTTCCGGCGAGGCGAAGACGACGGTCGCGCTGTCTCGCGCCGCGGCCAGGCCGGCCACGCCGCCCGGCGGGGCGGCGATCCGGCGCGCCTCGCCGCCGCCGGCGGGCAGCAGCCACAGCGCGGGCTTGTCCTGGCCGTCGCCCTCGGCGTTCTGGGCGGGCGGTCCCGGCCGCTTGGAGACGAACAGCAGCGAGCCGTCCGGCAGGAACGCCGGGCCGCCCTCCCCCTCGGCGCTGCGGGTCAGCCGGGCCGGCCGCCCGGCCCGGCCGGGCGCGGGCCCGGCTCCCGCGGGCACCGGGATGCGCCAGATGCTCGTGACATACTTTCTCGGCTCCGTGCCCACGGTCTGCACCGCGGCCGCCAGCCAGGTCCCGTCCGGCGACAGCCGCAGCGCCGCCACCCGGGGTATCGATACGTAGTCCGCCAGATTATGGAAGCTTGCCACGGGTTCAGCTTGCCACCGCGTGCCGCTGGACGGCTGCGAGGATCCGCCGGTGCGCGGGACTCAGCCCGCGCTCGAACGCAGCGGTGAGCCCGGCCACGCGCTTGAGCGTGTCCGGCGCCGCGAGGGCGAGCATGGCGTCGAGCAGCCACCAGGACAGGCCGTCGAGCGCCGCCCGGACCGCCGCGGCGTCCCCGGCGCGGCAGGCCTGCTCCAGTTCCGGCAGCGGCGCGCCGGGGCCGGACGCGAACCGCACAGGGAACGCGTCGGTCGCCCGGCCGGGCACCTGCTCGGCGACCGCCGCCTCGAACGCGCTGAGCAGCGGGCTCACCTCGCCCGCGGTCAGCGGGTCGTACAGGCCGGGGAACGGCATGCTCTCGTAGCCGGGGTCGTACCCGCAGAAGTAGATCGGCGCCTGCGAGCCGGTCCGGCCAAGCGCGCCGAGCGCCAGGTCCAGCAGGCCGACCGGCCAGCCCAGGTCGGTGATCGCGTGCGCCCAGAGCTCGCCGGGGCGGGCGCAGGCCCCGGCACACAGCAGCAGTTGCGCCGATTCCAGCGCCGACTGCGCGTAGAACATGATGTCGGGCGCGTGCAGCCGGATGACGCCGTCCCGGCACCAGTCGAGCAGTCGCTCGCGGATGATCGAGTTGTCCACGACGTGCGTGAACCTGGCCGCCGAGAACCGGGCCGTGCCGCGCGCGGCGGCGTCGGCGACGAGCCACTCGGCGGCGCGCTTGGACGCCGTGTACACCTCCCGCGAGTAGGGCCGCAGCGCCTTGCCGGTCGAGGCGAACACCACGTGCGCGGCGCCGCAGGCCTCGGCCGCGGCAATCACCTGGCGGGTGCCGAGCACGTTGGTGGTCACGGTGCGGTGCACCTCGTGCTCGGCCAGCCCGGGATCGCGCTGCGCGGCCAGGTGAAACACCACGTCGGGCCGGACGTCGCCGAACACGGCGGACAGGCGGCCGCCGTCGCGGATGTCCGCGGTCAGGTACTCCGCCCCGTCCGCCCGCGGCCAGCCGCCGGTCAGCCCGCGGCTGACGCTGACCAGCCGCCGCGGCCGCCGCCTGGCTACCTGGGCCATCAGCGCCGAGCCGATGCATCCGCTGCCGCCGGTCACCAGCACCGTGGCGCCGCCGAGCCAGGCGCCGAGCTCGTCCTCGGGAACCGTGATGCCCCGCTGGCCGAGGGCCAGGAACCTGGCGTACTCCTCCTCGGCGTCGGCCCGGGCCGCGATCAGCGCCTGCGTCAGGCTGCGCAGTTCCCCCAGTGCCCCGGGGCCGGGGAGCGGCTGCCCGGCGGGTGCGGCCTCGAGCATGGCCGAGATGATCTCCGAAACCGTCGCCACAGCTGGCCCTGCCTCCTCCTCATGAGCTGCCGGACCGTGTGAGAGAGACAAGTCGGGACATGCGGGGTGGTTGAGCCGACCTGAGACTGCCAAAGATTGCCAGACATGACCCCAGTTATGCAGCGATAACCAGATTTTGTTAGGCCGCCGTGGCCTCCGGCGGGCGGCTGACCTCTCGGGCCGCGGCCGCGGGCGGACCCGGGACGAGGTCATCGGGTCGCAATTCGGTCGTTTCACGTCCGAGGCCGGTCCCGGCTAACTACGCTCTGTTCTATTAACTGCCGGTACGTTACGTCCGCGGCTCTGGCCCGAGCTTGCTGACTACTGGTGGACGAAGAGGAGTCTGGGATGGCTATCGTCGTCAAAGGGCCGCGTTCGACGCGCCCGGCGACGGCCACCCACGCCGCACCCCGGCACCGCAAGGCGGGCGGCGCCAAGCCCGCCGCCGGCCCGGGTGGCAGGGCCGCCTTGCGCGCCAAGGCCGACGAACTCGACCCGGTTCTCCCGGTCCCGCCCACCGACCACGAGAAGTACGCCTACGTCCGGCGTCACTCCTGGGTCCTTACGCTGTGCTCGGCGCTCTGCGTCCCGCCCGTGGTCTACAGCCAGGTGGAGATGATCAGGCGCTACCCGTGGTTCGTCTGGTACGCGCCGTTCGTCCTGCTCGGCGTCGCGCTGTTCGCGTTTCCGCTGGTGACCGACGGCCTGAGCCGCGGCTTCAGCCTTGACGAGCACCGGAATCTGGTCCGCGGCTGGATGCCGCTGTGGTACCCGTCGGCGGACATCTTCCTGCCGGTATGCGGCGAGCCGGCCGAGGTGCTCCGCAACACCTGGACCCACGTGGCGAAGCTGAGCCGCCACTACAAGGGCAAGGTCACCACCTACGTGCTCGACGACTCCGCCAGCCCGGACCTGAAGGAGATGGCCCGCGAGTTCGGCTTCGCGTACGCCACAAGGCCCGACCGCGGCTGGCTGAAGAAATCCGGCAACCTCCTGTACGGCTACCAGATTTCCGATGGAGACTTCATCCTGCTGCTGGACGCCGACTTCGCGCCCCGCCACGACCTGCTCGACGAGACGCTGCCGTACATGTCCGCCTACCCCAAGGCCGGCATCGTGCAGACGCCGCAGTTCTTTCACGTCGCAGACCACCAGACCTGGGTCGAGCGCGGCGCCGGCGCGGTCCAGGAGTTGTTCTACCGCTCGATCCAGACCGCCCGGGCCAGGAAGGGCGGCGCCACCTGTGTCGGCAGCTGCGCCGTCTACCGGCGGGCCGCGCTTGACGACAACAACGGCATGTCGCTGAGCGAGCACTCCGAGGACCTGCGTACCGGCTTCGACCTGCACCGGCTGGGGTGGCAGCTGCGCTACCTGCCGATCGCCCTGTCCACGGGGACCTGCCCCGATAACGTCCTGGCCTTTCTCAACCAGCAATACCGGTGGTGCTCGGGCACGATAACCCTGATGTGCGAGAAGCTGTTCTGGCGTACGAAACTCAAGTGGTACACCCGGATGTGTTACATCTCCGGTTTCGTGTATTACATCTACACCGCCGTTTTCACCTTCGTCATCCCGGCGCTGTCGATCGCGATCCTGCTCTTCGAGCCGAAGATCCTGCAGTGGCGGAACATGGTCTACATCCTGCCGATGATCGTCTATGCGGGCCTGATCTACCCCGCGTGGCACAAGTCGCCGTACCGCCTGGAGGCGTGGTCGGTCCGGGTGGTCTCGGGCTGGGCGCACGTGTTCGCCGCGTGGGACATCGCGCGGGGAAAGCGGCGCGGCTGGCAGCCCTCCGGCACCAGCGCCACCAAGCAGGACGGACGAAGGCGCCTCTGGATCGGCGTCGCCCTCTGGAGCGGGGGCAGCACGGCGCTGTGGGCGGGCCTGGCCCTCTGGCGGATGATGACCCTGGACCCGTACAACATGCTCCTGATCTTCGTGCTCGGCCTGGTCGAGTTCGTCGTGGTCAGCCGCATCCTCATCCAGCCGCGCGCCGGTATCGCCCCGTGACGGCCACGAGGGCCGCCACGTTCGTCACCGCGCTCGCCGCCGCGGCCGCGCTGGCGGGCTGCGGCCTGCTGGCCGGCTGCGGCAAGTTCGCGCCGATCGGACAGGCAGCCGGGCCGAGCGGCAAGCACGCCACCGCGCCCGCCCCGGCCGGGACCCGGACCTCGGCCCCGCCGCCGTTCAACATGTCCAGCCTGCTCGACCCGCCGTCGGGCAAGTTCCTCGGGATGGAGGCGAACGGCGCGCCTGCCTCGCTCGGCCCGGTGCGCAGCTTCGCAGCCGCCGCCCGCAGGCCCAACCTCATCGGCCAGTACGTGGGCTGGAACACCTCGTTCGACGCCGCGGCCGCCACCAGGGCCTGGTCGTACGGGGCGATCTACTACATGGCCTGGGAGCCGTACGGCACCACGGTCGCGGACATCGCCGCAGGCCGCAGCAACGCCTACATCACGAAGTTCGCCACCGCGGTGCGCGCGCTCGACCTGCCGGTCGCGATCAGCTTCGGCCACGAGATGAACGGCAACTGGTACCCGTGGGGCACCACCGGCACCACGCCCGCCGAGTTCGTGGCGGCGTGGCGGCTCATCCACGGCCTGTTCACCGGGGTGGGCGCCACGAACGTGATCTGGGTCTGGAACCCGAACGACATCTTCCCCGTCCCGCAGGTCCAGCTCGCGCCCTACTGGCCCGGCAACGCGTACGTGAACTGGGTCGGCATCACCGGGTACTTCGCCAATGACGGGCCGCAGACCTGGGCCACCCTGTTCACGCCGACGATGCGGGAGATCCGGCAGTTCACCGACGAGCCGTTCCTCATCGCCGAGACGTCCGTCCAGACCAGCACGGCCGACGTGTCGTGCGTGAACAGCCTGGTGCGCGGGGTCATACGGCACAAGGACGTGCTCGGCCTCATCTGGTTCAACTATGACAAGGCCGGCGTCGACTGGCGCATCCAGTCACGCCCGGCGGTGCAGGCCGCGTTTGACCACGACGCCGCCGGGCTCCAGCTCGTCGACCCCAGGACATGAGCGCGCCGCCCAAGGACCCGCCCTCCCCGCGGCGGCACGGGCGGGCTGACCGCGGACCCGAGCCCGCGCCGATCCCGCGCCCCTCGCACTGGCCGGACGTCGTGGAGACCGTCATGCTCCCGTCGGTCGAGCCAGAGGACCAGACCGAGGGCGCACCGGGCGGGCCTAAGACCAACGGCGGCCCGGCCGGGGCCGACCACCCGGCCGCGAGCACCCGCGTGCTCCGCCTGCCGCTGGCCAGGAACCGCCAGGGCGCGACGCCGGTGCTCGGGCCCACCGCCCGCCGGACCTGGATCAGCCGCGCGGTCCTGTCCGCCTTCCTGATCCTGCAGGCGCTCTTGTCGCTGCGCCTGCGCAACACCGCGTTCGAGGACGAGGCGCTGTACCTGTACTCCGGGCACATGGAAATCGTCCACTGGCTGCATGGCGTGTCTGCGCAGGGTAATTACGCCTCGTACTTCTCCGGCGCCCCCGTGCTCTATCCGGCCCTTGGCGCTCTCGCGGACGCCGTCGGCGGGCTGGCGGGGGCCAGGCACCTCAGCCTGCTGGCCATGCTGGGCTCCACGGCGCTGCTGTACTCGATGAGCCGCCGGCTCTTCAACGAGCGGGTGGCCCTGTGCGCCGCCGCGCTGTTCTCGGTCACCGAGTCAGCGATCTTCCTGGGCAACTTCGCCACCTACGACGCCCCCACGATCTTCCTTCTCGCGCTGGCCGCGTGGATCGTCGTGCGCACGGCGGCGCGGCGCTGGCCGGTGTACCTCCTTGCCGCGCCGCTGGCCGCCCTCGCGGTGGCCACCAAATACGCCGCCCTGCTCTTCGTGCCCACGATCGCGGCGCTGGCCGCCCTCGCGGCGCTGCCGTACCTGGGGCGCCGGGCGCTGCTGCGCCCGGCGGCGTTCGGCCTGGTGGTGGCCGCGCTGCTGGCCGGCGCGCTGCGACTGGCCGGCCGGGCCTACATGCAGGGCATCTCCTTCAGCACCACGAACCGTGCCTCAGGCACCACGCCGACCGCGACGCTGCTGCATGAGAGCCTCCTGTGGGGCGGGGTGCCGTTCGCGGTCGCCGTGATCGGCGCCGTCGCGTATGCCCGCCGCCCGCGGACCGAGCCAGACGAGATCATCGCGGAGCCCGGTGGCACACTCCGGCGCACGGCGCTCGGCGTGGTGCTTGCGGGCACCGCGCTCCTGGCGCCGGCCGAGCAGATCCACCTGCACACCCTGGTCTCGCTGCAGAAGCACATCGGCTTCGGCCTGTTCTTCGCCGCGCCCATGGCCGGAGTGGGACTGGTGCGGATCATGGGCGATCACTTCCGGCGGGTGCAGCTGGGCATCGCCGTGTGGGCCGTCGCGCTGACCCTGGGCATGACCCAGGCCAGGGATCTGTACGGCGGCTGGACCAACTCCACCCAGATGGTCCGCGACATCGCGCTCGCGGCGCGGCCAGGCGCGCAGTACCTGGTGGAAGTGCCCGAGGTGCCGATCTACTACCTGATGGGGAACCCCGACGCCCAGCCCGACCAGTTCACCTCCACCTACAACATCGGCTACGTCAGCCACGGCCGGTACCTGACCGGCGACGCCGGCTACGTGGCCGCGATCAGGGCCGGGTACTTCCGGGTGGTCACCTACAACGGCCTGACCACGCCCGCCGTGGACAAGGTGCTGGCCGACACCCTGGAATCAGACCCCGCATACAAGCTCCAGGCCGTGATCCCGGACGCCACCGACAGCGCGTTCCAGTACGTCTGGGTCTACACCGGCGCGCCCGCCACGGCTCCGGCCGCGCCCGCGATGGGCACGGGCCATCCGGCCCCGCGCCGCGGCACGGGCCGGGCCGGGCGCCCTAGCGCGCGTCGGTGATCACGGCGGCGCCGACGGTGCGGTTGGTGGCCTCGTCGATGAGGATCAGGCCGCCGGTGGCCCGGTTGCGGGTGTAGGGGTCGCTGAACACCGGCTGGGTCAGCCGCAGCGTCACCCGGCCGATCTCGTTGAGCCGTAGTTCCTGGGCGCCCTCGTCCCGGTGCAGGGTGTTCACGTCCAGCCGGTAGTGCAGGTCGCGCACGAACGCCTTCACGGTGCGCGTGGTGTGCTTCACGACCAGCCGGCTGCGCGGGCTGAGCGCCCGGGCGTCGGTCATCCAGCACACCATCGCCTCGACGTCCTGCGCGACCGGCGGCTGATTGTGCGGGCGGCAGAACATGTCGCCGCGGGAGACGTCCAGGTCGTCGGCGAGCAGCAGGGTCACCGACATCGGCGGGAACGCCTCGGCCACCGGGCCGTGCGCGGTGTCGATCCGCTCGATGGTCGTGGTCAGCCCGGACGGCAGGTGCATGATCTCGTCGCCGGGCTTGAGCACGCCGCCGGCCACCTGGCCCGCGTAGCCGCGGTAGTCATGCAGCGCCGGGTCGGTGGCCTGGTGCGGCCTGATCACGAACTGGACAGGGAACCTGACGTCGATCAGGTTGCGGTCCGAGGCGATGTGCACGTGCTCCAGGTGGTGCAGCAGCGACGGGCCGTCGTACCACGGCATGCTGGCCGAGCGCTGCACGACGTTGTCGCCGTGCAGCGCGGAGATCGGGATGAACGTCAGGTCGCCGATCTCCAGCTTGGTCGCGAACGAGGTGAACTCCTCGGCGATCCGCTCGAACACCGAGGCGTCGTAGTCGACCAGGTCCATCTTGTTGACCGCGAGCACCAGGTGCGGCACCCGCAGCAGCGTGGCAAGGAACGCGTGCCGCCTGCTCTGCTCGGTCAGCCC
>Ga0335073_10009575_pt1 | contig 13599 bp, 8 predicted proteins | sample Lox_Sample_22_FD_207093 | JGI IMG/M metagenome (GOLD analysis project Ga0335073, IMG submission 207093) | Soil microbial communities from Loxahatchee National Wildlife Refuge, Florida, United States - Lox_Sample_2.2 | ecosystem: Environmental > Terrestrial > Soil > Wetlands | place: USA: Florida...
TGCTCATCGGTGGGACTGAAGACCGGTTCCCAACGCTGCGACGTTCTTACTCCAGCATTTTCTCGAGAGCGGATATATGACCCAAGTACGAATCGCTCCTCCAATTACACCTGTCGAACCAGTGACCGAGATTCTGCACGGCATCGAGGTTACTGATCCCTATCGTTGGCTTGAAGATCAGAACTCACTACGCACGAGAGAATGGCTCGATGAGCAGGCAGCGTACACACGAGCATATTTCGAGGCGATTCCCGAGCGAGACCGAATCAGGACACGAGTTTGCGAACTGCTGGCTCTCAAGGAAGTTATTTCCGAACCGTGGAACATCGGTGACCGCTACTTCTTTATGAAGCGGCGGGAGAGTGGGGAACAGCCGGTCATAGCCTTCAGAGAGGGGTTATTCGGCCCTGAGACTATTCTCGTTGATCCATCAGAACGTGGTACCGGGACATCAACCGCCGTCTCCATTGCTGCGGTCTCCCACGACGGTCGCTTCCTCGCATATTCTGTGAGGCAAGGAGGGACTGATCACTCGTCTATCGAAATTCTCGATGTTGAGCGGCGCAGTGCGCTTCCGGATCGCCTTCCCGAAGGCTTCTGCACAGGGTTTGTTTTCTCTTCTGACGGCACAGGCTTTTATTATTCCCAGCGCGAACTACACGATGCGCACCCCAACTATCGAGAGGCATTCTGGCATCAGTTCGGTACAAATCAATCAGAAGATCGGCAGACATTCTTCGCCGAGGGGAATTCCAACTTATTTCTGGGGATTGTTGAGTCCTCCGAAAACAACGTGTTGGCATACACCGTATATTGTGTCGGCAAGTCCCCTCAAACCTCGGTCTATCTGCAGGAGATGTCATCGCAGCCAGCGGAAGCTAAGCTTGTAGTCCAGGAAATCAGAGGTTGCTTCGTGCCGTTTTTCGTGCGTGATCAATTATTGGCTTTCACAGACTTCGCAGCTCCGAACTTCCGCATTGTCCGAATTGACTCAGTTCATTCTGATCCTTCGTATTGGTACGACATTGTGCCCGAATCCGATAGGCGCATACAGCAGTTTGCAGTTGCTGGTAATCAAGTGTTTGTGACTCGGACCGATCGCTTCTCCACGAAAATGGATGTGTTTGGCCTCGACGGGACACAGAAACAAGCCCCCTCCTTTCCTGCGTGCGCAACCATCGACTTGCTGAATCGGACTAATGCATCGGAGAAATTATTCTACAGCTACTCTTCAATTTCCAAGCCCGCCGCTACTTATTGGTATGACGTGCGCCGCCAGGAAGCTGGCACTTGGAGTGAAGAAGATTCTCTGGTCGACCCTCTTGCGATTGCCGTTGAGGAAACTAAATACTCATCTGCAGATGGTACCCCGATTCCACTGTTTCTCGCGGCCCACAAAAGCCTGTTACACTCCGGCCCTCTTCCCACGTTCCTTACCGGCTACGGTGGCTTCGGCAGCTGTGTAACACCTCGATTTACGGCCTTCGCCTCGTTCTTAATCGAAAAAGGATTTCTATTTGCTGTCGCTGCCTTGCGTGGTGGGTCCGAATTGGGGGAGCAATGGCATCGCGCTGGAAAGCGCGAAAACCGTCAGAAATCTTTCGATGATTTTGTGGCTGCGGCCGAGTGGCTCATCACAGAAAAGCGATCGGCGTCCCACCGCATCGCGATAGGCGGGGGTTCTAATGCTGGACTACTCGTTGGTGCTGCCCTTACCCAGCGGCCGGATCTGTTTCGGGCGGCCATCTGCCTTGGTCCGCTGATCGACATGACGAGATATCACCTCTTCGATTTTGCGGCGGGGTGGGTCGATGAATATGGATCGCCAGAAGATCAAGATGACTTTCGATCCCTATTGGCTTATTCACCCTACCATCACGTTTCGGATCGGGCCACTTACCCAGCGGTGTTGCTCATCTCGGGGGACGCAGACACGCGGTGTAATCCGATGCACGCGCGTAAAATGGCGGCGCGGCTCCAGGCCGCAACCAGTTCCATCCACCCGATTCTGCTCGATTACAAACCCGAGTGGGGGCACACACCGGTTCAGCCGTTTTCAACGAAAATCGAAGCCCTGACCGACAGACTTGCGTTTGTCTGCCACGAACTTGGAGTTCATGTGCAAACAGAGGGGCTTCTGTGATGCTCTTCTTCCAAGCTTTGTTCATGCTCTTGGCCTACGACATGTTGAGCGCTCTTTGCCAATTTAAAACTCTTTACTCGATGTTGAGAAGTTTGAAAGTAAGCGGCGAGGCTCGCGAATCGGGCGTCGTCGATCGGGTGTGCATGGCAGTCAACTATGCCTGCGTTTGGTACCCGAAACAAGCTTTCTGCCTGCAGCGATCCTTTGTCACTACCTATTTGCTCAGGAAGCACGGCATCGCGTCACAACTGGTATTCGGCGCGCAGAAGTTGCCTTTTCATGCCCACGCCTGGGTCGAAGTCGACGGTAAAGCAGTCAACGAACGCTCTAACGTTCAAGCGACTTACGCCGTTTGGGATCGTTGCTAAGCGAGGAGACTGCCATGAGTGTGCAAGCAGGCATCTGGAATTTCGATGGTAGACGTGTCGAGACCGAACTGATTGAGGAGTTCAGCAGATCCCTGAAACAGAATGGTCCCGACGGTGAGTTTCTTCACCTCGACGGATCACTTGCTCTTGTGTATCGCCCTTTCCACACAACAGCCGAATCAAGACGTGAGACGCAGCCATACGTCTCGCGTCGGGGATTTGTTCTCACATGGGACGGGCGTCTCGATAATCGCAACAAGCTCATTTTCGACCTTCACTGTGACGTTGAGTCCGAAGCTACCGATGTCGCCATCATTGCTGCTGCATTTGACCGATGGGAAACCGGCTGCTTCCAGAGGTTTGTTGGTGACTGGGCTATGAGTGTCTGGCAGCCTCAATATCGCGAAGTTTTATTCGCCGTGGACTACATGGCGATCCGGCACATTTTCTATTACGTGCAACAAGATCGGATCCTGTGGTCAACGGACCTCGCGGCCCTGGTGCTATTGACCGGTGACAAGTTTCACATTGACGATGACTATATCGCAGGCTATCTGGCCCAGGCTCCCGACGCCCATCTGACGCCGTATCGCGAGATTCGAGAAGCTCCGCCCGGACACTTCGTGCAAGTTCGGAATGGAAGTGTCTCCAGTAGGCGTTACTGGCGGTTCAGTCCGAGATCACGGATTCGTTACAAGACTGACCAGGAGTACGAAGAACACTTCCGCATTGTCTTTGCCCAATCTGTGCGCCGCAGATTGCGTTCCGATTCTCCGATCCTTGCCGAACTTAGCGGCGGTCTGGATTCTTCCTCAATCGTATGCGTGGCAGATGAGCTTCTGAAAAATGAAACAGGGTTAACGCCGCGGCTTGGCACAATCTCATTTTTTGACAAAACCGAGCCGAATGGAGATGACTGTGTTTACTTCCCGAGGATCGAAGAAAAACGCGGACAAGTTGGGGCCCACATTGACGCCAGCGCGTTAGGAAGCTCCCAGACTCTACTTGAATCTTCTGAGTTTTGCGCCTTGCCTGGCTCTCTCGCAATTGGGCAGCAGCTCAAAGCGGTTCGTGCAGAAATCGTGCGAAGGGACGGCTTCAGAGTCGTACTCTCCGGCATTGGCGGCGACGAATTCATGGGCGGCATTCCAGATCCCAGTGCACATCTTGCCGATCTCTTGATTCAATTCAGGTTTATCAAGCTAGCTAAACAGCTCACTGCCTGGAGCCTGGTCAAGCGGCGGCCGTGGTGTCACCTTCTGGGACGAGCATTCCTGAGTCTACTACCGACAATTCTAGGCCAGTATTGTGACAAGCGCGCCAAGGACGAAGCGTGGATTGAAAAGGACTTCGCGCGGCGTATAAGGATTGGCCTTCGACTCTTAGCGGTCGAAGAGCACTTTGGTCTCTGGCTACCGACTCGTCGCCACTACGCGAGCGGGGTAATGCTAATGGCCAATGAGCTCGCCAAATGGACGACGTCGGCACTGACACCTGAAGAGGGTCGGTTTCCCTATCTCGATCAGGACTTGCTGGAATTCGTCCTTTCGATACCGGCTACTCAGCTTCTTCGTCCCGGAGAGAGGCGATCTCTGATGCGCCGCGCGCTCCGAGGCATCGTGCCCCAAGAAGTATTGTTTCGGCAGACAAAACAACTTGGTGCGCGGACACCCATAGTCGCGATGGGCGAGATCGTAGAGGAATTGCAGATGGTGTTCGATTCAGCACTCAGTTGGAGGCTGGGATATGTCAATGGAGCGAAATTCATGGAGGCTATCCGCGCAGCCAGGATTGGCAAGGAAGCGCCGATTGTGCCGATGCTGAAAACCATCTCTCTGGAATTCTGGCTCCGTGACTTGGCTTCGCGAAATTTGTTCGATAGAACGACCATCTCACGACGACCCACTTCATCAGACCGCCTGATGACAACGGTCGATACACCGCAAAAGTCTTTCCACCATTCTCGCTAGCGGAGTGCTGGAATATCCAAAGAAAGGAGGACAAAACGATGACGTACAGCAAACCGACAGTGGAAAAACTGGGTGATGCAGCCGATATCGTTCAGGTTGTGTCAAAACCGAACCGAACGATTAATGATGCAGCACTGACCGGGCTTTCTCACCCGGCCTATGATTTGGACGAGTAAACAAGGTCGAGCGAACATTTAACGGCACCGTCGCATGTCGCTCGATTTCAGAGTCCCTGCCGTGTTCTATGGAGCCGACAGGGACTCGTTTTTCGATAGATTATTTTGCAACCGCATGACTATGCCGCGCCGCTGTGGCTTTCGGCTCCTGTCTTTCAGCTTAGATTTCGTATCTGGTCCTCGAACGAACAACTCGGTTTGATAACTGCTGTTAGCGTCTCTTGTCTGATGCTACGGCCGCGATCCCTTCGGATTCGTCCTTGGTTCCGAATCAGCAACAGCCTGTCGCCCGGTCCGAGCGGGTTTTTAACGGATGCAAAACTCATTGCGAAGTGACTCGCGCGAATATTCTCGCTTGGACAATGAGCAGATTGGGAAGTCGGCCGGGAGGCAACTTGGGCCTCGAGATGTGAAACCAGACTGTCCTTCTATCGCTGATACCACCGGGTGGTAGGCCGTCGTGCGGGATCAGGCTGCTCAGATCCCATACCGCACCGATGCCCCGTTCCTTATTGTCGGAATTCTCCACGTCGACCGCTCCAAAATCAGAATGCAGATCTGTAATCTTCAGCACTACCGGGCCTCTTAATCTAGCTTGTGCGTCGCTCCTGTTGACGATAGCCAGATCCACAAATACTGCACCCGTAGCTTCATCGTAGAATTCGTTAGCAAAATCGAAGGTCACGTGGGACGATATATCCTGCAATGCAGATAACGACGGCAATGTTTGGCGTGGGTTGTTGCCTATGCTTACCGACGCCGTCCAAATCTGGCCTCCTCCGTTAATGTTCTCCATCCACACGGGATGAAAGACTCCGTCCGGAGTTGCAGTCATCGAGGTTCTCCAAACATATCCCAGACTCGCTCGCAGGCTAAAAGCAGTTGTTGAGAAGTGTGATGTGTTCTCCACATTTCTAGCGTCGCCGGGATATGCCTCCACATAATAATTGGGAAACCGTCCATTCACGGACCTACCATTGGGGCATTCAGAGAGAGGCACACCCGGCGAAAAAGACATCCCGCCGTCAGTGGAAGCTGAAAAATGCCAGCACGTAAGCTCTTTTTGCGTCCAAGCCAGACCAATGACTCCTTTTCGGTTTACAGCCATCGTAAATATGAAGCTTCCTGTAGAGTCTGACTTCGTTGGAAACTCGTTCGGAATATTTGCCGGCACAGCAGGGGACCATGTCTTCCCATTATCCGATGAACTGGACATGAGGATTCGGCAACTTCCAGAGGCGGCGTCCGTGCCCATCACGTAAATCCGTCCGCGCGACGGTGAGGCACTGTTGTCAATCGCCATCGCTGGGTATGAAAGACATTTGGGTGATGCAACTACTCGCATGACCTGAGTCAGACGGAATGGATCTGTACCACCAGGGTCCATTGTTAGCACTTCGATAGGACTAGCGAGATCGAAACCCATAACCGTTCCGAAAAGAGCGATCGCCGAGCCGTCGCTTAACACTCTCGCGCTGATCGGAAGCTTTGCGAACACTCCCACAGTGGTGGCTGATGCCTTCGATTCATTGGCATTGGCGCTTCCACCTGAAGAGAACCCTGGATAAGCGCCTACCTCAATGTGTTCGAGGCGTCCCGTTTTCACATCCCGAAACGCGTTATAGAAAACATAGACCGCTCCTCGGCGTCGGCCGACTGTGTTATCAACGGCTACGGCATTGTGATCTGTCCATTTATCCCAGACCACAGGTGGGCCCCAAGTACGACCGCCGTCCTTCGAGTTATAAACGTGGGTTTCCCCGAGGTCGTGATGAGTCAAGCCATCGATAAGCCTGGATGCGTCGGCGATGAAGTAAGCGCGCCCGTCTGGCCCAAAAGTACAAGATTCTTCGCTTACCCAGGCGCTCGAGGAGTCAGCGACTTCAAGCTGCCAACTCCTGCCTCCATCGAAGGAAGCGTAGAGGAAACCAGAGAGAGAGTTCGCTTGAGGAGACCATTTGTCGCCACAAGCGAGCAAATGGTGCCAGTCGTTTGGATCGGCCTCGATAACTATCCAATTGTTCCAGTCGTTGTCCGCAGGACTGATTGGAACTCTGGGGCTCACATAAATCTCCTGCGCTCGGACGCACCTGTTCGGTGCCCACACCAGGGCCACCATCCAAACTGCGCACCAACATACAGTGAATCGGATGCCGTGCAATGGCACGCACTTTCGCTTGCGCGCGACTTTAGGAAACAGTGGAAGAACAAGAGATAGAGCCCGAAGCAAATATTTTCTATTCGTCATCGCGTGTTGAACTGGGATCATTGTTTCGCTGGGGGCTCGTGGTGCGCGAGTTTCTAGAACATGAGCTTTAGAGCGAATTGGATAGAGCGCGGTCCACCCATCTGGTAGAGGGGGTTAAACGCACCTCCGCCTAGATTTCCATTGTTAAGACCTTGCGCTAGTGTCTGGGTTGACAGCCCGAAGTATGGCGGAAGAGGCGTTGCAAACGTGCCGCTGGGTTGGCCAAAGTTCGGATGGTTCAGGACGTTGAACATCTCCGCCCGGAACTGCAATTTTAGCGATTCATGGAGAGGAAAATCGCGATGGACCGCAAAATCCCACTGCGCCATGCCGAAGCCTCTCAGAAGATTTCTGGACAGGTCCCCTTGCCGAAGAGGATCGCCCGTGCTGGGATCAATCGGAGGGTTCGTGAACGCGGCGGGGTTAAAGGCCTTTCCTCCTGGATATCGCGATCCGTAGAGATAGATGGGTTGTCCCGGAACCAGATCCGGGCGTATGTCAGCAAAGATACCGCCATTAAAAAAGAAAAAGTTCTGATCAGAGATATCAACGGGCGGAGCACTTCGAGCTTGAATGACGTTCTCTGTGGACCACCCGCGCAGGATTGCATTTGCCGGACCGTTACTGCTCAATGATGGAATGTTGTACGTCAGGGCAGCAGAGGCCGCGTTCCGTATATCAAAGTCTGAAGGACCGCGGTTTGCGTTTGGACTCCCCGGAACGCCCCCATTGGATGCCAGGATGTTTGAACCAGCCGATCCCGTGTCAATCGAGTGGGACCACGTATAGGAAGCGAGCGCTTGAAGCCCATGAGACAAACGCCGTTGGAATTGAATCTGGAGCGCGTTGTAATTGGAGACCGCTGTGTTGTCTATGAAAATACCTGGAGACAAAACAGGGTTCGTCGGCGGCGCGATGACCTCATTGGTCTGCACGAGGCGTCTGCCAGCAGCGCCGATATATGAGGTCGAGAGGGTTTGTTGCCTACCCAAGGTTTGCTCAAACGCAAAGTTCCACTCCACCGTATAAGGCAGCTTAAGTCGAGGATTGAACGCATATAAACTTGAGAGAGTTCCTGTGGGCGGGATCACTGGAGGAACAGTTTCTGTAGGCGCGAAGGGAAATGTGCCGACGGGGTAGCTTGTAGCTCCAAAAGGCGGGTCTCCCACGCCAAGTATCGTCCCGGTCTCCGAACTCACGAGGTCGTAAAAGACGCCAACTCCACCGCGAATCACGGTGCCCCAATCTTGACTCTCAGAGAGCTGATAAGCCACACCCAGCCGTGGCGCCAAATTCCCATATGTCGTCTTGAATGGGGGCGTTCCAGGAGGTGCGATGGCCAACAGAGAAAAGTTGGTCAGGTTATAGCCCGTAATCGCCGGGATAGACGGTCCGTTGAGCGACGACGGCGCAAAATCCACATCCCATCGGAGGCCATAGGTCAGGTTCATGCGGGGGGTCGCGTGCCACGTGTCTTGCACAAAGGCGCCTAAATTGCGGAATAGGAGCGTTACTTGAGCGGAGGAGCTTACGGTCCCAAACTCACTATTTCCAGATTCCGCAGAGGGCACATCCGCGAAGAAAGAGCTCTGTTGATATGCTGCAGGGGCGTAGCGGGGCGAGAGGCGCCGATAATCCACGCCGAGCTTTATGCTGTGCGATCCCTTCTGTACCGAAAGACTGTCAACGAGATTGATTTGTCGTTGGACGTTTTCGCTTTGCTGCCCGACAGTCAACTCACTATTGGTCCCGAGAGAATTCACAAAGAGCTCGAAAGAGCCATTCTGACTGCCGAAACCGCTTGGGAATGGAAGGGCCGGAAGAGGAATGGCTCCCGCGAAGTTGTCCAGATGCCAATCACCGGCAGCATTCACTCTGCTGTAATTGAATCGCAAATCATTGACAAATGTTGGAGATGCGGACCAGGTAGCGCCGGCTGTCTCCGTCTGTGTAGTTATGCGGAGCGTTTGAAGAACGCTGAGCGCATCGTTCAGTCCACCCCCTCGCTGGACAATCTGTGATGGGGAGTAATTGTAGCGCCCGAACAGGTTGATCTTATCGGCCAGTTTGTGATCAATCCGAAGACTATAGGCATCGAGAGTAGAAGGGTCGGAGTAACTGGCATTAAACTGAGCGGCACCAGTTGTCCCTGCCTGTGGACACGTTGGATCGTTCGCTGGGTTACACAAGATTTCCGGGCCATTCGGCAGCGGATACGCGTTTAGATACGGTTGCATCGGGGGCGCTGCCGCAGTGCGCACATTTCCCGCCACTTCACAGCTGGAGTCGCAAGGAACGAAACTGAGTGATGTTTCTGGCAAACGTAGCCGAAGTCCTTCGTAGGAAAAGAAGAAGAACGTCCTGTTCGCTAGAATGGGGCCGCTGAAGGTCCCGCCAAAGTCGTTCTGTCGCTCTTTAGCCTTCGAGAGCGCAGGGATGTTCGTGTATCCATTAAACCAATCGTTTGCGTCCAAGACATCATTCCGCAAATAGTCAAATAGTGTTCCGTGAAATGCATTGGTCCCTGCGCGCGTGACGATGGAGATCTGTGCACCCGGTGTACGACCGAACTCCGGAGCGAATGTGGAGGTCTGGATTCGGAATTCCTGCATCGCATCCACAGAAACGAGACTGTTGGTGCCGCCTGAAGCGCTAAAGGAGCCAAGCGTGCCCCCCATGCCATTCCCAGGACTCGAGCTTGAACTCATCCCAATGCCGATGTTGGCGCTCACTCCGTCGACCATCCAATAGTTGGAAGCTGCCCGCTGCCCGTCCACGCTGAATTGCCCACTATCTTCGGAGTTGCTTGGCACAGCGACGACGCCGGGCGTGAGCTGGATTAACGTCTGAAAGCTGCGTCCATTCATTGGGAGATTTTCCGCGAAATTTCGGTCGACAACTGTGCTAACGGTTCCGTCCGTAGTGTCCACGTCGTTGGCGTCCGCCGTCACCGTCATCGATTCGGAAATCGAGCCCACGACCAACTTGAAATTCTGTTCGAGATGATCCTGGACGTTTACGGTGACGCCTGTGACATCGACCACCCTGAAGCCTGCGGCTGTTACTTGCATCCGGTAACGCCCAGGCTTGACACTTGGAAAGTTGTACAGACCAGAGGTGTTGGTCGTCACGAGCGTACTAGTGTCACGATCGATGTCTACAAGCTTTACCTGGGCACCCGTTATGTTCAGTCCGGACGGATCCACGACCTGACCAGAAACCGTCGCAGTTTCGGATTGTGCCCAGGTAAAGGTGGCGACGAGGGAGAACAGCAGCCAAACGAAACAAAGTGTTCTTGAGAGTCTACAGGCGACGCGAAGCATCGGTTTTGCGGGCCTCTACGAACGTATGCGAGAGAATTGCGAGCTTTTTGCCAAGGGCTAGATCTTTCACCATCAAGGTTGGCAAGAATTTGCTACAGAAAGGGGACGACTACGGCTGGCGATGCAAGTCATGATCTTCGAGGGGAAATGAAGCTGATTGGTTGAGTCAGTGACTTCGTAACATCCGCTTTCGGAGCGTCGGGGCCTGACGATCAGGACGAGGATTCTGGGTTTCGATTGAGACGGTCGTCTGAGTCCACCCAAGCCAAAGCCTCGACCTCCTTCGTCAAGCGATGTGGCAAGAGTTTTCCTAGATTTTCTCCGACGCTTAGGAGAAGCCCAGCGATCATCCCGGCCACATCGACGAATCGCCAGGGCCCTGAATAGGAATTGCGCCTTGCCAATTGCACGCTCTCGAACAGAATCTGTTTTTCGTCTACTGGCAGTCGGACAGCTATCTCTTGTTGTTTCATGACCTGCTCGCGCCAGTAGTACTCCCCCAGAAATTTGAAGTCCTCTACCCGACCACTTCCATCTTTCGTTATGGCGGTGAACTGCCATTCTCCGAGAATTCCCGTCTGATGCGTTCGATGCCAAAAGGATTTCGCTATCTTTCCATTCTTAGTCTCGAAATCGTGAATTCCTGGTAGTTCCAGCGTTTTGTTTTCTGAGTTTCGAAGGGTTGTGAGCATCCAAACGGCCTCGCCGATATCGAGCGGTACCGTGACCCGAACTTCTTGAAACGAGGAAACGTCATCCAGTTCCTCGATGAAGGGAGATATTTGTTTATATCTATCTGCATCGACAGTCTTATAAAAGTCAACGATTTTGCGTAGTTCGGCGTTGTGCTTGAGGAACCACACGGATGAGAGGCCAAGTGATTGCACGTATCGGCGCGGGAAGCCTATGGCAACCTGTTGTTCGCCCGGCTTGCGAAAAAGCATTCGATCGAGTTCCCCAATGGGAAGTTCCGTAAAGGCAACGAATCCACGCTGGTTCGGTTTCAGTTGGCCAGATGCGATGATTTCTTCTAGGCGATTCAATTCCGTGCAGTGAAATACAAGCGGAACCCAGGTGGGCGGTCGGTCTTCTTGCCGGCCAGGATCGGTCAAGGCCTTCTGCGCCGGCGGGTACGTTGAGACGAGCGGCGCATAATACAGCTCGTACATCGCCATGGCTTCAGCGAAGTAGAAATTCCGAATCAGGGTTGTCTTAACTTTCGGTGGGATCAATCGCACTCCTGGGGAAAGCCTTATCCAGTACGAAAGCTCTATACTAGTCCCGATCGGGCCCGTCGAGGACGCGCGCATGGATGAGTTTCCGATTTTGTCTCTGACGCCCTCTCAGACAGAAACCCCAACCACTGAAGTCAGTAACGCACTCAGCATCACGTTAATTGTTCATGGGGTGGGCAATGCCACCAGCAAAGGACTCTTGAAGTCCGTCTCGGACGGCTATCTCCGTTCCGAGTTGGGTGGCATTTCAAAACGCGCTGTTCTCAAGGATTGTCCGACTCTTACGAAGAAAAAGGACGCGGAATCTCTTGTTATCGAAACGCCGGTTGGCGCGCACTTCGTAGCGGCCCTCCCGTGGGCGGAGCGTCGGGTTCGTTTGTCGTCAATAGCGCAATTGTGTGCGGGTCTCCTGCTTACGTTGGCAGTCGTTGCGAGCGTCACGTTTGTCTTCCGAGGAACGCTCGAGTGGCTGGATCAGTGGCTCAGGTCGTGGACGCACAGACTCATTGCCTACGCAGTGATGACAGTATTTAACTTTGTGGTCTTTCTGCTGAGCCCGAACCGGGCTAGGCAACAATTCAAATGGCCCTCCTGGCTCAGCCTCCTATTGCCTCCGCTGCTTATTATTGCCTTGCTCTACTTCGTCGAGGGCACCTGGTTCTGGATTGTGATTGCAGCGCTGGTCGTGGCCTTGTGGATCATTTCGACATTGATTGTTGGGCGCTGTTTGGTTATCGCGCCGACACTAAGCTGGCGTGTGGCGTTAGCGGCACTCATCCTGGCGATCGCTATACCAGGCATATCAATCGTTCGCATTGCCAGGCACTCGGCGATACGCGCGAACGAACAATATCGGCTGGCTGATTCTCCTTTTGCATCACCCCTGACGCATATTCCACCCGAAGTTCTGAAAGCGGTCGAGAAGGAGATGAACACGGACGACCCCATGGAGAGAACTACCCCGGAGCCGCGGGTGCCAAAAGTATCTGCCAGCAAAGCTGAAACTTTCGAACCCCGTTTGAAGAGCGGACGGCACTCTAAAGAGAACAGCGGGCCAATAAAGCCACCGAGCAGCCCAGGCGGCCCCATGAATCAAGTGCGAAAGGATGACCCCCTTGCTGACCTCGAAGCTTCGGACTCCATTTTCAACAATCGCGAACGGTTCATGAAAGCTCTTTCGAATTACAAACCCAGCGTCGTTGATGTCGTGACCGGGCCAGAGTTCTTGCCAAAGCTCACCTTAGCGGCCGTTTGTATAGGCCTATGCGTGCTGCTGATGTGGTTCCATTGGCTATTGGACTTCGCGTTTGATGTTCTCCATTACGGCGGCAACCAGAAGCACCGAACATCCCTGATTGAGGCGCTGACCGCGAACATTCGATGGGTTCATACGCAAGCACCAAATGCGACGATTGTTCTGGTGGGTCACAGCCTCGGAACTGTCGCGGCTGCACAGACACTTGCTTCGTTGTCGGCGTGCGAGGCGTGGCTGAATCAAGTTGTTTTGGTGACACTTGGGTCGCCTCTCAACTACATCGGCCGAGCATTTTGGAGAGTGATACCCTCGGCACGCGAACTAGCCGACACAATCTGCGCTGCGAATGTCCGATGGGTTAACCTATGGCGGCGCAGCGACCCCATCGGGAAACGCCTGGACATCGGAGAGAGCGGTACCGTGCAATATTGTCTTGGCAAGGGCGGACACATGGATTATTGGTCCGGTCCTGGCGTATGGCGAGCGGTGGCTTTCGAAGCGCTCGGAATCGGTGGAGCCTCTTCGCAAGAAACAAGTGACAGAAGGAGCGCTTGCATCTTCGAACGTTCACTCGGTTTGCTCGTGTTCGTTGCTATAGTGGCGATCGCTTCATGTGGAGTCGGGCTTTGGTTGATTTCTCCATAATCTAGCACCCTGCATTCTGCGTTGCGCCATACACACCAGCCGGTTCAATCGCGAAAGAGCCGCTTTAGCGTCTTCCGGCGAAGACTTCCTTTGACAGAGTTTTGTGAAGGAGCTTTTTGAAACCTGTAACGGAAGGTTCCCGGCATCGGCCATGCCTTCAATAAGTCCAGCGGCCCGGATTTCATTTTTGGTCCCTATATTAGAGCGCTGCCGGACGCTATGACCCATTCCGTTAA
>Ga0335073_10009577_pt1 | contig 13597 bp, 13 predicted proteins | sample Lox_Sample_22_FD_207093 | JGI IMG/M metagenome (GOLD analysis project Ga0335073, IMG submission 207093) | Soil microbial communities from Loxahatchee National Wildlife Refuge, Florida, United States - Lox_Sample_2.2 | ecosystem: Environmental > Terrestrial > Soil > Wetlands | place: USA...
TCCTCAGGTCGGGCTGCTGGCGCTGCAGAGCGCCAGCGACCCGGCGCTGTCCCGGCCCTATCCGTTCGACGTCCTTGGCGCGCAGACCCAGGGGATGATCGGATACTGGCTTGTCCAGGCGCTGCAGAAGGCCGCGGGCGGGAGGCCCGCCGTGTGCCTGATCTGCCGCACTCTCGTGCATGCCGACGACCCAGCCTTTGCCCGGCCGTCAAAGTTCGTCGGCCCCGTGTACGACAAGGACACGGCCGTGCGGCTGGCCGCCGACCGCGGCTGGGACGTGCGGGAGGACGGGCGCTCGTGGCGGCGGGTGGTGCCCTCCCCCGAGCCGGCCGAGCTGGTCGAGCTCGATACGATCCGGCTGCTGATGGGTCACGGCGCGACCGTGGTCTGCTCGGGTGGCGGTGGCATCCCGGTGGTAGACGATGGCTCCGGTGGGCTGCGCGGGGTGGAGGCAGTGGTGGACAAGGACCTGGCCGCGGCGCTGCTGGCCCGGGCCGTCGGCGCCGATGCCCTGCTGCTGCTCACCGACGTCGACGCCGTGGTCGACGGGTACGGCGCCCCGGACGCGCGCCCTATCTCGCATGCCACACCAGCGGAACTCCGGGCCCGGTCGTTCCCGAGCGGATCGATGGGCCCGAAGGTGGAAGCGGCCTGCCGCTTCGTCGAGGCCACCGGAGGCATCGCCGCGATCGGGCGGCTGGACCACGCCAGCGCACTGCTGGACGGCACCGCCGGCACGACAGTCGTGCCGGGGACCTGAGAAGGGACAGAGATGAGCGGATCAGGCGAGGGCCAGCACCGGATCGTGGTCGGTGTCGACGGGTCAGAGGGCTCCGAGAAAGCCCTCCGGTGGGCGGCACGGCAGGCCGAGCTGACCGGGGCCAAGCTCGAGGCCGTCACCGGCTGGGAGTACCCGGCGTTCTATGGCTGGGCACCGGCAATGCCCGAAGACTACGACTACGAGGACCTCGCCGGCCGCGCCCAGGCCAAAGCGATCGACGACGTGTTCGGGTCCGACCGGCCGGCCACGCTGGAGACCCAGGTAGTAGCCAGGCATCCGGCGCTCGCGCTGGTCGAGGCGTCGGAAGGGGCCGATCTGCTGGTGGTGGGCTCCCGCGGGTACGGCGGCTTCGCCGACGCGCTGCTCGGCTCCGTCAGCACCTACTGCGTGCATCACGCGCACTGCCCGGTCGTGGTCATCCGGCCTGCCGACCACAAGTAGTCGGGGGAGGGCAACCGGTGCGGATGCTTACCGAGTCCAGGCTCGGCGCCGTTCTTGGCGGTCTGCCTGGTGTCCCGCGAGTGGTGATGAGCGGCAATTTTGCCACCCCCTGGCGGGCGCTGTCCGTTCTCGACAAGGCCGTCGCGGAGTATCACCTGTTCGCTCTCAACGGGCAGGAGGGGATCCCGGACCGGGAAGGCGTGGTCCTGGAGTCAGCGTTCGTCGGGCCCGGCATGCGGCACAGCAAACGGCTTCGGTACTTTCCGTGCCGGCTGTCGCTGGTGCCGAACCTGCTGACGGAGACGCTGCCGCCGGAAGTGGTCTTGCTGCACACGTCGGTGCCGGTCAACGGCACCGTCTCGCTCGGCATCGAGGTGAACATCCTTCCGGCGGCCATCGACGCCGCCCTGGCCCGGGGCGGGCTGGTCGTCGCGCAGGTCAACCCCCGCATGCCGTACACGCAGGGCGACGCGGTTCTGCCAGCGGACGACATCGATTACGCCATCGAGGTCGATGCGCCACTGCCGTCGCCGGTGGAACGCCCGCCTTCGGATGTCTCCAGGTCGATCGGCGAGCGTGTCGCGACGCTAGTTCCCGACGGGGCCGCGCTGCAGCTCGGCATCGGCGGGGTACCCGACGCGGTGCTGGCCGCGCTCACCGGCCGCCGCGACCTCACGGTGTGGTCCGAGATGTTCAGCGACGGCGTGCTCGCGCTGGAACGCGCCAGGGCGCTCGACACCGGCGAACCGGTCACCGCGTCGTTCGCGTTCGGCAGCCAGGAGTTGTACGACTGGGTGGACCGGAACCCGCGGGTCCGGCTCCTGCGCACCGAGAAGACCAACGATCCTGGTCTTATCGCCAGGCATCCGCGCATGACGTCGGTGAACGGCGCGCTGCAGGTCGATCTGTTCGCGCAGGCCAACGCGGCCCGCGTGCACGGGATGATCTACTCCGGGTTCGGCGGCCAGACAGATTTCGTGGTCGGCGCCCTGCACTCCCCTGGCGGCCGGGCCATCATCGCCCTGCCGTCCTGGCACCCCAAGGCCGACGTGTCGACGGTCGTGCCGCGGCTGGCGGGGCCGGTGACATCGTTCCAGCACAGCTACATCGTCAGCGAGCAGGGCACCGCCGCGATCTGGGGTCATGACGCCGCAGACCAGGCGGGCCAGATCATCAACCTGGTCGCGCATCCGTCCGGCCGCGAGGAACTCCGGGAGGCAGGCCGCGAACTCGGATTCCGGCTGGCCTGACCTCCCGAGTGCCTGCGCGGTCACATGCTGCGCATGCTGCGGAACTTGCGGATGTCGTCCTTGCCCGCGATCAGGGCCACAGCCACGGCCACGGCGGCGCCCAGCGCCGCCCAGGCGGTAAAGCGCTTCATTGCCAGACCTCACTTCCGTCCGGGCGCGGACCGGAACCGCGCCTCTTATCACTCAGCCTGGCAGTTCCCGGCGCACCGCCCCAGGGCCCAAGGTCCGCGTTCGCAGGGGCCCTGAGTCCCGCAACGGCCACGGGGATCCGGCTGCACCGGATCGCCGCGGCCGCCTCGGCTGGCTGGCTATATCAGGTGCGGGTCTTGTGGACGGTACCCGCCCCGGCCTGGTCGGTGCGCGGCCCGGCCGGGCGCGTGGTCTGGTACCAGCTGCGCCAGATGAGCCGGTGCACGGGGATGAGGCGGGGGACGTCGCGCAGGCCGGGGAGGAACGGGAGGAGCAGCAGCAGGATCGTCGCCAGGCCGGTCATGTAGATCGCGATCATGTCGATGTTGGCGGAGTTGGTCCAGCCCGGGACCTGGTACCACAGCGTGTACAGCCACAGCCAGGGCTGGCCCGGGTAGCTCCCGGTCTCGTTCATCACGCCCCACTGGCTGCCGGACAGGTTCATGGCCGTTGCCTTGTTCACGAAGTACTGGCCGTCCTCGATGAACAGCAGCGGCTTGGTGAAGTTCGTGCCGTAGAACGGCTGCTGGGCGAGCAGGTCGGCGTCCAGCGCGCCGCTGCGCGCCAGGGTGAGCTCGTCCGCCATCATCACCGGGACCGGCCCGTCGGCGGCCTTGGGCACGACCGGGCTCCCGTTGACGAACTTCACCTTGGTCTCCGCGGTGGCATAGGCGTTGGCCCATTTCAGCTGCTGGGCGGGCGTTGCCGCCTTGTAGGCGGCGAGTGTGGCCGCGGCCGGCGGGTCGGTGCGGGCCAGCACGGTCAGCGGCGCGATCACGAAGTCCTGTGCCGCGTTGACCGGCTGGGTGATTCCGAACCAGGTCTGCGGGGAGAACAACAGCCGCTGCACGCTGCCCGACTGGTTGTTGTAGGGCGGGCCGTAGGTGGCGGTCTCGCTGGTCCCGTTCAGCTCGCTGGCCGCGGTGCCAAGGAAATCCGCCGGCGCGACCCGGGCCCAGGTCGCGATCGTGACCGGCGGCACGTCTGGGGAGGACAGCACGCCGGCGAGGACAAAGGTGAGCGCGAGGATGATCACCGAGGCGATCGTGCCCTCCTTGAGGATGTCGTACCGCCGCGTCCGGCCGCGCCATGGCGCGGCGTCGGCTTGCGCGACTGCACGGCGGCGCTGCCGCCCGCGGCCCGTCCCGGAGGTCTCGCCGTCCGCGATCGGGTGCGCCACGCCGCGCATGCGGACCAGCAGCACGTGCGCGCCGACGACCGCGACCAGGATCAGCGGGACGAGCACGATGTGCCACATCAGCATCTGGCCGAAGTTCATCACGTTGAAGAACGCGCCGACCCCGACGGAGTTGAACGCGTCCTTGCCGCTGGTGGAGATCCACTGGGAGTCGAAGTTCTGCTGGGACAGATCGCCGGTGAAGCACTCAACCACCGACGCCAGGAACGCGACCACGCCGGTAATCCAGGTCAGCGCCCGGCGGCCACGCCAGGCAGCCATCCAGAACTTCGCCCACAGATGGATCACCAGCAGCGCCATGAACAACTCGACGCTCCACAGGTGCAGGCTGTTGCAGAAATGGCCCACAGGGTTGTAATGCCACCAGTCCGGGCCACCCAACGCCAGCGCGAACCCCGACGCGATCGCCACACCGAGCGCCGCCAGGGAGGCCACCCCGAACACATACGCCCACGAGGCCACGTACGCTGGCTGTCAGGCAGCAGCTTGCCGGGCGGCAGCAACCGCAGCGCACCCCGCCGCACCCGCGCCGTCCACATCCTCGCATCCTCGTCGTCGGCAACATGCTGGGCATGGCGAGCTTCGGCGGCCAGGCTCGACGGCGGCGACAGCGGCTCGCCCGTCGCCGGATCAGTCGCTGATTGCTCGGCGTCGTACACCTTTCCCTTCGGGAACGGCAGCACAAGAGCCGCGCCGAAGATCACGACCATGACCGCGATCAGCATGAGGTTTGCCACTGACACCGTAAAAATCGACCAGTGCAGATAGCTGCCGGGCTGATTCAGGTTCATCGCTAAGGGGCCTGCGGTCACCTCGGGGATATTCATGTCCTTGCTCCTTAACCCAGTCCAGGCTGAGCCGTTGACACAACGTCGTTGGTCGATCGTCGAGCTCGCAAACTCGGCGGCACCAGGGAGGTGAGTCACCGGCGGCAGGGACTTTGGTCCCGCGGGGCGCGAGCGCGGCGGGTGGCGCTGATCCACGTAGACTCTGCGCCACGTGCCGGTTGCCGATCTTGAGGATCTTGTCGATGAGCCCTGCTTTTCCGGTGCAGTGGGAGGGCCAGCAGGCGATCGTGGCCGTGCCCGAGCACATCGACGTGACCAACGTGGCCCAGTTCCGTGAGCAGCTGCTGTCGCTGATCAACCGGGGGGCGGCCGTGCTGGTCGTCGACATGACCGCCACCCTCTCGTGCGATCACGCGGCCATGGACGCGATCGCGCGGGCCTACCAGCGGGCGGCGGTCAGCGGGACACAGCTGAGGCTCGCCGTCACCGCGCCGGTCATCCGCCGGGTGCTTGGCATCGAGGGACTCGATCGCCTGGTCTCGATCTACCCCACGGTGGAGGCGGCGACCGCGGCCGGAACGCCGCTAACAGATCGCAGCATTTCCGCCGGCGAAGCGGCAACCACTAGGACACGGCCGCCGACCGCGCCGTCCACTGCGCCCAGGGAGGCCATCACCCCGGCGATGCTGTGGCAGCTTGTCGACGCGCTTGGCGATGGGCTGGTGCTGACCAGTCATGACGGTGAGATAGTCCTGGCTAACCGGCGTTGCGCGGAGATGTTCGGCTACGAGCGCAATGAACTGGTCGGGCGCCCGGTCGAGATCCTTGTTCCGGCCGACTTGCGGACGGCCCATCAGGGCTACCGGGCCGATTACGCGCGGGCTCCCAAGGCGAGATCGATGGGTGACCGAGCCCGGCTGGTCGGGCTTCGCAAGGACGGAGCCACCCTGCCGGTGGAGATCAGCCTGAATCCGGTGCCAACCGCAACGGGCCATTTCATTCTCGCCGTGATCCGGGATGCCACCGAAACCCGCCGCCGGGAGGACCTTGCGGAGCTGGCCCGCGCCGCCGTCGCCGAGCACACCCATCGTGATCAGGAACTCCTCGACCGGGTCACCCAGAGCCTGTTCCGGGTCGGGCTGAGCCTTCAGGCTGCGGCCGACCAGCCCAGTGAGCTGGCCCGCGAGCGCATCGCCGATGCATTGCGCGAGCTAGACGACACAATCCGCGATATTCGCGGCTACGCCTTCGCCCCGCCCAGCCCGGACCCCCCACCGGATCCTGCGTCGTCGAACGGCAAGGTATGAGCTTGATGAACGTCGGCTGGGGCCGCCCCCGGTGAGCCGGAGATGCCGGTGGCCAGGCGCTCCAGAAAGTTCCTGATGGTCGCTGCCGCAACGCGGTGCAAGGCCGCACGGTCCAGCGCGACGCCGAGCGGGCCGAGCGGCGGCCGGTACACGCCCGCCAGCACCAGCAACGTGGTCCGGTCCGAGGCTGGGACCAGCGTGATGTCGCCGTCGAGGGTCGGGAAAAGCTCGCCCCCGGGCCCGGAGACCTCCCAGCGGATAGCGAATCCGCCCCGCCCGCCTGCCTCGGCGAGTCGGCGTACGTGGACCCGGACCACCTTGTAGAGGCCCAGCGCGCCCACCCGCGCCAGGCCCGTGATGCCAGCACCGTAGGCGTCTTCCGACGCGCTGCGGAGCAGGCCGGTTTCCACGAGATCTGCCAGCCTGACCTGGGCGACGGCGACGCTGACCTCTAGCATTATCTCGTCACCGACAAACACCACTGCATTTAACCAGGCAGGATGCTCGGCCAGCAGAGGACCTTTGGCCTTTGTCGTGGCGGCGTAGGTCCTCTGTGTCGGGGTCTATTCCGACGCGGGTCAGGTCGCCGAGGGCGTGCCGCGCAGGACGTCACGGACCTCCGCAGCGATCTGCTTGTCCTCGCGGGCGGCGATGACGAACGCCTGTACGGCTGCGTCGTCACGGCTGATAACCCGGTCGCCGGAGCCGCCAGCGTTGCGGTTCGGCTCGCCGGCGATGCCGAGGAACTCCAGGCCATCCATGGTGCGCTCACGGATCTCGGCGGAGTTCTCCCCCACGCCGCCTGTGAAGGCCAGCAGATCGATACCCCCCATGGCGGCGGCCATCGCCGCGATGCCGGCCCGCAGCCGGTGCAGATACACCTCGCGGGCCAGCGAGGCTGATGAATCCCCGGTGGCAGCCCGGTCCAGGATCTGCCGCATGTCGGCGGTGCCGGCCAGGCCGTACAGCCCGGACCGGTACTCCAGGGTGGCGGCGAGCTCGGCCGGCGGCGTCCCGGCGTGCTGTTCCAGCCACAGCACCAGGCCGGGGTCGACCGCACCGGACCGGGTGGCCATCACCAGGCCATCCAGCGGCGTGAACCCCATCGTGGTGTCCACCGACCGGCCATCGGCGATGGCGGCCAGCGACGCGCCGGCGCCCAGGTGGCAGCTGACGAGCCGCGGCCTCCCCGGGCCGTTACTGGGTACCGGGCCAGCCAGCTTGCCGATACGGCGCGCGATCCAGGCGTGGGACAGGCCGTGGAACCCGTAGCGGCGCAAGGCCCAGCGCTGTCGCCACTGTGCAGGCAGGGCGAAGGTCGAGGCTGCGTCGGGGATCGTGGCGTGAAACGCGGTATCGAAGCATGCGACAGCGGGGACACCGGGAAGCGCGGCCTGCACGGTATCGAGGGCCGCGAGAGACTTGGGCTGGTGCAAAGGCGCGAGGTCGGTCAGGGCCTCCAGTCGCTGCCGGACGGCAGCATCGATCACCACCGGTGCCCGGTAGACCGTCCCGCCATGCACGATACGGTGCCCGGCCGCGTCGATCGTCCCGAACGACGCCAGGGCGGTTCCGATGGCCGCCTGATCGGCGGTGCCGCGCGGCGCGGGCAGGTCCGCCGAGCCGGCGATCTCGTCGTCGCTGCCGAGAACCCGCAGCTTGAGGCTGCTGGAGCCAGCGTTCACCACCAGGATCCGCAACGTGTCACCTGCTCCGGTGCACGGCCCGGGTACGGGACCTGGCGTGTGCTACGACGACCATTTCCAGTCCCGCACCTCAGGAATGTCCTCCCCCTCGGCCCGCGTCCAGGCGCGGGCCCGGATTCTCTCATCGGTCATCAGCTGCCGCACGTGCCCCGCCCGCGAGGCCAGACCGGGAACCCGGTCTATCACGTCGATGACCAGGTGGAACCGGTCGAGGTCGTTCAGCATCACCATGTCGAACGGCGTGGTGGTGGTGCCCTCCTCCTTGTACCCGCGCACGTGCAGGTTGGAATGCCCATGCCGCCGGTAGGTCAGCCGGTGGATCAGCCACGGGTAGCCGTGATAAGCGAAGATCACCGGCCGGGCGGTGGTGAACAGCGCGTCGAACTCCGCGTCGGACATGCCATGCGGGTGCTCGGTCTCCGGCTCCAGCCGCATCAGGTCGACGACGTTGACAACCCGCACCTTCAGCTCCGGAAGGTGCTCGCGCAGCAGTGACACCGCGGCGAGGGTCTCCAGCGTGGGGATGTCCCCGGCGCACGCCATGACCACGTCAGGCTCGCCGCCGTCGTCGTTGGAGGCCCACTCCCAGATCCCGGCACCGCGGGTGCAGTGGATGACCGCGTCGTCCATGGTCAGCCAGTCCGGCTGGGGCTGCTTGCCGGCCACGATCACGTTCACATAGTGGCGCGACCGCAGGCAGTGGTCGGCGACCGACAGCAGGCAGTTGGCATCCGGCGGCAGGTAGACCCGGATCACCTCCGCCTTCTTGTTCATCACGTGGTCGATGAACCCGGGGTCCTGGTGGGAGAACCCGTTGTGGTCCTGCCGCCACACCAGCGAGGAGAGCAGATAGTTCAGCGAGGCGATGGGCCTGCGCCACGGGACGGTCCGGCTGACCTTGAGCCACTTGGCGTGCTGGTTGAACATCGAGTCGACAATGTGGATGAACGCCTCGTAGCAGTTGAAGAGGCCGTGGCGGCCGGTCAGCAGGTAGCCTTCCAGCCAGCCTTCGCACAGGTGCTCACTGAGGGCTTCCATCACCCGGCCCGCCGGGGCCAGATGATCGTCCCCGGGAAGGATCTCCCCGTCGAACTGCCGGTCGGTGACCTCAAAGACGTCCTGCAGCCGGTTCGAGGCGGTCTCGTCCGGGCCGAACAGCCGGAAGCTGGCCGGGTTGGCCGCGATGACATCGCGCAGCCACCGGCCAAGCACGCGGGTGCCCTCGGTGAACGTGACGCCGGGACTGGGAACCTCGACGGCGTAATCCCGGAACTCGGGCAGGTTCAGCTCGCGCAGCAGCAGCCCCCCGTTGGCGTGCGGGTTGGCGCTCATCCGCCGGTAGTCCCGCGGTGGCAGCGCGGCCAATTCGGGCATTGGCGCTCCGTCGGGGCCAAACAGCTCGCCGGGCCGGTAGGAGCGCATCCACTCCTCCAGCAGCCGAAGGTGCCCTGGGTTCGTGCGGACCTCGGCGAGGGGCACCTGGTGCGCCCGCCACGTGCCTTCCACCTGGACCCCGTCCACCGTCTTCGGCCCGGTCCAGCCCTTCGGGGTCCGCAGCACGATCATCGGCCACCGGGGCCTCGTCGCGTCGTCCTGCTCACGCGCGTGCCGCTGGATGGCCTGGATTTCCTGCACGCTGGCGTCCAGGGCGGCCGCAAGCTGCTGATGGACCTCTGACGGATCGTCCCCGGCCACGATGCGGACCCTGTGGCCGTAGCCCTCCAGCAGCGAGACAAGCTCGGCTTCCGGGATGCGAGCCAGCACGGTCGGGTTAGCGATCTTGTACCCGTTCAGGTGCAAGATCGGCAGCACCGCACCGTCGGTAACCGGGTCGAGGAACTTGTTGGAATGCCACGAGGTGGCCAGCGGGCCGGTTTCCGCCTCGCCGTCCCCGATCACGCACGCCGTGATGAGGTCCGGATTGTCGAACACCGCCCCGTACGCATGTGCCAGCGCGTATCCGAGCTCACCGCCCTCGTGAATCGACCCAGGCGTCTCCGGGGCCGCGTGGGACGGAATGCCCCCGGGAAAGGAAAACTGGCGGAACAGCCGCTCCATGCCCGCCGCATCCCGGGTGACGTGCGGATACAGCTCGGTGTACGTGCCTTCCAGCCACGCGTTGGCTACCACGCCGGGGCCGCCGTGCCCGGGGCCGGTGATGAAGATCATGTTCAGATCCCAGTTGCGGATCACCCGGTTCAGGTGCGCGTAGATCAGGTTCAAGCCTGGGGTTGTGCCCCAATGGCCCAGCAGTCGGGGCTTGATGTGCTCTGGCCGGAGCGGCTCGCCCAGCAGCGGGTTGTCCATGAGGTAGATCTGGCCCACGGAAAGGTAGTTGGCGGCCCGCCAGTAGCTGTTCAGCGTCCCGAGTTCGGCGTCGGTCAGCGCCCGCGCCTGCGTCGTCGTCATCTGGCTCCCCGCTTTGCTCGCTGCCTGGCTTCGCTCGCTGACCATCCAACCAACGGGGTTCGGCCCGGCAAAGGGCCATTGGTCCCGCCGTTGCCGGAATCCGCCGAGGCTTCACCCGCCGTGCAGCGCCCGTTCAGCTGCCGCCGCCAAGGCATGCCACTCCCCGCCCGGCCGCGTGTGCGGACGGGGCACGGCCGGGTAGTCGCATAGCCTGGAGTCTGCGTGACGCTTCTACGCGACGGAAGGAAGATTTGTGTTTGCCCTGCTCATCGTCGTTGTTGTCGTTGCGGTGCCGGTCCTGTACGCGGCCGATCGCATCATCAAGGCGCAAGCGCGAGCCCGCCGGCTTGCCGCGATGAGCGAACGGCTGACCGCCGCCACGGAGAGAGCCGAGAAGCAGCACGAGAGAAAGCAGGAGGTGGCCAGGGCCAGCGCGGAGCTCACGTCCGTGATGCCGGCGATCACCCGCCAGCCGCTCTCCTTGCCAGACGAGCCCGCCACGGGCGACGAGTCCGGTCAGGACACCACCTGAACGTCGATGACCTCGGTCCTCGAGATCACCCGGTCCCGCTCGGCCGAGAGTGACTGCCGCCGGGGGTCGGTCATGAACTCCTCGAGCGCCTGCGCCGACGCGAACTCGAGAAGCTGGATCTCCAGCGGCTGACCGCCGGCGCCGCTGCCCCTGGCCCGCTGCAGCACCCGGCCCCGGTGATCGGGCACCATGCCGAGGACCTGGTCCTCGTAGGCGATCAGGCCATCCTCGGCGCCGGGGCATGCCCAGAGCAGGACGCACAACGTGAGGCTCATGGCACCCCACCCTAAGATCGCTGTAGCGTCCGGCCGAGATGGGAGGCGCCATGGTGAACGTGGTGATCACCGGGGGGGCTGGCTTTGTCGGCTCCCGCCTGGCCAGGGAGCTGCTTACGACGGGCGAACTGGCCGTGGCCGGGGATGATGCCCGCCCGATCTCCGCGGTGACGCTCATCGACAAGGCCGCGGCCCCCGCGGACCTCGCCGCGGACGACCGGGTGACCGCGATCGGCGGCGACCTCGGCGAGCTGCTCGAGCCGGGACGCGCCGGCCGGGACGCGCTTGCCGCAGCCGACGTGATCTTCCATCTCGCCGCGGCGGTCAGCGGGGAGTGCGAGGCCGACTTCGACCTCGGCATGCGCGCAAACCTGCAGGCCACCGAGTCACTGCTGGCGGCGTGCCGCGCGGCGGGGACGAACCCGCTGGTGGTGTACTCGAGCTCGGTCGCGGTGTTCGGCGGCTCGGACGAGCATCCGCTCCCGGCGGTCGTCGAGGACGACACCCTGCCGAACCCGCAGACAAGCTACGGCGTCCAGAAGTTCATCGGCGAGCAACTGATGGCCGACTACACGCGCAAGGGGTTCCTGCGCGGGCGCTCGCTGCGGCTGATGACCGTCTCCGTGCGCCCGGGGCGCCCCAACGCCGCGGCGTCTGGGTTCCTGTCCGGCATCATCCGCGAGCCGCTGGCCGGCCAGCGCGCGACCGTCCCGGTGGACCCCAAGACCGAGGTGGCGCTGGCCTCACCGGCCAAGGCGATCGGCGGGCTGATCCGCGCGGCCACCGCGCCCGATCAGGCGTGGGGCGGCCGCACCGCGGTCACCATGCCCGCGCTCACCGTCTCCGTCGGCGACATGGCGGCCGCGCTGGAGCAGGTGGCCGGGCCCGAGGTGAGCGCGCTGATCGACTGGGTCCCGGACCCGGCCGTGGCCCGGATGTTCGCCACCTGGCCGGGGCGGGTGCACTCGCAGCGGGCCGCGCGGCTCGGCCTGACCGCGGATCCCGACTTCGTCTCGATCATCAACCTGCATCGCGCGGAGTCCGCCACAGGTCGGTGACGGCCAGCCCGAGGCCGGCGAGCATCCGCCGCAGCAGCGGCATGGACAGGCCGATGACGTTGCTGGGATGACCGTCGATGCCCTCGACGAACGGCGCCGCGAGACCGTCGATGGTGAACCCGCCCGCCACCCTCATCGGCTCCCCGCTGGCGACGTACGCGGCCACCTCCGCGTCGCTCGGGTACCCGAACCGCACCACGGTCCGGCCGACGCCGCGCACCCGGCGGCCGTTCCCCGGCTCGATCAGGCAGTGGCCGGTGTACAGCGTCCCTTGCCGGCCGGACAGCCGGGCCCACATCTCGGTCGCACGCCCGGGCGAGGCGGGCTTGCCGAACGCGCGGCCGTCCAGGTCGAGCATCGAGTCGCAGCCGAGCACGAGCGCGTCCGGCCGCAGCGCGGCCACGGCGGCCGCCTTGCGCTCGGCGAGCAGGTCCACGATCGTCGCGGTGTCCAGGTGGTCGTCGGTCGTCTCGTCGACGCCGCTGACCACGACCTCCGGGTCGATCCCGGCGCCCCGCAGCACGCCCAGCCGCCCGGCCGATCCCGACGCGAGCACGAAGGCTGCCGGTCCGGGTCGCGTCACCCGGGTCACGGTAGCAAGGAACAATACGGGCATGACATCCGAGCAGCCGGCGCCGCGCGGCGCGGACTACTTCGACCGGTGGTACGCCGGCCTGCTGGCGTCGCCCGCCCGGAACGCGATCGTTGCCCGCACGCTTGGGCTGCCGCCGGGAATGCTGTCGACGGGCTCCCTGACCTGGCCGGGCGTTGCCGAGGTGACCGAGGCGCTGCGGCTGCCGCCGGACGAGCTGCTGGTCGACGCCGCCTGCGGGTTCGGCAGCTACGGCGTCGAGGTCGCCCGGCGCAGCGGCGCGCGCCTGGTGGGCGTGGACTTCTCCAAAGTGGCTCTGGGGCAGGCCAGGGTGGGCAGCGCCGCGTTCCTGCCCGTCGGTCGGGCGGAGTTCCGCACCGGGACGCTGGCCGCCACGGGGCTCCCGGACGGGGTCGCGGGCGGGCTGATGTGCCTGGATTCGGTGCAGTTCGCCGATCCCCCGCTGGCCGGCCTGCGCGAGTTCCGCCGGGTGCTGGCCGCTGGCGGGCGGCTGGTCCTGACCGGCTGGGAAGCCGTCCGGGCGTCGGACGAGAGGGTGCCCGCCCGGATCCGCGCGATGAACCTCGAGCGGGACCTGCCCGCGGCCGGCTTCACCGACGTGCGGGTGCAGGACCGGCCCGACTGGCGCGAGGCCGAGTTGCGGATGTGGCAGGAGTTCATGGCCGCACCGGCCGCCGGCGACGACGCGGGGCTGCGGTCGATGCAGGCCGAGGGGTCGCGTTCGCTGGCGAACTGGGACGGCATGCACCGCGTGTTCGCGACGGCGACCGCGCCGTGATCAGGCCGAGCGCGGGTACCCGCGGGCGACGGTCCTGGCCAGGATGCCTAGGGTGGCGCGCAGCGCGCTCTCCGGGATGACCGGGAAGATCGCGGCCTTGCGCCACGATTCGTCGATGCTGGACCAGTCGTAGTAGGAGGTGACCACGGTCCCCTCGGTACCGGGCTCCAGCGTGTAGCCGTAGACGTGCCCGATCTGCGGGCGGATCTGGCCAAGGATCGTCCACGCGATCTCGCGGTCGGGCTCGAACGCGCAGATCGTGACCGTGACGT
>Ga0335073_10009578_pt1 | contig 13596 bp, 9 predicted proteins | sample Lox_Sample_22_FD_207093 | JGI IMG/M metagenome (GOLD analysis project Ga0335073, IMG submission 207093) | Soil microbial communities from Loxahatchee National Wildlife Refuge, Florida, United States - Lox_Sample_2.2 | ecosystem: Environmental > Terrestrial > Soil > Wetlands | place: USA: Florida...
CCTCCTACTTCAAGGACCAGGGTTTCGGCTGTCTGGCTACCGTTCTCTCGCCGGTGCAGCTCCCGCGGAAGATGGTGCATTACATCCACTTCGGCGTTATACCGCTGGCTTTCACCGCGCCAACCGACGACCCTTACCACGACCTCGTGCACGAATTGTTCGTCGCGCTGCCGCACGCGCTGCTCGTCGACGGAGCCGCGCACGGCCCCGAGTCCGGCCTGGCCCGGGCGTTACGGGCCAGGCGCAGGCCGCCGGTCGAGCGTCAGGCCGGCGGCGGCGAGGACGTCATTGGTCGGCCGCGGCCTGGTCCGCACCCCGGCGGCGACGCCGCGGACCAGCGACGAGCCCAGCCCGCGCCGGTCAGGTGACCTCGCGAACGTGACCGCCCAGCGGCGCAGGGTCGAGCCGCCGTACAGCGCCCGCTCCGCGGGCGATAGCGGCGAACGGGCACGCAGCGTCCAGATCTTGTTGCGGACCTCGTAGAAGAACCGCGGCCCCGGGTCGGCGTCGGTGGAGCCGAACGTCGCGGTCTTGTGCACGACCACGCTGTCCGGGCAGAGCAGGCCGGCCGTGCCGCGCAGCACCCGGGTGGTGAACTCGAAGTCGTCGTTCCACAGGAAGTAGTCCGCCTGCGGCAGGCCGCGCTCGCGGCAAACGCAGGCGTCGATCATGATCGAGACGAACGAGGCCGAGCGGATCGGGACGCAGCCGGCCGCGGCGGCGGCCGCGCGCTCGGTCTTGCTGGCAAACGGCTTGACCCGCGGCGTGTTCATCGGGTGAGGGCGCCCGTCGGTCCACAGCACGCGGCTGGCGACCACGGCGGGCGGGGCGCCGGGGTAGCGGCGGCGCGCCTCGAGCAGCGCCCGCAGCGCGTCCGGCCCGGGCACGGTGTCGTCGTCCATCACCCAGACCAGGTCGGCCGCGTCGGCCAGCGCCAGGGCCAGCCCGGCCGCGTACCCGCCCGCGCCGCCGGTGTTGCGCGCGAGTTCGGTCAGGCCGACCGCCGGGTAACGCTCGCGCACCGCGGCGGCGGTGCCGTCGGTCGACGCGTTGTCGACCACGATCACGGCGTCCGGGGCGCGGCTCTGCGCGAGCACCGCGGCCAGCGACTCGAGCAGCAGATCGCGCCGGTTGTAGGTGACGACGACGGCGATGACCCGGGGCGGGCCCGGCGGTCTAGCCGCGCTCATCGCGGCGGCGGCTTGCCTGGTGCCGCGGCGCCCGGCGCCGCTCCATCGTCCGCCAGGCCAGGATCCGCAGTCGCCGCACGGCCGGGTACCGGCTGCTGAGCTCGCGCACGGTCCGCTTGAGCCGGGGCGACGACGCGACCGTCGACTCGACCCGGCCGACCAGCCCGCGCTGGCCCTCCTGGCCCGGCTGCGGCCTGGCCGCCGGGTAGGCCTTGCGGTACTGGTTGACGATCATCGCGGACGCGGCCTGCACCGCGGCGTCGAGCACCTGCTCGGCCGGCTGGTCGGCGGGGCTGGACGCCGGCTCGGTGACCGCCTGGGGCCAGAGGTCGTCGACGGAGCCGACCAGGTCGTAGTCGGAGTCGTTCAGCGCCGAGATGAGGGCCCCGGCCTGCTCCTTGGCCCAGGCCTCGCGGTCGGCCGGTAGCACCAGGCGCCCGCGGCGCGGCCGGGCGGCCAGGGCCTGGTGCGCGACCGCCTCTTTGACGTTCCACATGTAGAACCAGTCCGGCACCTCATCGGGCAGCGCCTCGTTGAGCCGGCGAAGGAACTCGACCTCGGGCAGGCCAAGCGAGGCGTTCGACCGGGCCCGGTCGAGATCGACGCTGCCCGGGCTCACCTCGAGCAGGGAGGCGAAGCGCTCCCACAGCAGCCCGTTGGACGACCCGCGCACCGGGATCGTGATGACGTGCACCCGCTCCCTCGGAACCAGGCGGGACCAGATGTCCAGGATCGCCAGCGTGTCGTGCACCCGCCAGAACCACCACTGGCGCCGGTCGGCGGAGACCGACTCGCGGTCGATCACGTCTTCGAGCCAGCCCTCCCAGCCGCGGGCGTTGCGGTGCTTCACGGTCTCCTGCCACTCGGCGGGCAGCAGCGAGCCGATGTCACGCACGGTGAGCACCACGTGCACCTCGGCGGGCTCCAGCGAGCGCACGGCCCGGTCGGCCTGCTGCGGGTCGGCCGCCGAGAACAGCTCGTGCGAGATCACCGCCACCCGCGGCGCCTGCCGGGCCTGGCGCGCGAGGATCTCCCACTCGCCGGTCCAGGAACCGGCCGGATCCGAGGCCAGCTTGGGGATGTCGCGCAGGTCCTGGCTGGCCCGGTAGTGATCTTGCGGGTGATGGCCGGGCAGCACGACCCCCTGGGCCGCCAGCTCGGCGCGGTTACGCCACATGACCTGCTGCAGGAACGTGGTGCCCGTCTTCGGCTCGCCGATGTGCAGGAAGACCCGGGGCCGGGCGTGGGAATCGGTGTCGGCGCGGCTTGGCATGCCACCTCGCGAGTCGTGGGGTGAGGCTGGGCGTTGCTACTGAGAGTAACCCGGGACGTTCCGGCGCAGAACCATCGTAAAGTAGCCTGGGTGAAGTGGTGCGTAGTCGTATAAGTTATCGACTACCCTGCGGTTGCCGGGCAACGCTACCCCAGCTACCCGGCTCGGACCGGTAGTATTTTCTCGGTTCGGCCTTCTTCAAAATGCGCATTTCCCCCGCAACGGAAGGCAAGTCTGCTGCCTATGCACGAGCCCTTCGCGCTCCTGGTCTCGGTGTACGACGGCGACCGGCCCGACTACCTCCGGCGGGCCCTCCGCAGCGCGGTGGATGACCAGACCGTGCGGCCGGACCAGGTGGTCATCGTCAGGGACGGTCCCGTTCGCGAGGAGCTGGCGACCGCCCTGGACGAGCTCGGCCGCGAGAGCCCGGTGCCGGTGACATTGGTCTCGCTGCCGCGCAACGGAGGCCTCGGGCCCGCGCTCGACCGCGGTCTGGCCGCGAGCTGGTTCGACGTGGTTGCCCGCATGGACGCCGACGACGTGGCAATGCCGCACCGCTTCGAGGTCGAGCTGCCGCTGATCGAGGACGCCGACATCGTCGGGGCCGGCCTGCTCGAGTTCGTGGCCGACACCGACGACATCGTGGGCCAGCGGGTCCCGCCCACCGATTCCGGCCAGATCCTGCGTTACGCGCGGATGCACGATCCCTTCAATCACCCGACGGTCGTCTACCGGCGCAGCGCCGTACACGCCGCGGGCGGCTACGGGGAGCTACGGCTGATGGAGGACTACGCGCTGTTCGCCCGGATGCTGGCGGGCGGCGCCCGGGCGGTCAACGTGGCCGAGCCGCTGGTCTACTACCGGGTGGGCCCGGAGGCGTTCAAGCGCCGGGGCGGGACCGGGCTGCTGCGCTCGGAACTTCGGCTGCAGCGCGAGTTCCGCCGGCAGGGCTTCACCACCAGGGCGGAGTTCGTGCGCAACGTGATCGTCCGCGGCGGCTACCGGCTGATCCCCTGGTGGTGCCGGCGCGCGTTGTACAAGCCGTTCGTCGCCCGCTTCGCCGAGCACCTGGAGCGCGGCCGCCCGGCTGGGCAGCACCCGTCCGCATGGGAGGACCCGGGCGAGCAGGGCTACCCGGAGATACCAGCGGCCGGGTTCTGGCGCGAGCCGCGGCGGTCGGTGCGCTCGTGAACGCAGACCTCGTCATCGTCGGGTCGGGATTCTTCGGGCTGACCGTCGCCGAGCGATGCGCGAACGACCTGGGCCTGCGCGTGCTCATCCTCGAGCGCCGCTCGCACATCGGCGGAAACGCCTACAGCGAGCCGGAGCCGCAGACCGGGATCGAGATCCACCGGTACGGGGCGCACCTGTTCCACACCTCGAACGCCAGGGTGTGGGAGTACGTCAACCGGTTCACCGCCTTTACCGGCTACCAGCACCGGGTGTTCTCGATCTACAAGGGCCGGGTGTACCCGCTGCCGATCAACCTGGCCACGATGTGCGAGTACTTCGGCATGGTGCTGTCACCGGATGAGGCGCGCAGGCTGGTGGCCGAGCAGGCCGCCGAGGTGCCGGACGGCCACGCGGCCAGCCTGGAGCAGAAGGCCATCTCGCTGATCGGCCGGCCGCTGTACGAGGCGTTCATCCGCGGCTACACCTACAAGCAGTGGCAGACCGACCCGGCCGACCTGCCGCCGGAGATTATCACCCGGCTGCCGGTGCGGTACACGTTCAACAACCGCTACTTCAGCGACACGTTCGAGGGCCTGCCGGCCGACGGGTACACCGCCTGGCTGGAACGCATGGCCGACCACCCGAACATCGAGGTCCGGCTGAACACCGAGTTCGCCGAGCTGCGGTCCGAAATCATCGGACAGGTGCCGCTGGTGTACACCGGGCCGCTCGACGAGTACTTCGGGTACGAAGCGGGCGACCTGGGCTGGCGCACCCTCGACTTCGTCACCGAGGTGCTCGCGACCGGCGATTTTCAGGGGACGCCCGTGATGAACTACGCGGACGAGGACGTCCCGTTCACCCGCATCCATGAGTTCCGGCACTTTCACCCGGAGCGCGATTGGTACCCGAGGGACAAGACAGTGATCATGCGCGAGTTCTCGCGTTTTGCCGAGCGCGGCGACGAGCCGTACTACCCGATAAACACCGCGGCCGACCGTGCCCGGCTGCTGATGTACCGGGAGATGGCCGATCGTGAGGCCGGCGTGTTGTTCGGCGGGCGCCTCGGCACGTACAAGTACCTCGACATGCACATGGCCATCGGGTCGGCGCTGAGCGCGTACGACAACCGGATCCGCCCGCATTTTATGACCGGCGAGCCGCTGAACGGGTCGGGGGCCGAACATGAGTGAGGCCGCCGCCGGGCGCGAGACCCGGGTACTGCAGCGGGTGGTGTTCCCCGGGGACGACCTGGACGTGGTCCCGCTGTACGTGGAGACCAAGATGGACCGCGGCGCCGCCGAGCTCGCCGCCGAGATGGCCGCGGAGGAGCTCACCGGGCGCAAGGTGACCGGCGGCACCTCGACCGGCAGCGCCGCGGCCGGCGAGGCGCAGTCGAGCATCCGGTTCGGCGTCGACGTGCCCGCGCACCTCGTCGAGGAGGCCGGGCCGTGGCGCAGCGCGCTGATCACGGCCGGCTGCCGGGTCTCGTTCGCGACCTACTTCAACGCGTTCCCGGCCAGCTACTGGCGCCGGTGGACCACCGTGGACGCGGTGACCCTCCGCATCCGCGTGGCGGGCGAGTCGAAGGTCATGCTCTACCGCTCCACGGCCCGCGGGCACAGCCACCCGGTCGAGACGATCAACGTCGAGTCGGACGACCCGGAGACGATCGAGCGCACGCTGCCGCTCGCCCCGTTCATCGACGGCGGCTGGTACTGGTTCGACATCGTGGCCGGGCCGCGCGGGACCACGCTGATCGAGGCGGACTGGCTGGCGCAGGTCGAGCCTTCACCGCATGGCCGGGTCAGCCTCGGCGTCACCGCCTTCGGCGCGCCCGACGATCTGGTCAAGAAGCTGCGGGTGCTCGGCGAGGCCACCGACGTCCACCCGCAGCTCGACACCGTCTACGTGATCGACCAGAGCGGGCGCCGGGTCAGCGACCACCCGGGCTTCGAGGACGCGGCCAAGAAGCTGGCCGGACGGGTGCGGGTGGTCGAGCAGCCGAACCTGGGCGGATCGGGCGGGTTCTCCCGGGCCATGGACGAGACCGTGCGGGCCGGCAAGAGCGACTACGTCCTGCTCAGCGACGACGACGTCGAGATCGATCCCGAGGGCATCCTGCGCGCGGTGACCTTCGCCGACCTGTCCCGCAAGCCGACGATCGTCGGCGGCCAGATGTTCAGCCGGTACGAGCGCTCGGTGCTGCACGCCTACGCCGAGGCGGTCGCGCCCTACCGGTGGTGGTGGGGGAACGCGCCGAACACCAAGAGCCGGCACGACTTCGGCCGCCGGAACCTGCGCAACACCCCGTGGCTGCACCGCCGGGCCGATGGCGACTACAACGGCTGGTGGATGTGCCTGATCCCGGTCCGGCTGATCAAGGATCTCGGCCTCGCGGTCCCGGTGTTCATCAAGTGGGATGACGCCGAGTACGGGGTGCGGGCCAGGGACCGCGGGTACCCGACCGTGTCGCTGCCCGGCGTGGCCTGCTGGCAGGCGCCGTGGACGGACAAGAACGACGCCCTGGACCACAACGCCTACTACCACCTGCGCAACCGGCTCGTTGCCGCGCTGCTGCACTCGAAGGAGCCCCGCGGCGGCCAGCTGATCGCGGAGAGCCTGGAGCGCCAGCTGCAGGCCCTGCTCTCGATGCAGTACTCGACCGTCGCGCTGCGGGCGCTGGCCATCGAGGACGTGCTGCGCGGCCCGTCGCACCTGCACGCCGAGATCGGCACCAAGCTGGCTGAGCTCAAAGAGTTCCGGCTGCAGTACACCGACGCCCGGGGCGAGGCCGATCTGGACAGCTTCCCGCCGCCGCGGCGGCGGGCCCCTGAGGCGGTTAAGTCGTCCACCACGCCGACCAACAGGCGCAACCTGCTGACCAAGGCGGCATCGGGCACCGCGCACCAGTTCCGGCGGCCGAGGAAGGGGGCCATGCAGCGGCCGCAGATGGCGCTGCCGGGGCAGGACGCGGCCTGGTGGGTACTGGTGAAGCTGGACAGCGCGCTGGTATCGACCGCCGACAACACGACCGCGTCGTGGTATCAGCGCGACCCCCGGCTGTTCCGCTCGCTGGGGCTGCGCAGCATCCTCCTGCACCGGCGGCTGCGCCGCCGCTGGCCCAGGCTCGCGGCCGAGTACCGTGCCGCCGCGGCCGATTTCACCTCGCCGGAGCGCTGGCGCGAGACGTTCGCCCGGTCACCGGACCGCACCGGCGGCCAGACGTGAGCGCGGCCAGGACCGGGCAGCGCGGCGCGGCGCCCGCGCCGGCCGCGACCGCCACTGAACGGGCCGGCTGGCCGGCCTGGGCCGCGCGGTTCCTGCCGATCGGCTTCGTGTCCGCGGTCATGCTGCTGATGGGCCTGTGGGGGCTCTCGCGTCACGACACAATGGGCAACGACGAGATCGTGACCAGCTACGCGTCGAAGCTGGGCCTCGGCCAGCTGTTCCACCTGCTCGAGCACACCGACGTTTACCACGGGTTCTACTACGTGGTGATGCACCCGTGGGTGGCCGTGTTCGGCAACACACCGACCGCCATCCGGGTTCCCTCGGTGATCGCCATGGCCGTCGCCGCCGGGCTGATGGTGTACATCGGCCGGCGGCTGTCCGGGTCGGCCTGGACCGGGCTGTTCGCCGGCCTGATCATGGCCCTGACCCCGGAGATCAGCTACTACGCCCAGACCGCGCGCGAGTACGCCACGATCGTCGCGGTCGTGCTCTGCGCCACGCTGGCGCTGGTGCGCGGGCTCGAGGCGGAGGCCGCCGGGCAGGACGCCCGGCGACGGTGGGTCCTCTACGGCGCTCTGATAACGCTGTGCGGCTACCTGAACGAGCTGACGCTCGCGGTACTGGCCGCGCACCTGGCCACCCTGCTGCTGGCCAGGCCGGGCAGGCGGGCCTTCTGGCACTGGTTCACCGCCGGGGCCGTCGGCGCGTTCCTGGTCCTGCCGGTCGTGGCGGGCAGCATCCACCAGGACTCGGCCGCCTCCTGGATCACCCGGCCGACAGTCCACGACGTGGGGGTCCTGTTCCGCGACTACTTCGGCTCGGTCACCTGGGTGGCGGCGTGCCTGCTGGTGTTCGCCGTGGCCGCGGTGCTGCCCGACGGCAGTCCGCCCTGGTGGCGCCGGGCCGAGATCTCGCTGCCGTCGGTGTTCGCCCCGCTGCTGGTGCTGCCGGCCGGGCTTTTGATGCTCGAGTCCGTGGTCGGGCACCCGGTGTACGTCGATCGCTACGTCCTGTACGGCGAGACCGGGGCGGCCATGCTGGCCGGGGCCGGGCTGCAGCGGATCGGGCGATGGCTGGCGGACCGGGCGGGCGGCCGCATGAATTCACGGGCGGTGCTCGCGGTGACCGGCGTCGTCGCGTGCCTGGGCGCGCTGGTCTTCCAGCTCACGCCGCAGCACCGGGCACGGACCCCGCTGACCCGCCAGTACGACTTCGGCGATACCGCGTTCTTTATCGGTGCGCACGCCCGGCCGGGCGACGGGGTGCTGTTCTTCAACTCCTTCTTCCGCAAGGCCGAGCTGGGATATCCGCGGCAGTTCCGGGACACCACCGACTTCGCCATGGCGGTGTCGCCGCAGAAGTCGGGCACGCTGAACGGGTTCGACAAGCCGTTCTCGGTCGTGGGCCCGCTGATGCTCAGCTACCAGCGGATCTGGGTGGTAGGCCACGCCCCGTCGGCGAAGCTGTCCAGCCGCGCGATCCGGGCCGAGGCCGACCTGCTGACCAGCCGGTTCACCGAGATCGCGGACAAGAAGTTCCGTGGCATGGTGGTCACGCTCTGGCAGCGGCGCTGAGCCAGACCGCGGGTCAGCGGCGCAGGCTGGAGCAGCTGAACTTGTTGGCCAGCTGGCCGGTTCCCCACCAGTTGGGGAAATAGACCGTGATCGTGCCCGCCGGCCTGTGCTCGCAGTGGCGAAGCCACCGGTCGGCCGTATGCGTCCAGGCGGAGGCGGGTCCGGAGAGGCGGCGCACCGGGTAACGGAAGTCCGTGGCCCAGCCGGCCGCCAGCACCGCCACCAGCACGGCGACCGCGACGACGGCCCTCCGGCGGGGCCACCACCGGCGCGCGTAGCCGCCGGCCGCGACGATCAGCGCCGCATCGAGCAGCAGGATGGGCACCGTGGAGTACCGGGCGCCGTGTTCCACGCTGATGATGACTCGCTGGCCCGGCCCGGCCCAGGCGAGCGCCGAGGTGACCGCCGTGAACACCAGGCCGGTCACCACGGCGGTAACCACGAACACCCTGAGCCGCCCCGCCTGCGTGGCAACCGCGGCGGCAAGAACAATGAGGATGAGGCCGCCCACGAGCGCGCTGGCGCCGTTCACCCCGATGAGGTCGCGCAGGTGCCAGGACAGGTGCCAGCCGAGCGCCGGCAGCAGGACCTCGTGCGCGTAATACAGCACCGCGTTAACCGGATTACGGGGTGCGAACCGGGACGTGTGGCTCGTCACGATGACGAAGAGCTGCAGCAGGCAGCCGAGCGCCCAGCCGATGGTCGCGGCGTGCTCGCGCGGGCGCCGGGGCACCGTGATCGCCCGGGCCGCGAACAGCGGCGCGAAGAGGAGGCCGAGCGAGCTTGAGGCGGCCGCGGCGAACGCCACGACCGCCGCGACGGCCCCGCCGGCCCTGGTGCGCGGCCGCCACAGCGCTGCCCAGAACAGCGCGGCCAGCAGGTACCAGATGGAATTGACGCCGTTGTCGGCGATCTCGAGCTGGGCCACCGGCAGCAGCACCACGGATAGGCCGATCAGGGCGCGCAGCCAGCGCGAGCCGACCTGGCCCGCGCTGGCGTAGTAGGCGAACAGCCCGCACGCGGACGCGACGAGAGCGCCGCCGACCGCGAAGACGACCGAGGCGTCCCTGATCGGCAGCAGCGCGGCGATCTGGCCGATCAGGCGCGGGACCAACTGCAGGTACCCGCCATACGACTGCAGCAGGTGCCAGGGATGCGCGATCGCCTGGGGCAGGTAGATGCCGGTGTCCTCGGCGTAGACGCTCTCCCAGGCCGGCCTGCCGCCCATGCGGGCCAGCATGACCAGCGCACCGAGGGCGACCACGGCGACCTGGACGAGGGGGAACGCCCAGCGCGCCAGGCCAGCGCGGGAGGCCGGCTGGTCGGGCTCGGGGAACAGGTCGGCGAGCCGGGCGGCGACGCCGTGGCCTGCGGCTTGCGGTAGCTGCGCCCCGGACCCGGCCCGGCCGGGGACGCGGAGGTCAGGCGTGGACACGGCGGGAGATTACCACCATTACGCCCCGTCGGCGACGCCGCTGCGCCCGGCCGGTCAGCCTGGCGGCGGGGTCGTGCAGCCCAGGCACGGGGGCAGGCCCGCGAAGTAGGCGGGGATCGACGGCGAGTCGGTCGGCGGGTTGGTCGGCAGCAGGACCGGCGGGCGCGGCCTCTGGCTGAAGTCGAAGTCCTGGTCCAGGTTGCCCAGGATCGGCTCGTCCTCGCGCACGTCCGGGCGTGGGTCCGGGCGGCGGTCGGTTTTGGGGTTGAGCCGGTCCCCGCCCAGGAAGTCGTCCTCGATGAACTTCAGGTACGCGTCGCTGCTGAGCGTCTGGTGGTCGATGAAGCCCTTCTTGGCGTACGGCGAGATCACGATGCCCGGCACCCGCAGCCCGTAGCCGTTCTCGTCGACCGCGGGCGGAACCACGCCGTCGTAGAAGCCGCCCCAGTCGTCCCAGGACAGGAAGATCGCGGTGGACTTCCAGTCCTTGCTCTTCATCGCGGCGTTGATGATCGCGGTGACGTAGGCCTGGCCGCGGTGGACGCTGGCCGGGGGGTGCTCGCTGTTCGGGCCGGAGGGGACGATCCAGCTCACCGCGGGCAGCTTCCCCGCCCGGGCGGCGCTAAAGTAGTCGGTGAGGTACTTGATGTTGCCCAGCTGGTGGTCCTGCCGCACGTCGCCGAACAGCGGGAGCGGGTTCCAGATGCCCGGGGCGGCGGCGCTCTGCTTGACCGGCGCGCAGGTCTCCGCCGAGTCGTCGTCGCAGTCGGGCTGCGTCCCGGACTGCACGTAGTACGCCCAGCTGACGTGCTTGGCATAGAGCAGCCAGGTGATGTCGGTCCAGGCCAGGTCGATGTCGGTCTTGCCGGTGGTCAGCTCCTGGTCGACGGCCTGGTCGAACTGCGCCACTCCGTACGGCCCGACGATGTCGTTGACGCAGCTCATGGGGGAGCGGGTGGCGCACCTGGCGGACCAGTCCGACACCATGTACAGGTGGTCGGGCAGCGACCACGAGTTCACCGGCTCGAACATGTGGTCCTGCAGCACGAAGTCCCTGGCGTACGTCCAGTAGTTGGGTATCTCGGCCGCGGTGTGGTAACCCATCACGTCCGGCGGCCCGCCCTGGTTGCAGGCCGGGTCGTCGGGGATCGTGCACGATGCCTTGGCCGCGTCGCGCTGCCGGATGAACCCGTCCATCAGGCCGCCGTCCACGTCGGCCACCGCGTTGGGCTCGCCGTGCGGCCCTCCGCCGTTCACGTCGGCGGTGTCGTGGTAGGGGCGGGTGCACCCCCCGGCCGGGTTCGGCACGCAGACCGTCGGCACCCCGTCGCGCATCGGGATGCCGTGCGCGCCGGGATAGGTCCCGAAGTAGCTGTCGAACGACCGGTTCTCCTGCATGACGATGATCACGTGCTTGATCTTGTGGATCCCGGAGGGCACGTCGTAGTGGCCGGTCCGGCCGCCGGCCACCCGCTCGGGGGGACGCGGCGGCGGCGACGCCGTGCAGGCGGCCAGCAGCGCGACGGCGAGCATTGCGAGGAGGGCAGGACGAGCGGACCGGAGCGTCACGTTCTCAGGGGTGCCGATCCACTAAAGGACGACCGGGGGCCACAGGTCGTGCTGCGCGGCGATCGGGTCGCCCGCGTACTCCTGCATGGCGTCCAGGTTGTCGTGCGCGGGGTACTTGGCCGCGGCCGGTCCGTCGGCGAACGCCCTGAGCACGTTGGCGGTGACCTTCTTGACGAAGGTGCCGCCACGCCGGTTCACCCCGAACTCGCTGTACCGCCACGGTTCGAGCGACCCCACCCAGCGCATGGTCCCGCTGTTGAACACGCCGGCGCCGCTGGCGTGGGTGTAGTAGGCCGAGTCCGAATAGCTGTTCACGCCGCGGCAGGTCAGCGGGGAGTGGGACAGGACCTCGATCGGCCGCTCGACCGGCGAGTCCGGGTTCACCCGGTCGTACTCGATGCCCACGATGCCGGGGAAGCTGGTCCCCTTCGCCGCGCCGGTGCCCGCGAACAGCCAGGAGCCGGGGGAGGCCACCACGTAGTGCGCGTTGGTGGGGTTCGACTCGTAGAGCGTGCCGGTCATCGACGACTCCGGGTCCGGGTCGGGCGGCTCCCGGAAGTCGTTGGTGACCAGCGCGTCGTCCTTGCCGTACAGCGGGTCCTCCGTATAGCTCGTCCGGTAGCAGATGACCTGCCGGTTGGCACCCAGGCTGGTGGGGGCCAGCCGGATCCGCCGGAAGCAGCAGTTCGCGCCCAGGAACGCGATGTTCACGCCCGCGTCCCTGGCCGCGGTCACATAGGCGCGTTCCTCCGGCGTCCAGTACTCGTCGTGCCCGAGCGAGAAGAACGCGCTCGCCCCGTCGAGCAGGCGGGGGTCGGTCGCGGTCTCGATGCTCGTGACGTACGCGAGCGGCAGCCCCATGCGCTCGGCCAGCTCGATGAGCGGGCGGTCGTGCGCCAGGAACATGAAGGCGCCGTCAAGGTCCAGGGGCCGGTCCAGGCTGACCACCAGCGACCGGTTGTTGTAGTCCGCGGCGCCGCCGGGGCCGTTGTACAGGTCGTAGCCGCCCCAGGTGTTGTAGGCCTGCCAGGTCGAGGTGGAGTTCTTGAGCACGACCTTGCCCGCGGTGCTCGCCGACCGGACGGTCACCGGGGCGAACCGCTGCGGCCCGGACTCCGCGTCCATCCGGAGCAGGTAGGACCCCGCCGGCCAGTCGTCGGTCGGTATCGTCAGCGACGGCCCCCAGTCGGTCTGCACCGTGTTGGTCTCCTGAGCGACCGTGTACGGGCTCTGCTGCCGGCCGCGCACCGTCCCCGATTTCCATAGCAGGCGGGCCAGGTCGCCGTTGTACCAGCCCATGCGGAACGCGCTGACCGTGAACGAGCGCGCGGTCGTCGACGCGTACAGCGTGACCGGCTCGCCGGGCAGCACGCTGGCCTGGCCGGTGTAGCCCAGCATCGCCTCGGGCGCGCCCAGCTGGCTGATCTGCCAGTTCGGGTCGCCGGGCAGCTCGTTCTCGCTCACCACCCGGCGCCTGGGCACCGAATGGGGTGGTGTCTTGACGTGCGCCGCGGCATGCGAGCCGCCCGATTCGGTGGCCTTCAGCGCAGCGACCACCGCCGCGGATCCCGCCGCCGCGGCAGCGGCCATGCCTAGAAAGGCCCGCCGCGAATGGGGGCGCGAACTCATGTCATATAGGTTTACACCGGCCTCGCGGCACCGGTCACGCATCTTGGTAACATCTGGGCAAAGTGTTGAATCAGTCGGCAGAATGCTGAGATAAGCAGGTTCCGGCGTACCCGGCGTACCCGGCGTACCCGGCGTACCCGGCGTGCCGCGACGATGTGCGCCCCGCCCGCCAGATCAAGGAGTCAGGAATGCCCGGCGCAGCCGTGCGCGGGGCCGCCACCCGCGGTCCGGCGGTTCTGCCCGGGCTCCCGCGATCTGCGCGCCCGGCAACGCCGTGACGGCCGCTAGCGGCACCAGCGAGCCGGATCTGGCACCGCAGCCCGACCAGCCCGAGGCGCCGCCGTCCCGGACGGCTCCCTGGCGGGCCCGTGTTCTCCCGCTGCTGCGCCGGCACTGGCTGGTGACCGCGCTGCTGGTGGCCGGCCTGGCGCTGCGGGTGCTCAGCAAGCTCGCCTACCAGCCCGCGCTGATCTACGTCGACACGCTCAAGTACTTGTACGGCGTGTACCCGGGCTCGGA
>Ga0335073_10009579_pt1 | contig 13593 bp, 10 predicted proteins | sample Lox_Sample_22_FD_207093 | JGI IMG/M metagenome (GOLD analysis project Ga0335073, IMG submission 207093) | Soil microbial communities from Loxahatchee National Wildlife Refuge, Florida, United States - Lox_Sample_2.2 | ecosystem: Environmental > Terrestrial > Soil > Wetlands | place: USA...
GGAAATCGGCACCGTAGGGGGCGGTGTGGCGGCGATGGAACCCGACTTCAACACTGCGGTTCAGTCCAGCCAGGATATCGACATGACCCAGCGGCTCGCCCAGGCGGAGCTGGTAGTTACGGGAGTTGCGTCCGAACCCCGGCCATTCGCACCACAGGCTGCCACGGTGGCCGCCGCGGTTCCCGCCCGGCGCGTTTCCGAGCACGATCCCGATTGGTGCGCCACCACTATCACGGTGGAATCTGTCGAAAAAGGGAGTCACGCGGGCAAGACCGTAGACGTTATCTATCCGAACAGCCGGGATGTGGTATGGTTCCGGGCGCCCAAGGTTCAGGCAGGCGACCATGGCGTCTGGCTCCTTCACAATCGCGACCACCACGGTAAGCCGGTGCCTGCACTGGCGGTAACACATCCACTTGACTTTCGTCCCATTGAGGAAGCCCCCCACGTTCGCAATCTCTTGAAGCAATAACGGAAAACGAAGGCTGCCGGTAAGAGACTTGCCGGCTGGTCAAAGAAAACGCCGCGGCGCGCCGGCAGAGACACCGCCGCGCCTGCGCCCGGCCGTTTGTCCCGATGGACATTGGCGGAGGATAAGGAGACAAAATGCCATTTACAGTCACTGTTGTGAACATGATTCCCAAGTCGCTGAGCGGGGAGACCAACCAGGATAGCGAGCCGAACCTCGCGGTCAATCCCCATAATCCTTTGCAGATCGTTGGAACCGCATTTACACCCAACCCTTCGGGCGGAACGTTGGCGCCGATCTACGTGTCGAGCGACGGGGGCCAAACGTGGGCGCTGAATGCGATTGTCCCGGGCGCGTCCAGCTTTCCGACCTTCGATATTACGATGAAGTTCGGAGGGACGTCGAATGTTCTCTACGGCGGTATTATCAGGGCCGACAATACCAACCTGACAATCCTCAGGACGTCGAACTACACGAGCGCTACTCCTATGACGGTGCTGCTGACCCGCGCTCCCTCGGGTGGCGCCATCGACGACCAACCGTGGGTTCAGGCCACCACCGCCACGAGCGTTTCGGGCACGCCGGACCGCGTCTACGTTACCAGCAACGATCAACTTACCTCGCCCAAGTCCGCGCACGTGGATCAATCGATGAGCGCGGCCACTGCGGCGCCGCCCGCCGGATTTACGGCGGCCGGCATTACGCTCGCCAGCCGCAGCGCCGCAGGCGGCCAGGACGGTCCCTCGATCCGCACTTCGATTCATTCGAGCGGCAGGATTTTCGGTGCATACTTCAACTGGACTGCTTTTTCGTCCGCCCAGAACATCACCTCAGACGTGGTGGTGTGCCGCGACGATAATTGGGGCCAGGGAGGATCGCCTTATACGGCGTTGATCGACTCGGGCGATCATCTGGCCGGCGTTCGCGTGGTGCAGGGTGTGACGATCCCCTGGAGGAACAGCCACTTTCTGGGACAGGAACGAGTCGGTTCGCACCTCTCCATTGCGGTGGATCCGAATAACAGCAACACCGTCTATCTGGCGTGGGCTGACTTTCCGAACGGAAATGCGCCTTACACCATTCACTTACGAAAATCGACCGACGGAGGCGTCACCTGGTCGGCCGATCTGCGCGCCATTGCCAACGGAATCAACCCGGCACTTACCGTCAATTCCGCGAGCCACGTGGGATTTCTTTACCAGACGCTGACCACCAACGGCACCCGCTGGGAAACCCACATCGAAATATCGACTAACGGATTCGCCAGCGCTCCCACGCCGATCGTTCTAGCGAACGTCCCGTCCGCCACTCCTGCCGCTACGTTTCTGCCGTATCTCGGCGACTATATCTACCTGATGGCCGTGGGCAGTACGTTTTATGGAGTTTTCAGTGCTAACAACACGCCCGATAACGCGAACTTTCCCAATGGCGTGAAATATCAGCGCAACGCGAACTTTACTTCGAAACAGCTACTCAACGTCGATAACAAGACACCGGTGGCTGTTTCGATCGATCCGTTTTTCTTTACGGTGACCGACCTCCAGATCGTGCACCCGATTATTCCTATCCAGCCGATCCTCACGATTCAGCCGATTCACGCGATTGCGCCGATCCAGACAATCGCGCCGATCCACTCCATTGAGCCGATCGAGCCGATCGAACCCGTACAGCCTCAACCGTTGCCGCAGTCGAAGCCGTCGAAGCCGAAGAAGTAAGCCGCGGAGACCGACGTGGCCCGCGTCCTGTTGCTCAACATGCCGTTTGTGTCGCTCGCCCGCCCGGCGATCGGCATCAGCTTGCTCAAAGCGCGCATGAAAGAAGAGGAACTGGAATGTACTATCGGCTACGGGTCGATCTATTTTGCCGAATGGTTCGGACTGGATCTCCACGAGCTGTTCCTCAGCCGCGTCAGTCCGGCCATGTTCGCGGGCGATTGGATGTTCTCCCAGTGGCTCTTTCCGGACCGCGACCATTCGGCTTATCTGGCTACGCTCAGCCACCAGTTGGGGCCCTCCGGTTCGGAGGATTTCGAGGCCATCCTCGGAATGAGGGAGCGGATCGGCCCCTTCCTGGAAGGCTGCGTGGAGAAGTTCCGCGTCGCCGACTTTGACATCATCGGCTTCACCAGCACCTTTGAACAAAACCTGGCGTCACTGGCGCTCGCCAGGCTGATCAAGGGCCGCTACCCGGAAAAGATTATCGTTTTTGGAGGCGGCAACTGCGAAGGCGTGATGGGGCTCGAACTCCATCGGCGCTTTCCCTGGATCGACTACGTTTGTTCCGGGGAATCCGACAACAGCTTCCCGGCTCTGGTGAAGCGCCTGGAGACGCGCCACTCCGATGGCGAAGGATTGCCGGGCCTGATTCAGCGGCACGGCGATGAGTCGCGGCTGGCGGCGCCACCCGAACGCATCCATGACATGGACCGCCTGCCCGACCCTGACTACGACGATTATTTCGCCGCCCTGCGCGACGCGAATTTCGGCCCGCGCGTCCGGCCCTCATTGTTGATCGAAAGCGCTCGCGGTTGCTGGTGGGGCGCTAAATCGCATTGCACCTTCTGCGGCCTGAACGGCTCTACCATGGCCTTTCGCGCCAAGAGCGCGGGCCGCGTTTTCGCGGAGTTGCAGCGCCAGAAAACCCGCTATGGCATCGGCCGGTTTCTGGCTGTGGACAATATTATGTCCAACCATTATTTCCAGGATCTGCTGCCGATGCTCAAGGAACGCAACCCGGGCATTTCGCTGTTCTACGAAATCAAATCGAACCTCAGGCGCGACCAGGTGGAACTGCTGCGCGATGCCGGTGTGTTGGCGGTGCAGCCGGGCGTGGAGAGCCTCAGCAGCCACGTGCTGAAGCTGATGCGCAAGGGTGTGACCGCCATCCAGAACGTGCAGTTGCTGCGGCTGTGCCGGGAATATGGCATCGAAATCGCGTGGAACCTGCTGTACGGTTTTCCGGGTGAAACCATGGACGATTACACCAGCACGGTGGACGTGATCGACGCCATTACGCACCTGAAGCCGCCGGGCATGGCGGCGCCCATCCGCCTGGACCGCTTCAGTCCGAACTACGATCAGGGCGAGCATTTCGGCCTGGCCGAGGTTAAACCGTTTTCCATGTACCGGTTCCTATACCCGTTTCCGGAGCAGAGCGTGGCTAACCTGGCTTACTTTTTCGAGTACAAATACGCCGACGGCCGCGACCCGCAGCAGTATGTGCAACCGGTGCTGGATAAGGTGGAGGAGTGGCGCGGGAACCATGGCGGCGACCTGATCAAACGCTACGGCGCCGATCCGGAACTGATGATAGAGGATACCCGCACGCCGGGGCGGCCCACTTACTATCCGTTCAACGGTCTACAGCGCGAGATCTACGATTTTTGCGACGAGGTCCGGAGCGCTTCCGCGGTAGCCAACTTTGCTGCCGGCCGCGGTGCCGCGCGCGAATCTGTCGCCCCTTTTCTGGAACAATTGGTGTTGACACGCCTGATGCTGTGCGAAGGCAATCAATACTTGAGCCTGGCCGTGGATTGCAACCGCCGCCGGAATGCGGTGGCACATCAGGAGGCGGCCACGTTTTGACTCCAGCCGTGCAGCACGATTGCGTTTGGCCGGATCTTCCCGGCGCCATCATGCAATCCACCCTTTACCGGCACGGCGGTGTGCTAGTGGTGGCGGACTTGCTGGACGTCCGGGCGGTGGATGAGCTGGAGTCCGAAGCCCTGCGCGTCCGCGCCGGTTCGTGGCGCAATGAGGCGAAGTGCCCGGATGTAGCCGAGGAGCGCGGCGGCTGCCCCAGCCGCGCATTTGCGGCGGCTCATGCGGGCTATCTGCAATGGAACATCTTCAGCTCGCCCGCTCTGGTTGCCAGCCTCGTGGAAATCTGCGGCCTTGATGCCACGCCGCTGGGCGGCGGCTCTTACAGCTACTATGAACGGCCCGGCGATTTTCTCGCGCTGCACCGCGACATTGTGGCTTGCGATCTCACCGTCATCACCTGTTTGCGAGATACGGGAGAGCTTCCGGCGGGGGGCGCTTTACTGGTGTACCCGCTGCACATCAATCGGCCGCTCCAGGCTGCACGCGAAGCCGGCCGGTGCGCGGCCCGGGCCGTGGCGCTCGGCCGCGGAGAGTCGGCCGTGCTGCTGGGCGGCGTGGTTCCCCACGAGGTTGCGGCGATGCAGCCGGGGCAGGAGCGGATGGTTTCCGTAATGTGTTATCGCGTGCAGGGGCTAAGTTAGCCGGCATGGCGCCCACGAAATACCTGACTTACACTCCGTGGCAGGGCCAGTTAAATAATACGCGGATGTGCTTCGAGACGGCGTTGATCTTCGCCTGGTTGTCGCGCCGCTGCCTGGTGATGCCTGCCGCGTACCGGCGGGAGCACGAACCCGAGGTCCAGGCGGGCTGCTTCAGGCCGCTCGACCCCACGGCATGTTTCGCATTAGAGAAGTCGCGCGATTCGGTGGAAACCGTCAGCCGCAAGGAATACGAGCGCGCGATTGGCTCACCCGGCGACCTTTCGGACCAGGTGGATCTGGTCTTGCCGCCGGAGACTTCCGTCTTCTGCTATCCGTACATACCCGACCCCGGCTCCGCCGAAGCCGCCCGGCTACGAGATTTCGCGGTCTACCGACGCCGATTCCTGGAGTTCACGCCCGAAATGGAAGCGTGCCGCACGCTGAACCTCAAGCAAGGTGTGTTCGAGCTTTTTTACGCCTTCTTCTTTTTTACGCAGCCAGACGTGGAAGCTCAATGCAAGCGCCTCATCAAAGACCACGTGAGGTTCCGCGCGCCCGTTACCGAGGCCGCTGGCCGGATCGCGCAATTGCTTGGAGATTACCAGGCGCTGCACGTGCGCAGGAACGACTTCTTCCGCCTCTATCCTCAGCAGGACATTCCCGGAAATCGTCTGCTGGGGAATGTGATGATGCGCATGCCGACGGGAGCGCGGCTGTTTATTGCCAGCGATGAACCGGATCGCAGTTTCTTTGCCGACCTGGCCAATTACTACGACGTCCGGTTCATTGAAGATTTCCGGAACTCTCTTTCCGCGGAATCTTCCGCCGCTTTTCTCGCCTGCGTCGAACAAATGGTGTGCGCCCTCGCCGGCAAGTTCATGGGGACGCGCCTCTCCACCTTTAGCGCCTACATTACCAGGCTGCGCGGCTACCTGGGCGCCCATGACCAGAGCGTCTCATTTACGGACGGCTCTGCCGGAAGCGAGATGGACGACGAAGGTTCACCGCCGTTTTCCTGGAACAACTGGGTGAGGAGCGGCTACCCCATCTGGGGCCGCGAATTCCGTGAAGGCTGGAACGTGTGACCGAGCGGCTCTATTTCGCGCTCTTGTTGCCGCTTTTCAACAATTCTCTGACTTTTGCCAAACTCTCCATCGGCCGCACATCCATCGGGTCCACTACAGCCGGCCCGGGCGTCGCCTTGCCGTACGGATCCCTATTTTGTAGAATCCACACCGCCCGTTCGCCTTTGGTGAGTTTCGGCGAGCGGTACCACGCTATATCGTCGCTGTGCGCAAAGAGCACGTCGATGGATTTAGCCGGGACCTTTCCTTTCTCAACCGACTCCACCGAAATAGTGGCCTGCCACCAGTCCGGACCGTGAGTCGACATAAAGGGAGGACGCCCGGGCAGAGGCGCCGTATTGGTTACCGTTCCGGAAATCACGATTGCGGCTTGAGCCAGACGTTCGGCCAACGCCGAGTCCGTCGCGGCCTGCGCGCCAGAACTGGTTTGTTGCGATTCTTCCCCTGCCATAACAATACCCCAACCCGCCACGACCCCCAGGGCCGCCACCCCCGCCATCGTAAGGCTCACAATTCCGATGTTAGCTCAGGGCACGCCTCGCGGCTATCGGTTGGCGTCCTGCTTCTCGTTCGGGTTCGGCATTCCTCCTTCGATGTCGTGCTTCTTTTCGTGTATGCGGATCGACTCCTCGACCGTTTCGAGTTCGCCTTCGGCGAGGTCGGTCTGATGCTGTCCCATATCTCGGGGGGCTTTTCGCTCGGTCTTCTTACGGGCTTTGGTGGCTTCCATACCTGAACACTTGCAGGCGGCGCGCCAGTGTCCGGGAACAGGCCGAAGGGCGAGTGGAACGCCACGTGTTCATCAAGCGATGTGAGAGGCCTTAATCATGAGCGAGCATGAAAGAACCGTCACGGTGGGGGTTCCCGCCGAGAATGCGTTTCGATACCTTTCCAGCGTCTCTAACCTGCCCCAGTTCGTCCCCCACCTGAGCGAAATCCGCGAGGACGGGGAAAACCATGTTCGCGGGCTGGCGGGAACGGGGGGACGGCAACACAAAGTGAGCGGCTTTTTCCGGGCCGATTCTGAGAATCGGCGGATCGATTGGGAATCCGATGGCACTCCGGGGTACAGCGGCTGGCTGGAGATTGAACCCGAGGGCCTCGAACGGTCGCGTCTCACCGTGCACATCTCGATGCAAAGCGTGGCAGCGCAGGTCGGTCCGGAGCACCCCGGTCTGGCTGTCGACCGCATCGAACATGAGATGGACGACGTGGTGGGGATCGTGCGGGAACTGCTGGAACAGCAGGCTATGGTGAACGCCTGAGGGGGCGGAGCGGCGTTGGCGCGCGGGCTCTTTAGATAGCTTTGTCAGAAGAAATCGTGGGTTGATTCAGGGGGGAGCTTGCCAAGTGAGTGATACATGGCCAGTTCCAGCACTCGATAGGTACGAAAGCCGTAAGATTTTCTCATGGTGACTTTGGCCTTGTTGTTCATCCCCTAAGCGACGCCGCTGGAGATCAGCTTTCCGGCCCGAAGACGAAGAATCCCCACAGAGGAATGAACTCAAAACGTCGTTCCGCCAGTTGGTCGTAGCCGGGCGCAGGCAAATGGCGGCGCGAGCAGACTGCGGCGGAACCCTTGCGCGCTCGCAGGAGCACTTCGATGCTTTTCTTGTCGGTACTGAAAGGGGCCGCCAGCCCCTACTGCGGCGTCGGCGTCATCTCGATATGATCGATCACCAACGCAGTCATCGAGACCTTGCGCGGCTCCAAGCGCAACCCGAGTTTCTCCACAGCGCCAAAGACCGCGCTCTCCACGGCCGTCGGATCGGAGCCGTCCTTCTGCGCGGCCATCGCAGCATCCAGCGACGGCTGCATGAACTCCGCCAAGTCAATCAGGTACTCGCTCTTCAGGCCGCTTTGATCCACAACCGGCCGATCGAGCCGGAGATAGTCTCGGTATTGATTGATGAAATCCGCCAGCCGCGCCATGGTAACCGGCAGTGATCCATGCGCCGTTCCGTCTCTGATCTTTTCCTCCAGGGATCTGGCGTAAGCGGCATCGTAATCCGCCGGTTTGAGGGGAATTTTCGGACCGCCCTTTGTCGCGGTTAGGCTGTAGACCCTGAAATCCCGTGTATCGTGGTGCGTTTCAAGGCGGAAGCGCTCACGCAGAAGCGTCTTCAGCATCTCCGGCACCTGCGCAGTGGAGGACCCGGCCGGCAGCTTGGCCAAAATGTTAAATCGTGTTGTGTTCAATTCGGGCGCGCCTAACACCTGAAACGAATTCAACCCATATGCGCGCGTGATCAACATCATTATGGAAACGCCTCCGAAATCAGCCATTGCCGAGTCGATTCGCGTTCCCAAATGCCGCTGCAGTTCCTTTTTGTCCTGAGGAGCGGGCCTGATCGAGACTACTTCAAAAGCGGTGCTCTGGCCAGACACTGGGGTGTTGAGCGCCAGTGCAGCGAGAAGACAAATGAGCGGACGCTTCATTACACACCCCTTCTCGTTCATGCTAATGGCAACGCGCTCTTGAGCGCTCGCCTTCAGTGCAGAATTTTATCATGTACGTCTGGGAGACGCGTTTTTCTAGCGGGTAGAAGACCCGTCCGGGTAAACGTCGAAGCGCCCGGCAGCACGCCCCGCCGAAGGCAGAGATGCCACCGGCCAGATCGGGAGGAAAGGCCGTTGAAGACGCAACGTGGCATTCTGACGGCTCACGCCCGATTGTGAGATCTGGCCTGCAACCGGTACGCGACCTGAGGTCCCTGTCGCCATCTGGACGTATCAATGACCCCCAGATTCCTCTGACGAGGCTTTAAATACTTCCCAAGTTCCTATTCCCGCCGATAGGTCTTCTCGAACTGGTTGCGGTCATTGCGGACGGTGAAGGATCCGTCGGGATGCGCCAGCACTTCAATGGCATAGCCGCGATCATTATCGGCCGACGGATTGGCGATGAACCTCTCCGTGACGTTGTGGTCCTTGCCACCCGCATTCGAGTAATGCAATTGCCAGAGGTCTTCCAGGCCCGGCGAATTCTCGATGGTGGTCCAGGCTTTGATGGATCCTCCCTTGTCGGCTCCGTTGTTCATGATGGCCACCTGCGGATGCAGAGCATCAACCATCTGCGGAGAGCCCGAGGTCGCGGTTCCGTGATGCGTGGTCATGTAAATATCCACGGTGCCCAGCTTGTTAACGGGGCAGGCGAGATCGTACTCTTTGTCCCAGAATAGGTCACCCAGATCCGAGATGCGCAACTTGCCGAACGTGATGATCATGGCAATGGACCGCGCGTTCTCTCCAGGATCGGGCGGCAGCGCCTGGTAGCTGGCGCAGAGCGGATTCGCCTGGCCCGCGCCGGGCAGGGGTTTGGCGATCGATTCGCCCGCGGCGGCCACAATCACCACCTGTAATCCTTTGATCGGAATGGTATCGCCGGGCTTGACCGTCTGGTGCGGATATTTCTCCCGCAGCTTTGCGTAAGGGACGAAAACCGCCTGCGTCTTGGCATTCGATGTTTCGAAGTTATCGCCGTGATCGTAAATTCTGCCAATGGGCATTTTCGCCGCCAGTTGCGGCACTCCGCCGGCATGGTCTCCGTGATAATGAGTGACCACCAGGTAATCGATGCGTTTCACGCCAGCGGCCGTGGCGGCGGCCACAATGCGGTTGGCGTCGCGGTTTTCGTTCCCGGCGTAACCGGTATCCACCAGCATGGACTCACCCGAAGGCGAAACGTAAAGCGTGGACTTGCCACCCTCCACGTCGATGGCATAAATATGAAGCGTCTGCGCGGGCAGTAAGCCGGCGGCAAAAAGGATGATAGCGGGTAGGGTTCGCATTTTTCTCAAAAGGTCATTTTCGCCCCAAACTGCAGTTCGCGCATGGGAAGCTCACTGTCAACGTTTCCAAACCCCGGTGCGTTGATGATGCGCGCCACCTGGTTATAGTTGGCGGCGTTCAGCAGGTTGAAGGCTTCCGCGCGGATCTCGAAGCCAAATCGCTCTCTCGGGCGGAAGCGTTTGCTCAAGGTGGTATCGATGTTGAAGAGGCCCGGTCCCACCAGCGTGTTCCTGCCCAGGGTGCCGAATTGATAAGCGGGCGGGTCCACGAAGGCCTTCACGTTGAACCATTCCGCCGTAGTGCGCTGGCCGGCGGGCAATTCCGCGCTCTGGCCGGGCACCGGATCGGCGCGTATCAGAATGCCGCCGCTGCCCCCTCCGATGTTGGCGGTATCGCCGGTGAGGTTGATGGTGGATGGGAAGCCCGATTGCAGCGACACGATGCCGGCGAGCTGCCACCCGCCTAGAATTGCGGAGGCCAGGCCGTTCCGTATCCAGCGTTGGCCGTGCCCGAACGGCAGGCTGTAAACGCCGCTATTCACCCAGCGAAATTTGGCGTTGAAAGCGGCGAGGCCGCGCTCCGCCTGCAGGTCGTAGCTATTCTGCGCCGGCGAATTTTCCGTGCCTGTAGCACCGCCCGCATTGCGGAACTGCGGCGCATTCGTAATGGCCTTGGAAAACGTGAACGAACTGAGATAGGAGAATCCGTTGGAGAAGCGCCGTTCTCCGCGCACATAAAGAGCATGGTAATTGGATTGCGCTTCGTTGGGGAGCGTAGCGATGGTGCTGCCGCCCACGCTGTTGCCGGTCACCGTAATGTACGACGGAAATACAGTGCCCGGTGCGAAGACCGCGCCCAGGTAAGGCCGTCGCGTAGATGCGGCCGTGGGCCCCGGCAGCGTATTCGAGAGCTGAACATTCTGCTGCAGCTTGATGCCGAGTGTGCCGGTGTAGCCCACCTCGATTACTCCGTTGTGCCGGATCTGCCGCTGGACGGATGCCGACATCTGGATCGCGTAACTGGTCCTCTGATTCGGGTCGAGCGAATAGAGATTCACGCTGGTGGAGGGCCCAACCGCCAGGCTGGGCGGGAACAGGTTAAAGCCCTGGTAGGTGGGCGAGAAAGCGACCGAGCTGAGAGTCTGCGCAATGTTGGCGGGAATGGAATTCGTCAGACGGGAGATGGAACTGAAGTCCGTAAGGCTGTAATAGATGCCTGCGCCCGCGCGGAATACGGTATTGGGATCGATCTGCCAGGCGGCACCGAAGCGCGGCGCCAGATTGTTTTTGTCCGTGTAAGCGCAGCTTTTGGGATACCCGGCCTGACCGCAGATGTAGAACGTCGGTTCATAGTAATTGGTCGGAAGGTTGTCCGCGAAGATCGCCTGCGGTGTCGGCACCTTCGAGAAATCGAGGCCCATGGTCTGGCCGCGGGTATCGTAGAGGGGCGGGGCGATTTCATAGCGAAGCCCCAGATCGATTGTCAGATTGGGCAGGAGCCTGATCCGGTCCTGCGCGTACGTGGAGAAGATCGGCTGATGACCGTCCATTCGTTCTTCACCGTAAGACTGGCTGGCGGTGGAAGAGTACCCCAGAAGGTAGCTCGCCAGCGCGCTGCCGGTTCCATCGGTCGCGGAAGACTTGGCGCTCTGGCCGCTCGAAAACTGATAGGTTCCGTATTCATTAGGGTCGGTAATCGGAACGTACTCGAGGAACATGAGCTCCGCGCCGAACTTGAGAAGGTGCCGCCCATGCTGCCAGGAAACGTTGTCGTAGGCCTGGTAGGTATTGTCGCGAGTCTGGGACGCGCCGCCGCCCGCACCCCCCATCTGGGCGTAGTTAGTCAGTTTGAAGTAAGGCAAATGCGTTTCGGTTCCGTTGACGTCAAAGAACGGCTCCGGCACGCCGCTTCCGTAGTTCATGCGATTGAATCCCAGGCGGGCTTCGTTGACGATGTTGGGCGACAGCACAATGGTGGCGCCGATCACGGCATTTTGGGGGAGCGCGTAGCCGATAGCCGAATAACCGGCCGTGGTTCCGGGCGTGACGTCGTTTTCGCGGTCCGCCGAATAGCGGCTGAAAATCGTAACTGCCTGGCTCAGGATGTAGTCGGCGCGAACGGAATAGTTGTTGGAATCCTGCTTCAGCACCTCGTCGCCATTAATGTATTGGTTGATGGAACCCGGAACGTTGGCGGCCGGCGCCGCATTAATGGCGATCGACGCCGTCGGATTGATGCGCGCTTGCGGAATAGTGTCGTTGGGGAACGGCGTCCGCGGCGTTGTGAGCGCGTCGTAGATTGTGGTATTCGACTGGCTGAAGTTCCCCTGGCGTTCCAGCGACGTAGGCACTGTCACGGTGGTGAGGCCCCCACCCGCCTGGCGCAGAGAGAGACGCTCGTAGCCGCCGAAGATAAAGAGCTTATTCTTGCGGATGGGGCCCCCCACGGTGCCGCCGAACTGATTGCGCTGGTACTGGGGCAGGATGGCCGGATCGTTGAAGAGGCGCGCATCGAAGACGCGGTTGCGCACGAATTCCCAGGCGTCGCCGTGCCATTCGTTGGTGCCGGACTTGGTCACCACGTTGATCATCGCGCCCGCGGAGTGGCCGTACTCGGCGGTAAGCTGAGCGGTCTGAACTTGAAACTCGGCGATGGTGTCCAGGATGGGAGTCAGGCTCAGCGACATGTAATCCAGGTCCAGGTTGCTGACGCCGTCCAGCAGGAAACCGTTGTTGTTGGTGCGGTTGCCGGAGGCGGAAAAGCCGCCGTCCTGATTGAGCCTCACCTGGTTCTGCTGCACCGAGCGGCCGCCGGCGTTCACGTTCGGAGAAAGAAATGCGAGGTCAATAAATTGCCGGCCATTCAGCGGCAGCGATTCGATTTTTTCATCGCCGATTACGGTACCCTGCGCGGCCGAGTCCGTGTTCACCATGGAAACCTGGGCGGTGACCTCGACCCTCTCGGTGACATTGCCGACCTCGAGCCGGATGTCGAGATGCGCCGGGGCTGCGACGTCGACCGGAAATCCGACGTCGTGAAACGTTCTGAAGCCGGGCGCGCCGGCTTCGATGTCGTAGCGGCCGGGCGGAATCAGGGTGAAGACGTATTCGCCGGCCGCATTCGAGATGACCTTGCGCTCGGCGCCGGTGGCCTGGTTGCGTAGCGTGATCTGGACGTTCTGGATGCCGGCGGCCTGGGGATCGGTGACACGGCCGGCCAGCGAACTGGTATCGGTTTGAGCCAGCCCGGTTGGGGTGAGGCAGAAAAACAACAGCAGCGCGGGAGCGGTCCCGCACACGGAGAACCTACGCATAGTCACAGACCCTTTCAGTGCAATTCCCGTTATTGCAAGCGTGTGCAATACCGGCATCGACGATTATGCAGAGGTTTTGTTACGGGTTGATGAAGAACCGAAAAATTAGCGTCGGCTGCGGCATTGGGCCGGTCCCGGGCGCGCGGTGGATTGCCGGACCACCAGTTCCCCGGCGGTCATGCGGCTCTCCGGCTTTTCCCCGCTGAGCAGTTTCAGCAGGATCTCGCCTGCCAGAAATCCCATCTCCCGTTTCGGCTGGCGGATGGTAGTGAGGGGCGGATCGGCGAACGAGGAGAGAAAGAGGTCGTCGAAGCCGACGAGAGACACATCCGAGGGCACGCGGAGACCATGCTCGCGGATGGCGCGCATGGCGCCGAACGCTTCCCGGTCGTTATAGCAAAAGACCGCCGTGGGGCGGTCCGCCAGATTCAGCAGGCGCCGCATCGCTTCCATTCCGCCCTCGGGTGTGCCATCGCCGTGCGACACCAGTTCCGGTTCGTAGCCGAAACCGGCCTCTTCCAGGATTTCGCGGTACCCTTTGAACCGCTCCATGTCGGATTGAAAGCCGAATTTATCGCCGATATATGCGATTCGCCGGTGGCCGAGATCGGCCAGATGTTTTGTGGCCAGGCGCGCACCGTCGACGTTGTCGATCCTCACTGAGTAGACGAACTCGCCCGGGTGATGGCTG
>Ga0335073_10009580_pt1 | contig 13593 bp, 12 predicted proteins | sample Lox_Sample_22_FD_207093 | JGI IMG/M metagenome (GOLD analysis project Ga0335073, IMG submission 207093) | Soil microbial communities from Loxahatchee National Wildlife Refuge, Florida, United States - Lox_Sample_2.2 | ecosystem: Environmental > Terrestrial > Soil > Wetlands | place: USA...
GCAGGTCTGATGCTGGGCTGCGCATGTCCATCAACGCTGGTAGACATTTGGTCCTCCCTGGGCGAATTGGTGACGTTACTGCCAAACTGTGTCCTTCGTGCCGCGCCGCCCAGATGCCGAAGGTCATCCTTAGCCACCCGCAGGTCCTAGCCCTGTCGCGGCTGGCAGCACTGGTGAGCAGGCCAGGCGCCGCGGGAACCCCGCAGCCCGGCGGATCCGGGGCGCACGGGCAGCGAGCTTTCGCGTGCTATGGGCCGTCACGGAGGTCTCTTTGCGCGCGACTGGCCGGATATAACCACCAACAATGCCCGTGCAGCCAACAAACCGGGCCACGCCGCGCTCTGCTGGGTGAAAGCGCCTGCGCGCTGCTACAATGGTTAGCATTGCTCACTCCCCGCTAGGACGCCGCTGCGAATGAGTGCCCAAAACCCAGCTACCCGAGCATCCGGGTTGTCGACACGAGACCGGCTGTCGGTCGAAGCCGCACGCCTGTTTGCGGAGCGTGGCTACCACGGTACGTCGATAAACGACCTTGCGGTCGCCCTGGGAATTCATAAGAGCTCGCTCTATGCCTACATCAGCGGCAAAGCCGACCTGCTCGCCGATATTGCTCTGGCCGGGGCGGCAGCCTTCCATGCCGCGCTTGACGCGCTTCCTGACGAGGCCACGCCGGCGGAAAGGCTCGAGCTGGCCTTGCAGGCACACCTCGGCCTGGTGGAAAGCCAGCTCGACGTGGCCACGGTCTGGCTTCAGGAATGGCGGTATCTTACCGGCGAGCCACTGGACTTCTTCGTCAAGGAACGGCACCGTTACGAGCAGCGGATCCGCGAGTTGTTCGGTGCGGCGGTCGAGTCCGGTGAACTGCGCCAGGACCTCGACATCGATGGCGCCACCCTCGTCTTCCTGTCGGTGGCCAACTGGGCCTACACCTGGCTCTCCCCGGAGACCGACGTCGGGCAGCTCACCTCGAGGCTAATGTCGATACTGCTGAGCGGAATGGGCCCAGAAGGTCCCTGACGGTAACCGGCCGGCGGATTGTCACTGATGTACGTAGCTGCCTGGCGCCGCCTCCTTCGCCGGGAAATGCTGGCTGCCAATAGACGCGGGCGCCGCTATCCGCTCACCAGATCGCTCGGCCAGCCAGCCGACCCAGTGCTCCCACCAGGAACCCTCGTGCCGCTCGGCGCCCGCCAGCCACTGCGCTGCCCCGGCCGGCGTCTCCGGGTTGACGAAGTAGCCGAGGCCGCGGTGCTTCGGGTCAGCCACTACGGTCTGGATGTGACCGCTGGAGCACAAGACGAACTGCGAGCGGCCCGAGACCAGCTGGGTGGTCCGGTAACAGGTCTGCCATGGGGTGATGTGGTCGGTGCGTCCAGCCGCCACGTACGTGTCACAGGTGATCCGGGATATGTCGATCGGGGTGCCCAGGACCTCCAGGGCGCCCGGGTGCACCAGCTGGTTGCCGGCCACCATGTCGAGCAACTGGTGGTGGAAGCGGGAGGGCAGCCGGGTCGTGTCCGCGTTCCAGGCGAGGATGTCGAAGGCCGGGGGGTCCTTACCGAGCAGGTAATTGTTCACCCAGTAGTTCCACACGAGATCGTTGGGGCGCAGCCAGGCGAAGACCTGCGCCATCTGCCACCCGTCGATCACCCCGCTGGGCAGCGACGCCTTCTTCGCGAGTGCCAGGGTCTGCGGTGACGCGAAGAGGAACATACGTCCATCAGACTCGCAGTCGAGCAGGGTGACGGCCATTGTCACGGAATTGATCCGGTCGTCCCCCAGGGCGGCCAGGTGAGCCTGCACAATTGCGGCCGTCATCCCGCCCAGGCAGCCGCCCATGATGTTCACGTCGGGCGAGCCGGACACTTCGCGGACAACGTCTATCGCCTCGATCGTCGCCTTCGCGTAGGTGTCGAAATCCCAGTCGCGCTGCTCCCCGGTCGGGTTGCGCCAGCTGATCCCGAAGAGCTGGACGCGATGCTTGAGCAGATATTCGTACATGCTGCGGCCTGGCGCGAGGTCCAGCGCGTAGTACTTGTTCACCTGCGGGGGCACCACGAGCACGGGCCGCTGATAGACCGTACCGGTTTGCGGAGCGTAGTGGATGAGCTCGAAAACCTCGGTCCGGTAGATGACCGCACCGGGGGTGGCCGCGATGTTCTTCCCGACCGTGAACGGCCGCCGGTCGACCATTGACGGCATGCCATGGTTGTGGCGCACATCGCCGATCCAGTTCGCGATCCCGCCAGCGATGCTGGTCCCACCAGTCTCCAAGCAGCGCTTGAGCGCCGCCGGGTTGGTCAGCAGGAAGTTGGTGGGCGCCAGACCCTCCCGGAGCAGGATCAGCGCGAAGCGCGCCCGCTCGGCGTTTACACCCTGGATGCCCAGCTCGTCCACGAGGCCGTCGACTCCGGACCCGAGGTACAGGTAGGCCTGCAGGTAAGCCCGGAAGAACCGGTTTTCCTGCCACGCCGGGTCGGTGAACCGCTTGTCCCGGCTGTCTGGCGCGATAGCTGAGTCGCCGCGCCCGATCCGCATCAGTTCCTGGGCCACCCCCGGTGCGGCCCGCAACAGCGCCTGCCGCTGCCGCACCGCTTGACGGCCCAGGGAGCGCAGTGCCGCCAGAACCTCGCGCGGCGCGAAGCCGGTCACCGGACCTGGCCTGAGGATCGCCCCCTCGGCCCCGCCGGCCAGATGCGCCGCACTGTCCGCGAGACCGCCCGGCTCTTCGGTCTTCGGGTCAGCTGCTGTGTTCTGGGGCTTTTCGGTCGCTGCTGGCTTCGCTGCCGGCCTTGCTCCCGGCTTCGCGGCCGGCCTTGTTCCCGGCTTCGCTGCCGGGGCCTGGTGGCGCGCCTTACGCGCGGGTGCGGCCGCGCGGTGGCCGTCCGCCGCGCTCTGCGTCACCGGCGCCTTGTCGCGGGGGGCCATCACGACAGCCGCTCTACGATCATCGCCATGCCCTGGCCGCCGCCCACACACATGGTTTCGAGCCCGATCGTCTGATCACGGGTGCGCAGGTCGTTCAGCAACGTACTGAGGATGCGTACCCCGGTCATCCCGAACGGGTGGCCCAGTGCGATGGCACCCCCGTGCGGGTTGAGCTTGTCGCTGAACGGGTCGACGCCGATCCCCCTGGCGGACGGGATGACCTGTGCCGCGAACGCCTCATTGATCTCCACCACGTCCACGTCGCCGATGGTCATGCCAGCCCGCTCCAGCGCCTGCTGGGTGGACTCGACCGGGCCCAGGCCCATCAGTTCCGGCGACAAGGCGCTGACGCCGGTCGAGACGATGCGCGCGAGCGGCTCGATCCCGAGCTGCCCGGCCCGGGCCTGCGACATCACCACCGCGGCGGCCGCGCCATCGTTGAGCGGGCAGGAGTTCCCTGCGGTCACCCGGCCGCCCTCGCGGAACACCGCCCGCAGGCCGGCCAGTTTCTCCATGCTGGTGTCCGGCCGCGGCCCGTCGTCGGCTGTCATGATGCCCCCGGAGCTGAGCGGGACGTCGATGATCTCTCCGGCGAAGACCCCGTCCTTGCCCGCCCGGACGGCCCGCTCCTGGCTCTGGACGGCGTACCGGTCCATTTCCTCCCGGGTGATGTGGTACTTGTCGGCCACGTTCTCGGCGGTCTCGCCCATGCTCATGTACACCTCTGGGAAGCCCTCCCGGTTCCCCTGGAGCAGGCGCGGGTTACGCGTCTCGGGCTGGTCGGTGAACACGCCGAGCGGGGAGCGGGTACTCGACTCAACGCCCGCGCACACGAATGCGGAGCCCTCGCCGGCCTTGATGGCATGGAACGCCATCCGAGTGGCCTGAAGCGACGACGCGCAGTACCGGTTGACCGTGGTGCCAGGCGCCCCGATCCCGGCCAGGATGCTGATGATCCGGCCCATATTGTGCGACTGCTCACCGCCGGGCAGCGCACAGCCGCAGATAACGTCCTCGATCTGGGTACGGTCCAGCTCCGGGACCCGGCTGAGCACCTCGCCGACGACATAGGCGCCGAGATCGTCGGGCCGCTGATCGACGAGCGAGCCCTTGACGGCGCGGCCGATCGGCGTCCGGCCGATGCTAACGATGACAGCTTCTGACATGACACCCTCCTGGGTAAACAGGCTTAGCTGGGAGTAGCCGGCCTGGGTGGTTCACCGGCCGGCTGGGGCTCTTCGGGCCGGGGTGCCGCGGCCTGGCCAGCGGTCTCGCCGTTCACGACCACTTCCAGGCTTCCTTCGGCGTCGCGGGCCCGCAGGAGTTTCTTGTCGTACTTACCTACGCTGGTGCGCGGCACCTCGTCCACGAACGCCCAGCGTTCCGGCAGCCACCACTTCACCACCAGGCCGGACAGGTGGGCCCGCAGTTCCTCCGGTCGCACCGACTGGCCCGGGGGGCAGGCGATACAGGCAAGGGGCCGTTCTCCCCACCGTTCGTCAGGCGTGGCGATGACCGCGGCCTCGCGGACCGCCGGGTGGCTGATGAGCGCGGACTCAAGTTCGAGAGTGGAGATCCATTCACCGCCGGACTTGACCACGTCCTTGGCGCGGTCGCTGATCGTGATATAACCCCGCGGGTCGATCCGGCCGACATCGCCGGTGCGCAGCCATCCGTCGCGGAACTTGTCCGGTGCCGGGTCCCGGTAGTAGGCGCCGGTCACCCATGGCCCGCGCACCTCGATCTCACCGGTCGCGTGCCCGTCGCTGGGCAGTACCTGGCCGGCGTCGTCCACGACGCGGGCCTCGACGCCGCCGAGCGGGCGCCCCGCGGTAGCCCGGTAGTCCATCGCACGCTCGGCCGGGACGTTCTTGGGCGGGAAGGCCAGTGACGCGACCGGGCTCGTCTCAGTCAGCCCCCAGCCCTGGACCATCCGCACGCCGAACCGCTGCTCGTACGCTTCGATCAGGCTGCGCGGCACAGCGGCCCCACCGCACATGATCATCCGTAGCGAGGACAGGTCGACGGACCCCGGATCGAGACCGAGAATGTCGTGCCAGACTGTCGGGACGGCCGTGGCCAGGGTGGCCCGCTCGGTAGCGATAAAGCGGGCCAGCAAGCCAGCCTGCACGAATCTGTCTGGCAACAGCAGGTCGGCGCCGACCAGCCAGCCGGCGTAAGGCATCCCCCACGCGTTGCCGTGGAACATGGGCACCACCGGCAGCAGGCGGTCATGCTGGCTGAGCCCGAGAGCCTCGCCGGAACAGACGCCCAGCGAGTGCAGGAACGTCGACCGGTGGCTGTAGACGACCCCCTTGGGCCGGTCAGTGGTCCCGCTCGTGTAGCACATGGCGGCGGCCGACGTCTCCGCCACGTCCGGCCACGGGTACCCTGACCGCTCCGCCGCGAGCAGTTCCTCGTAGTCGATGTGCGGCGGCAGCCCCGAGCGGTCGCCGGCGCCGAACACGATGAGGTGCTGGACCGTCTTCAGTTCCTCCGGCTCGCCCGCCAGGACGGGCCCGAGCACCGGCGCGAGGCTGGCGTCAGCGATGATCACCGAGTCCTCGGCATGGCCGATGATGTAACGGAGTTGCTCCACCGACAGCCGGATGTTGAGCGTGTGCAGCACAGCGCCCATGCCGGGCACGGCAAAGTACGCCTCCTGGTGCTCCTGGTTGTTCCAGGCGAAGGTGGCGACCCGGTCGCCCGGGCCGACGCCAAGCCGCCGGAGGCCGGCCGCGAGCTTTTCCGCCCGCTCGGCCAGGGCGCCGAACTCGATGCGGCGCGCTCCACCGGCCTGGCTGGTGACCACCATGCTGTCGGCGTACAAGGTCCGGCCGTGCTCGAAGATCTGCCGCACGGTGAGCGGGAAGTCCATCATTGTGCTACGCATCGGTTCAGCCTCCTGAGACGTGTTCCTGCCTGCCGGCCCAGTGCGGATCACGCAGGTCGCGCTTGAGAATCTTGCCGGCCGCGGACTTGGGCAGCAGATCGGTGCGCAGCTCGATGTTCCTGGGCACCTTGAAGCCCGCGATCTGGGTGCGGCAGTGCGCGAGCAGCTGATCCGGTGTGACATCCAGCTGGCAGACGACGACCGCGTAGACCGACTCGCCCCAGTGCGGGTCGGGAACACCGAACACGGCCACCTCGCGGACCGCTGGATGAGCGGCCAAGGCTTCCTCGACCTCGGTGGAGTAGATGTTCTCCCCACCGCTGACGATCATGTCCTTGGCCCGGTCGACCAGGTAGATATATGACTCATCGTCGGCATATCCGAGGTCTCCGGTGAGGTACCATCCTGCGCGCATGACCTCGGCGGTCTGCTCTGGTTTCTGCCAGTAACCGGCCATCAGGCTCGGGCTGCGCACGATGATCTCGCCCACCGAGCCCGGCGGCACCGGGTCCGGCACCGCAGCCGGCGCTGGGTTATCTCGGTCTGCTGCGACGACCCGGACGTCGACGCCCACCGCCGGCTGACCGCACGAGCGGACTCGTGGCGTGTCGAGAACCCGTTCCTCATGCGGCAGCAGCGTGGTGATCGGTGTCGCTTCCGTCGTCCCGTACACGTGCAGCAGCTCGGCGCCCGGGAAGGCCTGGCGGGTCAGCCTGAGTGTTTCAGCAGAAATGGGCGCCGCGCCGTGGCTCAGGTACCGCAGCGAGCTGACATCTTTCGGCCTGGCCAGCTGAGCGCTGGCCGCGGCGGCCAGCATGGTGGGCACGAGCAGTGTGTGCGTGACCGCCTCGCGCTCGATGAGCCCGAGCGCCAGGTCCGGATCGAACCTGGGCATGATCACCTGGGTACCCCCGCCGCAGACCGTGGCGAGCGTCCCGATGATCCCGCCGGTGTGGAACATCGGTGATGCCACCAGCCACCGCGTCTCCCGGTCGAACGGCCAGGTGGCCATGAAGTGCAGCCCGCTCGAGACAAGGCTCCGGTGGGTGTGCATCGCGCCCTTCGCCGCGCCGGTGGTGCCGGAGGTGTAGAACAGCACGGCCAGGTCGCCCTCGGCCAGTTCGTCACCTAGGGGCACCTCGTCAGCGGCGGCGATCAGCGCCTCATAGTCGCCCGGCATCATGAGCACTCGCTTGACTCCCGCGGTGCCCGGGTAGTCGGCGTCGGCAAAGGTCACGTCGACCCCGGCGTCGGCCAGGATCGCTCGCATCTCTGGGGCGGCCAGCCTGGAGTTGACTGGGACCAGCACGAAACCTGCGGCCGGAAGCCCGAGATAGAGCTCAAGGTAGCGATCAGAATTAAGCCCGACGACCCCGATGCGGTCGCCGGGCACCAACCCGAGCCGCCGCATCGCGCCGGCCAGCCGCCGGCAGCGTGAGCCGAGCTCCGCGTAGGTCCGCCGGTCGTCCTGACACACGACCGCACACGATCCGGGGGCGGTGCTGACGGCCCGCGCCAGGACCTGTGCAAAGGTGTACATCCCGGCTCGCCTCCCAGCAGGGGCCATACCGACCTGCCTGCTCGGTCCCGTCGCGCCGGCCCCCGGTTCACTTCACATTCGGAGAGTAACCGAACGTTCGGTTTGTGATCAATGGCCTAAAGTCCCATCTTTGCGTACTATGTCAACCAGGGACGACCGACCGTTCGGTGTTGCCGAAGGCAGCGTCGGGCCGGCTCAGCCCTGTTACGCAGAGCCTGTCCCGGGCCGCGCTCTGCGCCGGACGTCACGGTGAGGAGCGCCATGGCAGCGACACCAGCATCCACCGGGATCACTCACGAGCAACTGCGCATCCACGGGCTGCGGATCCACGCCCAGATCTGCGGGAACGGCGAGCCTCTGCTGCTGTTCTCGGGCGTCTGGGGTGAGGTGGGGCTGTGGAACGGACTGCTGCCGCATCTGCCCGGTTTCCGCACGATCGCGTTCGACCCGCCGGGCATCGGCCGTTCCCAGCTGCCGGTGTTCCCGATGACCATGTCGGAACTGGTCCGCGTGGGCACAGCGGTACTCGACGACCTCGGCATCGAATCCGCCCACGTGCTCGGCGCTTCGTTCGGCGGCGCGGTCGCGCAGCAGATGGCGATCTCGCACCCGGACCGGGTACGTCGCCTGGTGCTGGTGTCAACGTCCTTCGGCGCCTTCGCCAAGCCAGGCAAGCTATCGGCGTTCTGGCACTTCGCCCATCCGCTCAGCTACCGCCCGCCGCGGCTGGAACGGGTGGCCGGCCGGATGTTCGGCGGCCGGCTGCGCAGCGAACCGGAGCTTGTCCGCACGATGCACATCAGGCGCCCGACCAGGATTCTGCCCGCCATGTACCGGCTGGCGCCGCTCTTTGGCTGGACCAGCCTGCCCTGGCTGTGCACCATCAGGCACCCGACACTGGTCATAGCCGGCGACGACGACCCGATCACGCCGCTGGTGAACCACCGGATCATCGCGGCGCTCGTCCCCAACGCGAGACTGCACATAGTGCGCGGTGGCGGGCACCTGGTCCTCCTCGACAGCGCGCCCGAGGTCGCGCCAGTGGTCACCAGCTTCCTCCGGGACGGCCACGCGGCCCCAGATGGCGGCCTGCGGGCAGCCGGCTGAGCGCGGGCCGCGGGCCGTCAGGTGCCAGGACCGCCTCAGCTGTCGTAGTCGAGTGCCACCGTGTCGCTGGCCGGATGGCTCTGGCAGGTCAGCACGTAACCACGGTCGATGTCATCCTGCTCGAGCGCGTAGCTCCGGTCCATATCGACCGTGCCGTCCAGAACCTTCGCCCGGCAGGTGCCACACACCCCGCCCTTGCAGGCGTAGGGCGCGTCCTGCCGGACCCGGAGCACGGCATCGAGGATCGGCTCGCCGTGCCGGGCCAGCTCGAATGACGTCGCCCGGCCGTCCAGCCGGACCGTGACGGCGCTGCGCCCGGCGGCCGCCGAGGGTGACTCTGCCGCGACCGGGGCCCGGGGCGGCAGCGCTCCCACATGGAACAACTCGGTATGTATCCGCTCACCGGGCACACCGGCACCGGCCAGTACAGCCTGGACTTCCTGCACCATCTCGAACGGCCCGCACAGGAACCACTCGTCCACCTCGGCCGGCGGCAGGATGGTGCCGAACAGCCGGGCGAGCTTCGCCCGGTCGATCCGCCCGGACAGCACCGTGGACTCTTGCGGTTCTCTGGACAGGAAGTTCAGCAGGCAGAACCGGCCCAGATAGCGGTCCTTGAGGTCGGCCAGTTCCTCCCCGAACATGATGGTGCTGGTCATCCGGTTCCCGTACAGCAGCGTGACCTGGCTCTGCGGCTCGGCCTGCAGTGTGCTCGCCACCAGCGACATGACGGGGGTGATGCCGCTGCCCGCCGCGATAGCGACGTAATGCTTGGCGTTCGCCGGGTCGAGCGGGGTGCAGAACCGGCCCGTTGGGGTCATGACCTCGAGCTCGTCACCGGGCCGCAGGCGCTCACTGGCATAGCTGGAGAATGCGCCGTCCGGCAGTTGCCTGACACCGATCCGCAGCCACCGCGAGGACGCAGGCGAGCAGATCGAGTAGTTGCGGCGCACCCCGTTCCCGCCGAGGTCGCAGCGGATCGTCACGTGCTGGCCGGGGGTGAAGCGGTAGGCCTCGCGCAGCTCGTCCGGTACCTCGAAGGTGATGACGACGCTGTCCTCGGTGAGCTGGTCGATCCCGGCGACCCGCAGCCGGTGGAACACCGCGTGGCGCTGCGCCGGCCTGGCCAGCCCGGTCATCACAGCGCCTTGAAGTAGTCGAACGGCTCCCGGCAGGAGCTGCACACGTACAGCGCCTTGCACGCGGTGGAGCCGAACCGGCTGGTCTCCCGGGTATCCGGCGAGCCACAGCGGGGACAGCGAACCGACAGGGAAACCGGAACCGGGCGGCCGGCGCCAGGCAGGTGGCGCCCCCCGGGCGGTGCGATGCCGAACTCCCGGAGCTTCTGTTTTCCCTCGTCAGTCATCCAGTCGGTGGTCCAGGCGGGGGAGAGTACCCTGCGCACGGTGACCGCACGCCAGCCCTGGCGGGCGCACGCCTCGGTTATATCCCGCTCGATCGTGTCCATCGCCGGGCAGCCGGAATAGGTCGGTGTGATCGTCACCCGGACACAGCCGCTGGCGTCGACCCGCACGTCTCGGAGCATCCCCAGGTCGGCCACCGTGAGGACGGGGATCTCCGGGTCGGGCACCTGCCCGACCACCGCCCGGATGTCGCTGATCCTGGCGGTCATGGTCACCACCGCGCCCCGGGGTGGCAGCGAGCCAGGTACTGCATCTCCGCGAGCAGATGGCCCAGTTGCTCGGTGTGCCGGCCCTGCCGCCCACCACCTGGCGCCGCTGCCGTCTCGGGCCAGGTCAGCGTGGCCTCGCGGAGCACGCCGGTGACGTAATCCGCCCACGCCGGGCGCAGATCCACGGCGTCGACCGCCCGGCCGTCGGCGGCCAGCGCCTGCCCGGCCGGGTCGGCGCGGAACATCTCGTCGGTGTACGGCCAGACCCGGACCAGGCCCGCCTGCATCCGCCGATGAGACTCCTCGGTTCCGTCGCCCAGCCGCAGCGTCCACTGCGTGGCGTGGTCGCGGTGGTAGGCGACCTCCTTGACCGCCTTGGCCGCCACCGCCGCGAGGATCTCATCGCGCGAGTGCTGCAGCCGCTGGTACAGCTCGAACTGGTAGCCCGAGAAGGCCAGCAGGCGCGCGATTGCCTCGCCGAAGTCCCGGCACCCGAGCTCGGTGATCTGCAGGTTGCTGAATTCGCGCTCGTCGCGGAAGTAGGCCAGGTCGTCTTCGGTACGGCCGCGGCCCTCCACTTCGCCTGCGTAGCTCAGCAGCGCGCGGGCCTGGCCCAGCAGGTCCAAGGCGATATTGGCCAGCGCCACGTCCTCCTCCAGTTCGGGCGCACGCGAGACCCACTCGGCCAGCCGCTGGGCCATCACCAGTGCGTCGTCACCTAGCTGCAGTGCATAGCCCGAAATGGCAGGCTGGGTGATCACAGGTGCTGCACCTCGCTGGGAATGTCGTAGAACGTCGGATGACGGTAGGCCTTGTCCGCGGCCGGTGCGAAGAAGGGATCCTTCTCGTCCGGCGAGCTCGCGGTCACCGCGGCGGAGGGCACGACCCAGATCGACACCCCTTCCTGCCGCCTGGTGTACAGGTCACGCGCGTTGCGTAGCGCCATCTGCGCGTCCGGCGCGTGCACGCTCCCGGCATGGATGTGCGACAGGCCGCGCCGGCTCCGCACGAAGACCTCCCACAACGGCCAGTCGCGGCTCATGCGGCCGCTCCGGCCCGGCTGGCCTGGCCCGCGCCGCTGCGCTCACCGTGCTTGGCCGCATGAGCCACCGCCGCCTCGCGGACCCACCTGCCTTCCTCATGTGCGCGGGTGCGGCGCTCCATGCGCTGCCGGTTGCACGGCCCGGCGCCGTTGACCACGTGCCAGAATTCGGCCCAGTCGATGGCGCCGATGTCGTAATGCCCGCGCTCCTCGTTCCACCGCAACTCCGGGTCGGGCAGGGTGAGGCCGGCCGCGGCGGCCTGGGGGACGACGATGTCGACGAACTTCTGCCGCAGCTCGTCGTTGGAGTGCCGCTTGATCCGCCACGCCATTGACTGGGCGGAGTGCGGTGAGGCGTCGTCGGGCGGCCCGAACATCATCAGCGACGGCCACCACCAGCGGTCGACCGCATCCTGCGCCATGGCCCGCTGCGCGGGCGTGCCATGGGCGAGGGTGCTGAGCAGGTCGAAACCCTGCCGCTGGTGGAACGACTCCTCCTTGCAGATGCGCACCATCGCCCGCGCGTAAGGCCCGTAGGAGCAATGGCACAGGGCCACCTGGTTGGTGATCGCGGCCCCGTCCACCAGCCAGCCGATCGCGCCGATGTCGGCCCAGCTGAGCGTCGGGTAGTTGAAGATACTCGAGTACTTCTGCTGGCCAGAGTGCAGCAGGTCGAGCAGGTCGGCGCGCTGCACACCGAGCGTCTCGCACGCGCTGTACAGGTACAGCCCATGGCCCGCCTCATCCTGGACCTTCGCGATCAGGATCGCCTTCCGGCGAAGGCTCGGTGCCCGGCCGATCCAGTTGCCTTCGGGCTGCATCCCGATGATCTCCGAATGCGCATGCTGGGCGATCTGCCGGATCAGCGTGGCCCGGTAGGCCTCCGGCATCCAGTCTCGCGGTTCGATCCGCTGGTCCGTGGCGAGCAGCCGCTCGAAACCCGCCGTCAGCCCGGATTCCACTCTGCCGCACCCACCTCTCCACGTAACCAACCGAACGTTCGGTAAGGATACGTGGACGGCCGGCTGCCGGTCAATGGCAGGCCAAACCCGGCAGTGCGCGCCCGGCCGGCCGCGGACTACGTACCGGGTCAGCTGGCGGGATCGGCCGCCGCGGCGCCGTTCGGTGCCGTGATCGCGGCTGTGCTGGCTGGCTGGCTTCCGGTCAGGGCCGCTGGGCTGGGTGGCGGGGCAATGGTCTCGGCGCCGCCAGCGGGCTCCGTGCCTGGGGCAGGCACCTGGGCACGGTCGAAGAAGCGCAGCAGTTCCACCGGGAACGGCATGACCAGGGTGCTGTTCTTCTCGGCGGCGACCTCGACGACGGTCTGCAGCAGCCGCAGTTGCAGGGCGGCCGGGTCGGCGGCCATGACCGAGGCGGCCTGGGCCAGCTTCTTGGAGGCCTGGTACTCCCCGTCCGCGGCGATGATCCGGGCCCGGCGTTCACGCTCGGCTTCGGCCTGCCGGGACATGGACCGCTTCATCGATTCGGGCAAGGAGATGTCCTTGACCTCGACGCGCTCCACCCGGATGCCCCACGGCCCCTCGGTGGGGGCGTCGATGACGTCCTTGAGCTCGGCGTTGACGTGTTCCCGATCGGACAGCAGCTGGTCCATGTTGCTGCGCCCGGTGACCGCCCGCAGCGAGGTCTGGGTGACCTGGGACACGGCGAAGTGGTAGTTCTGCACGTTGATGAGAGCCTTGAGTGGGTCCACGACCCGGTAGTACACGACCGCGTCCACCTTCAGGGTGACGTTGTCCCTGGTGATGGTCTCCTGGGCGGGCACGTTCGCCACCGCGATCTGCATGTTGACCTTGGCGAGCCGGCTGGTGAACGGGTTGACCCAGATCAGGCCGGGCTTGCGCACACCGGGCAGGGCCTGCCCGAAGCGGAATACGATGCCTTGCTCGTACTGACGGATGATCCTGAAGCCGAACACATCGGCCATCCCAACCCCGGGCACGGGCTGCGCCCGGTTACCTGGCCCGTGGACGGCGCCAGCGTGACTGCCAGCGTTCGAAATGCCCACGGCCTAAACTCCATCATCACACAGCCCAGGCGCCTGTTCGCCATTGGCTCAATTGTCATGGACCGCCACGGTGGCATATCTGCGCTGCGCCGGGCCGGACCCGTGCTGGGCGGAATCCGGCAGGCCACGACGCGCAGCCGGGCCAGCTCAGTACTCGAGTTCCGGCCGCAGCGCGCCGCCGACGGTGTGCAGGTGCCGCAGGACCTGCCCGTAGGAGGCGAAGAAGCCGGTCTCGTGGTAGGCGATGCCGTGCTGCTCGCAGAACGCGCGCACCGGTTCCTGGGCCTGCCGCAGGCTGGGCCGTGGCATGGAGGGGAACAGATGATGTTCGATCTGGTAGTTGAGGCCGCCGAGAGCGAAGTCGGTGAGCCACCCCCCGCGGACGTTCCGTGAGGTCATGACCTGGCGGCGCAAGAAGTCGGAC